>Ga0326728_10026189_pt1 | contig 10352 bp, 9 predicted proteins | sample MB3enrmetagenome_FD_207602 | JGI IMG/M metagenome (GOLD analysis project Ga0326728, IMG submission 207602) | Lab enriched peat soil microbial communities from McLean, Ithaca, NY, United States - MB31MN | ecosystem: Environmental > Terrestrial > Soil > Wetlands > Peat | place: USA: New York... | reverse complement strand
TGTACGCGGAGGCTGTGAGGGTGAGTACGGCGGGGCCTGAAATGCCGCTGTCGGTTATGCGTGTCGCTTGGCCCGAGGCAGTGATCGTGATTGATTGTATTTGGATGGAAGGGGCTGCGCGTGCGGGGGCTAGGGCGGTTAGCGAGACGGCGATGATCAATGCGGCGAGTGCGTATTCGCTTCTCAGTACTGGATTCATTATTTTCGGCTCATAGGCGTGAAAGCCAGTATATCAATGTTCGTAATTTGAAACGCTAATGTGTCGCTAACGATCTACGAACAAATCAGGATGAAGGGGGATTCCAAAAACCCTTGAATTACTCCTACTCTATATTCATCTCCGCAACAATTCCATTCGGAGACTGGATAAGTGAAACCGAATCTATTCATGATACCGTTAGTCGTTCTCATAATTGGGATGTGCATCGCACCCATCGCAGCGCAGGGAGTCACAGCCGGGTTCACTCTCCAAGTGACCTTCTTCTACCCATTTCGCGTCATCTACAACCTCCAAATCACCGTCCGAGATCAGACGGGACGAATAGTCGCTACGGCAACCAGCCCCGACGGGAGCTTGGTTATCATTCCAATAAGAACCGAGAGTCCCATTTACTCGCTAACCGCGAGCGCGGGCGGATACGCAAGCGGACCCTTGACGTATTGGGAAGCCAATCCGAGATTCTGGCGGATAAGCGGAACATCAACGATCCCAGTTGAGACGGTTGGAGGCTACTACTGGATGACGATAACGCTCTCCTAAGAAAGAACTCGTGGCGGAATGAGTTTCTCGTCGCCTGTTGAACCGTGTTGCATAACCGACCTGTTTCTAATGCTCTAGGAACTATCAATTCGTTTTCTTTTAGTACTCTTCTTTCGTGAACCAATCTCTATCCAGTTCCCATCCGGGTCCTTGATGTAAGCTAGAAGCCAACTTCCTTCTTCAAAAGGCGGGATGGCCCCTTTCCGCTCCCTCGTAAGCTTACTGTATTCGACTGCAGCATTCTTCACTTCAAATGCCAAATGGTCGAGGCCGGATTTTCCACCGTACTTGTATCCCCTCGGATACCAGTTCAATTCCAAAATCTGTTTTGATCCTCTTGTCGTTAACCACGCGACGCGCCCACCGGTCTCTCCTATTCTGGTTTTGGAGAGTAACTTCATGCCTAGTTTCTTGGTGTAAAATGTAATCGATTTTTCCAGGTTAGAGACGAGTATCCCAGTGTAGATAAATTTAGAACGCATAGTATCTCCTGCAATTATTCGGGTCGCGAGTATAAAACGCAACAGATCTACATGCTTCACGCAAGATTGTATGCCGTCAGTTCTTCCCCTATCGGTTGTTATTCGTTAGTCGTAAATACAGGCGAAGTCTGTGCCGGTTCTCTCGGATGGTGGCTTGGGAGGTGAGCACGCCCACGGAGTCTGACTCATCGGCGAAACCTGGAGACAGCAATGGAAACGTTTCTGGCCCAAACAACTCAGCGGGTTTCAAGAATGTGTATAGGCTAGGTTACGTGAGCCTCTTTACTGATTTTTCAACTGAAATGATTCTTGGAATTCTCCCCGTATTCATTCATGATCAACTTGGCGCCAGCTACGCGCTGGTCGGCCTCATAGAGGGAAGCGCTGAGGCAATGAATGACTTCTGCCGAATAGTGACTGGAATCGTCACAGATCGGATCGCTAAGCGTAAGCCACTGGTCTTGATAGGATATGCACTTTCTTCGTTCTCGAAGCCCTTGTTCGCAATCACCACCGGATGGGGACAGGCCCTGCTTGTTAGGGTAACCGACAGAGCAGGAAAGGGTATACGAACATCGCCCAGAGATGCGCTCATTAGCGATTCTATCGCGAAATCACAAGCGGGAAAAGCCTTCGGTGTTCATAGTTCACTGGATCAAGTTGGAGCCGTCCTAGGACCGCTTGTTGCTTTCTTCGCATTCCCACTGATTGGCTTCAGGGGCGTGTTTTGGTTGTCTTTCGCTCCCGCAATCGTTTCTCTAATAATCCTACTATTCTTCGTGACCGAAACCGTTGGGTTAACCAAACAGCGTCATCTGTTCGAAAATGCTTCTCAGGTTCTGAGCCGCCGCTTCATACTATTCCTCGCTGCCTTAGGCATATTTTCGGTTGGAGCCTACGACTTCTCCTTCATTCTCCTCAAGGCCTCAGCACTAGGAGTCTCAGACGCACAAGTAGCACTGGTGTATGCCACAATCAACGCTTCCAGTGTCATCTTCGCGTATCCCTTCGGCATACTGGCCGATCGGGTGGGCAAGCTGCCGGTGCTTCTCCTAAGCTACATTGCATTCTTCTTCGCTTCTGTGACTGGCATCATTCTGACCGGCAGTTGGTTCTACGCGTATGTGATTGCCCTAGTGTTTGGGGTCTATCTCGGAATGTCCGATACTGTTCAACGCGCAGTCATTCCTGACTTCGCACGGAAGGAACTCAAGGGAACGGCGTACGCCTTCTACTACCTCTTGATTGGGGTGAGTTCCTTTATTGCGAACTCGGTGTTCGGTTTTCTATGGACCGTCGCGGGTTCTTCCGTCGCCTTTGAATTCACTCTTGTCACTTCTATAGTCGGAGCTGTTGCCTTAGTACTCTTCTTGACGATCGGGATGAGGCGTGGCGTGCAAGGCGCCTGAGCGGGCTAAGCTAATGTTTGTCTTTCATCTCGGGGCCGCGGAGGCTCGACGCAATCATTCCGCCTAAAGATATGATCGCAGAAACAATGAACGCTCTTCCCATACCCGTTACAAAACCAGCTGCGTCGCTTTGGGTCAAGCTCGTATAGCCGCCTGTAATCATTCCGGACACAATCTGATATGGAACCGCGGTAGTGATGATGTAAGCCACAAGGCCTATGCTCACGACATTCCCCGCATTGAAAACGGTAGCCCTAATCCCAGAAGCTACTCCACGCCTCCCAGGTGGAACGGCTCCCATAACAGAGCTAATGTTCGGGGACGAGAACAATCCCAGCCCAAACCCAATCACGACTAAGATGAGTTCAACTAGAACCAGAGAAGTCGTTGCTGTCCACAACAATGCTGCGGCAACGAAGCCGATGGTTCCAATGCCCATCCCGACAGTGGCGAATAAACGCGTTCCGTACCGATCAGAAAGCCTCCCGCTAATGGGCCCTATAGAGATGAAGGCTACATCGAGAGGCAGGAAAAGAAGGCCCGCCGTGAGGGCGCTATATCCTCGGATCAGTTGGAAGTAGAGGATTACGATCAGGCTCAGTGCTCCAAACCCGAGCGAATACAAGAGTTGACTAATGTTGCCCGCGGAGAAGAGGCGGATTTTGAAGAGCCGCAAATCGAGAAGTGGTTCAGCCGTGCGTGGTTCGAAATACAGAAAGAGGGCAAAAAGGGCGAGGCAGGACAGGTAGAGCGTTGCAGCAGAGACCCGGTCGATAACGTCCATCGTGTCCAGACTAATGGCGACGAGTAGTAGAGTAAGCGATGTGGTGAAAAGAGTGAGCCCTCGATAATCGAAACTAGAATGAGGGCCAGGCTTTGCCACTTCTCGAAGGCGATGCCGAGCCCAAATTGTCCCGAAAATGCCTATCGGGACATTCAGAATAAAGATCGCTCTCCAACCGGTCGTATCAATGAGTACGCCTCCAACTGTTAGACCTAGAACCGCGCCCGCCGTGAACCCGATCTGGTTAACCCCGAGCGCGAAGCCGAGTTCTTGGGACGGCGTCGTGTCCGTGATTAGCGCTGCACTATTAAGAATCAGAATCGCTCCTCCGAATCCTTGAATGATCCGAAAAATTATGAGTTGCTGGCCAGTTTGCGCAATGACGCAAAATCCTGAACCGACAGTGAAAATCGCGAACCCTAGGACGTAGAGTTTTACTCTGCCGAACATATCCGTGAATCTACCAAGGAACAAGAGACCGATGGTTATCGCGATTTGATAACCCTGCGTGACCCAAAGGAGGGTTTCAAGGTCTGTTCTAAGCGACTCCGCGATGGTGGGCAGTCCGATTAATACAATTCTGGTATCAAGGCCGGCCATGAAAATGCCGACCGTTGTTACCGATAGGACAACCCACTGATACTTCAATAGACCACTGCCAGAAATCTGAGGCCATTGCAACGCTAGGTTTAGAGTGTTTCCCCAGCATCCGCAGATGATTTGAAGGATGTTCAGAGCCTGAGGAATGCTCTGGACCACTCCTGAAGTGCAACGAAGAAAAACAACTCAGTTAGTGAGTCGGTGACCGTTAACTATTCAGTAGCGTTAAGCGCCTCTTTGAAATCCTGAATGCCATCTGTGTTCTCGATATCCAGCACAAAAAGGGTGCAGATAACCTACGCTTGCTTTCCCTCATCAAAATCGCTAAAGATGATCACTGCGTCGAATTAGTGTTTTAAATCGCGTTTTATGTAGGCAGTAGAAGATAGTGATGGGGGCTACTGTTGGTAAGGCTGGACGTTGCTGTTGACGATATTCAGCGGGGTTTGCAGACGGGCTTATTATCGTCCCGCCGTTTAGTAGAGATTTTTCTTGCCCGAATCGAGTCCCTTGACTATAATGGTGTGAGCCTCCACTCAGTAATCGAGACGAATCCAGATGCGTTGGCAATAGCCGACGAGTTCGATTCAGCATTGAGGAATGGAGGACCAATGGGACCCCTACACGGCATACCAGTACTGGTAAAGGACAACATCAACACGGGAGATCGCATGCTTACGACGGCCGGTTCGTTAGCGTTGGCAGATGCGCCAGCTCCGAGCGATGCGTTTGTGGTTGAAAAACTTCGAGCGGCTGGAGCACTAATTTTGGGTAAGGCGAATATGAGTGAGTGGGCGAACTTCCGGGGTAAGCATTCTGTCAGTGGCTGGAGCCCGCGCGGAGGTCAATGCCTCAACCCATATGCATTGGACAGGACACCATGTGGGTCTAGCTCTGGTTCAGCTGTGGCTGTTGCAGCTAACCTTTGTGTAGTATCGATCGGAACTGAAACCGATGGCTCAATCGTCTGCCCCGCGTCAATGAATTGCATAGTTGGGTTGAAGCCTACGCTGGGCTTGGTGAGTCGAGCGGGAATCGTTCCCATCGCTCACAGCCAGGACACGGCAGGCCCAATGGGACGAACCGTAAGAGACGTGGCCATACTACTAAACGTCCTAACTGGATCAGACCCTCACGACCCCGCCACGAAATTGGCAGAAGGAAAAGTGGAATCGGATTATACGAAGTTCCTAGATGCGAACGCGCTAGACGGTGCACGAATTGGCGTTGCTAGGAAATTTTTCGGATCTAACGCTGCGACTGACCGAGTTATCAATGGTAGCCTTGATGTGATGAAGGAAATGGGAGCAACTCTAGTGGATCCCGCAGACCTCCCTTCACACGGACAGTATGACGCTTCTGAACGGGAAGTGCTCGTCTATGAGTTCAAGGCTGACCTAAACGAGTACTTGAAATCGCGAGGAAATTCGGTTCGCGTTCATTCCCTAGTCGATGTCATAGCCTTCAACGAGCAGCACCGTAGTGAAGAGATGCCGTATTTCGAACAGGAGTGGATGGTTGAAGCCAACAGTAAGGGCTCGTTGAACGAGAAAGCCTACTTGGATTCGCTCAACAAGAATCGTCGGCTTTCAAGAGAGGAAGGTATCGATGCGACGATCAAGACGCACGGGTTGGACGCAATCGTTGCTCCAACTTCAGCCCCAGCGTGGCTAACTGACTTCGTTAACGGAGACTATGATCCAGGCTGTTGCTCACAACCCGCCGCAGTCGCAGGATACCCACACGTTACTGTGCCCGCAGGTTTCGTCGCCGGGTTGCCAGTGGGTATTTCTTTCTTCGGCTCGGCATGGAGTGAGCCCACTCTCCTCGGATTTGCCTACGCGTTCGAGCAGGCAACACTTGTAAGGAAACCACCCCGCTTTCTTAGATCCGCCGAGCCGTGAGACATGTCTGGGCATGATGAGTAGTGCTCGAATTAGCTCTGGCTTTGATTATCTTCGCCGCCTTTATCCATGCGGTGTGGAATTTTCTCACGAAACGTTCCAGTGAAAGTTTGGCGTTTGTGTGGTGGATGTATTCGCTTGGAGCGTTGGGTTACGGGTTAATTGTTCTTCCTGTAACTGGTATTCATCTGGCCTCGGCCTCGGTTCTTCCGTTTATCGTCTCCTCAGTAGCTGAGGCTGGATATGTGTTGACTCTAATCAGGGGATACGGGAAAGGCGACCTTTCCTTAGTCTACCCCATCTCTCGTGGCGGTGCACCAATCTTGACGGTCATGTTTGCGGCGGTGCTCGGCGAACGTTTGCCTCTGCTCGGTCTTCTTGGGATATTCGTTTCGGTTGCTGGCGTCTGTTTCCTTACCCTCAGCGAAATCTCTCCAGCTAAGGGTAAGCTGTCAATTTTGAATCGAGGAAGTACGTGGGCACTAATATGCGCGGTTTGCATCGCGGTTTACTCTGTCTCGGACAACATTGTAGTAGTTTCAACTCCGCCAATAATCTACATTTGGTGGGTCTTCATGGGTAACACAATTCTCACGCTTCCCTTCGTATGGCGAAGTTCACGCGTAAGGAATAATTTGAGCGAGCTTCGGTCCAATTGGCGGTTGATCATTGTGGCTAGTCTTTGTTCCCTGTTTGCCTACTTGGCGATTCTCTTTGCATTGACCCTTACGAGCGTAAGTTATGTTGTAACTGGGAGGGCTTTGAGTGTCCTTTTAGCCGCGGTGCTTGGCGTGCTGCTGCTAAAGGAGAAGTTTGGCAAGTGGCGAATCTTGGGTGCTGCGCTCATGATTTTTGGATTGGCGATTATCCAATTCTTCGGATCTTAGCAGTCTTGAGCACGAAACCCAGCGTTCGGAATAGGAAGTCTGCTCATTTGAGGCGTCTGAAGGTCCAGGTTCCTATTGCTACCATGACTACAGCGAACGCGCTTAGAATTGCGAAGTTTACTGCGACTGGGAGTTGTGAGGAGCCTAGAATCGCTCCCCGAAGCCCGTCCACGGCGTAAGTGACCGGGTCAAGGGCTGTGAATAGTAGTAGGTACGGTGGTAGGTTCTTGGTGGGGAAGAGTGCGCCGCTGAAGAAGAACAGGGGGAAGACTAGGAAGCTGACAACCAATTGGAATCCTTCAACGCTCTCCATGTTTGATCCAATGATTAGGCCAAGGCTCACTAGGGCAGAGGCGAGCACGAACATGAATAGGAATGCGATGGCGATAGCAACGATCGTGTAGCTGACTCCCAAAATCACGCCGAAGACAAGCATAGCGCAGCCCTGCAGTAAAGCATCGATGCTCCCGCCAACCATCTTGCCGGCGAAAATCGTCGTTCGCGATAGTGGCGCTACGAGTACTTCCTTGAAGAAGTCGATTTTCTTATCCCAAACAATGTACAACCCAAAGAAGACCGAGGAGAATAAGATCGTCATTGTGATGATTCCTGGGAAGATGAAGACTTGATAGTTCACACCACCAAGTGATACTGCCGACCCAAGCCCGCCTCCGAATACCACAATCCATAGAAGTGGAGTGAAGAGGGAAGAGATGATGCGTGACTTCTCCCGCGAAAACACTTTCATTTCGCGGTACCAGAGCGCATAGAACCCTTCAAGCTCGCCCATCAGCGTCCACTCCTCGCCCTTGCGATTCTCTCGAATACGCCACCCTCCCCGGACTCTTCCCTTATCTCATGCCCGGTGAATTTCAAGAACACATCATTCAAAGTGGCCGATCTTACTTCAACCGAGTCGACATCGCCCACAAGGCCCAATACTTCCTGCAAGTGTGCACTAGCATTCTCTACTGTAAGGGACAGAGTACTGCCGGATTGGTCTATTGACCTAATGTATTCCATTTCTTTCAATGATTCTAGTTTCGGTTTTCTTGTGCGAAGCCGGATAATGTCGCCACCGACGTTTGCCTTAAGCACTGCCGGTGAATCCAAGGCAACAATCTTGCCATGGTCGACTATAGCGACCCTGTCGCAGAGTTGGTCAGCTTCATCCATGTAATGCGTCGTTACGATGACAGTAACCTTCTCCGCCTTGACGAGGTTCTCAATGTATTCCCATATGTGTTCACGAGTCTGCGGGTCAAGGCCTAGAGTCGGTTCGTCGAGAAAGAGAACTCGCGGGTTATGGAGCAGCCCTCTCGCCAACTCCAACCTCCTCCGCATCCCACCTGAATATTTCTTAACGATGTCATCTGCCCTATCTTGCAAGTCTACTAAACGAAGGACATGATTCATCCGATCCCCGCGTTCTTTCTTTGGGACTCCGAACATGAGGGCGTGTAGGTAGAGGTTCTCGCGGCCGGTTAGAACATCGTCGCTACTCGGGTCCTGAAAGACGATGCCTATCGATTGGCGTACTTCGTCCGGTTGCTTTCGAACATCATAACCGTTCACGCGGGCGGTTCCGGATGTGGGCTTGAGGAGCGTGGCCAACATTGAAAGTGTAGTAGTCTTTCCAGCCCCGTTGGGGCCGAGTAATCCAAAGATCTCTCCTTCCTGAATGCTGAGGTCGAGGGAGTCGACGGCCACTAGTTCCCCATAGTGCTTGGTCAGTTTCTCAGTTTCAACTGCATACGCCGTTTGCAATCGACCTCGCTGTGCCGAGTCCTTTGAATGGCTCTCTTAAATTGACTCAGTTGAATTAGGCAGGGGCGTATTCTCTACTCATCTAGCGTTGGTTTATGGGTTCGACCTTTCGGTTCATGGGGCCTGTATACTCAATCTCAGGCCGAATCAGCCTATTGTTAGCGACTTGTTCAAGCACGTTCGCTGTCCATCCCACCGAGCGGCTTGCAGCGAAGGTGGAGGTGAACAGGTCAGCTGAGAGTCCTACCGAGTGCATGACGACGGCCGAGTAGAATTCGACGTTAGTGTATAACCTCCGTTCAGGTCTATAATCTCGCAGGACTCGATTTCCTGTCTCCTCGACGCGACGCGCCAATTCGAAGAACTGCTGATCCGCAGTCGCGCTGGCGACATCTCTGAGGATCTCGGCTCGAGGGTCAGTGGTTCGGTAAACTCTGTGCCCGAAACCCATCAACCTTCTACCCGCCTTCAACTCGCCTCTGATCCATTCTTCCGCGCGTTCAGGCTTCTCAATATCCTGCAGCATCTTCAGCACGGGTGCTGGCGCGCCGCCGTGAAGCGGACCCTTCAGAGCTCCAACGGCGGCTGTTATCGCCGAGTACATGTCCGACCATGTTGAAGCCACAACTCTCGCTGCGAAGGTTGATGAGTTCATTCCGTGGTCAGCGAGAGCGATGAAGTACTTGTTCAGTGCCTCGGCCTTGATCGGGTCAGGCTCTTTTCCAGTGAGCATGTAAAGGTAGTTCGCCGCGTGTCCTAGGGATGGATGTGGGTCGATTGGTTCTTGGCCCCGGCGGATTCGGTCGAAGGCTGCATTGATTGTGGGAATTTTAGCGGTGATGGCGATAGCTGTGGACATGTCTGGCTTCGTTAGGGGTATGCCGGTTCCAATCGTGGAAATAGCGGTTCGTAGAACATCTAGTATATCCGATGAAGTTGGAAGGTCACGAATCGCGGTCTTTAAGTATGGAGGTATTAGCCGTTCTTGTGTTAGGCGTTTCGTTAAGTCGTCTAACTGCGGTTGATTGGGCAGACTTCCGTTCCAGACGAGGTAAGCAACTTCTTCGAAGGATAAATTCGCTACAAGATCGTGAATGTCATAGCCTCGGTAGATAAGTCGGCCTGCGTTACCGTCTATAAAGCAAATATTGCTAGTGTCTACAACGACTCCTTCCAATCCCTTCGCTGCGACCATGTGCGAGCCCACAGCCCTTGCCACCCAAGGCTTGCTTATTACCGAATCTTCTATGCCACTAGTGGATTTCGCGTTTCTTGTGTGACCGGCTGAAGAGCACAGCCATCATGACCGAAATGAATGCGTACACCGGGCTCAAAAGCCAGGGAAGATTCGCATTCCCTGTCAATTGCCAAACCGTTCCACCGAGCAGGGGAGACAGGTTTCCTCCAAGGTTGAGAAAGAGGTTGAACGCACCAACGTACATCCCCCGGTCGGATTCCAAACCTAACTGAGTAACTAGAGTGTATGCGATCGGAAAGAACATGTTCTCACCCAAAGTCATCACAGCAACTGCAAGAAGAAGCCAATAGATATTCGGCGCAAACGAAATTGCTGTAATTCCCGCAGCCAATATCACCACCCCCATGATGTACCCTGTCTGTTTCGGGAGTCTTTCCAACCAGCTCGAGGTGGGAAATTGCAGAAGGACAACGGTGGCCCCTGAAACGGAGAACAATTCACCCACCTGCAATGTATCCAATCCTCGTACTTGGGTTGCATAAATCGGGAGAAGCGTGTAGA
>Ga0326728_10026188_pt1 | contig 10352 bp, 8 predicted proteins | sample MB3enrmetagenome_FD_207602 | JGI IMG/M metagenome (GOLD analysis project Ga0326728, IMG submission 207602) | Lab enriched peat soil microbial communities from McLean, Ithaca, NY, United States - MB31MN | ecosystem: Environmental > Terrestrial > Soil > Wetlands > Peat | place: USA: New York... | reverse complement strand
GCTCCCGGTTCGCCCCACCTGAGGGCCAAAAAGCGCCGAAATCAGGCCGCTCTCGAAATGAGGGGATTCCTGAGCTCTAAGGCGGGTTACCGCGGGCCAGGTCAACCAACGACGTCACAGAGAAAACGTCCCGATAGGGACTATAATCCTAGAGACTATATGCCCGATCGTGCCCGATCCCGCAATGCGCGGTTGGCGATCGATTTTGGGCAAGAACGTTCGCCGCCTTCGCCGGCAGAAGGGTCTGACGCAGGAGCAGCTAGCGTTCGAAGCTGAAATCGGTTACGCGGTTACGCGGTTCCGGCGCGGTTCCGGCCGGTTACGGTGACGCCTTACTGGTTACGTGGTTACGGTTACGGTGACGCCTTACTAAATCCCCAATTGCCGTGGGCCGCGCTGCCCTGTCGCCGTCAAGCGGCTGCGCCGCTCCTGCGCTTCGCTCCCGTCGCTAGAAGCGCGAGCGCGGCGGCCGCCGCGGCGAGACTGACGAAGGCGCGCGGCAAGTCAATCAAGGCGCCGGCGCGCGCCGTGCGGCCGAAGCGATTCGCCCCGCTTCTTCCTCCGCGGCGAAGGCGGCGAGCGCCTTGGCGACGATCGCCCTGGCGTCGAGGCCGGCCGCCGCGTATTGCCGCTCGGGCTTGTCTTGGCCCTGGAAGGCGTCGGGCAGGGTCATCGCGCGCGCCTTCAGACCGTTGTCGAGCGCGCCGCTTTCCGCCAGCAGGCTCAGCACATGCGCGCCGAAGCCGCCGCTCGCGCCTTCCTCGATCGTGATCAGCAGCTCATGCCGCCCCGCGAGATCGAGGATCAGGTCGCGGTCGAGCGGCTTGGCGAAGCGGGCGTCGGCCACCGTGGCCGGGAACCCGCGCGCCGCGAGCTCGTCGGCCGCCTTCAGCGCCTCGGCGAGCCGCGCGCCGAGCGACAGGATGGCGACGCGCGCGCCCTCGCGCAGCACCCGCCCCTTGCCGATCGGCAGCGGGACGCCACGCTCGGGCAGCTCGACGCCGACGCCTTCGCCGCGCGGATAGCGCACCGCGATCGGGCCGGCGTTGTAAGCAGCGCAGGTGGCGATCATGTGGATGAGCTCGGTCTCGTCGGCGGCCGCCATCACCGTCATGTTGGGCAGGCAGGTCAGGAACGCGAGGTCGAACGCGCCGGCGTGGGTAGCGCCGTCCGCGCCGACCAGCCCGGCGCGGTCGATGGCGAAGCGCACCGGCAGATTCTGCAAGGCCACGTCGTGCGCGATCTGGTCGAGCGCGCGCTGCAGGAAGGTCGAATAGATGGCGCAGAACGGCTTGAAACCTTCGCAGGCGAGCCCCGCCGCGAAGGTGACGGCGTGCTGCTCGGCGATGCCGACGTCGAAGACGCGCTCGGGGAAGATCTCGGCGACGCGGTCGAGGCCGGTGCCGGCCGGCATCGCCGCGGTGACGGCGACGATCTTGTCGTCGCGCGCCGCCTCGGCGATCAGCGCGTCGGAGAAGACGCGGGTGTAGCTCGGCGCGTTGGGCTTCGGCTTGACCTGCACGCCGGTGACGACGTCGAAAGCGGCGACGCCGTGGTACTTGTCCTCGGCGGCCTCGGCGGGCGGGTAGCCCTTGCCCTTCTTGGTGACGACGTGCACCAGCACCGGCCCGTCGGGAACGTCGCGCACGTTTTTCAGGATCGGCAGCAGGTGGTCGAGGTTGTGGCCGTCGACCGGCCCGACATAGAAGAAGCCGAGCTCCTCGAACAGCGTGCCGCCGGTCCAGAAGCCGCGGCCGTATTCCTCGGTGCGCTTCGCCTTGTCGTAGAAGAACTTCGGCAGGCGCCGGGCGAGCTGCTTGGCGACGTCGCGCAGCGAGCGATAGGCGTGGCTCGACACCAGCCGCGCCAGATAGGCCGACAGCGCCCCGGTCGGCGGCGCGATCGACATGTCGTTGTCGTTGAGCACGACGATCAGCCGCGAGCGCGCGGCGCCGGCGTTGTTCAGCGCCTCGTAGGCCATGCCGGCCGACATCGCGCCGTCGCCGATCACCACCACAACGGCGTGGCGGCCGCCCTCGAGGTCGCGCGCCGCCGCCATGCCGAGGCCCGCGGAGATCGAGGTCGAGGAATGGCCGGCGCCGAACGGATCGTATTCGCTCTCGGCGCGCTTGGTGAAGCCCGACAGTCCGCCGGCCTGGCGCAGGGCGCGGATGCGGTCGCGCCGCCCGGTGAGGATCTTGTGCGGATAGGCTTGGTGGCCGACGTCCCAGATCAGCCGGTCGCGCGGCGTGTCGAACACGTAATGCAGCGCGACGGTGAGCTCGACGACGCCTAGGCCGGCGCCGAGATGGCCGCCGGTCTTCGACACCGCGCTGATCGTCTCCGCGCGCAGCTCGTCGGCGAGCTGCTTGAGGTCGGCGACCGGAAGCCGGCGCAGATCCGCCGGCGAGCGGATGCGATCGAGCAGGGGCGTGTCAGGCGGCGGCGTCATATCGGGCCTCCTCGGCGCCGCCGGGATGCGCGCGCCTCCGCGGGACGCAACCACTACACCCGAACCGGCGCGGGCGCCAATCGCGCTTGCGCCAACGGCCGAAGCCTATACCAATAGGTCCGCGCCTTCGCCGCAAGGACGATCGACGAAGAGGCGCGACAGCGGAGAAAACGCAATCGTTTCAAGGTTGACGCTTGGCGTTATACTGGCTTTCGATTTCGCCGCCTCGGCCGAAGCCGCTGTGACGCCTCCGCCCGTCGCGGCGGAGGCGGCGATCACGCGGCGTCGCAGAGGGCTGCGGCCGGGGCTTGTGGCGCGGCCCGGGCGGCCGTCGCCACCCGTTCGCGCGCGGCCGGGCCTGTCCGGTCGGCCGCCGCCTCGGGCCGGAAGGCCGTCGCTGCTGGCCGAACTGGGCGCCCCGCGCGCCGGAGCGGCGTGAGCGCCGCGCCGCCGGGCGCTTTCGCCCGGCCGCTTCTTTTCGCCGCGACGACGGCGCGACGCCGCGATCGCGCTCAGGCGCTGGCGGTTCGCGAGCGCCGCGCGCCCTCGGTGCGGAAGACGCGGTCCCACCAGCCGACGCTGACGCCGAAATTCGCGTCGTCGTGATAATGGTGGGCCATGTGCCGCACGCGCGCTTGATAGAGCCAGTCGCCGGGCTCGATGACGAAATGATGCGTCGCGTGGTGGACGAACATGTAGGCCGCGTAGCCGATCAGCATGCCGCTGGCGAAGCCGCCGGCGACGAGCGGGTTCAGGCTGCTGAGCGGCAGGTAGCTGATCGCGACGATCAATCCGCTGCAGAGGAACGACGGCACGCCGATATAGGCCGTCGGCTCGCGATGATGGGCTTCGTGCAGCGCGGTGAGGATCGGCGCGCCGTGGTAGGCGAAGCGGTGGACGAGGTACTCAACGAGCGTCCACATGACGACGCCGACGGCGAGGCTCAAGCCCCAAGCGGGCGTCGCGGCGAGCCCATAGTGGGCGAGCGCGAAGCCGGCGAACAGCGCCACCGCGACGGGGATTACGGCGAAGTCGCCGAAGTAGAGGATCCTGCCGATCGGCATGAGCGCGCTCCGTCACACGCAATTCGCTTCGGGACGCGGACGAGTCCGCGCGTCATAATGGGCGCAAATTCGCTTTGCGCAAGTGCGCCGTCTTAGCCTTCCCTGTGCGCCGGACGCGCCGCTGGCGTTTCGGCGTTTCGCCGTGATACGGCTCGCGCGCCGCCACTACAGGTCGAGTTCCATGCCGAGAGCCGAAGCCCATTTCGTCAACCGCACGGGCTGGCTGCGCGCGGCCGTGCTCGGCGCCAACGACGGCGTCACCTCGACGGCGAGCCTCATCGTCGGCATCGCCGCGGCGGGCGGTTCGCGCGGCGCGATCCTCACCGCCGCCGCGGCGGGATGGGCGGCGGGCGCGATGGCGATGGCGGCGGGCGAATACGTGTCGGTCAGCTCGCAGGCGGATTCCGAAGCGGCGGACTTGGAGCGCGAGCGGCGGTCCTTGAAAGAGTCTCCCGCCGACGAGACGCGCGAGCTCGAGCAGATCTACGAACGGCGCGGCCTACCGCCGGCGCTCGCCCGCGACGTCGCGCGGCGATTGATGGCCAAGGACGCGCTGACCGCCCACGCGCGGGACGAGCTCGGCCTTTCCAGCGCCCGACGCGCCAACCCGATCCTGGCGGCCTTCGCCTCGGCGGTCAGCTTCTCGGCCGGGGCGGCGGCGCCGACGCTCTTTGCGTTTCTCTCTCCGCGCGAGGCGACGATCGTCGCGGTGTTCGCCGCGGCGCTGGCGTTTCTCGCCGCGCTCGGCGCGGTCGGCGGGCTCTTGGGCGGGGCGCGCCCCGTCAAGCCGGCGCTGCGCGTCGCGTTCTGGGGCGCGCTGGCGATGGCGGTCACCGCCGGGATTGGCGCGCTGATCGGCGCGCTGGTCTGACCGTTGGCCGCGTCGCCGCCCGCGCGCGAGCCAAAGCCCCGCCTCAGCTCTGATGGCCGCCGGTGAACGGCACGAAAGGGATGATCGCGCCGCCGTAAATGTCGGAGCGCGTCACCGCGAACGTTCCGTCGGCGGCCTGCGTCTTAACCGCCTTGATGACATGCTGCGCGCCGGGCGGGCCGACCGGAATGACCATGATCCCGCCGGGGACGAGCTGCTGCAACAGCGGCGGCGGGATGTGGTCGATGCCGCAGGTGACGATGATCTTGTCGAACGGCGCCGCCTCCGGCCAACCGTAATAGCCGTCGGCGTTCTTGATCTGAATCGCGGCGTATTCGCGGTAGCCGCGCGCGATCAGCGAATCGTAGAGCGCGCGCGTGCGCTTTTCGAGCGGCGGGATGATCTCGATCGACCACAGCCGGTCGGTCAGGTAGCTCAGATAGGCCGACTGGTAGCCGGAGCCGGTGCCGATCTCCAGCACCTTGTCGCCGCGCTTGACGGCGAGCGTGTTGGTCATGCGCGCCACCGTGTGCGGCCCGGTGATGGTGACGCCGAAGCCGATGTTGAGATGGTGCCATTCATAGGCGCGCGAGAGATTCTCGGCGGTGACGAACTCCTCGCGCGGCGTCATCAGGAAAGCGCGCTTGTCGGCGTCGTCCCAGACATCGTTGTGGGCGATGAGCTGCAGGTGGCGGTCCCAGCGCTGGCCGAGATAGCCCGCGTCCTCGCCGCGGTTGTCCTTCATCCAGGCGACGAAGGCGTCGCGGCCGGTCATCGGCGGCCACAGCTCCCAGTCGAACGGTTTGGCCAGGGCGGCGCGGGCGGGCGCGTTGACGCCCGCGCCGGCCGCCGTCGCGGCGGCGCCGAGCAGAAAGCGGCGTCGATTCATGGTCGGGTCTCGCGGATGAGCGTCGTCGGCCCAATCTGCGCGGGAAAGCGGCGCTCGGCAAGAGCGAAACCCGGCCGCGCCGTCGCCGCGGGCGGCGCTCCCTCGGCCGGACCGCCTTGCGCGAAAAGCGGAAATGGTCCAGTTGGCGGCCGGGCGAGAGAAACGAAAGGAACGCGAACGGCATGGCGACAGAGCAGGAGATCCTCGCGGCGCTCGAGTCGACGCCGGGGCCGGACGGCCGCACGCCGCTGCCGCGCTCGGGCGCGATCGACGGCCTCGCCGTGCGCGGCGGCAAGGCGTTCCTCGCCATCCGCGTCGATCCGGCGCGCGCCGAGGCGCTGGAGCCGATGCGCGCCGCCGTCGAAGCGAAGATCAAGGCGCTGCCCGGCGTCGTCGCGGCGACGGTGACGCTCACCGCCGAGAGCCAAGCGCCCGCGCCGCGCGGGCCGGCGGCGGCGCGGCGGCCGCGGCCGCTCGAGGCGCGGGCGATTCCCGGCGTCGCCAGGATCGTTGCGGTCGCCTCGGGCAAGGGCGGAGTCGGCAAGTCGACCGTCGCCTGCAACCTCGCGCTCGGCCTGGCGCGGCTGGGGCTGAAGGTGGGCGTGCTCGACGCCGACGTGTTCGGGCCGTCGATGCCGCGCCTGTTCGGCCTCGCCGAGAAGCCGAGCGTCGCCTCCGACGGCCAGAAGCTGAAGCCGCTGGAGAAGTTCGGCGTCAAGCTGATGTCGATCGGCTTCCTGGTCGAAGAGGGCGCGGCGATCGTCTGGCGCGGGCCGATGGTCGCCTCGGCGCTGAACCAGTTTCTGCGTGAGGTCGATTGGGGCGAGCTCGACGTGCTGGTGGTCGACATGCCGCCCGGCACCGGCGACGCGCAGCTCACCATGGCGCAGAGCGCGCCGCTGTCGGGGGCGGTGATCGTCTCGACGCCGCAGGACCTGTCGCTGATCGACGCGCGCCGCGGTATGGCGATGTTCAAGCAGGTCAACGTGCCGCTGATCGGCGTCGTCGAGAACATGAGCTACTTCATCTGCCCGCATTGCGGCGGCCGCACCGATGTTTTCGCCCACGGCGGCGCGCGGCGCGAGGCGGAGGCGCACGGCGCGCCGTTCCTCGGCGAGATCCCGCTCGACGTCGTCATCCGCGAGACCTCCGACGGCGGCGCGCCGGTGGTGGTCAGCGCGCCAAATAGCCCACAGGCGGCGGCCTTTCTTGCGCTCGCCGAGCGCGTGCGCGCCGCGCTGTTCGCCGACGAGGGCGCGCGCGCCGCGCCGCGCATCGTCTTCGAGTGAACCCTTCTCCCGCAAGGGGAATGGAGGCGCTGCGCGTCTTCGGTTGAAAGAGGAATCCCCGCGATGGCTTCTCCGGCGTTCGATCCCACTCCCGTCGAGCTGCGCGTGCGCGAGGGTGGGCGCGTTTTGCGGGTGAGCTACTCCGGCGGGATGACGGTCGACATCGCCGCCGAAAGGCTGCGCGCGGCGAGCCCGAGCGCCGACAAGCGCCGCGCGCCGGCCGGCGTGACGATCGTCGGCGTCGAGGCGGTCGGCAATTACGCGGCGCGCTTCATCTTCAGCGACGGCCACGACACCGGCATCTATTCGTGGACGCTGCTGCGCGAGTTGGCGGCGGCCTGAAGCGCGCCTCACCCCTCCGGCGGCGCGGTCGCGCCGAGGCCGAGCGAACGTTGCACCATCACCGAGTCGGTCCAGTGGCCGAACTTGAAGCCGACCGACGGCAGGCGGCCGACCTCGCGGAAGCCGAACGACGCGTGCAGCCTCAGCGACGGCTCATTCGCCGCGTCGATGTAGCCGATCATCTGCCGGTAGCCCCCGGCGGCGCAGGCGTCGATCAGCGCGGCGAACAGCTTCTTTCCGACGCCGCGGCTGAGATGGTCGTGATGGACGTAGATCGAATGCTTGACCGCGTAGCGGTAGGCGGGCCGCTTGCGGAACGGCACGGCGTAGGCGTAGCCGACCACCACGCCGGCCTGCTCGGCGACGAGATGGGGGAGCCGCCCCCGGTGCATGTTCTTGCGCCGCCGCTTGAGGTCGTCGACGTCCGGCGTCTCCGCTTCCCCGATATAGGCGGGGTCGACGCCCTTGCGGATGTGGTGGAGATAGATCGCCAGCATCGCGGGAACGTCGGCGTCGCGCGAGGGGCGGATGACGACCGGCGCGGCGGCGGCGTCAACGGCGGCGGCGTTTCCCAAATCCTGCATCGTCATCGCGGCGTCGGCCTCGAAATCATGCGCTTGCGGAATCGGGCGCGCCGATCGCTCGCCCGCGTCCCTTATCATTCGCGCACGACATAAGTGAAGAAGCGAATTTTTCCATTCTCGTCGACCTCGCGGTAGAGCCCCTGGATCTCGGACTCGAAGCCGGGGAACTGGTTCGCCGCGCGCTCGAAGGTCTTGAGATAGTCGACCATCGGCCGGGCGCGCTCGCTTAGCCGCTCGCCGGGCACCACCGTCGCGATGCCGGGCGGATAGACGACGAACAGGGTGGTGGCGATCCGCCCCTCGATCTCATCGAGCGGCAGGTAGTCGACGTCATTGCGCACCAGCCGCCGCGCCGCCTCGCGCGGCGTCATCGCCATTTCCGGAAGGTGGTCGGCCTCGAACTGCGCCTTCTGCAGCGCGCTCACCCCCGCCTCGCGGAAAAAGGCGTGCAGCTCGGCGCACAGGTCGCGCAACCGCCGCCCGCGGTAGCGCGTCGGGCGGCGGGCGACGAACTCCGGCATCGCCTCCTCCAACGCCGCGTTGTCGTCGTGCAGCCGCTTGAAGGCGACGAGGGTCGAGACCAGCGTGCCCGCCTTGCTCGACTCGACGCCGGGGGTGAGCAGGAACAAGAGCGAGTTGAGGTCGTTCTTCTCCGCCACGACGCGGTTCTCGCGCAGATATTGCGCCACCACCGGCGCCGGGACGCCGTGGGCTTCGTAGGCGCCGGTCTTGCGGTCGAAGCCCGGCGTCAGCAGCGTCAGCTTGGCCGGGTCGGTGATGGCGAAGCCGAGCTCGAGCTTGCTGAAGCCGTGCCAGGCTTCGCCCGGCGCCAGCGCCCAATAGCGCGGATCGCGCGCCAGCAGGTCGGTGGAGACGCTCTCCCACGGCACCACGTGCGAGCCCCCTTCGTTGGCGACGTCGGGGATGGCGACGCGCTCGGGCACGAACGGGTCGAAGAACCAGCGGCGCGCCGGGTCCTTCTCCTTCTCCTCGAACTCGCGCCTCACCGCGCGCAGCTTCTTGCGCAGCTCGACGCCGAGCCGGATGGTGTCGTCCCACAGCACTTCGCCCGAGCGCCCCTTCATCATCTGAGCGCCGACGTCGAGGGAGGCGAACAGCGGATAGAACGGCGAGGTCGAGGCGAACTGCATGAAGCCTTCGTTGAAGCGCCGGTGCTCGACCCGCCGGCGCTGACCCTTGATGTGGCGGTCGCGCACGTGGATCTGCGACGCCTGCGAGAAGCTGGCGAGCTGCTTGTGGGTCGACTGCGTCGCCACGATCCCCGGCGAATCCGGGCCGAGGTTCTTCAGACCCATGGCGAAGCGCCGCTCGTAGAGCGGGTGGAACTTCATGAAGCCCGCCCAGGCCTCGTCGAACAGGATGTAGTCGGTGAGATGGCCGATGCGCTGGACGATGCGCTCGGCGTCGTAGATCGTGCCGTCATAGGTGCATTGCTCGATCACCGCGACGCGGAACGGCCGCTCGCGCTTCCACGCCTCGGGGTCCTTGACCAGCGGATTGGCGCGGATGCTCTTGCGAATCGCGGTCTCGTCGAAAGCGTCGGCCCAGATCGGGCCGATCAGGCCGTAGGCGTTGCGGTCGGCGGGCAGGTAGATCGGCACGCCGCCGCCGATCAGCAGCGCGCCGTGGTGAGCGGCCTTGTGGTTGTTGCGGTCGAACAGCACCAGGTCGTCCTCGGCGATGAGGTTGGTCAGGACGATCTTGTTCGAGGTCGAGGTGCCGTTGAGCACGAAATAGGTCTTCTCGGCGCCGAAGATCGCCGCCGCCTCCTTCTGCGCCTGCAGCGCCGGCCCTTCGTGGGTGAGCAGGTCGCCGAGCTCGAGGATGGAGTTGTCGAGGTCGTCGCGGAACACCGCCTCGCCGAGATGCTCCATGAAGATGCGGCCGATCGGGCTGCGGGAGTAGAAGATGCCGCCGTTGTGGCCCGGGCAGGTCCACAGCTGGTTGCCCTCCTCGGCGTAGTCGACGAGCTCGCCGAAGAACGGCGTCTTCAGCGTCTCGGCGTATTGTTTGAGGCGCGAGACGAGGTTCTTGGCGATGAACTCCGGCGTCTCTTCGGCGAGGAAGACGTAGCCGTCGATGAAGTCGAGCACCTCTACCGGAATGTCCTCGAAGCGCTTGCGGCGCACCAGGATGACGATCGGCATTTCGAGGCCGCGCTTGCGCATCAGGTTGATCAGCGAGGCGGCCTTGCCCTCGATTCCCTTCTTGCCCCAGTCGACCACCATGCAGCCGATCGCGGCGTCGGTCTGCACGGCGATCTCGGCGTCCTCGACGCGCCGCGCCTTGATCACCTGGAAGCCCATGCGCTCGATGGCGGCGATGATCTGGTTGACCCGCAGGCCCTCCAGATCGTCGGCGTCGAACATCGGCGCGGAGAACAGGAAAGTGAAGCGTTGGAAGAAGTTCATCGGGGACGCGCCTCGGCGGCTGGACGCTTGCCGCCGGCGGATCGCGCGCGCGCCGCCGGGTCGGCTTAAGACATCGCCGCCATGACCGGGTCATGACGGGCGGGCGACGCGGCGCGGGCGAAAGCGCCGCCGCCTCGTCGGCGGGCGCCGCTTCGCCGAAGCGGCGACTTCGTCAGGTAAACAATTCCACCGACGCAGTCCATACGCTCTGCGCCCGAGACTTGCTCCGGTTGCGAGCGGGGCCGGGCGAGAACGGCTTGCGCGCCGCGGCCGAAGCGATTAGAGCAATTCTAACCGCGAAGCGAGAGGGAATTGGCGCCACGGTGAACGAGCAAGAGCGCGACCCGCGCCCGCTGCGGACCGACGGGAAAGCGATCCGGGAAAAGCTGGTCGCCGCGGGCGTTCGCCCGACGCGGCAACGGCTGGAGC
>Ga0326728_10026184_pt1 | contig 10354 bp, 6 predicted proteins | sample MB3enrmetagenome_FD_207602 | JGI IMG/M metagenome (GOLD analysis project Ga0326728, IMG submission 207602) | Lab enriched peat soil microbial communities from McLean, Ithaca, NY, United States - MB31MN | ecosystem: Environmental > Terrestrial > Soil > Wetlands > Peat | place: USA: New York... | reverse complement strand
ACCACACTTCACGAGGAGGGTTGCGTTCTGTTGCACTTGGGTGGTGATCAGGCGGACTTTCCGACGTTCACGATCAATTGCGACTGCTCCATGAATCGTAGCGAATTGTGGAGTGCCGATCCTATGAATCGGATACCAGTATTGCGAGAAGCATTTCGTCTCAAACGGCGCCAGCCACGAGAAATCCGGTTGATCATCAGCGAAGGACCCGGCCATTAACTCGGCGTGTTCACCGTCGAGGTCGGTCAGATTTGCGTTCCATGCGTCTCCCAGGTCTTCCAATGCCCACTGGAACATTTTCTTTCCGGGACTGATGTGGTGGTTGCCGATGTGAATGATGCCGCACTGCTTGCGATGGTCGTATCCACCAAAGAAATCGTATTTCGAAGGGCCGGCGAAATAGGAGTTCCCCTTGATGGTGTTCTTGTGAATGCTGATATCGTGCGGTTCCGGGTGGTTTTCAACCGCATACCAGCCCTTATGGATTGGAAAGGTTGCGTGATGACGGTCATAGTGGTGGTGCACGTAGCGAACGTCCTGAGGGAAGAACAATTGATAGTCGGCATTCACGTGAATTCCGGCATTTTCCCACCACATGAACGGATGTTCCACCTCGGTCCGGTTGGCCAGTTGCACCTTTGTTTCAAAGTAGGAGGCATCTGGGCGGAGCGTTACACCCACCGTCCCTTTGATCCTGTATTGACCTGGCGAGATCGACGCCTCTGAGAGCCAGCAAATGGCGGTTCCGTCCTCAAGCGTTTCCAACGTGTAGTCCACGGGCAGAAAAGTCGAAGGCCGATGGTGGAATGGATAATTCCACTCCATACCGCCAGATATCCACGAGCCATAGTTCCCAACCAGCACTGGCTTGATTCTGGAGTGCCGATAGAGGAAGTGATAGTCGTTCTTCTTGTCGTAACCCTCGAAAATGCGCCCCCCTAGTGCCGGAAGAATCATAATGCGAATGTACTCGTTCTCGAGCCGCACTACGTCGTATTCAACGTCAGTCAATTGTCGGCGCTCCACTGCTTGCGTGACCCGATTGGGGTAGGCATAGCCGGTGGAACCCTGATGCTGGCGGAACTCTGAATACATGGGCATCTCAAACGGCTCAGGGGGGCAGTAGGTAGGAATCGTCATTTTCTCAATTGCAGCTATGACCTGTGATTTGGTATTCATTTTGTCTCCTCTGAGGTATGTCCATTGGTTGTCCGTGCCTAGGCCGCAGTCCATGGCTCCTCAATCCACCAGCTCGCGCTCGATCTGTTCCAGTGACTTGCCTTTTGTCTCCGGGAGCGTGAAGAGGATGTAGATGAACCCGCCCACACAAATCCCGGCATAGAGCCAGAACGTGCCGAAGGATCTCAGCTTTGCGTTCAATATCGGGAAGGTATAGGTCAAAATAAAGCAAGCACTCCACAAAGCTGTAACTGCAACGGCCGTCGCGGCCCCGCGGATGCGATTCGGAAAGATCTCCGAAATAACCACCCAAGTGACAGGTGCGAGCGACATGCCATACACGGCCATTGAGGCCAGCACCAGCAGCAACACGGGCAATCCCTTGACGTGAGTCCAGTAACAGAATCCCATCGCTGTGAATATGGTCGCCAGTCCCGCGGCCCCAAACAGCATCAGAGGCCGCCGGCCGATGCGGTCGACTGCAAACAGGGCCACTATGGTAAAGACGAGGTTGACCGTTCCTGTCCAGGCGATGTTCTTCAGCACGCTGGAAATGTCGTAACCCGCCGACCGGAATATCTCTTCCGCGTAGTTGAAGATGACATTGATTCCGCACCATTGCTGGAACACCGCCAATACGACGCCGAGCGCGAGCACCTTGTGCATCTTGGGTTCGAACAGCTCTGTGAAGCGTACGTGACCGCGCTCATCTGCTGCGATCGTCGAATTGATATCATCCACGGCAGCCAATGCGTACTGCGGGCCACCGATTCGATTCAGGATTTCGCGTGAGCGATCTGAGCGGCCATTCTTGGCGAGCCATCTCGGACTTTCGGGCGCGAAGAGCATGCCGATAAAGAACAGAACTGATGGCACGGCGGTCAGTCCGAACATCCAGCGCCACCCCAACTGCCCGAACCACGAGTTCCTGATGAACTCATCGGTCGCACCGACCGGTAGGCTGCGTACCAGCCACCAATTCACGAGTTGTGCGAGTAGGATGCCAATGACTATGTTGAGCTGATTGATCGCGACGAGTTGCCCACGCATTTTTGCCGGCGCAACCTCGGCAATATAAATGGGCGACAAACTGGACGCTAGGCCTATGCCCACGCCGCCGAGCATCCGCCATGCAATGAATACCGCGAAATTGTGCGCAAGTCCGTTGCCGATTGACGTGACCGCAAACAGGATCGCAGCTGCGACCAGCAAGCGTTTCCGGCCAAACTTGTCACTCAAACCACCGGCGGCCAGCGATCCGACGAGGCAGCCGATGAGCGCACAACTGTTGGCCCAGCCAATCTGCGCCGCACTCGTTAGGTCGAAGTAGCGCTGGAAGAAAGGCTTAGCGCCCCCGATGACGACCCAGTCATACCCGAAAAGAAGGCCGCCCATCGCCGCAACGAGGGAGATCATCCAAATGAACCCGTAATTGAAGCGCGCGTCGAGGTGTGCGCTCGTTGAGGATGCTGCATTTGCGGCGATCATTGCAGTAGAGCCTTTTTCGCTCGAGGCTGTTGCTGCGATAGCAAGTCCGTCTCCAGCAGCACAATGGTCGCATTCTTCCGCGCATCTGGAATGAGGGGTAACCAATAGCCTAAGGTCATTGGTACTCCTGCTGCAATACCGTCGAGAGCTCGTTTGACTTCGTCAACTGCTTTGGCTGAGAACAATCCACCCGAGACCGCGCAGCCATGGTAACGTAGCGAGCCACGCAGAGCCTCAAGACTAACTGTGACAGGCAAATCTGCAGTTTCGGTCATCTGCGAAGCTCCTTGCAAAGCTGCTCCAATACGCTAGCGAGATTAGCATGTGAACCCGCCTTACGCTATGGATAGAACAATTTGATTTATGGACGATATCACTGAGATCGCGAGAAGGCCCAGGTCTCAACCTTTAGCTCCGCGACGATAGTCAGACGGCGAGGTCCCCATTGTCTTTCTGAAAAGCCGCGAAAAATATAGCGGATCTTCATAGCCAAGACGTGCAGCGATTTCCTTGATACTCAGGGTTGAGGTCACCAGCAGGCTGCAGGCAGCGTGAATGCGGAGGCCAATATGATGCTCAATCGGTGCGGTACCGGTCTGCGCCCTGAACAGTGCCGAATAGCGCGAGGGTGACAAGCCAGCCTGTTTCGCAAGCTCCCGCAAGGCTAGCGGGCGAGAGAGATTGTTGTGCATGAACTCTATATTCTTTGAAAAATCGTGCGATGGGGGCACTGTGCTCTTGCCATCAAAGGCTCCAGTCTTGAGCAGGAGAATGCCGAGCAGATGACGAAAACTGTGCGCCACGAGCAGGAAATTCCGCAAAGTGTGGCCGGTCGCGAGAACATGGTACGACTCGCGGGCAAGCCTCTCGATTTGGCGCCCTACCTCCGGCGGAACTGCAATGGTGTATCCAACGGAGATGAGCCTGCTCATGTAGTCCGGTGCTTCATGACCCTCGAAATGAGCCCAGTGTATCGACCACGGATTCGATTCATCCGCTCCGTATCGATGTGGCGTGCCGCGTGGAATGAGCAATGCCCATCCTCGAGAAAGTTCATGCTGCTGCCCATCGATCTCAAACCACCCTCTACCTGAAGTGCAGTAAATGAAGATGTTTTCGTCCGCTCCTTCGGGTCGTTCCCGGTAATGGTTAAGAGCCCGTGGAAACCAGCCAATATACGGCGCGGACAATTCCGCGCTCAGCGGGTGTCGGGCAAGCTCCTTGCGCAAATCTGCCGACGCAAAATGCAATGCTTGTCCACGAAATCCTTCGGCGAGGGGGGTGCCTTTCATGGAGGTCGATTATACACCTTAAAAGATTCTGATCTCGCGCGTGTAAGTCAGATCGTCCATATAATCAGTGATCCTATCCATAGACTATCGTCTCATGATAGTGATAGCCTCCCATTCAAAATAAGGTCGACTGAAAACTGAGAAGGAGCGACTCCGATTAAGTCGGAGCGTTGAGCGCTTAGGATTCGTCGTCACGAGACTGCCTGATTGCAATTGGGGCTACGAGCCGATTGCGGCGGTCGAAGCGACGATGAACAGCCATCAACGTGTGTTCATCTGTTCCTTGCTCTGAGCATTGTTTGGCACACTGTCGATCTCTGATGGAGTGTCCAATCGTTCTCATGCGATCAAGCGGAGGGGAGCCGAATGCCAGAGGAATCTATGGAGAGGCAAAGCGGTCTTCTCGTCACAGGGATTCGGAGTCAGAGTCGCAGATAACCACGCAACCAAACTGGGAGAGGACATTTGGGGGACAGGATGAAATTCAAAAATGTAGTCTACGCAACGGTTGCCATTTGCTTGGCGATCGGAGTATTCAGCACCAATCCGGTAGATGCACAGGGCCTGTTCGGCACGATCAGCGGGACCATCACCGACAGAACTGGCGCTATCATCCCCGGGGCTCAGGTCATGGTCGCAAATATCAACACGAGCGTGGTCGCCACTGCAGAAACCAACAGTGCCGGGGTTTACAACATTCCCAATCTCAACCCGGGTGTCTATCGCGTCGAAGCGAGCGCCAAGGGATTCAAGAATGCAGTTCGTTCGGGCGTTGTCCTCAATGTGGATGCCAATCCAATGATTAATTTGACGCTAGAGATTGGAGCGGCGACCGAAACCGTGACAGTAACTGGCGAAAGTCCCTTGCTGCAAACGCAGGTGTCTTCACTCGGCACCACTGTGGACGAGCAACAGCTTCAAGAACTTCCCGTCGCTAGCGGCGCGGGCCGAAGCGCGTTTAACCTAATTTCGCTTTCGGCAGGAGTCACACAGCAAGTGGGCGAGGGCGGGTTCGCGCTGGACAATGCCCGCTTGAACGGAGGCCGGCCGCGTCAGGACGACTATCTCGTGGATGGGACGAGTTCGGAAGAGCCCACATTTGGAGGGCCTGCAGTGAATCCGTCTGTGGACTCACTGGAGGAACTGCAGGTTGTAACGAATGACTTTTCCGCCGAGTACGGCAAGGTCAGCGGAGGAGTGTTTGTGATGACCACCAAGAGTGGAACCAATAAGTTTCATGGCTCGGCTTACGAGTTTTATAGGACGAGCAAGCTCGATACGAACAGTTATTTCAGCAATCTCTATGGCATCCCGATTGCCCCTTTCCACTATGACGAATTTGGAGGCACGATCGGCGGGCCGCTTAAAAAAGGCAAAATCTTCTTCTTCACCGATTATCAGGGCGTGAGGGCCTCGTCGCCCAACACGGTCGCGCAAGACATTGTACCAACTGACGCGTTCAAGGGCGGCAACTTATCGGCGCTCTGCACGACCGGCTTTTCTTCTAGCGGAATCTGTAATACACCGTCGCAACAGCTTCACAATCCGGCTACCGGGCAGCCATATTTGAATAACCAGGTGCCGGTGAGCCCGATCGCCAAGGCATTGGAAGCTCTCTTTCCGGAGGGCAACGGCGGAACCTCCAATGTTGTCGGCGGGAATTACTGGAACGGCATCGCAACGAGTGGTACTACGATCAACCGCTTCAATCCGCGAGGCGACTGGTTCGTCGGCAAGAACGATCACGTGTTTGGCGTCTATCACTACCAGCGCGAAACTTATCCGTGGAACACTGTCGGCTGGCTTGATTCCGCAGGTTACTCGCGAAATCCCGACGACAGCGTCACGGTAGGCTGGTCCCACACTTTCAGTTCTTCATTAATTAACGAATTCCACTTCGGATACAACCACCATTCACCGTTCAGCACCCCGTCGGCAGGATATGGACAGGCGGGACCGAGCGATTTCGGCATTCAGGGCATACCCGCGTGCAACCTGCCGGGCTCCAATGGCAAGTGTGGTCCGCCGTACCTGGCCATCACAGGCTTTGGCGGAGTCGGCGCAGGCAGAGGCATGTTGATTGAACCGGAAGGACAAACCGAATACCGAAATAGCCTGACATGGGTTTTGGGCCGACATACGTTGAAGCTAGGCGGAGAGATTCGCCGCGCCCATATTGATAACATTCAACCTGATAATATCTCGGGAGATTTCAATTTCAATGGTAGCGGTACAGGGAATTCCTTTGGGGACTTTTTGATTGGTTATCTCTATCAGAGCTCAATCGAGGTACAAAAGAATTACCTTATGGTCCAAACCTGGGCTGACGCTCTGTTTGTGCAAGACGACTGGAAGGTGACGAAGGCGCTCACGCTCAATCTTGGACTGCGGTGGCAATATGATCCGTCCTGGATAGAGAAGAACCACCAACTTGCCAGCTTCGATCCATATACGCTCACCTGGAAGCAGAATGGACTGAACGGTGCTCCAGAGGGCTCGATCGAGACGCACTGGAAGGAATTTGGCCCGAGGCTGGGCTTTGCCTGGAATCCCCGGAGAGGGTTCGTGGTTCGTGGCGGATATGGGATTACCTATCCCGGCGTGATTGCTCATGGACGGACAGGGGATGGTATGTATTCCCCAAACACGTTACAGACCACTCAGATCGCCCCAGGAACCTATTTCAATAGTCTTCCAACCATTCCCGTACCGAACCCCACGGCGCCACTTACTTACCTGCAAGCGGAATACTCCTTTTACACCCCATACCATCAGAGCGCTGAATACTCACAAATGTGGAATCTAACAGTCGAGAAGCAACTGGGCCAAACTTCCAGTCTTTCCCTCTCATACGTTGGGAGCCATGGCGTGCATCTGCCAGTGAATTACGCCTACAACTTGTGTCAGCAGTCAGCAGCCAATATCGCAAAGTACGGGAGCCAAATCTCCACGTGGGGGAACAACATCGATAGCCCTTATTGCGCTCCCGGCAACAGTCTCGCGCTGGGCGGGTTCTACGGCGACTATGTATATCCGGGCTATTGGGGGCTTTCCAGTTCCGTATATGATGCGCTCGAAGTGAAGTATGAAAAGCGGTACTCCCACGGAGTTTCCATCCTGAGCAACTTTACTTGGAGCAAGCTCATCGATGACTCTTCATCGGACTGGGGCGGGCTCGGAGCGCTCGATGTGTACGGTCAGGACTTTTACCACCGATCGGCGGAACGCTCGGTGAGCGCGGGCGACATTCCTTTGAAGTTCAGCCTTGCGCCGATTTACGACCTTCCATTCGGGCGTGACAAGAAATGGGCGAATCATGGTGTTGCCGCTGAGCTAGCCGGCGGATTCCGCTTTACCGGTATCTACACTTTGACCAAAGGCGACCCAGTGGGAATCAGCGACGGAGGCTATCTGTACTGCAATCCATCAATGACAGACGCCACACGTCCGATGCTCGTAGGCAATCCAGAGGCAGGTTTCTCGCGCAGCATACACTCCTGGTTCAATACCAATGCCTTCGACTGGTCCGGGACCTGCGCCTATTACAGCAATCTCCGCGATGACTCCGGATCCCCCTATTCAGGCAAGCCATCTCTTTCTTTCGGAAACACGCCGAGGTATTTAGGCAACGTGCGCGGACCCGATTACGACAATCTGGATGCCTCCCTGCAAAAGGTGTTCGATATTCCCTACATTGGCGAACAGGGAAGGCTCCGCCTTCAGCTTGACGGTTTTAATGTTCTGAACCATCCTGCATTTCTTCCTCCAGTGGGAACTGCATCGCCTCAATTCGGTCAGATCCTTGGTACTCGAAATAACGGACGTGTGGTGCAGCTGGGTGCTCACCTCGCATTCTGAGGTGTAAATCGCCTGTTGAAAAGGGAGCACCGCTTCGTCGGCGCTCCCACTTTTCTGCTTCTGCTCAACTTGTTGCAAAGACTTCCAGCCAGATCCGGGAGAGGCGCATGGATGCCGCGGCTGACTCTGGACTTTGAACAGGTCACGGCCGTTGCGGTCTATGCGATTCACGTTCCGCCTTCAACCATAAAAAGTGATTACGAAATGACTGAAAATGGAAGGTGTATGACATGATCCGCAGAAGATTTCTGAAACTCGGTTGCGCATCCGTTCTCCTCGGAAGTCGGAGTATCGTGACTTGCAACGCCAGGCTTGGGGGCGTCGGGGTGCTCGTGGGTATTTGTCTGGCGTGCCTGATTGTCCAGCGCACTTCCGCCTCGGCGCAGTCAGATCCGTCGATTTCACAGGAGCTTGCAGGCTTCGCGCTGGGTGCGGACGTCTCGCAGCTCTCTGTAATGCGGGAGCATGGGATCGTCTACCGAAACAGTGCAGGTGAGCCCGCCAACGCGCTTGCCGTTCTAAAGAATCATGGCTTCAACTGGGTGCGAGAGCAGTTGCTCGTTCATCCCGATGGCGTCGGGCCTCTCCAGAACGATCTCGCCTATGACGTGAAACTCGCGAAAGAAATCAAGGCCCAGCATCTCCATCTCCTGGTCGATATGTTTTACTCGGATACCTGGGCGAATCCAGGGCAGCAGCTGACGCCCGCCGCCTGGAGCGGCTTGCAGCACAAGCAGCTCGTTGACAAATTGCGTGATTACAACCGCCGGGTGATCCGGGCGTTTCGCGATCAGGACGTCATGCCCGACATGGTTGAGGTCGGCAACGAGATCACCAATGGCATGATGTGGCCGGATGGACGAGTATCCGCGCTCAAGCCGGACACCGCGCAATGGAAACGGCTGGGAGATCTGCTGAAGGCCGCAATCGAAGGTGTACGGGAGGGTGCAGGTACCGAGCAGCCGCCGTTCATAATGATTCACATCAACAGCGGAGGTGACAAGGCTACCAGCGTTGCATTCTTTCATCAGCTTGAGCAGCAAAACGTCCCTTTCGACGTGATCGGAGTGTCGGACTACCCCTGGTGGTCTGGCACACTCCCCGAACTCAGGGAGAACCTCCACGCACTCGCGCTCACCTTCCACAAGCCAATCATCGTCGTCGAGACATCATTCCCGTGGGCGCCGCAGTCCATGGAGAAGGAAGGCAAGATCTTGTCCTCCACCGAATCGGAGCGGGAGATCCTGCACTTCCCTGCAACGCCCGCGGGCCAGGCGGCTTACGCCCGCGCCATCGTGAAAATCGTGAAGGACACTCCGGACCACCTAGGCGACGGATTATTTTACTGGGCGGCCGAATGGCTCCTGCCCTCGAACAAATGGAATGCGCCGGCTTGGGGCAACGACTGGACACACCGGGCGCTGTTTGACACAGATGGCAAGCCGTTACCAGCGATGACGGCATTTGGCGAAGCCGCCGGACATCTGCCGCAGTAAGGACCGCGGCGCAGGTCTTACCATCGTATCCAGGACTTCGAAGGCGACGGTCCCGAAGCCGTAGCTTGGGCTGCGAAAGGATGAGATTGTGAACGGACAGAAACCAGTGGTTCTTTCTCTTGGTGCGGGACTTATCCTCCTGGCGGGCGCTCTGCCCGGCCTGGCGCAGGCGCCCGCTCCCACTCCCGATGCCATGGTGGCCGCGCAGGATCGTGCTCCGAAGCTCGCGGTGCAGCCGACGACGGTTCTCTATGGAGCGTCTTACTACAACGAGTACATGCCCGGCGATCAAGCGGCACGGCTCGACACGGATGTGGCGCTGATGAAGGCAGCGGGGCTGAACGTGGTCCGTATGGGTGAATCGACGTGGAGCCTTTGGGAACCCGAGGACGGTCAATTCGACTATGCCTGGATGGACCGTGTAGTGAACGCGATGGGCAACGCTGGGATAAACGTAATTCTGGGCACGCCCACTTATTCGATCCCTCCATGGATGGCACGCGAGCATCCTGAGATCATGGCCGACTATCTTGGCGGGAGCAAGGCCTACTATGGCATGCGCCAGAACATGGACACCAACTCACCAGCCTACCGCTTCTACGCCGAGCGGCTGATTCGCCATATCGTTGCACACTACAAAGACAACCCCACCGTCATCGGCTGGCAGATCGACAACGAGACCTCTAGCTACAGCGCGGCCAATCCCGATGTCTTCATCGGCTTTCAACACTATCTTGAGAAGAAGTTCGTCACTCCCGAAGCGCTGAGCAAAGCATGGTTCCTCAACTACTGGGGCCAGAACATCCACACCTGGGAGGAGCTTCCCACCCGGGATGGCGCACAAAGCACCGGCTACAAGCTGGAATGGACACGCTGGAGCCAGATGCGGGTGACGGATTTTCTCAATTGGCAGGCCGGGTTGGTACGTGAGTGTGCCGGACCGAGCCAGTTTGTCACCACCGACTTCAGCGGCACTATGCACTACGATGTGGACGAAAACGCCATCGCCTCCTTTCTGGATATTCCTGCCGTCAACAGTTA
>Ga0326728_10026179_pt1 | contig 10357 bp, 9 predicted proteins | sample MB3enrmetagenome_FD_207602 | JGI IMG/M metagenome (GOLD analysis project Ga0326728, IMG submission 207602) | Lab enriched peat soil microbial communities from McLean, Ithaca, NY, United States - MB31MN | ecosystem: Environmental > Terrestrial > Soil > Wetlands > Peat | place: USA: New York... | reverse complement strand
GAATTGGGTGTAAGCACCTGTCGAGTTGTCGCGCACATAGCCGAAACCGTCGGCGCCCAGCACCGCCCCGGCGTGCACCACCACGCGGTCGCACAGGGTGGTGCCGGGATAGAGCACGGCGCGGGGATGAATGCGGCAGTTCTTGCCGATCTGCACGCCCTGGCCAATGACTGCACCGGCTTCGATGCGGCTGCCCGCGCCGATCCGCACATGGGCCTCGATCACCGCACCTGGACCGACCGTGACATCCTCCTCGATCTGCACCGGAGAGGCGACTATCGCCGCGGGATGAATCCCGTGCGTCGCCGGTTTCTCTTCCAACAACTGGGCAGCGCGGGCAAACCATAGTCGCGGTTGCGCGACCGCGATCACGCCCTGTTGCGGATGATCGGCGAAGAGCGAAGCACAGCGCGGGTTGGTGACGACCGCCGAAGCGCCGCCCCGCGCCGCTGCTCCGGCGCTGGCCGCATCCTCCGCAAAAACCAGGTCCAGACCCTTTGCCCTCGGCGCGGATTCCACTGCGGCGATGACGATCTCCGGGCTGCCTTGAACCAGCTCGCCCCCCAGGGTTTCGATCAGTTGGCTAAGTTCCATACCCATCCCTCTTCCGCCTGCGCCAGCCCATCGACCGCTGGTGCTCGGCTGCGCGGCGCTTTGAAAAAGCAGGCGATTCGACTTCCCTTGGTCTTCTTCAGATCGCTCCATCCAAAAGCAGCCTTGTCATCCTTCGCTACGCTCAAGATGACAAGGCTGAGGGGCGCTGCGCACAGGATGACATATTATGGCTGCGGTGGCGGGATGATTTTTTTAGGGGGAAAGCCGCTCTCAAGCATACAGCCCCGGCTCACCGGCGGGGCGGGTCTTCCAGCGGCGGTGAATCCACAACCACTGGTCGGGGTAGCGGCGAATCCAGCTCTCGATGGCGGCGGTGCAAAGCTGGGTCGCGGCCAGAATATCGGCGTTGTGGTCGGCGCTGCGGGTCAGTTGTAATTCGGGACCGAAATGAAGCACGTAGCGCCGCTCCGCCTTCTCCCACAGCATGAAGCCGGGCAGCACCGCCGCCCCGGTCTTCAAGGCCACCCGCGCCAGTCCCGAGGCGGTGCAGGCCGGGCGGCCGAAGAACTCCACAAACTCGCCCTGCGGCGGGGTCATATTGGTGTCCATCAGAATGCCCACCGTCTCGCCGGCGCGCATGGCGGTCAGCAGGCTGCGGGCAAAGTCGTCCTTGTGCAATACGCGATTGCCGTGCAGGCAGCGGATGCCGTTGACGAACTCATCCAACATGCGGTTGTCCAGGCGGCGAATCACCATCCCCATGGGATAGCCGATCAGCGAATGATAAAAGCTGGAGAGCTCCCACGCGCCCAGATGGCCGGTGACGATCAGCACCCCTTTGCCCCGCGCCCGCGCCGCCAGGTAGTGTTCCTGACCCTCAACGCCGATCCAGTTGCGGGTGTTCTCGGGGGTATAGCGTTTCATGCGGCAGAACTCGACCAGTTGCCAGCCAAGATGGCGGAAGACGCCGCGCAGGATGCTCTTGCGCTCGGCCAACGGCAGCGCGGGATAGGCCAGTTCCAGATTGCGCAGGCCCACGCCGCGCAGGCGGCGCAGCAGAGGGTAAACGCCGCTCACCAGCCCGCCCGCCAGCAGACGCGCCAACCCCCGCGGCATCCGCCCCAGAGCGCTGGCCACGGCCACTACCAGCCAGAATTCGATTCGTTTCTGCATCGGCAAGGACAAGCATTCAGTTTATCCCGCTGCGGCCGTGCGCACCGAATCAGAAAGAAGGGCCGACCGGCAACGCCGTCCTGCCCCTCCTTGGAATGGGAAACAAGATCTCGACTACTTGCGATTCTTGGCCTCGACGAAGTAGTGGGCTACGCCGCGCACAAAGGGGATGGCGCCCTCGGGAACCTCGACTTCGCCCTTGAGGACCGTCTCGAAGCGGTGCGCCACGCCATAATAGATCTCCGTGTCTTCCGAGTTCTGACTGACACTGGTGCCGTCAAGATCGACGCCGGCAAAGAGCCCCTTGCTGCGCGAGTAGGTCAGCAGTTCGGCATTCATCTTCCAATCCGTGGACGCCTGGCCGTTGCGCCCCACCGGGCCGGCGCTGGCAGCGGCGTCGCCGCCGATCTTGAACTTGTTCTTGAGCAGATCCTGAAAGCCGCGCTCGTTGACCGCCACCAGCACCAGATCGGTCGATTGCCCTCCAATCTGGAAGCCGAAGGAGCCCCCGGCCATGCGGATAAAGACCGGCGCGCTCCAACCGTGGCCGGTTCGGCAGGTGACCACGCCCTGGCCATATTGCGCGCCAAAGACAAAGGCGCCCTTGATCATGCCCGGCACCACCGCGACGCAGGTGGCCTGCTCCATGATGTTCATGGGGATGCTGTGGTCCTTGGTGGCCATGATCTGGTCCAGGACCTCCTTGGCGGCATCGATGCGCGCTTGCAGCTCTTCCTTCTTGGAGCCGGCAAGGGCGCTGCCGGTGAGCAGGAGACAGAGACAGAACAGTGCAATGGTCTTTTTCATTTCGAGATCCTTTCCACACCCGCGCCGAATAACGCAGGGATCGTTACCATTGGACGAACCGGGACGCCGTCCGCCAGCCCTTCCAATCTAAGTGAATCATACCGTTCCCGGCCAATCGTCCGGCGGCGAGTGCACTAACTTGATAAATTTCCCGTGAAGAAAAATCGGGGCAAATCGGAGCGGAAGCTGGCAAGCGGACCAAAGCACGCGGTCGTCCCCACACATTCTTTGCCCTCCTACAGTGCATATCTCCCCACTGGCCCCTATGATTCCTTTCGGGAAGCGTTTTCTCAGACTCGCCGTTCATTCTCAGCGTAGGTTTTTCCCGGCCTTCGCGGCAAGGCTGCAAAAGATTGAAAAAACTGGATTCGGCAATTGGTCTCCAATTCCGTTCTTCGGTATGCGAATAAGCCATTTGTTACCAGCAGGCTGACAAGTACTTGGTGAATATGTACTTGATCCAGTAACCGCTATTCGGCCCCGCAGGCGAACAGGCGTTTTAAGAATAAAAAATGGTTGAGATCGGGATAGCAGAGAACGTCCGGCCTCCCCGGAAGCGCGCAAACGTCGCTCTCGGGCGGGTGGGCACAAATCAATCTAACCGGCGCCAGAACCCGGCGTCGGTTAGTCGATTTCAATGGCAAGAGGGGGTGGGGGGAGGGCCTAAACTCAGCAAATACTATTCTGCCCAGCTTCAAGGCAAAAAGAGAAAAAAGAGGAGTTCCCAAGCATCATGGGAAACATGCGGCTTGGGAACTCCTTTCCCCAGATCTGCGTTGTTTCTGTAAATCATTCTGTGGAAATCGGCAAATGAGCACAAGAGTACGGAAGGAGTATGCCTCTAAGTAATCGTTTTCTACCGCGCGTTGGTAACCTAGTGACGTGACGAAACCGTTTCCCGTCTCTGTTCTACCCTAGATTGCTGCCCCAAAGCCAGATTCATCGCCCGCATGGAGAGTTCGATGCGGTTGTCTACCCCGGTCTTGCGCATGAGGCTGCCCACGTGCGCCTTGACAGTGCGCTCCTCGATGCCCAAATGGCGGGCAATCTCGCGATTGGAGCGGGCCAGCAAAATCAGTTCCAGCACCTGCCGCTCGCGGACCGTCAGATAGGGATTGCTGCTGGCCAGATTGCCCTCGGGAACGGAGAGCAGGCGATCGATGAGTTTGGAGAGCAGGCGGCGCGGCGCCCAGATGGAGCCGCTCGTGACCACCTCGATGGCCTGGCGCACCGCTTGTGGACCGGCGGCGGAGTCCAGATAGCCACGGGCCCCGGCGATGATCGACTCCATCACCAGTTCGTCATTGCCCTCCGGGCCGATCACGATCATGCGAATGGCGGGACGGGAGCGGCGAATCGCCTCCAGCGCCTCCAAGCCGCTGCTCGAGGCGTTCAGATCCAAGATCAGATACTCGACCTGAACGCCCAGCAGCACATCGTCGAGCGTGCAAATCACCGCCTGCAGGGGAGCCTGACCGGCAGCAGCCTGATCTTCGAAGATACTGAGCAGGCCCTCCATGCGAATGGGCTCGTCAGCCACCAAGCCCACCCTTATCGGTTTCAGATTGCGCATCGAACTCATGGTGCGACTCCCGGCAAGCGGTATCGAAACGGCTGCGTGCGACACAAGCGGACTTAGGTACGCTCACTGCTCCACGCGGTCAGCAGAACTATTGGAATCCAGCCCAGTATGGCGCCCCGCACGAATGTACCTATGGGGCAACGAAAGCTGAGGAAGCACGTCTCCCAGTTGCTATTGATGTTCACCCTTGCGGTCGGCGGCACTGATCTCGCAGGGATCTTTGGGGCGGTAAAAAAATCAGAGAGTATTCACGCCCCCCTGCCCGTTTCCAGCAGTCACTCCGATTCGACCCGCCACATCCCAGACGGAGCGGCGTCTTCACCGTACAGAACCTCTAACCACCTAGTTTGACTTGAATGCACCATCCTACGAGAGGCGCCCGCGCTTGACAACAAAATTGGAAGAGAAAGCGCGAAGCGCCGCAGAAACGCTGCCTGGGCGCGAAAAAACACCGATAGCAAGCGTAAAAATCCGCCGGATGCCCCTCCATTATTCCACAATCGGCGCAAAAGCTGTAGCATCGACAGTGGCATACGTAGTACAGTCGAAGCAGTTGCGCCAGCGAGGTTACCCCATTGATTAAACAGGACATCGTCCATCATGTGATCGAACGCACCGGCCTCCCCCGCAGCAAGGCGGAGACCGCTGTGGATACCGTCTTCGAGGGCCTCAAGCAGGCACTCACGGCCGGTGAGCGTATCGAACTGCGCGGATTTGGCGTCTTCAGCGTCCGCGCCCGCAAAACCGGCATCGGCCGCAACCCGCGTACCGGCACCGAGGTCAGCATCACCCCCGGCAAGGCTGTGCGCTTCAAACCCGGCAAGGAACTGCACTCCATCGAGGGAGCCGCGGCGCCCAGCGAATAACCCGCCCGCCCTCCAGCGAAGCCAACAGCCTCAGGGCGTCGAATGCAACCGGCGTGCAAAGACTGCGGCAAACTGGAGAAGGAAAGAAACCTCGATACCGGCTGGGCATCCCTCTTCCCTGGATGCCCGGATCGCTTTTGGCATGCCCGCAGACCGGCATTGCGCTGCGCACCGGCAATTGATTTTCCTGCCGGCAACGGCTCGCTCCCGCCACCGCGATGGGCCGCGCCGGTGAATATATTCTGTTTCTCTCCCTGTCCCTGCTGTGCCCTCAGTCCGCCCTTGGTTTCAACGCGGGAGGGTCAGGAATCCCCTCTGTAGAACCCCTCTCGAGGTGCGCTGTGCGCCCAGTCTTCTGGCGGTTCATAGTGCCTATTCTGCTTTTGGCGGCCAGCGCCGTGACCACCACGGCCAACGGCGCACGCTTTCTGCAGAATTTTGCCGAAGGTATGCCCCCGGTGGTGCGCGAAAGCGACCTATGGCCCTGGCCCTGGCTGATGGCCCATCCGGATCTCTTCTTCTCCGGGTGGGCTTTCTCCGCCACCCTGCTGGGAATCCTGCTCATCCACGAGTGCGGCCACTACCTTGCCTGCCGCCGCCACGGCATCGACTGCACTTTGCCTTGGGTTCTGCCCGCGCCCACGCTGAGCGGCACAGCCGGCGCCCTGATCAAACTTCGCTCCCCCATCCCCAACCGCAGGGCGTTGCTGGACGTGGGCGTTTACGGCCCGCTGTGCGGCTACCTGGCTTCGATCCTGGCCATCGCGGTTGGCTTTGCGCTCAGTTACGCCGCCGCTAGCGACGCCCCCCACGCCATCGTCCGCTTCGGCGGCGATCCGCTGACCATTCGCCTGCTCCACGCCTTGCTGGTGCTTTGGAATCCGGCCACTCCCTCCTTTGACAACATCGCCCCTCACCCGGTGCTGGTGGCGGGGTGGATCGGCATCTTCATCACCGCGCTCAACCTCATCCCCGCCGGACAGCTCGATGGCGGCCACATCCTCTATGCCCTTTCGCCGCGCCTGCACCGCATCTCCACCAACGCCCTTCCCTTCGTGCTCTTCCTGGCGGGAGCGGTCTATTGGGTGGGCTGGATGCTCTGGGGCCTGCTGCTGCTGATACCCGCCCTGTGCCACCCCGTGGTCCCCGACCAGCCCAGCCTGGATCGCGGTCGCCGTCTGCTCGGCCTGCTGGCCATGGCCTTGTTCCTGCTGACCTTTACACCGACGCCGTTCTACGACAATGCGCTGCTGCACTTGCTGCATCTGGATCCCTTCAGCCGGGTGCCATAACATCCTGTGATGAAAGTCCAGATTTCCTAAAACGTCCCCCAGGGGCTAAAGCCCAGATCGTTTTATGCCGTTTACGGCACGACTAGAGTCGTGCCCTTTCACACAACATAAACGACGGTCTGTGGCGGACCACACCAAGCAAGACGACAGAATGAAGGTTTCACCCGCGCTCAGAAAGAAACGACCTCTAGCCCCGGAATCATCTGGAAGTGACGAACGTTTGCGGTCGCAACCCGGAAACCGAGTTCCAGTGCAGTGACGCCGATGAGCAAGTCGGAGAGCGCCACGCGGACGCCTTGGACGGCATTCTCGCCATCGATCTGCCCGGCCCTGAGTGCTACCGGCGCCGTCACAGGATGCACCGGGAGAGCGGTCATCAACTCCCGAAGGAACTGCCGCCGCATGGCCTTTCTCTGCGGCGTATTGGCGCGGGCCACACCATGCGCCAGTTCCACCAGCGTAATGACTGAAACGGCCACGTCTTCCCCTGCGGCGTGCAGGGCGATCTCAGACAGAGCCTGGCGAGCATTCAGGCCATGGCGCTCGGCCGCGATCAAAACACTGGAATCGAGGACCAGGCCCACGAGATCAGTCCCACACTGGAGGATTCAAGGGTTCGCGATGGGCAGCTGTCGCCGCCAGAACGTCGCTGGCGAAGTCCGCGTCGATAGTTGCCGGGGAGTCGGCGGGCAGCAGGGCAATGCACTCTTCGATGGAGCGTCGCGGCGGGGTCGCAGTGCGCAGCAACGCGGGCGGATAACTGCCGCTCTCGATAACGATCTCCGCCCCGGTCCTCACGCAAGCCAACAAGCCGGCGAGGTCGCGGATGGCTTCGTCTTCGGAGATGTGAATCGTCGCCATATCCCCGATCATACCCCCGTTTTCAAATTCGATGCGGAGAAAAGGCCAGCGCCGTGGGGAACCACAGAGCGCCTTCATTTGGGCGAACAGACACCTGAGCCACACGCCAGATGAAAACTATGCTGTGACTTTATGGCGAAATACGCCCTCGTCGTATTCCCAGCGGCCACTCTCCTCGCCTTTCTCCAAGAAATCTGCCACAAGACCAAAATCGACATCGCCGGGAACCTCAACCGCAACCAGTTTGGGCAGATTGGAAAGTTCCGATTCGCAGCCAAGCGCCCGAAGGCTCTCCCTAATCGCCTGCATTTCGGCGGCCTCCGCGACATACAAGCGAAAGACTGTATTCGACGATGGACGAACGAGCTTCCCAAACACCAACTGGTCGCCATCGTCTTCCGCAGAAATCAAGTCGCCGCTGCTGATTCCGTAGACGTAAAAAGGTATGTTGTCCACGCAGTAGAGACCCGGTTCAATTTCATCTGCCCACAACGTTTCCCACTTATCCGGAGGATAGCCGTTCTCGTCCTGTTCAAGCTTGAAACTGACTTTTCGGCTCTTCTCATCTGTCATATTCAAAATCCAGTCGGTCGCGGTGGCCGGGTTCCGGGCGCCCCAGGTTCCGCTTCGGGGATCGGAAAGTGTTGCTCTCGATCCTACGCGGCCCGATGGAAGGGCTCGATCTTGGGCTGTTTCCTTTGCGACGCCTGCCACATGTCGTAGTCGGTTTGCAATTCATACCAGTTGGCGGCGTGGGTGCCGAAGGCCGCGGATAGACGCAGCGACATATCGGGCGAGATACCGGCCTTGCCATTGAGGATGCGGGAAAGGGTAGCGCGGGAAACCTGCAAATGCCGAGCGGCAGAGGTAACATCCACGTCCCCCATGAATTCCCGCAAGACCTTGCCGGGGTGGGGCGGGTTGAACATGCGCATATCGCTTCTCTCGGACAGAACTCTTTCCGGGGCGATTATAACCCGAAGCATGAAACGCAGTTCCTTCGCTTTACTCTCTCTCGAAAATAGCCTCTGCGAAGAGAAAGAGTAGGTCCCGTTGCGCTCCCTCCATTGATAGTCGATTGCGCGAAGAACAAATGCAGGTCCTTCGACTCCGCTGCGCTCCGCTCAGGATGACGATTGCGCTGAAAATCGAAGCAGTCAATGAATTTTTCTCCACCCTCGCGTCTTCTCTATGGCGCGGGCCAGGAGGAGCCGTCCGCTCCACTGCAAGTGGTTACATCAGCCGCAGCGCGTCGACATCGATAATGAGATTGCGGCGGGGAACGCCGGCGGATTCGGCGTGGGCCAACATGCCGCGCAGAGCGGCGTTGAGGGCCTTGCGCGAGGTTGCCTTGAGAATCATGTGAAAGCGGTAGGTGCCCTTGATGCGGGCGATGGGCGCGGTACAGGGGCCGAGGACTCTCACGCCATCCGGCGCGACCTTCTGGAACCACTTGCCCAGCTCCGCCGACCAGCCCGCCGCCTCTTCCAGCTTCTGTGATTGCACCAGCACGTTGGCCAGCAGGCCGAAGGGCGGGTAGTGCATCCAGCGGCGGTATTTCAGCTCCCGCTCCACAAAGCTGGCGTAGTCGTGCTTGCTGGCGGCCACGATGGCGTAGTGGTCGGGATAGTAGGTCTGCACCACCACGCGGCCGGGCAACTCGCCGCGACCGGCGCGGCCGGAGACTTGCGTCATGAGCTGAAAGACGCGCTCGGCGGCGCGGAAATCCGGCATCGAGAGCGAGTGATCACAGCCCACCACGCCCACCAGGGTTATGCCGTGAATGTCGTGTCCCTTGGCGATCATCTGTGTGCCCACCAGCAGGTTGATCTCGCCGCCGTGCAGCCGCGCCAGCAGCCGCTCCAGGTCGTAGCGTCCGCGCACCGTGTCGCGGTCCATGCGGCCGATACGGGCGGTGGGAAAAATCTCCGCCAGGCGCTCTTCGCCCTGCTGCGAGCCCGCGCCTAAATAATAGAGATGTTGGCTCTCGCACTTGGGACAGCGCGCCGGCACGGTGCGGCGAAAGCCGCAGTAGTGGCACTCCAGCCTTTGTCCGGCACGGGCCTCGCCGCTCTCCAGGTCTGTTTCCGACGGCTTGTGGTGGGTGAGGGCGATGGCGCAGTTCTGGCACTCCAGCTTCTCGCCGCAGGCGCGGCAGATCACGGCGAAGGAGTAGCCGCGGCGGTTGAGCAGGATCAGCGCCTGCTCGCCGCGATCGAGCGCGGCCTGCGTCTCGGCCACCAGGGAGCGGCTGAAGAGCTGTTCCTTGCCCGTCTCTTGGAACTCCTGGCGCATGTCGATCAGCTCGACCGCCGGCAGGGGGCGATGCATCACCCGCTCGGCCATGGAGATGCGCACGTACTTGCCGGCGGCGGCGTTCTGCCAGCTTTCCAGCGAGGGCGTCGCCGAGCCCAGCACCACCACCGCACCCTCCAGCTTGGCGCGCATCAAGGCCACATCGCGGGCATTGTAGCGGGGCGTCTCTTCCTGCTTGTAGCTCTGGTCGTGCTCCTCGTCCACCACGATCAGGCCCAGCTTCGGCACCGGGGCGAAGATGGCCGAGCGGGTGCCGACGACGATGGGGGCGTCGCCGCGGCGAATGCGCCGCCATTGTTCGCTGCGCTCCTCGGGGGTGAGCGCGGAGTGCAACAGCGCCACTTTGTTGCCGAAGGCCGCGTCCAACAGACCCGCCATCTGCGGGGTCAGACCGATCTCGGGGACCAGCAGAATCGACGCCAGTCCCTGGTCCAGCGCCCGCTGCATGGCGGCCAGATAGACGGCGGTCTTTCCCGAACCGGTCACTCCGTGCAGCAAAAAGGCATGGAATGCCCCCAGAGAGGCGGCCAGGGACGACAGCGCCTCGATCTGCGGCTCGTTCAGCCGCACCGGCCCCGCCGCGTCCCTGAGCCCACCCAGACGGAAGGCCGCCGCCCGCTCGTCGATGCGCACCAATCCGCGCCGGACAAGGGTTTGCAGCGTCGAGGTGGAGAGCTCAAGCTGGCGCAGTTCGGCCAGCGGCATCTCCCCGCCCGCGGCCGCCAGCTCGGCCAGAATCGCCTGCTGGTTGACGGTGAGGTTGGGCAGGCGGGTCTCGGGCAACAGCACGGCAAAGCGCTCGGTGCGGCGCGCATCCCGCTCCACCGCCGCGGTCTCCCGAGCGATCCACTTTCTTCTCAGCATTCCCGCCAAAATCGGTAGCGAAGCGCCTGTAGCCGTGCGCA
>Ga0326728_10026178_pt1 | contig 10357 bp, 7 predicted proteins | sample MB3enrmetagenome_FD_207602 | JGI IMG/M metagenome (GOLD analysis project Ga0326728, IMG submission 207602) | Lab enriched peat soil microbial communities from McLean, Ithaca, NY, United States - MB31MN | ecosystem: Environmental > Terrestrial > Soil > Wetlands > Peat | place: USA: New York... | reverse complement strand
GGGCTCCTGGTCGCTAATAAGCTGCCGCGGCTTTCCGTAAAGTCTGTCCCGTGCCGTGCCGATTGGGCTTTGGCTCCCTCCCCCACTGTCTGAGTTGCAGCGGGGCGAGGATGGGTTATTGACACGGAGGGAGCACCGGTTCTATCTGTTGGCGCCATGCCTAAAATCAACGTTGCCATTGTGGGCCTCGGCTTCGGGGCGGAATTCATTCCCATCTATCAGCGGCACCCGCAGGCGAATATGTATGCAGTTTGCCAGCGCACCAAGGCGAAGCTCGATGCCATTGGCGACGCCTTTGGCGTGGAGAAGCGGTACACGGATTATCGCGAGTTACTCAAGAATCCCGAGGTGCAGGCGGTGCACATCAACACGCCAATCCCGGACCATGCATGGATGTCCATCGCGGGACTGCGGGCGGGCAAACACGTGGCCTGCACGGTGCCGATGGCGACTTCGATCGCCGACTGCCGGAGGATCGTGGAAGTGCAAAGGCAGACCGGGCTCAAGTATATGATGATGGAAACGGTGGCTTATGCCCGCGAGTTTCTGTTCATTAAGGAGCTCTACGAAAGCGGTGCGCTGGGCAAAATTCAGTTCCTGCAGGCGAGCCATCAACAGGACATGGACGGCTGGCCGAACTATTGGCCGGGGTTGCCGCCGATGTGGTATGCCACGCATTGTGTCGGGCCGGTATGCGCGCTGACCAACGCCACCGCGGAATACGTTTCGTGTTTCGGGTCGGGGACGATACGCAAAGAACTCATCGCCAAATACAGCTCGCCTTTTGCCGTTGAAACGACTCACATTCACTTCAAAGACTCCGACCTGAGCGCGCGGATTTACCGATCGCTGTTTGATGTCGCGCGGCAGTACCGGGAGAGTTTTGATGTGTACGGGTCAAAGGCCTCCATTGAGTGGCCGCTGATCGAGCATGAACCACTCGTCATGCACCGGGCGAAGCTGCCCGAGCCGAAGATCCCGAAGCTGGTAAAGGCTCCCGATTTTGCGAAGCGGCTGCCGAAGCCGATCCGGCGCTTTACAACAAAAGGAGTATATGATTTGGCGAAGAAAACCCATCTGAGCTTTGCGCAGGGGGCTGGCCACGGCGGATCCCACCCGCACCTGGCCCACGAATTCATCTCAGCCATTGTCGAAAAGCGCGATCCGTTTCCTAACGCGCGCCAATCGGCCAACTGGACCTGCGTCGGGCTTTGCGCGCACCAATCGGTGCTCAAGGGCGGCGCCCTTGTTAACCTTCCGGAGTTTACATTGTGATCCCAGTCTCGCGGTCCGGCCAGGTTGATCGAGGCAATCATATGAAGACCCTTTACGCGGTCGCGTTCATGGCGGTTTCTGTAATTGCCGCCAGGTGTGCCGAGGAGGTTCTTTTCCAGGACGACTTCGCTGGCAAGCTCGGGGCGGGATGGTCCTGGGTGCGGGAGCATCCCGGCGCCTGGCGCCTCACTTCCGGCGGTTTGGAGGTGCGTGTGGAGCCGGGGAATATGTGGGGTCCGCAGAATGACGCCAGGAACGTGCTCGTCCGGCCCGCCCCGGAGGCAGGAGAGATCGGGGTCTCCGTGCAATTAGAGAACCACCCGACGAACCAATACGAACAGGTGGACCTGGTCTGGTATTACGATGACAGCAACATGGTCAAGCTGGGGCTGGAATTGGTGGACGGAAAGTTGAGCGTCGTCATGGGCCGGGAGGAAAGGGATCAATGCCGGACGATCGGCATAATTCCCGTGCAGTCCACTCGGTTGCACGTGAGACTTTTGACAAAGGGCAAGCAGATCCGCGGCCAGTTTCGCCTACCGGATGCTAAGGACTGGCGCGACGTCGGAGAATGTGCGCTGCCTGTTCCGAAGGACGGCGCGGCCAAGCTTAGCCTGCAGTCTTACCAAGGGCCGGCCCAGGCTGAGCACTGGGCGCGAGTTGGGGAATTTCAGGTGTCGCAATGGGATCGCGCGCCGACCGACTCCACCGCTCTCCGCGGGCTATTCGATCGCCAGAACCTTACTGCCTGGTGCGTCGTGCCGTTTGACGCCAAAAAACGCGGGCCGGAGGAGCGAGCAGAAATGTTGCAGCGGCTCGGGTTCCGGTATTTTGCGTATGATTGGCGGGCCAAGGACGTGCCGACCTTCGGCGCCGAGGTTGAGGCGATGAAAAAACGCGGCATTAACCTGTTGGCCTGGTGGTTTCCGACCGAGGCGGCGGACCCGACCGCGCGGATCATTTTGGAAGTCATCAAGCGCCACGGCATTCATCCGCAACTGTGGGTCATGGGTTCCGGCAGTCCGACCAGGACGGAACTGGAGCAGAAGGAGCGTGTTGACCAGGAGGCGGAACGGATCGGCAAACTTGTGGAATTGGCCAGGCCTTACGGCTGCCAGGTTGAACTGTATAATCACAACGGATGGTTCGGCCAGCCGGACAATGAAGTGGCCGTCATTGAGCGGATGAAGCAGAAAGGAGTAAGCGGCGTGGGGATGGTCTACAACTTCAGTCATGCCCATCATGATGTCGCGGATTTTCCGGCTATCTGGAAACGGATTCGGCCTTATGTGGTCGCGGTGAATGTGACGGGCATGGTCATGGACGAGCGCCTGCTGCCGCCCTCGCAGGGCGAGCACGAGTTGGAGATGTTGCGGACGATTCAGGAAAGTGGTTGGCACGGACCCATTGGATTGATCGCTGAGCAAGGTGGGGATGCCGAAGTCACGCTCAGCAACAACCTGCGCGGCTTGGATTGGTTGAGGAAGGAACTGGAGCGGCCCAGCTCCGGCGGCCAACGTCCCAGGTGCTAGGAGGAATCGAGCGCGTCCTGCACGTCCATGCCGTGATCAGCAACATTGATGGTCGTTTCCAACACACTGGTGATGATTGTCCGGCCGCCCGGTGAGCCCAGGGCCATAAAGAGCCTGCCTTAGCGGACCAGGATGATGCGGGTCATGCTGGAAAGCATGCGCTTACCCGGCCCAGCCAGATTGGGGGCAGTGCCGATGAGCCCGTTGGTCGTGGTCAAACCAGCTTTCCCTGCGGGAACCGCTGATTATGTGGTTGATTGAAGTGCCGTAAATGTGTCAACAAATCCAGCATGAAGCCAATCGCCGCCCTTCCACCATTTCCGATCAATCGCCGCCAATTCCTGCAGAAGACTTCGATCGGCATGGCGATGGCCGCAGTCACGGTTTTGCCCAGCTCTGTGCTCGGAGGTCCGGGCCAGATTTCCCCCAGTGGGAAAATCAGGTTGGCCGGCATCGGATTGGGAGGCCAGGGTACCGAGAACATGATCGCACTGCAGAAATTGCCCGAGGTGCAGGTTGTGGCGGTCTGCGATGTGAATCGCGAGGGAGGCGGTTACCTCTCGTGGTATTGGTCGGAAGGCAATGAACGGCGCATATCCGGGCGCGAACCTGTCCGCCGCATGATTGACGACTTATACGCCAAAGAGCGACGCTCGGGCCAATACCGCGGCTGCAAAGCCTACACGGACTACCGCGAGTTGCTCGAAAAGGAGGATGTGGATGCGGTGATGATCGCTACACCGGATCACACCCATGCGGTGATTGCGATGGCAGCGTTGAAACGCGGCAAACACATCTATTGCGAAAAGCCGCTCACTTACTCGGTCTATGAAGCGCGGCAGGTAGCTGAGGCCGCGCGCCAGGCCAAAGCCGCGACCCAGTGCGGCAATCAAGGCCAGGCGACCGAGGCAGCGCGTCTGACCTGCGAGATTATCGCCGATGGCGCCATTGGCCAGGTGCGCGAGGTGCAGGTATGGAGCGGGCCGCGCTTCTGGAGCTGGCCGACGTGGGAGGGCCGACCGCCGGATACGCCGCCAGTCCCGGACGGCCTGGATTGGGACCTGTGGCTGGGCCCCGCTCCTGCGCGCCCGTATCATCCGGCCTATCACCCATGGACCTGGCGCAACTGGCTCGATTTCGGCACGGGACTGCTCGGGGATCTTGGTTTGCACAAACTCTCTACGGTGTTTAAGGCGTTGAACCTTGGCCACCCGGTGACGGTTGAAGCCAGCGCAACCAAGCTCAGCACTGAAACCTACCCTTTGGGGGAGATCGTTCGGTTCGAGTTCCCTGCGCGTGGCAATCTGGCCCCCGTCACGTTGACCTGGTATGACGGCGGATTAAAGCCACCCCGCCCGCCCGAATTCGACGACGATGATGTCTGGCAGGATGTCCTTTATATCGGCGAAAAGGGCAAGCTCATGGGGAACCGGCTGATTCCCGAGTCTCGGATGGACGCTTACAAGCTGCCTCCCAAAACGCTGCCCCGCTCGCCCGGTCATTACCGGGAATGGGTCAACGCCTGCCGCGGTGGCCCGCCTGCAGGCTCCGACTTTGTGGATCACTCCGCGCTGGTGACCGAGGTCTGTCTGTTGGGCAATATCGCCGTGCGGAGCCAAAAGAAGCTGAAGTGGGACGGGGCCAATTTCCGGTTCACCAACGACCAAGCCGCCAACAAAGCGCTGCACCGGGAGTATCGCCAGGGGTGGACCCTATGAACTTCATTCAGTGAGAGCGAATGTGAAAAACCGCTCCAGCCCCAAGCGCCGCTTCATTTGCCGTTCGATGCTTATGCTCGCGGTGCTCACGGGCGCGAGCGCTTCCGCGCAAATGGTCACCGGCGCCGCGATGGAGGATTTCGGCGAAGCGATTAGAATCTCGTACGAAGGCTGGACCATCGTTGCGGACCCAGGTGCCTGTAGTCTGATCGTTGAACATTCTCGCCTGGGCTGTCTGTTGACCAACGGGCAGCTCAATATCCCGAGAGGGCAGGAGCTCGTTCCGGCCAAGGGCTGGACTGTCACCAACGACCGCCAGGGTTTGCTCCGGATTAAAACGGTTCAGCCGCAGAGCACCTGGCTTCTTGAGCTGAGCCCTCTGGCATTGAAGATCTCGTGCACTGCACCTGAGGCAACCCTCACCGCCCAGGTCCCAGTCGGCAGGCGACGCACCGTCGCCCGGCTGCTCGACCGTGAAGGATTCCCCGTTGAGTGGACAGGAACCGACGAAGTCGCCAACGGCTACGGAGGAACCATGACGCGAAATCCGTCCTTCCTCCCCCGACAAAACCCCGAGTGTATGTATTTTGCCCTTGGCAGGGTCTCCGGTAGGGTTTTTCACAGTCTCTTCGATCGCGCTACAGATACCGCCGTCGAGTTCCCAGACCAGACACGGCTCGCGAATTCTGAACGGCTGGCGGATACCCTCGACTTGACGCTGGCGTTTTCCGGGAGCGTGCAGGCTCGCGTGATGCCGGATTACTACACCAAAACGCTGGGCCTGCCTTTCTATGTCCCTTTTGACGAGCGCTGCTTCCCAAGGTCCCCGATGGTTTGGTGCAGTTGGACAAGCTATTACGGCGATGTGACGGAGCAGGACGTTGTCCGGAATGCGGACTGGCTGGCCGAGCACCTGAAACCCTACGGCTTACAGTATGTCCAGCTCGATGATGGCTACGACAGCGGTTTGAAGGCCGGGCACTACTGGATTGAGCATTGGGACGCCAGGAAATTCCCCCACGGCCCGAAGTGGTTGGCGGACTATATCAAATCCAAGGGGCTGCATCCCGGCCTCTGGCTGGTGCCCAATGCATACGCCGGAGCGGTCGAGGCGCACCCGGAATGGTATCTGCGGGACAAGCAGGGAAACATCATTCTGGACTACGGAACCCCGGCTTTGGATTCAACGAACCCCGAAGTCCTCGATTTTCTCAAGCACCTGTTCACCACGTTGGGCGAGTGGGGCTTCGAATACTACAAGTTCGATGGAGAACACGCCTTGCCGAAATACGTCCCGGCCGTGGACCGGGAGAAGTTGTATGCCAAAGACCTGGACCCGCTTGCCGCCTATCGGAACCGGCTGGAGGTCATTCGCAAAGTCATCGGTCCGGCGACATTCGTGGAGGGGTGCCCTGCCGGCACGCCGCTCAACGGCATCGGCTTTTTCAATTCCTATTTCAACGGGCAGGACGTTTACAACAATTGGAACGGCATGCACGCGTTGTTCAGCGCCATCAACGCCAATGCGTTCCTTAACCGCATGGTGGTCTATGTCATGCCGGGGGAAGGCATGGAGTTGGGCGAGCCCATGAGCGTGGAGGAGGCCAGGCGCAAGCGGCCGGCCGCCGTAGTGGACACGGCGCGCACGCGCGAGGACCCCATGATTGGCTTTGGCCTGACCCTGCCCGAAGCACGAACGCTCGTTAGCCTGGTAGCCCTCAGCGGGGTGGTTTATCCTCTGGCCGGCGTCATGCCGGAAACGCCTCCGGAACCGCTGGCGCTCATGCAACGGACCCTGCCGACCCTGCCCATCGAGCCCATTGATCTGTTCAGTCGCGGCACCGATAGCCGTTGGGACACCTTCAAGCACGTCCGTGCCGACGACTATGTTCATCACTACCCCGAGATCCTCGATTTGAAGGTCAACGCGAAATCGGGCCTTTATGACGTAGTGGCGCTGCCCAATTGGCGGAGCGTTGCGGTGACCAGGGGCGTCTCCTTCACCGATAAGCTCGGGCTGTCCGCTGGTCGGGACTACGTCGCCTTTGATTTCTGGAATCAGAAGCTCCTGGGTGTTTTCCGAGACCAGACGGCGCTCGACGTCGGAGGACACGACACACGAGTGGTGCTGGTCCATCCTTTGTTGGGCCGGCCGCAGTTGATCGGCCTCTCGCGGCACATCACGGGCGCCTGCTCCATCCAGGAATTGGCCTGGGATTCTTCGCAAAACGCGTTAATAGGCACCTCGGAAACCGTCGAGGGTCAGAAATACACCCTTTTCTTTTATGTGCCAGACAAGATGACCGCAGTGAGGGCGCAGGCCAGCACCAAATCACATGGTGAAGTCCCGGTACAGATCGAACGAAGTGGCTCCTTGTTGTCGGTTGCGTTCCCCGGCGTTTCGGACCCGGTCTCCTGGCAAGTCGGATTTGCTCCACAGTAACCAAGGACCTGTGTGACGCCAGGTTCTTCCGCTTAGCCGTATCCATGCAGAGGCAAACCACAGATGGACACAGATGGACACAGATTCTGAGGGCTGAACTCCCACCTTGGTTCGGCTTGGGTTAGGTCACTATCCGGTGATCGAGTCCCTGTCCAGAACAGTGACCTCTTTGACGGTCCCTATCGCAGGCTGAGTTGAGCAGGGCGCCGGGAGACTGGGCCGGCGTCGGAGGGCTGCCGATGCGGAATTAGGATTTCCCGGCATGCGGCTTGGTTCGGTTAGGAGTTTTATCAGGTCATCCTGCCCAGTCCGCGCAGAGGAGTTCGGCCTGCTGGAGAACGGTCTGGGTGGCTTTCTCCTGCTTGTCTAGCGGGTAGCCGTGCTTGCGCAGGATGCGCTTCACGGCCACGCGGATCTTTGCCCGCACGGCCTCCCGCTCCGTCCAATCAATGGTGACATTGTTGCGAATGCTCTGGTAGGAGGGAATGCCTTCACCATCTTCGTTGTACGTCTCGCCGGGGGGCGATTGTCCCATCGTGAGCTTGAACTCCTCGTCCACCGTGCTATTGCGCCAGCCTGTGGGGAGGGCTGTTGGGGTGGCGTCCACGAACCAAGCTTTGAACAGGCTCTGGGCTAGCGCCTCCAGCGTCTCGTTCATCCGCCGGTTCAACTCGATCTTGTCGTCCAGCGCGCCCAAGACCGATGCAATGGCCCGCTGCTCCGGGAGTGGGGGAATGGGCAGGCGAAAGTTCGGAACGTCCGCGCACTTGAGGCTGTCGAACACAGCGCCGACGTTAAGAAACGTGCCAATCTGTTCCCACCAATCGCCGCTTCGGACAAGCCAGCGAAGGAAGGGAGGAAACATCTTTGCGGGGTCAGCACGGAGCAGAACAAGGTTTTGGCCGAGGGCACATTCCAACCCTTCCGGAACGACTGCGGTCTCCCCCGGGTTGCACCGGCGAGAAAGAATAACGTCGTGGGGTTGAGGCTTCGCCTTGCGAGTCCAGGCAAGGAAATGATCGCGGGTAATTCGGCGGACATCCGTGAGGTCTAGGCGGCCATGCTTGAGTTGCGGGATGGCAATATACGGGTAGCCCGTCTCAGATGCAGGCGGTGTTCGGTGGTCGCAGTCAATCAACGAAACGCCAGCTTCATGAAGGGTCATTTGACGCCACCCGCTCACACCGTCTTTTCCTCTGGGTAGATGGCAATTCCTTCGCGCTCGATTTTTTCTTTGAGCCGTTCGCTGGTCGTTCGCTCCGGGCGGACGAGGTCAAGTTCGTAAATGAGCGGCGCGTTTTCGAGCGCGTCGCAAATATCAGCCCATTCCCCGGCGGTTGCGTCCGGCGCAAAGATGGCAAGGTCAAGATCGGAAGCGCGTCGGGCCTGGCCGGTGGCGCGAGAGCCAAAGACACGGACTTCACGCACTGCCGGGAAACGGCGGAATGTGCCGCACAAGGCCGCTAAATCTCTGTCTCGGAGGGCCGGCAGCTTCATGTTTACTCCCAGGAAAGGGTCTGAATCTTGGCGGCCATTTGTCCCAAAAGCGCGGTGTAATCCTGAACCACATGCTGGTAAATGCGATTGGCAAGCGCCTCGTCGTAAGCGTGGCTGGTAAGATTGCGGTCTTCGAGCACCTGCAACCAGACATCAGCTTCATCCGGCGAGTTAATCAGTCCTTCAGTAAAGGCCTTCTTGAGCGTTGAACGCGGTCCGCCACAGTCCAGTCCCTGCCGTTCGAGATAAAGTTTGAGGCTTTTCCAGATGAGTTCGAACGTGAATTCAAATCGCTGGATAACCGCATCGCGCACCAGGTCGCTTTCGGGTTGCGCCACCGCTTCTTGCAGACGCTTGACGGCGTTTTGCAGTTCGGCTTTTCGTTCGGCAAATCGCTCTCTGCTCATGGGCTGCTATTTACCATTTCAAGGTTTCGCCGGATAGATTTTTCCAACTTTGCCGATTCCGCAAACTGCTCCTCCAGCTTCGCCGTGAGGCGCTGCATCTTCTGCTCGAAAGGCTCACCGTCGTCCTCGGCTTCCTCCGCGCCCACATAACGGCCCGGCGTGAGCACATGGCCGTGTGCGCGGATTTCCTCGAGCTTCGCGGAGTTGCAGAAGCCGGCGATGTCTTTGTATTTGCCCGCGCCGCTGCCGCCACGCCACGCGTGATACGTTCCGGCAATTCTCTGAATGTCCTCTCCAGTCAATTCGCGGTGGACGCGGTCAATCATGGTGCCGAGTTTAGGGGCATCAATGAACAAGGTCGAACCTTGATGCCCCTTTTGCGTTGGCCGGCTCGGAGAGCCAGCCCTACCTGACTTGTCGCGGGCGAGAAACCACAGGCACACCGGAATCTGCGTCGAGTAAAAGAGCTGGCCCGGCAGGGCGACCATGCAGTCCACGAGGTCGGCTTCGACGATGGCCTGGCGGATTTCGCCTTCGCCCGATTGGTTGGAGGACATGCTGCCGTTGGCCAGTACGAACCCGGCCACGCCCGTAGGCGCGAGGTGATGGATGAAGTGTTGCACCCAAGCGTAGTTGGCGTTGCCGACGGGCGGCGCGCCGAGCTTCCAGCGCACGTCATCCCGCAAGCGGTCCCCGCCCCAGTCGCTCATGTTAAAGGGCGGGTTGGCCAGGATATAGTCGGCCTTGAGGTTTCTGTGGAGGTCGCGGTGGAAGCTGTCGGCGGGTTCCTCGCCGAGGTCGCCTTCGATGCCGCGGATGGCGAGGTTCATCTTCGCCAGCCGCCAGGTGGTGGCATTGCTCTCCTGCCCGAAGATGCTCAGGTCGCCTTTGGCCTTGCCGCCATTGCCATTGCCCGTGGCGTGGGCTTTCACGAACTCAACAGACTGGACGAACATGCCGCCCGAGCCGCAGCAGGGGTCGAAGACGCGGCCTTTCCAGGGGGCAAGCATCTCGACGAGCAGTTGCACCACACAGCGCGGCGTGTAGAACTGGCCGCCTTTCTTGCCCTCAGCGCTCGCAAACTGGCTGAGGAAGTATTCATAGACCCGGCCCAGGATGTCTTTGGCGCGGCTCTCGGCGTCGCCCAGGCCGATGGTGGAGATGAAGTCAATGACGCCGCCTAGGCTTTGCTTGTCGAGGTGCGGACGGCTGTAATCCTTGGGCAGCGTATTCTTAAGCGAGGGGTTGTCGCGCTCAATGGCGATCATGGCATTATCGAGCAGCTTGCCAATGACCGGGTCTTTGGCGCGGCCTTGCAGATACGACCAGCGGGCCTCGGGCGGCACCCAGAAGACGTTCTCAGCGAGGTATTCGTCCCGGTCTTCGGGGTCGGCGCCTTTATCCTCTTGCAGCGCAGCGTGTTTTTCCTCGAAGGCGTCGGAGATGTATTTGAGGAAGATCAGGCCGAGGACGACGTTCTTGTAT
>Ga0326728_10026177_pt1 | contig 10358 bp, 7 predicted proteins | sample MB3enrmetagenome_FD_207602 | JGI IMG/M metagenome (GOLD analysis project Ga0326728, IMG submission 207602) | Lab enriched peat soil microbial communities from McLean, Ithaca, NY, United States - MB31MN | ecosystem: Environmental > Terrestrial > Soil > Wetlands > Peat | place: USA: New York... | reverse complement strand
AAATGGACTCTCTTGCCGATCTACTGACCAATGCCGCAACGCGGGCTGCGGACCACCGCGAGAGGGTGGCAGAGCGGCCGGTGTTCCCGAGCGAGCCCGACCTCGATGCCTTGAGGACCGCTCTGGGCTCGTTGGCGGATGGTCCTACGCCGGCTGCTGTGGTGATCGACGAGCTGGCCAACGCTGTCGAGCCGGCCCTGGTGGCCACTACTGGTCCCCGCTACTTCGGGTTCGTGGTCGGCGGTGCTCTAGACGCGGCGACTGCAGCGGACGTGCTGACCAGCGGCTGGGACCAGCCCGCTTTCAACGCGTTCACCTCACCCGGTGCCGCAGTGGTCGAGGACATCGCCGGTGGTTGGCTGAAGGAGCTGCTGGGCTTGCCGGCCGGTGCATCGTTCGGCTTTGTGACTGGTGGGCAGGGCGCCAATACCGTGTCGCTCGCCGCAGCCCGTCACCACGTGTTGGCCGAGGTCGGTTGGGACGTCGAACAGCGTGGGCTTCTCGGCGGCCCTTTGCTACGGGTGGTCGCCAACGGCGAGCGTCACGCCACCATCGACCGGGCCCTGCGTGTGCTGGGACTGGGCGCTGGGGTGCTCGAGCCGGTGGCCACCGACGCCCAGGGGGCGATCGACGTCGGCGACCTCGTACGCGTGCTCGCCAGCGGTCCGCACGGTCCGACGATCGTCTGCCTCCAGGCCGGCAACGTGAACAGTGGCGCCTTCGACGACATTGCCGCGGCGAGCGCCGTCGCTCATGACCACGGAGCCTGGGTTCACATCGACGGCGCCTTCGGGCTCTGGGCGGCAGCCAACCCGGCCACTCGCCACCTCACCGCCGGGATCGAGACGGCCGATTCGTGGGCGATCGACGGCCATAAGTGGCTCAACGTCCCCTACGACGTCGGCTACGCCTTCTGTGCTCATCCCCATGCGCATGCAGCCGCCATGTCCTACACCGCTGCTTACTTGACCGGACAGGGCCAAGGTGGGCTGCGGGCGCCGGGTGACTACGTGCTCGAGTCGTCACGCCGAGCCCGCGGGTTTGCGACCTGGGCCGCCCTACGCCAACTCGGCCGCGTCGGCGTCGCAGAGCTCGTGGAGCGGTGCTGTGCCCTGGCTCGCCGCTTTGCTGAGGAGCTCAGCGCGATCGACCACGTCACGATCGCAAATGACGTCGTCCTCAATCAAGTGCTCGTCGGCTTCGGCGACGACGAACGAACCGACCGGATCATCGAGGCCGTCCAGCGTTCGGGGGAGTGCTGGATGGGCGCCACCACCTGGCACAGCCAGCGTCTCATGCGCATCTCGGTGTCGAGCTGGCGCACGACCGAGGCCGATGTCGACCGTTCGGTCGCCGCCATCGTGGCCGCGAGCGAGAGTGCCTGATCGGCGAAGGGGCGACGGCCTCTCACGTTGCTTGGTGAGATCGCGGTGCTCTGTCACAGGCGTGTGGGCACCGGTCGTGTGCGCGCGTGGACAGCTGGGCGGCGGGCTACTCGAGTGAGTCCGGGTCCACGCCGGTGCCGCCTGCCGCGTCGCTCGCGTATGAGGCCAGTGCAAAGCGCAACACGTTGACAGCTTCGTCACCACTCCACAGCATCGGGCCTTCACCTGTATGGAGCCAACGGAGCCAATGGCGGCCGGAATCCCGGAAGCTGCTGGCCCAATCGTCATCGAGCGCGTGGTACGAGCGCATCTCCCCGTCGAGGTACAGCTCCAGGCTCGGCTGCTGGATACCGCGGCCCGTGCACCGGTTGACCCGCGCGTAGCCACGGCGGCCGGTGATCTCCCAACGTTCGTCGTTGGTGTAGTAGTCGGAACGCAGGTACATGTCGACCGCAAGGGTGATGTCCCAAACACCGCGGATTCCGTTGCGGTGTTCCCACACCAGGGTCGTGGGCGCGTCGATCTCGATGCCGGGAATGACTTCGGTGGTGCCTACCCACGCTCGCACTTCCTTGATGGGGCCGAAGAGCCAGATCGCCGTCGAGAGTTTGTGCCAGCCGTCATCGAAGACGAGAACGCCGCGGCCACGTCGCATTTGCTGGAACTGCCACTCGTAGGTGCTCCCCGGCACGTCCCAGCCACCGCGGCCGCTGGCCACCATCTTCATGTGATACCCGCACACCTCGCCGAGCTCGCCTGAGCGGACGATCTCCTTGAGCCTCACGAGCGGTTCGTAGAAGATGTAGTTGTCCATCACCCGCAACAGCCGACCGCTGGCCGTGGCTGTGTCGAGCATCCGGTTCGCTTCGGCAAGGTCGTTGCAGATCGGCTTTTGCAGATTGACGTGCCAGCCGTAGCCGAGGAGCTCGACGACTCCTTCGACGTGCAACGGAATTGGAAGCAGCACTTCGACGGTGTCGACCTCGAGGCCGCTGGCTGCCAGTTCGGCCGCAGAGGCGAAGGTTCGTGCGGTTGGCCAGTCCGCCTGGCGCTGGGCGCGACGCTCCTCGCTCGGATCGACAAGCGCCACGACCTCGACATCGGGGTTGTCGACATAGGCGCGCACATTGAGGTCATAGATACGTCCCAGGCCCACGAACGCGGCACGTACGGGCCGTTCATAGGGCACAAAGCTCATATTCGGCCCCTTTTCCTGGCGTCGGCCAATAGTAGGCGCGGGCAGGACAGGCACCCACGTTCAGTCGGACCGTGGGAGCTGTCGTGTCGAGCGTGCACACCTTGTTCAGTCGGGCCTTGTGATCCGCGTGCGAGCCTGGAGAACCGGCCCCGGTGATCGTTCGAAGGGAGGTCGAGTTGCGGCGATAGCGTGGGGCATGCCTGCGACCGGCCACATCACGGCTTTCGCCCTCACTGCACTTGTGGTCATTGTGATACCAGGCCCGAGCGTCACGTTCATCGTCGCCCGCGCGCTGACCTATGGGCGCAAAGCCGCCGTGCTCACGGTTGTCGGCAACACTCTCGGTGAGTACATCCAGGTCATCGCTGTGGCATTCGGAATCGGCGCGGTGGCTGAACGCTCGGTGGCGGTTTTGACCGGCCTGAAGCTGTTCGGTGCCGCCTACCTTGTCTACCTGGGCGTGAAGACGATCCGTGATCGCCGGTCATTGCTCACGGTGCTGCACCCAGCAGAAGCTCCGTCGCAGCGGCGCTTCTTGCTGCAGGGCTTCACTGTCGGGGCGACCAATCCCAAGACGATCGTGTTTCTCGTGGCCATACTCCCGTTGTTCGTCGATCGAGCCGGCGGGAACCTTTCGGGTCAGATCTTGGTGCTGGGGCTCGTGTTCTCCGTCATCGCCCTGATTTGCGACAACGCCTGGGGCTTGTTCGCAGGGACACTGGGTGCCTGGTTCGCCAAGTCGCCGAAGCGCTTGGAGCTCATCGGCGGCGTCGGCGGCTTGGCCATCATCGCTGTCGGTGCTCGACTTGCCCTCACCGGTCGCAAGGACTAATCGACAGCACGGGGCCGATCCGCCACGGCAGTGCCACCGCGGAGCCGAGGCACCCTACTGCGGTCTGAGCAGCCGGAGCATTTCCCGCCGCCAGGCAGACCGGGCGCGGGCGGCCTCGACGGTATCGGGATGTACCAAACGGGTGACCTTCGGCTCGCCGGGTCCCCGGTGGAACGCGGAGGCCCGGTCCTCGACTTGCTTGTCTGCCTTGGTGTAGTGAGCGCGCTGGAGCAGGTAGCCGTTCCAGGAGGGCACGAGGAAGGTCTCGAAGAACTTGCCGTGCGTGGTCACATCCTGGAAAACGCCCCAGCGTGTCCCGCCGAGGCGCCGCCTGACGATGCGCAGCTCGGCCATGGCAACCAGGAAGTCGTCGACGTCTTCCCCCGCTAAGCGGTACTCGACGAGGATCATGACCGGGCCGTCGTCAGGGCGGATGTGCTCGCCGATGGCGACCGATGGGTTCGCGACGAGCTGCAACGACGAACGGTCCACGACGGGCAGGCCGTACCGGGGGATCAGAAGGATGCCCGGAAGGAAGGCGAAGGCCGCGACTAGCAGGGTGTCGCGCAACGGCAGGAAGGTGTCGACGACGCCGAAGCCGAGCCCGCCGAGGACGTACGGCCCCTGGAGCACGACGTAGTAGAGCGACAGCGACCGGGTCTGCACCCACTCCGGGGTCACCTGGCGTGCGGCGACGACGAAGGCCACCGTCGCCCACACCCAGGACGCGCCGGTGACGACGAGCACGGGCACAGCTGCCCAGCGCGTCGGCCAGAGGACCAGTGCGGCTACGGCGAGTGCGTTGGCGAGCGTCGCGGCGGCGACGATGGCGTCGAGGTGGAGGTGGCCCTGCAGGCGGGGAAAAACGAGGGCCGCGAACATGGCGCCCACCCCGCTCAGCGCCAGGATGAGGCCGTAGCCGAAGGCCGAGGTGTGCAGGTAGTGCGCGGCGAAGAGCGGAAGCAGCGCTCCGAGCGCCGCCGCCGGCGTGACGTAGAGAGCCGTTCTAGCGGCAATGGCTCGCAGGCCCGGCGTATTCGAGAAGTACCGCCAGCCGGACGAGATCGCACCCAGGAGGCTCTCGGCGGCCGACGCACCCGGCGTGGACAAGCGCAGGTCGTCCCTTCCCCGCCACAACAGGAGGAAGACGACGAGGGGAACCATGACCGCGCCGCAGAGGGCGAAGAACACCGTGGTGCCCGCGCCCCGCAGGACGGCGCCGCCGAGCACAGGTCCGACGACCTGGCCGATGTTCCACTCGAAGCTGTCCAGGCTGAGCGCCACGGGGACGAGGTCGGGCGGCACGAGGCTGCCGATCGTCGTCCACCACGACGGCGAGGACGTCCCGCTGGCTATCCCCATGCCGGCGAGCCCGACCAGGAGCGTCGCCGGCATCAACAGCTGTGACGATGACATCAAGACGAGAAACGCCACCGAACCGATGAGCAGGATCTTCGCCACGAGCAGCACGGCTCGCCGGTCGCGGGAATCCGCCACGGCGCCGGAGAACACGACGGCGCAGATGCCGGCGAGCGGGCTCATGGCTGCGGCGAGCGTGACCAGGACCGGCGCCGTCGTCAGGCGCTCCATGATGAAGCCGCCGACGAGCGTGACCATCCAGACGCCGGTGTTGGCGAACAGGCCCGTGCCCTCGAGCCACCGGAATGCCCGACTGCGCAGCGGGGCGAACAATTCCGTCACCGACCCACACAACAGCAGACGACCCGCGCGAGTCAACTCATAGCCAAGAGCACGAAGTCGGCCGGCCAGTACCTTGTGCTCCACGGGCCCGTCGATCCTGACACCGGCGAGCTCGTCCCTCTACGATCGGTTCTCGAGCCGTGGGGCCAGTTATTGCAAGCTTGAGGAGCACACGTCATGTCAGCGCCCGATCCCAGCAGCAAGCTCAGCGCGTCGCGTGATATCGCAATGCTGACGAGCGCACTCAGCCTCGAGGAGAAGGCCGCGCTGACCGTCGGGATCGACAACTGGCGCACCGCGAGCTTTCCTCGACTTGGCATACCGTCGGTTAAGACGACCGACGGACCCAACGGGGCTCGAGGCGACACTCTCGGTCATGAGAGCGTTACGCCTTCTGTATGTATTCCCTCGGCAACAGCGCTCGGCGCGACATGGGACCCCGTGCTTGTCGAACAGGCGAGCGCGATCGTGGCTCGGCAAGCCCTCGAGAAGGGTGCTCGGGTTCTCCTCGGCCCGACGGTGAACCTGCACCGTCACCCCTTGTGGGGTCGGAACTTCGAGTGTTTCTCCGAGGATCCGGTGCTGACCGGAAAGCTGGCGGTGGCGTACATCGATGGTGTTCGGAAGAACAACGTCATCGCGACGATCAAGCACTTTGTCGGGAACGAGGTCGAGCACGAGCGCAACACCGCCTCGTCCGAGATCGACGAGCGGGCCCTGCGAGAGCTGTATCTCCTGCCTTTCGAGTACGGCGTCCGCGTCGCCGGCGTGTTGGCGGTCATGACCTCCTACAACCGGGTCAATGGTCGTTTCGTCCCCGATGACGCCCGTCTTCTTGATGGCATTCTCCGTAAGGAATGGGGATTTGAAGGCTTCGTCATGACCGACTGGGGCGGCATTGCAGGAACGGTCGAGGCAGCTACCGCGGGACTCGACCTGGAAATGCCGGCCCCGGGGCGCGCGTTCGGTCCGGCGCTCGTCGATGCAGTGCGTTCGGGTCGGCTGGACGAGACGCGGCTCGACGAGATGGTTCGCCACATGCTCACGGTCTTTGACAGGGTCGGCGCGCTCGACGACGTACCGGTCGAGGAGCATCCGCAGGACCGAGAGGAGGATCGGGCTTTCGTTCGCCGGGCCGCGGCAGACGGGATCGTTCTCCTCGCAAACGACGGCGTTCTCCCCTTCGATGCCCGCGGGCTTCGTCGCATCGCGGTTGTTGGACCGAACGCAGAGCGGCTGGCGGTAATGGGTGGCGGAAGCGCCCGTGTGGTTCCCCACTATGTGCTGTCGCCTCTGGCCGTGCTTCGCGAGCGACTAGGGGGCACAGTCGAGATCGTCTATGCGCCCGGGGTCGCGAGCGACGCAATCGCGGATTCGGCAAGTATCCAAGCGGCGCTCGACGCGGTCGAGGGAGCCGATGCCGTCGTCCTCATTGTCGGAACCGACGAGGTCTGGGAGAGCGAAGGCTACGACCGCGAGACGATGGAGCTCCCGCGCAATCAGAACGAGCTTGTGAGACGGGTGCTTGCCGCGCATCGGCGCTGCGTCGTGGTTGTCAACTCCGGTTCCCCGATCACCCTTACGTGGGCGGACTATGCGGCGGCGATCATGCAGACCTGGTTCGGTGGTCAGGAACTGGCGAATGCCATTGTCGACGTGCTGTTCGGCGACAGCGAGCCAGGTGGGCGACTCCCAACGACGCTGCCGATGTGCATCGAGCACACGCCGGCGTTCGGGAACTTCCCCGGGGAGTCGAGCACGGTTCGCTACGGCGAGAGCGTGCTCATCGGTTATCGGTGGTACGAAACGCGCCAGTTGCCGGTGCGCTTCGCGTTCGGTCACGGACTGTCGTACACGAGCTTCGAGATTGGCACACCGAGCATGTCCACTTCGACGTTGGACCCGGGTGGTCGCCTGAACGTCGAGGTGCCGGTGACCAACGTCGGGCAACGCCGGGGAGCTGAGGTTGTCCAGCTGTACGTCGCACCGCCAGAACAAGGGCGGTCTCGGCCAGGCGGTCGCTTCCGCCCCGTGAAGGAACTGCGAGCCTTCGCCAAGGTGTGGCTCGACCCGGGCGAGACGACGACGGTGTCGCTCGAGCTCAACGAGCGATCGTTCGCCTACTACGACATTGCCGACACGGACTGGCCGTCGCTTCAGGCCCGGATGCCGACCACAGTGTTCCGCCATGGTCCAGTGTCGCCTTCACTGCACCGATCCCAGTCGGGCTGGTACGTCGATTCTGGTACCTATCGGCTTCACATCGGACGCTCTTGTGCAGACATCACCCAGGTCGTCGAGGTAGAGGTGACTGGCGGCAACTCGCCTTTGCACGACTCGGTGCGGCCGCCAACAGGTGAACAACCTCACCGATAGTTACGGCTCTGGCACAAGCTCCCAACAAGATCGCCCAGGAGCTCGCCGCCTATCCGTCAGTGCTCCAATTTCTCGGACACTCGACGGCGACACGCGACCGAGGTTGGCCGCGTTCACGTCCACGGTCGTGAACGGCTACAGCCGCGGAATGGTCGCAGGACGCTCGCCAGCAGGATGGGAACGATCCCGTGATGCGCCCGGATCCACAGATGTCGGCGGGCGACAGGCGGCGCCACGGTTACGCGAGTCGAGCTCTCATGCTCGTCCACGAGCACAACGCATCCGCAAGGTTCCCTCGACCGGAGCCTCCCGTTGGGGGGCAACCCGGCACGACGGCGATCATCAACTACGGCGGGCTTGTCGTTCGCGGGCGTCTTCAGCGACGACGACGGCAGCGGAATGGTCCGAGAGCACGACAAACGTGCGAGCTCTGCTGGGCGGCCAACAATGACCGGGTGAGGTCTTCTTACGGACCGCGCCGGTTCATCCCAACCCGAGTCCTTCTTCGCTTCGCAGATACTGACGCTCCCGTGCGGACGTGCCACCCCAGATTCCATGAAGTGACGGGTCGTCAAGCGCGGTGGTGAGACACCTTTCTGTGGCAGGACACCTCGCGCAGACGCGCCTCGCACGAGCGAGCCCGACGCCGTCTGCCGGAAAGAAGAAGTCGGGTCCCATGCCCCGACACGCTGCGCTTGCAAGTCCCGCTGGGCGAGCGATCGAGTCGCAATTGCCGGTCGGTTCCAAGGCGGGATGGGGAAGGACCTCGACGCTGTCATGTCGCGGACTGAACGCGACCGCGTCCCGGATGGGGCCCTGGAAGTTGGCTTGCCGGCCTCTCACTGGAACTGGCATCGTTCCTCCCCTCACTTGGTGCGCCCGCCAGGCCAGGTCGGCCAACCCGAACGTGCACATCCCGTCCCCGACACCAAGCGAACGACACCTGGTCCGGAGCAGACCTGGCCGTGGAGGCGCACCGTCAGGTTAGGGCACTGACCTGTGATGAGCCTTGGAGACTGATTGCAGTCCGGTTTCAGCTGGTTGACGAACCCCTTCGAGACCGAGCCGACAACGTCACACGAGATTGCATCGCCAGCACTCGTCCCAGCGTGCACCGCGTTGCTCGTTGTTGCTCCCGAGCTCGAGGGAGAACTCCGCAGCCTTGAGGAACTTTCCTGCCTTGCTCAGAGACTTCGGAGCCTGAGAGGGGGACAGCTCTCGTGTCGTCCTCGGCCGGCGAGCCGGCGAGCGGAGTGCCTTGCTCACCTCGGGGACCTTGAATCCGTGCCGGTACTCATGGTGTGGTGTACCGAGCCCTCGGGTGCATGCTCCCCGTTGGCGGAGCTCAGAGTGCGAGCCCCGCGTTGTCCTCTAGCTCGCATCGCCCTGAGAGTGGTGGCTGCTGCCGTCTCGGACCGGGCGCTGGTCGACGGCTTCTAAGATCTCTTGTCCGGTCCAAAGCTTCAGGGCGGAGGGCCAATCAGGAGTTTCGAGGAGGGGGAGGAACCCAAGATGTCAGACAGTGCCCTTTTTGTCGGATGGAACCAGCCGGCCCGTGGTCGCGAAGCTGGCGCGGTAGCCGCTTTTGGCGAGGGAGTGCAGTACTTCGGTGAACTGGCAGCGCGAGGCGACATCGAGTCGTTCGAGCCGTTCTTCTTGGACGCTCACGGGGGAGATCTCAACGGCTTCTTCCTTGTCCGTGGCGAACGGGCGAGCCTCGATCGACTCCGCTATGACGACGAGCGATTTCGGAGCTGGATCATCAAGGCTCAGTTGAACGTGGATGGCATCGGGGTCCTCGGTGCCGTGACGGGCGAGACCCTCGGGCAACAGATGGCGGTGTTCACAGAAACCGTAGCTGGGCTCGACTAAGCTTGTAACTAAACCGTCACCTCTGCCTCGAGGATGAGGTTCGTCGCTGCTTCGGCCACCTCGCGCAGCTCGTCGATGAGCGCACGGAGCCTTCGGTCGTTGCCGATCCACTCCTGATACAGCTCGGCTTCCCGAGCGCTCAGGCGTCGGTTCACGGTCTTGCCGCCGACTTTCGCGGTCCACTGCCAGTACGGCCCGTGTGGCTGCGGCGGATCGGCGTGGCAGCGGCAGTTGGGCTTTCCGCAGTAGTTGAGGCGAGGAGCGACGCTGCCCGAGCGGATGAAGCCGATCTCGGTGATCTGGGCGAGCAACTCGCGATAGCGCCGCTCGTGCCCGGTGAGCGTTGATGTCTTCGTTGCTCGTGCCACTTATGCATTCTCCCGCGGGAAGGGGATCCACCACGCACTATCCGATAGTAGCCAGACTATCGGCCATGGCTTCCACCGAGAAGGAGCCGCTCGTGGCGTTCCGTCGCGATCTCTATGCGACCTTCCGGTCGTGGGGCGACGCCTTCTTCGAGCTCACCGACGCCGTGCTGTGCGCGTCCGGTCCGGTCACTTCGTTGCCCCAGCTCTCGATCGAGCCGGAGTTCCGAAGAAGCCACGGCAGTCTCTACAGGTCCCTCGCCAAGGGAGCGATCGACGCAGACGCGCTCCGCTCGCTGCTCGTCGCAAATCGCCCTGTTAAGTGGCCGGCCGTCTTCGCTGTCGACGCGTCGACCGTCGAGCGGTGCGACGCCGAGTGCAGTCCCGAACGCGGCTTCTACTACTCGGCGTCCAAGCACTCGGCCGGCCAGCCGATCGTCGCAGGGTGGCACTACCAGTGGATCTGCCAGCTGTCGTGGGCTCCCGACAGCTGGACCGCACCGGTCGACATCTGTCGGATCCCGCCGGCAGAGGACCCGACCACCGCCACGGTCACCCAGCTCCGCCGACTCGTCGCGCTCCTTCCCCCCGACGGCGAGGTGCCGATGTTCGTGCTCGGCGCCGGCTAC
>Ga0326728_10026176_pt1 | contig 10358 bp, 14 predicted proteins | sample MB3enrmetagenome_FD_207602 | JGI IMG/M metagenome (GOLD analysis project Ga0326728, IMG submission 207602) | Lab enriched peat soil microbial communities from McLean, Ithaca, NY, United States - MB31MN | ecosystem: Environmental > Terrestrial > Soil > Wetlands > Peat | place: USA: New York... | reverse complement strand
GCCGGCCCGCGCGGGGGGGGGGGGGGGGGGGGTGCGGGGTGGGGGGGGGGTTGGGGGGGGTGGGGGGTGATCCCCCTACCCCCCTCCTTCTTTTTTCCAGGAGGGGGTCACCCCCCCACCCATGTGCCGGGCCAACAGGGGGGTACCCCCCTACCCCTCAGGTGCCGGCCGGGCCCTTCCACCACATTGCGAAAAAACCAACAGAAACCCCACCTCACGCCGGTGATTCCACGCGAACCGCAGGATGCAGCCATGCAGAAAATTGCACAAGGGGGGAGGGGGGTAATTGTGGTGTAAAGTGACATCGTGTCCTTTTTACGCGAGCTCTCCAACAATCAAAATAAAGGTCCCTTTTACGTATCCTTCAATAATGTTCAATACTGATATTGATTATCTAACTTTAAGGTGGCATATAAAACGCAGAAAACACCGGAGATCGAAATAGAGGCAAATCTGTCTAGAATACACCACGGGAATGTCTACAAAAGCCTTCTTCAAGTGGTTATAACAAACCATACCAACTCCCCCCGGGAGATAATCTCAATAAATGTTCGACGATGCGATGGCAGTACAATCAAACTTGCCAGGCCTATTGATGATCCTGATTTGCTTCCCTTGATAATTGAACCCGACGAAACCAAAACAATTGAAAGTCTGTATCATAAATCTGTTGAAATTGCAGGGACAGATATTGTCGTAGAAGATGATCTCCACAAAGTGTATTGCGCTCTTATAACCTGATCGACACGAGTGAGAGTTTGGAAAAATGAGAATAAATGTTTAACATCTTTTGTATGGTAAAACAGTTGAGATCCGCGCCTTTAAGGGGTTGTAAAGATCCTTGTTGCTTCAGAAAGTGGCATCGTGCCCTTTTATTGTCTCACAACTACACTAATCATTTGAGGGGAACAGAATGGTTTGGATAAAATCAACCGATAACATGATTGTAAATTTGGAAAACGTTCTTTCAATTCGCTGGACATATCGGAGTGAACCCACAAATCCTCAACATACACCTATAGGAAATAGCAATAAAGTCATATTAGAGATTTATGTCAAAGTCAAACACGTCGAAGAAGAAATTTTAATTTACAATAAGAAAATTTACGAAGATGTTGAGAAATTGGGAAGCGTTAGATATAAAGAAATTGTTAGAGATTATAAAGAAGATTTATCTGTTCCCAAAATTTTACCTAGTGACCCCGATAATATAGTAAAAAATACTATTGCAATGGATTTTGTAAACAAAATATTATCCCGCATTGCAGAAGCAAAGGAAGAAGAAATCATAAATTTCTATAATGTTTTCAGAACACGAAAAGAATCTTAAAAGAAACTTGAAATTAAATGAAGAAGGTTCCAACCTTTTAGAATTCCCATCTTTCTCTTCTAAATAATCCGAAAAGTTGAACGCATGATATGTTTTTAAGTGCACAAAAGTCCGGAATCTTAACCACTTCATATGGGTTCTCTAAATTTCTATTTTTCGCGCTTTTTTCGTTAGAGAGAATAACATATTCCGTTTTTATTTCAAATGTTTCAAATGTGCTTTGTAATGGAGGGATGTTTATTTTTTCGAGAGCTAATGCAACTACAAAAGGATCCGCGTCATGTTCATTTTCTGGCTTAATAAAATATGGATATGTATCTTGGATCTCCGGTAAAAGCTTATTTTGATATTCTGTAATACTATACACCCAATCATATTCCCTATCTTGTTCTTTAATCCAATCAACTAGAAAATCATCTCCCTCTGTAATTTCATCCTTAACTTGGGAATGTGTAATTAATCTGCCACACGCAATCAATTCCCCCAATCGTTCCCACGGGGTTTTGTAAATATCAATTGGGTTAATTGTTCGCAGATTGATGAGAGCACTCGAATCAATAATATATATGGTTTTAATTGGTTCCATCACGGCATCTACTGAGGCAATAATTTTACTAAATGATCAATCCTCAAATCCAAAATATCCATGACATCACGTTCGGTTATAAATCCTCTATTTGAATTTTGGATTACAAGACTAACGAAATTTGCACCGCGTTCTGTCCATATAGTTTTGTCTTTGGGTAGTTGTGGTTGAAATGATGGCTCTACCCCTTTAGATTTTAATTCTTCCCTCTCTTTGATATCCTTTAATTTTTTTTCCTGGACTTCTGATTTTATTGAAGTTTTAATAGCGAGATAATAGGGGTATTCGATTAAATCTAAGAATCTTAATCGAACTAATGCGCACTCTTGACTAATTTTATATTTATTAGACGTGTCCTGTAAGAACTTCCTGAAATTTCCATTTTCCGTCTTAAATTTCTGATAATCCTCCGATATCCCCTTTTTTTGTAATAAAAATGCACCAGCAAACCGATTACACCAATTTTCAATATTAGCAACATTGGAATCTGGCGACGTATCACTTTCCATATTGCAAATTACAGATTCTCGTAATAAAATATGCGCGTATTCATGGAATAACGAGAAAATCCTCCCTCTAATTGAATCTTTTTTACTGACAACAATTACTTTTGGATCCGATTTAATCAAACAAAAACCTCTAGCATCTTCTATTGGTATATTAAATTCAAACACATATATCCCCTGAGAAGATAGCCAATCTCTCCAAGCACCATAAGCCATGGTTGGGTTTTTAAATTTAATTTGATCTTCATTGAGAAAATAATCACAATGAGCTTAGATTTCTGCACACGGACAACGAGGAAGCTTCGGAAGATCGGGTACGAAAAGAAGGTTGCCCGCCGCATCGCGAAGTTCTGCTACATTTCCATGATGTTTACGTGCGGGCTCTTTGGGCTCTTTCTGAGAGTTAAAGCACCAATCTATTTGATTATCTGTTCCGGGATGCATGCTGCGGGTGCCCGGGCCGGTATTGTATCGCCCGCCTCTTCTTTTATACGTCGTTGACTGCCGGTCCGGTCATGGTTGGTACGTGCCTATAATAGATAGTGCGAAAACGGGTCACGTACCGCTTTGTGTAATGGAGTGACGGTTCCCGGCATGGGGCCGGGGCTGTCGATCTCTCCCGGGCCGGCGTTTTTGACATTTTGGACGAGCGGACGCGCTCCTTCCCGTATCGCAGGATGAACACCAGAAATCAGAAAGGAAGTGAGACAATATGCAGAATTCAGAAACCAACGAACAGGACGTGATTGCGCCGGGTGCGATGGCATCCGGTGCCTCGTACAGCAACCGGATTAATCCCTGCGGAAATACCGCAGGTGAGACAACAACCATTATCCTGCACACAACAGAAGGAGGAAACCAGGCAGAATCCCATAAACGCTACAGCAGGAACAGCTCGCATGTCCACGAGGCGATGAGGCTCCTTGCCACGTATGAGTATAGGCCCATCAGGCTCGCGGAATCAGCCATCCCGCTCAACATCATCGGCTTTAAGCAGGGCGACCCGCTGCTGGTGCTCGTCATCAGTGCGAGAAAACCGGTCCCGAGCGCAGCCCGGCTCCACGAGGATTTCAAAGAATCCGTCGAATGTCTCTGCCACATGGCAGCAGGAATGCGCTACCGGATCATGATCTGGGTGCATTCCCCGGCCTGCGGCTGGAGGTATTATACGGTTTACCCCGGCGGCCTCGCGTATGACCTGAAGTTCCCGGGCTCGCTGGAGCACTAACTCCCCCTCTTTTTTCTATAAATTCGTCCTTATCTTCCTGTTTTCAGCCTCCCTCCATGCCGGACGGCCCGGATACCGGAACCCGCCACGCTGCTGCCCCGGATTCATCTTCTTTTTTGAGACTATATCCAACAAAGTTCCATGATAGTATGTCAACGGGCGCCCCGAGACAAAAAGCAAAAAAGGAGGTAGAAAAAAATGACAGACTTCACACAGAGCACAAACGTGAAGAGTGCGGCCCGCAAACTTGCGGAGCCCATCGCGGACATCAGCGCGTTCAACGCGATCGTACAGTCCGTTATCCTGAACAACCCGTTCGGGTGTGTATCGTATATGAGCTCGGGCGCCAGCCACCCGCCCGTAGAGAAGACGAGGGAGGCTTACACGGCAAAGATCGTGTACCAGGACGAGGATGCGAAGATCGTCGGCAGAGGTGCAGACACCTACAACTCGATTGCAGGGTTCAACACCGGCATCGCCGCAATCATCGCCAACACCGCAAACACCACGGCCCATGGCGGCACCCCGGCCCACAATTCGGACGGGGACAGGTACTCGGCGACGCTGAAGTGCCATGACCCCAACGGGGAGTTGTTCTACGTGAACTTCTCCCGCCAGCAGGTCACCATCTCGTCCTACGAGGACGACAGCATCCGCACCCGGATCGAGACATGGGCGGACAGCGTACCGGCACTCAACTGACGGGGAGAGACCATGGACAACGAACTTGTCATCATCGGAGTATTCCTCGGCACTGGCCTCGTCGCCTACGTGATTATTCCCGGTCTCCTTGTGATGTGGGACCGGGTCCTCGACCACATGGAAGACTCTGGAAACAACCGGCACCCGTGAGTGCCAGGCAGACGGCGAAAGGAGGGGGACCCTCCTCTCACCGGCTGTTGCGGGAAAAGTACCAGATCACAACGATATCCCCGAATGCCGGTTCACCGGCCCGATCCGCGGGAACGCAATAATTTCCGGAAAAAATGCCGGGATTTCCGGAAGCGTCCGCCCGGCCCCGTCGGTAAGATAAAGGCGGCTTGTCCCGAACACAACCTGTCTTTCATTAAAGTAAATCCACATGTCCAAATAACCGGTTATAATCCCCGGTTTTATAATTCGGGCGTTAAATACCCCGATTTCCCGCACATGATTTCGAAACCTTTTAATCAAGATCTCACTAATTTTACACTAACCACAAAGAGTTTTAACTCGTTGTGCGTGGCATTGCATTTTGAATACTCTCGTGTAAAAGCACGCAGGGAGGAGGCTAAATGGTAGTAAATATTGTATTTGGCATTGGAATTACTGCATTGGCAGGAGCCCTTGCTGCCGTAGCCGGTTCCGCGGAAGATACTGAATCCAACATCGGGTCGCAGGGAGACCCGAACTCTCAGGTTCAGCTCGCTCCGCAGATGGGTTTCGTGCACCGCATCTTCAATAAGGCGGTCGCCGGCGAACCCCCGGCATACGGTCTCTGGTGTGCTCTGGGCGCAGGACTTGCATGGGCCTTTCTGGCCATGCAGATAAACGCAGTCCTCGCGATCGTCCTGGGCTCTTTACTTGCAGTCTTTGTTCAGGGCGTCTATGCGACAACCGCATACCTGGGCAGGACGGCAAGTCTTTCCAAGTTCGGCCAGCCGGTCTACGTGGACATCTTAAAGTCCATGACGACGGTTGCCATGGCTCATGCCTTTGTAGCAGTTTTCAGTACTGTCACCATCTGTTACCTGATCAACGTCGCATTGGGGCATCCGTTCCCGCTGCCGCTGCTCGGGTTCATATGGGGGATCACCCTCGGTGCAGCAGGATCGGCAACAGGAAACCCGTACTACGGCAAGGAACGCCAGTACCAGAACCAGAAGTTCGGTGCCGGTGTCCCCATCTCAGCATCAGGCAACATTGTCCGGTTTGCTGAAGCCGGGGAACGCAACTCGCTCGACAACGGGTTCTTCACCGCAAAGTTCGGCGGACCCGCAGCCGGGATCTGTTTTGGCCTGATCGTTTTCCTTGAACTCTGGCGTACCATCGTCTTCGGGCAGATCGGTGCAGGCTGGGGAGCGATCATCGTCGGTATCCTGATTATCCTGATCTTCACTATCGTCGACAGGTACATCGAAATCTGGGCACGCAAGAACTACGGACCCTACACGGCACCCGCCAAGGAGGCAGCACCATGACCGCAATCGCAGCAAAGCCGGCAGCAGGCTCGGCAATAAATACCACCGCGATGGTGGTCGGCGTGATTCTGCTCATCATCCTTCTCGGGATTGCCTACGTGGTCTCTCCGGGTCTCGGCCTCATGGCCCTGATCGGCGTCATCATCGGCGGTGTCCTGATCGGGTTCGGTGTCCACTTCGTGCCGGTCGGCGGCGCACCCGCAGCAATGGGTCAGGCACCCGGTATCGCAACCGGTGTCGCGATGCTTGCAGCAGGTGCAGGACTTGCCGGACTCTTTGGCGGCGCCTGGGCAGCAGACCAGGGACTCGCCATGGCTGTTATCACCGGCGGAGTCGGCGGCGGAATGATGATGGCGATCACCTGTATGATGGTGAACTTCGTCTATGTCTTTGGCATGGGTATACCCGCAGCCTCAGGCAAGGTATTAAAGGACCCGATCACCGGGGACACCCAGCCTGAATACAAATCGCAGGGTACCGAAGGCCACGGACTCCCGTTCGTCTCGTTTGTCGGCGGTGTTGTCGGCGGTATTCTCGGTGGAGCTGGCGGAACGCTCATCTATATCGAGCTTCTCGGCCTCTACAAGGCGACACTCCCGACCGTCATGAATGCATCCGCAGCCCAGGTACTCCCGATCGCAATCACCGTTGCAGGAACGTTTGCCATCGGCATGTTCCTCGTGAACGCGGTGCTGACTGCCTACAACATCACCGGAACAATCGAGGGCCCGCACGACCCCAAGTTCAAGCGCTGGCCACGGGCCATCGTTGCATCCGCGGTCGCATCGGCGCTGTGCGGTCTTGTGGCGATCCTGATCGTCACGATCTGAGGTGTTGAAATGACCGTTAAAGTTGAAGTAATCGAAGGAGGCATTCCGCACACGAAGATCATGGTTGCAGGACTCATCTGCACGATTGTGTGCCTGTACCTCTCCTATCTCAATGTGGCCACCGGCACCAAGATGTTCTCGTTCTTCGGCGGCCTCGCCGTAGTTGCGGCCCTCATCTGGGGGAGCCACACCATCAAGGTGCTCTGCAGTTACGGTATCGGTACCGGTGTACCTTCGGCAGGTATGATCGCATTCGGTTCCGGTGTCATTGCAATGCTTCTCGCGACCAAGTTTGGTATTGCAGCTCCCATCGTTGCGCTCGTCCTTGCAGCCGTTATCGGATTCATCCTCGGGTATCTCTCGAATGATGTCCTCAATATGAAGATCCCGGTAATGATCCAGTCACTCACTGAACTCGCCGTTGTCGGGGCACTCACCCTGATGGGCTTTGCTGTCCTCATGACCGGCGGCTTCACGTTCGCCAGCCTTACCAGCGGATCGGTGACCGTGCTCGGTGCGCTTGCCATGCCCAGTTACCAGGCCTCGTTCATTGGCGGCGCCCTTATAGCCGTTGCCTTCCTGCTCGGGGCAATCGCGATCCAGCACCCGTTCAATGCATGTCTCGGACCCGGCTGGAAACAGGACAGGATGCTCATGCTCACCGCAGAGTGCGGATTCCTGAGTATGATCGTGGCAGCCATCATGTCGTTTGCCCTTGTCAGCGCCGGAGCAGCACTCATCTCGCTCATCATCGCCCTGATCGGCTGGCTGTACACCTACTGCGAGTACATCAAGCTCTCGAAGCGTGATGCAGCCGCATGGCTCGATTCAAAACCAATTCCTGAGATGGAGGGACACTAACATGGCATACGTTCTGGTGCTCCCGGAGTACGGACTTGTAGCCGATCCCCTTGTCGGGATTGTGACTACCGCCGGTGAATCGTTCTCTCCAATGCTTGACAGGGTTGCAGTCCTCGAGGCATCGGCAGACGATCTGGTCAACATGCTCTCTGGCGAAGGGAACTATCTTGCATCCTTCCCGAACCGTGAGAAGTCGCTCAAGATTGCCGGCAGTATCAACTCGTTCTGGTATGGACTTGCGATCGGATTACTCATTGCAGGAGTCATTGCATTCCAGTTGATCAAGGTGGGCTGATATGGCAGACAAGAAATCACCAGCAAGTGGCTGGCCGCTCGTCAAGGGCGACTTCCACTCCGGTGACGCAAACAGCTGCGTTGCTGTCGTCACCTTCGGATCTCACCTCGACGAAGAAGGTATCTGCAGTTCAGGCGCAGCGATGTGCGGGTCCTGTAAGACCGAGAACCTCGGCCTTGAGAAGGTCATCGCCAATTACATCGCAAACCCCAACATCCGGTTCATGCTCTGCTGCGGTACCGAGGTCAAAGGACACCTCGCCGGGCAGACCATGATCGCCCTCCACAAGGGCGGCGTCAAGGACGGCAGGGTCGTCGGCGCTATCCCCTTCATCGAGAACCTCAATGATGCGGCGATCAAGCGCTTCCAGGAGCAGATTGAAGTCGTCAACATCATGGAGAGTGAGGATCTCGCCGCCATCAAGGCCAAGATGAATGAACTCAAGGCCAGAGACCCCGGCGCCTTTGCGGGCGACGCTATCGTCGTCGAAGTCAAGGAAGCTGGCGGTGGCGTTGAGGAAGCAGGTGGCGAAGTTGCCCCAATCTCCGGCGAGATTGCGATCATCACTGCCCGTATGAAGGTCATCGAGAAGATGGTGGCGGATATCGGATACCGCGACAAATTTGCCGCTGGCGTCTATGCAGGGAAGATCGAAGGGCTGATGATCGGCCTGATCGTCTCCTTCGCCCTGATCGGATTCATGTGGATGGGGTGAAGTGAGATGGCAGAAGAAGAAGCAAAAGTTGCTGCAGGACCAGTCAGGATGGTTGCTATTGACAATATGATAGAGAACATCCGCTACAAATCGCAGATTCTGGCACGCACCAACAAGATGGACTCATCAGTCACCGCAACCGGTGTTATCGGGTTCGTCCTGGGGTTACTCTGTGCTATGATCCTGATTGTGGTGCCGGCATTACTGATATGAGGTGAAGACAAATGGCAGACAAGAAATCACCAGCAAGTGGCTGGCCGCTCGTCAAGGGCGACTTCCACTCCGGGGACGCAAACAGCTGTGTTGCTGTTGTCACCTTCGGATCTCACCTCGATGAAGAAGGTATCTGTGGTGCAGGCGCAGCGATGTGCGGTTCCTGTAAGACCGAGAACCTCGGTCTTGAGAAGGTCATCGCCAATTACATCGCAAACCCCAACATCCGGTTCATGCTCTGCTGCGGTACCGAGGTCAAAGGACACCTCGCCGGGCAGACCATGATCGCCCTCCACAAAGGTGGCGTCAAGGACGGCAGGGTCGTCGGCGCTGAAGGTGCTATTCCCTTCATCGAGAACCTCAATGATGCGGCGATCAAGCGCTTCCAGGAGCAGATTGAAGTCGTCAACATCATGGAGAGTGAGGATCTCGCCGCCATCAAGGCCAAGATGAATGAACTCAAGGCCAGAGACCCCGGCGCGTTCGCGGCTGACGCTATCGTCGTCGAGGTTAAAGAGGCTGGCGGTGGCGTTGAAGTCGCTGCTGCAGGAGCAAATCCCCAGTTCCTCGAGATCGAGAAGAGACTCGACAAGATCGAGAAGAAGATCGAGTTCGTGGATGCTGAAGTGGCACAGCGTGTTGGGAGAAAGATCGGGAGAGATATCGGCATACTGTACGGCCTCGTTGCAGGATTAATCGTATTTGTCATGCTGCTGTTTATGCTCCAGAAATTGATGGCATTGGTGTAATGGAGGTGTAAAACAATGTTCAAATTCGAAAAAGAACAGAAGGTCTGGGACTTCAACGGCACTAAACTCGGTGGACAACCCGGGGAGTACCCGACCGTTCTTGCAGCCTCAATCTTCTACAACAAACATGAGGCTGTGCTGGACGACAAGACAGGAAAAATTAACAAGCCGATGGCTGAGGCACTCTGGAACCGCTGTCAGACACTCTCTGACGCAACCGGTATTCCGCATATGATCCAGATCCTTGCTGAATACCCGGAGGCGTTCGAAAGCTACATCAGCTGGTTCGACAGTATCGACAACAAGACTGCATTCCTGATGGACTCATCTGTGCCAAAGGCACTTGCCCATGCATGCAAGTACGTGACTGATGTCGGGCTCGCACACCGTGCGATCTACAACTCGATCAACGGTTCTATTGCACAGGAGAACATTGACGCGTTGAAGAACAGTGATGTGGATGCTGCGATTGTCCTCGCATTCAACCCGGCAGACCCGTCCGTCGCCGGCCGTGAGAAAGTGCTCACCGAAGGCGGCGTCGCAGGCCAGAAGATGGGTATGATCCCAATCTCAGAAGAGTGCGGAATCACCCGCCCGATCCTTGATACGGCAGCAACCCCGCTCGGTCTTGGTTCCGGTAGTGCATACCGTGAGATCCTTGCCTGTAAGGCAATCCACGGTTTCCCGACCGGTGGTGCATACCACAACATGACCGTTGCCTGGACATGGCTCCGCCGCTGGAAAGGTACCCACAAGACCCCGTCATTACTGGCAGAGGGCTACAAGGGCAACGATGTGCTGCTCGAGCAGATGTCCAAACACTACCTTGGCGGTATCGAGGGTATCAAGCAGGCTGCATGGTCTG
>Ga0326728_10026174_pt1 | contig 10358 bp, 5 predicted proteins | sample MB3enrmetagenome_FD_207602 | JGI IMG/M metagenome (GOLD analysis project Ga0326728, IMG submission 207602) | Lab enriched peat soil microbial communities from McLean, Ithaca, NY, United States - MB31MN | ecosystem: Environmental > Terrestrial > Soil > Wetlands > Peat | place: USA: New York... | reverse complement strand
AACCGGAGAATGGTGACTGAATTTGCCGAGGTTAAAGGCTGCATAAGCTCAGCGCCTTCCGGCACCTTATCTCATTGCAGTACGCAAGGGCCGAGGTATCCAAACATGCCGCAGTGGTCCCGAGCCTACCCCTTGAAGCAACCGGCTCGACACCCCTGTTATTTCACTCCGCGGTTCGCGTCTCACCGTTGCAAGAATGTCGGTACATCCTTACCGGAGAGTGCGGCATGCCCGCTCAACATATAGGGCAGCACGCAGCCAAAGGGTAAGGGATGATCAGTTTTGACCAGTCATGTGAGCAATATTGAATTGCATGCCACTGCTCTCACTGCCAAAATTTTCCTCATATATGGGAGAACCCCACCCGCTCCCAAAAGACCAAGACGCAGGTCTCAGTGATGCAGCCGCGTTGCTTCAACCCGACTGTTTCTGCTCTCCCGCTTTTGAGTCGGAAAGGAACTTACGCATGGCAAGGCCAAGAATTCGCGTTCTTTTGGCAGACGACTGCGTACAACTGCGACAATTGTTTGTGAAATTCTTGGGAGCATTCCCCGATATTGAAATTGCGGGCGAAGCATCCAACGGGAGAATGGCCGTCGAATTGGCAAAACTGCTCGTTCCGGATGTGGTTATTATGGATATTGACATGCCAGAAATGAACGGCATCGAGGCAACTCGGACAATCCGTAATTCGCTTCCCCAGGTCGGCGTAGTTGGGCTATCCATGACCGATGATGCGGATTGCCGCAAGGCGATGCGGCAGGCGGGCGCTGCAGACTTCGTCAGCAAGATCGAACCTCTAGACATGGTGATTAGGGCTATTCGCACATGCAGTCTCGCACAACAGGTTGATCCCGCCAGCGCCTGAGTCCTTCGGTAATGCAATCGCCGCTCGGCTCCAAAGCCCATGCGAGTTGGCAACCCCTCACCCGACATCCCTGCCATCAGAAAAGCGGTCGATCTGCCCCTTTTTTCGACTTGAGTCATGACATACGGTGGAGGTTGATCTGGCGGGAGTCCCGGCGGAGCCGCCCACGGCGTGACTTCACACGCAGCACGCCAGCGGAATCAGAACAATTTGGGGAATGTCCCGGAACCACACCGCACGGAGTCGGCAATCGACGGCCAACGATCGTTTGTCTCGTCGATCCTGAAGGACGGTCTGGGGAGCCAGGAGCGTTAAGACGGGAATTCCGGGCGATCCGGTAGAGGTGGCCGTGAAGCGGGAATTCGTCGCCCACCGCGCATTCGGCTTTCGTCGTGGGCGGGCTGAGGCGAAGGAAGATCAGAAGGACAGTCGTGCGGCACGATAATGTGCCGAGTCGATGGGTTGCATCAGGATGCCGATGTTCCTGTGAAGTGCTTACTTGGACTCTTGGCGGAAAGACCCTTGTTGGAAGCTCCGATACTTGTCCGGATGACGTTAATCAAATCCTGTGCCGGTCCACTCTTTGTGACGTAACCCACGGCCCCGGCGTCCCGTATGGCCTGAGACCTCTCCTCCTCTTCGAACATGGATAGTCCGATGATGCGAATTCCCGGACAATCGTTGTGAATGATCCGGGTCGCTTCAACGCCATTGAGTTTCGGCATGCTCATGTCCATCAAGATGATGTCGGGCAGCAGTTTTGCCGCCAGCTCAACCGCCTCCTGGCCATCGCCTGCTTCACCGATGACTTCAATGTCCGGCTCATTCGCAAGAAGCTTTCCAATCCCCTGCCGGAAAATAGCGTGATCATCCGCGAGCACTACCCGTATCCTCCGTCCTTGATCCGGATATTGAGATGCCGCTACCAAATGCGCTTCCAGCGACACGGGGCATTCCTGAAGTTCTGGCTTGTTCGCCGTGGGAGTAGTGACCGGCACGGACAGAACAAACCGGCTTCCTTGGTTTGGATTGCTCTCAATCTCGAATGTCCCCCCTATCAACTCCAGACGCTCACGAATGCTGAACAGCCCGAATCCTCTGCCTCCCTCGCCTGCAGCAGGCACCGCAGTCGGATCGAAACCAACGCCGTGATCCGATACGACCACCTGCAACAGCCCATCGATGCGTCGCACATTAATCCTGGCAGAACGCGTGTGGGCGTGCTTTACGACATTGAAGAGGAGTTCGCGGACCGACTCGAAGAGCAGCAACTTGATATCTTGCGGCAGGTCTCCGTCTTCTTCCAGTTCCAGCTCTACGAAGAGACCTTGCATTTCTGGCATTCGCCGAGCAAGCCATTGCAGCCCCGCATTCAACCCGGCTTCATGCAGAATAGGCGGACTCAGTTCGGCCGTGAGGGAACGAGAAGCCACGATCGAGTCATCGATCAACTCCTCCACTTCCTTGCTGGCCTGCTTTATGACGTCGTCTCCGAGTCTGCCCAAGATTGTCACACGGAATTTTGCAGCAACGAGCAATTGTTGGATGTGATCATGCAGGATCTTTGCCAGGCGACTGCGCTCGCGCTGCTCGGAAAGTGTAAGCTCCCCGGCCAAGGCGCGAAGCTGGGATGCGCGCTGATCCAGGTCGGCATTGGCCTGCCGCAGTGCTTCCTCGGCCCGCTTGAGGTCTTCGATATCCGTGCACGTGCCGAACCATTTAATAATCTTGCCCTTCTCATCCAAATCAGGCACGCCGCGGATCAACCACCAGCGGTACACCCCGTCAAAGCGGCGGAGCCGACATTCGAGTGAATAGGCGGCCAGGTTTGTCACTGCGTTCTGCCAGGCATCCCAGGCGCGTTGCTGATCTTCAGGGTGAAATGGCTTGTTCCAACCGTGGCCGTAGCTTTCTTCCAGTGTAAGTCCCGTGTAATCGACCCACTGATGGTTGAAATAGTTGTTCCAGCCGTCAGCCCTGGTTGTCCAGACAATTTGTGGCATGGATTCGGCGAGCAGGCGAAACTCTTTTTCGCTGGAAGCAAGCACTTCCGCGGCCCGTTTTCTTTCTTCGCTCTCCCGCAGGGCCTCCTCGGCTTGCTTGCTCTGCGTGATGTCTCTGATAGTTATAAAGCCTAAAACGGGCTTGCCATCGGGGTCATAGATAGGCGCGCCGTTGTAGCTGGCGAAAAACTCCTTTCCTGTATCGACTCGTCGAGCGCGCAACACTTGGTTCTGAAAATGTTCGTGCCGTCGAAACACACGAAAAATCGGCCAATCTTCAAATTGAAGAGGTTTGCCATTCTCATCAAAACCCTCCCATCGGGAGGGAAAGTCCGCTCGCTCTACTCGACCAACTTCTGGGTCTCCGAAGCCATGAATCCGCAAGGACGCGGGATTCTGGTAAATCAGATTCCCATCCGTATCGAAGAGCATCAGCCCCTCCGACATGCTTTCGACGACAGAACGGAATCTGTTCTCACTCTCGCGCAACGCCTCCTCAATGCGTTTCTGTTCCGTCACGTCGGTATTGGTACCGAACCAGTTCTGAACGTGGCCCTGTTCGTCTTTGAACGGCATCACGCGGGTCAGAAACGGACGGAAGACGCCATCCGCACCAAGCAAGGGAAAAATCATGTCGAACGGCTGGCCGGTGTTTATCGACGCATTCCATCGCTCCAGCACTTTCGGGAGTGCCTGCGGATCATGGACGCTCTGCCAGCCCCAGCCCTCCATTTGTTCTGGCGTCGTGCCCGTATACTCGTACCAGCGTCGGTTGTACCAGTAGATGTACCCGTCGGCCCTTGCGACCCACGCAAGCTGAGGGATAGCATCCGCCATGGTCCGGAACCGGCGTTCACTCTCGCGCAGAGCTTCTTCCGCTCGCTTGCGGTCGGTGATGTCCAAACCGTAGATTCTTAGTCTTTGCGCCTCCTTGACAAAATACACCGTTTGCAAATACCAGCGGTTGTCTACACTTACTTCTCGTTGAGCAGGGTTGGTACTATCGCCCGCTGCCCTCTTTAGGGTTTCCCAATCTGACAGGAACGGATGATCTGTGCCGCGGTTTTGGAGATCTGGAAATAACTTCTGGGCCGAAGGGTTTGCGAATAGCACTTTCCCATTCAAATCCGCTTCGACGATCGAGTTCGGATTTAGGATGGGGAAAGATGAGAGTCTCTGGGCTTCCTCTTCCGCTCGCTTGCGCTCGGTGATGTCGTGAGAAATAGACGCGACGCCGTAGGCTTGGCCATCAACATCCACCAGCGGGAACTTGTTCGCCAGGAAGACATGGTGACCATCCTGCAGATCAGCCACCTCCTCGATCTGGATGGCCGTGCGAGTGGCCATCACCTGTTTGTCGTGAGTCCTCCAGTAGTCGGCGACTTCCTTGGGGGCAATGTCATAGTCGGTCTTGCCTTTTATCTCTTCCCGGGATATTCCAAGCATTCTCTCCAGCGACGCGTTTATGGTGATGAATTTCCCATCGAGGTCCTTGAGGAAGATTGGGGATGTGCTTCCATCTATAACGGTCTGCAGGAGCCGCTCTCTCTCTCGCAGGGCTTCCTCGGCCTGCTTGCCCTCACTGATATCGTGACCCAAAATACAGATATCCTTGCCGCTGCGCACTACCGCCCCACGCAGCCATTTCGGCTCCGCCATCCCTCCGCCCTGATACTGCGCTTCCACAACGCACGGCTCACCGGATTCCGCGACCTGCATGTATGCTTTATAAAAGGGTGTCTCGGCATGATTTGGGAAAAGCTCGAGCACCCGCCGTCCCACCACGGCCATTGGATTGGTCCCATTCAGCTTTGCAATCGCGGCGTTTTCGTACACCCATGTGAAATCAATGATCTGTCCATGCTCGTCACGGACGGGGCGAAGGATGGTGAATCCATCAGGCGAAAGTTCCTGGGCAACGCGAAATCGTTCTTCGATCTCATCCAGTACTTGCTCCGCCCGCTTGCGACCGGTGATATCGGTCAAGAGTTGTTGTTGGGCCTCAAGTTCGGCTACTCGCCTCTGCAGCTCGCCGTATGTAGGTCTCTTGGGCATTCCGGTTCCTTAGAATTTTTCGAGAGTGGCTTGCATCCAGATGAGCATGGGACAAACGCCAGCGATCTTGATTTGCCATTATCCAGCAATTTACAGTGTCTGCAAGGAGAGTAGCAGTCCTCGGGTGAGGCTTCAAGGGACGGGCGCCGCCTAATATCGGATGGCGCCTTGTTGTGCCGGGACAGCGGACCCACGCCGGTATGATCCTCTCTTGTCTTACCGCTTCCCTCCTGCCTCCCGCCCGCCTGCCCCGCCTGGATAATCGAGCGGAAGCGCGGCGGGTCGCCTTGGCTGGATTACATCAAGAACGGCAGACATGGCGCTGCTGGTGCGATCTGTCGCGTCATGCATCCACTTCGCCGGCGAGCCGCGGAATCTCGGGTCGTCCGGCAATTTTTGTCGAATGTTGGGTTATCGGTACGTGCAGGACAAACCGGCTCCCCTTGCCGGGGGAACTGTCGATCTCGACTCTGCCGCCGATCAGGTGCAGCCGTTCAGCAATACTGAACAGCCCAAATCCTCCACCAGACTCACCGGCCTGCTGCAGTTTTTGGGGATCGAAACCTATCCCCTCATCGGATACAACAAGGTGCAACAACCCTTCCGCAGACCTCAAGCTGACCCTGACAGAACGGGCTTTGGAATGTTTCACCGCGTTGAGCAGCAGTTCGCGAACCGCCTCGAACAGTAAGACGTTTGTGGCTTCCGTCAGGGGCGCAACGGAATCCATTTCCAGATCCACGTGAAGGTGCTGTTTATCCTTCATCCACCTGGCGAGCCATTCCAGTCCGGCGTTCAGTCCGGCTTCATGGAGAATAGGCGGGCTCAGTTCAGCAGTCAGCGATCGAGACTCTGTAATGGACTCATCGATCAATTCTCCTATTTCCCTGGCGGCCTGTTTAACCGCCTCTCTTTCATCCCTGCCGAGAAGAGCCAGCCGAAACTTGGCCGCAACGAGCAACTGCTGGATATGGTCGTGCAGAATCTTCGCCAATCGCTTACGCTCTCGCTGCTCGGTTAAGGTAAGTTCACCGGCCAGAGCGCGAAGCTGCTCCGTCCGTTCACGCACCCGCTGGTCCAGATCGTCCTTTGCCCGGTTGATCTCCAGTTCATGCTGCTTCTTTTCGGTGATGTCGCGAATATTGCCGTCTCGATAAAGCGGATGGCCATTGCTGTCCCTGGTCAGGGACATGCGGTTGGACAGCCAGCGATAGCCGCCGTTCTTGACCCGCTGGCGGTATTCAGCTTCCGCTTGGCCAGTCTCCTCCAGGCACGCCAGCGCCGCCCGCATCACAGTCAGATCGTCGGGATGAATCATGGCTGTCGCCGCCCCTGCAGGCTGCGCCATTAACTCCTCTGGTGAAAAACCCGTGACGGCTTGAGCCGACAGGCTTACATACTCGTAACTGCCTGTTTGCACGTTCAGGCGATAAATGACGTCTTGAGAATTTTCCAATACCGAGCGGAAGCGCTGCTCACTCTCACGCAGGGCCTCCTGCTGCTGCCGAAGCCGCTGGATCATCTCGGTGGAGTTCTCAAGCTCGGTCAAGTCCGTAGCCACCACGCAGATGCTCAGCCCGTCCGGCTGGTTAAGCACGTTTGCAGAAATGTGAGCCGGCACGGAGCTACCCTCGGCATCAACAAAGACCAATCGCTGCTTCACCGGCTGGTCTTGAACACTGATCAGCAGTCCATCGGCTTCCGAAAGGTTGGATGGATCGATGAATTCCCGCAAAAGGCGGCCGAGAATCTGCTCGGTCGGCCGTCTGACAAATTCGCCGAACTGGGCGTTGCAGTACAGGATCTTGCCTTCGAAGGTGACGGTGAAGGCTGCTTCCTTCATCGTCTCGACGATCAAACGGTAGATCGATTCCGCGCCGACCAATGAAAACACCTGCTCACCCTTGCTGCCGGAAACGATAACCGCATCGACCTCGCCCTCGCGGATTGCGCGCAGCGTTTCGTTGGCTTCGGCCAGTTGAGCGCGAAGTTCCTGTATCTCGGATGATCGCTTTGGGGTAACCACATGAGTTCCTATTTCTTCGGTCTCCTTCAGAGACCGCGCCTCAGGGCATATATTTGATCAATATGGTCAATTTTAAACAACACTGCCATTCATTAGTCAAGTCTTCTTATCCATCTAACGGATTGAAAATGCAGGTGAAGGTCGGAGCATTGTGATATTTTTGCGGACTTCTTGTCGCACTGACTATTGTTCGGAATCAACGGACCTTGCCGTCGGGCAGCCGACTGGACTTCAAATCGCCCTCGATCGCTCCGAGGAACGAGCCAACGCGCTCCTGCCATGTCTTCTGCCGCGGGCAAATGGATTGATCGGGTTAGGGCGCTTTTGTGCCTGCCGCCTTCCGAATCGCCGCAACCAGCGTCTCTGGCGCTCCGTCTTTGGTCACGTATGCAACCGCTCCTGCTTGCCGTATGGCGGACGACGGCTCGCCCTCCTCATAGTTAGACAGGCCGATGACTTTGATGTCGGGAATATCGCGGACGATCTCGGCAGTGGCTTCCACGCCGTTCAGCACCGGCATGCTGATATCCATCACAACGGCATCCGGTTGAAGCGAGCGCGTCAGATTGACCGCCCGTGCGCCGTCGGCGGGCCACTCATCGGGGCCTTACGGGTCCCATGTCCGCTCGACCAGGCCGCGCGGCGAGGGGTGGATGGGGACGACCTTCATTTGCCAGGCGTCAACAGATTTTATCGTCGGCTAGCGGACCGAGTGGAGGTGGGAATCAGGACAATCGGGCGGCGGGCATTTCGCGGCGGGCCCGGTGCAGAATAAGGCTCGTGGCTCGGCCCTCGGGGCCAGTTTCAAAGGTGATCTGTGAGTCAGACACCCTGGCGAAGAAGTTCTTCCCGCCTTCGGCAAACAGTTCAAACTTAGGCGCGCCGGTCAGGTCGCCGGGCCGATTGTGAGGAAACTGTACGAAGGCCTGTGCGAAGAGGCGGTCGCCCTCGCGGGTGATTTCGAGAATGAGGTTCGGCGGCACTTGATAGCGCCCGGTGTAGTTATCGAGGAGCCTGGGATCAAGATGAATCTCGCTGTGCCGCCTTGGAGGCTCGGGATTGGCAAGCGGCAGCTTCGGGTTCAGGAGGTGAAGACCGACGTCATCGACACCGCTCGGAGTGGAAGCATTGGACAGTACAACGACCCCGATACGCTCCTTAGGATCGTATCCGACGAATGAGCGGAAGCCTCCGGTCGCTCCGTTGTGCCAGGCTATCTCTCGGCCGTCAGCTGAGTAAATAAGCCAGGCTAAACCGGTCTTTGTCTGGCCCGCGGGACGGCGAATTTCGAGCATGGCTTTCATGGCGGGTGCGAGAGGCGATTCCTTGTAGCCGAGGAATGCTTCAAGGAACGTCAGCATGTCATTGGCGGAGGAGCGCAGTGCGCCTGCACCGGCAAGCGGCGTGGGAAGGTCCGAGTTGGCGACGGGCGTGAGCATCGCGTTGTGACCAGTAGCCATGCGCTGCTTCCTAGAGGAAGAAAGGATAATACCCGTGTCCGGCATGCTGAGCAGTTCGGTGATGCGGATTCCGATCAAGCTCTCATAATCCGTTCCGGCGCGGCACGCGAGGAGGTGGCCGAGCAGCCCCGCGCCCAAGTTTGAGTATTCGAATTCGGAACCGGGGTCGCGCGGCAGCGTGTAGCCGGAAAGGAACTGGTACAAATCGTCCACGCTGTAGTCGGCGCGAGGATTGCGTGGGTCCTGCAGTTTCAGGTTGCTGGGAAGGGGTGGGAGCCCGGAGCTGTGGGTGGAAAGATCGAGGAGCGTGATGGATTTGCCGCTCCGTTCAGGCATCTTGACATTTTCGGGAAGATATTTGGCCGCTGGATCGTCGAGGGTGACCTCTTTGCGGTGCACCATGTCCGCCAATAGCAGCGAAGTGAAGACCTTGGAGACGGATCCGATTTCGAAGATCGTATCACCATCGAGCGTGCGGGCATCGCCAGTGGCGAGGTTGCCATAGGCGACGACGCGGCGGCCGGCAGGTTCGATGACACCCACGACAATGCCGACCGCCTGCTTCTGTTGATCGATGCGTCTTACGAGGATCTCGCGGATTTCGTCGGTGCCAAGAACGGTAAGTGGCATGACAGAAGGTCCTTTGATTTTCGGTCGGCGTCTTTTCCACATGGCCGGCGATGAATTGATCCACCACCGCCTTGCGAGATTCCAGCTTCAACCCCATCCATTGAACGGCATGCGTTACCGAAGAGCCTACGCTGCCAATTTTCGCGAAAGCGGGTGGGGATGCAACTAAATATTTGGGGCGCGGCGGAAGTGATCAGCGCAGATCAAATCGCCGATTGATTGGCGACAGAGCGCGTGGGTTCCAGCTACCGGCTGGCCTGGGAAATAACATCGAAACGGCCTCAGCATCCGATTTTAGCTTTCCCGTAAGTTACTTGATTTGTTCTACTTGACTTGAGCGGGAGACGGGGGCCGAACCCGCGCCGCCCAGCTTGGGAAATTGATCTTCGATTGAAAATTCAGACTTCAGCGTCTATGGCGCCTATAGAATGCGATAGAGGACACCCTGTTTCCAACGACTTGCTCCCGCGCTCTGTTAAAGGAGCAAAAAACCCAAGCAAGAAGAATCCTAGTGAAACCGTTGCATTTTTGCAGACTCGCCCTCCGACTGACCAACCAATTCAATGGAGGTTGTAGACTGTCCTGATTTGATGCCGACTTTCTTCAAGTTTAATGAGTGTGCAGGCATCGTTTCTTTGGTGTCCCGTACACCAATGAATGCATATTTGCAGCGAATGGCCCCAACAAGGCACGTAAGCCTTGCCCCAGGTCATTTGATTCCAGTGCTCACTGAAAGGAAAACCCAAATAGAGCCCGCGCACCGATTCGGGCTTGAAAATCCAGGGCGGATAAGAATAGTCTTGCGATACTAAAAGACTATTCTGGAGGGAACCATCATGGCCAAAGCGCCGGCAAGCCGAACGAGGCGTCCACGAGCGGAAGTCGAGAAGGAGTTTGACAAACTGGTTGGGGATGAGGAGAGGGCCCGGGCTGCGTCGAGTCCCAAAGCGGAGGAACTTGCCAGGATGCATGAGCTGGAGACCCGTCAGGCCGTGGAAGACGTTTCCGTCGAACGCGTTGTCCAGAGAATTTCTAATGTCGGCATTGACATTTCCAAATCGCTGACCGACATGTCGGCAAAACTTGCGGCCGAAGTTGAAAAACTGACGACAATCCGGGAAGCTGTGACCCTGGAAGCCAGGGAGCTCGAGCGCCTCCACAAGATCGACATCGCAGCCACGTCGCTCGACAACCTGCTGCAGGACTATCAGTCGCAGAGAGAAAAACTCGAAGCCGAAATCACCACCCAGCGCGCTTCCTGGGAGGAAGAGGAACAAGCCCGGACGCGGGAACAGAAGGAAACCGAAGACAATCTC
>Ga0326728_10026171_pt1 | contig 10360 bp, 5 predicted proteins | sample MB3enrmetagenome_FD_207602 | JGI IMG/M metagenome (GOLD analysis project Ga0326728, IMG submission 207602) | Lab enriched peat soil microbial communities from McLean, Ithaca, NY, United States - MB31MN | ecosystem: Environmental > Terrestrial > Soil > Wetlands > Peat | place: USA: New York... | reverse complement strand
TTCGGGCGGCCCCGTTTCCCGCTTTATCCAGCGCCATTACCGGCATTTCAACGCCGCCGCGCTGGTGGATGCCGCGAATGGGTACGTGGCGCACCTTGACGGCGGCGGGCGCATGATGATTACACTGGCCGGGGCGATGAGCACCGCTGAACTGGGATTGTCCCTGGCCGAAATGATCCGGCGCGACAAGGTGCATTTGATCACCTGCACCGGCGCAAACCTGGAAGAGGACGTCTTCAATCTCGTCGCACACGATTACTACGAGCGGGTGCCCCATTACCGGCAGTTGTCCGCCACAGACGAGCAGGCGCTGCTAAACCGCCACATGAACCGCGTGACGGATACGTGCATTCCCGAGGGCGAAGCCATGCGCCGCATGGAAAAGGCCATGTTGGAAGTCTGGACGGGCGCGGACAAACGCGGCGAACGATTTTTCCCGCACGAGTTTTTCTATCAGGTGCTCCTAAGCGGCAAATACGAGAAGTATTACCAGATTGATCCCAAGGATTCATGGATGCTGGCCGCCGCGAAAAAGAACCTGCCCATTGTCGTGCCCGGCTGGGAGGATGCCACGCTGGGGAACATGTACGCCGCCGCGGTCATTCGCGGCGACATAAAAAACGTCCATACGGTGCGGACGGGCATCGAATACATGACCTGGCTGGCGGAATTTTACACGGAAACGACCCGGAAAAGCCCGCTGGGGATGTTCCAAATCGGCGGCGGCATCGCGGGGGATTTTCCGATTTGCGTGGTGCCGATGCTGCATCAGGATTTGCAGCGTTCCGGCGTGCCTCTCTGGGCCTATTTTTGCCAGATCAGCGATTCCACGACGAGCTATGGCAGCTATAGCGGGGCGGTGCCCAACGAAAAAATCACCTGGGGCAAGCTGGACCTGAAAACGCCAAAGTTCATCATTGAATCGGACGCGACCATCGTTGCGCCGCTGATTTTTGCGCATGTTCTGGGCTGGTAGCCGACTGTTAATCCCCTGATGAAACCCAATGACTTCTCCGAGGCGCGCGTGCTGGTCACCGGCGGCGCGGGCTTTATTGGCAGCGCGCTGGTCTGGGCGCTGAACCGTCGCGGCTGCGACAACGTCGTGGTGTGCGACATCCTGGGCACGGATGAAAAATGGCGCAACCTGACGCCGTTGCGGTTTGCCGATTACGTGGAGGCGGCGGACCTGCTGCCGCGGTTGCAGGGCGGGAGCCTGGGCAAGTTCGACCTGGTGCTGCACATGGGGGCCTGTTCGGCCACCACCGAGAAGGATGCCACCTATCTCATCAAAAACAATTTTGAGTTTACCAAGGACCTGGCGCAATGGGCGTTGGCCAGCAAAGCGCGCTTTGTCTATGCCTCCTCGGCCGCCACTTACGGCGATGGCTCGGCGGGAATGGAGGACGACCAGACCAAGCTCGACACGTTGCGCCCCTTGAACATGTACGGCTACTCGAAGCATCTGTTTGACCAGCACGCCCGGCGTCTGGATTTCCTGGGCAAAATTTGCGGCCTGAAGTTCTTCAATGTTTTTGGGCCGAACGAAGATCACAAGGGCGACATGCGTTCATTGGTCCACAAGAGCTTCGCCCAGGTCCAGGGAAAGGGCGTCATCCAGTTGTTCGAGAGCTGCCGGAAGGACTACAAGGACGGCGAGCAGAAGCGCGATTTCCTTTATATCAAGGATTGCGTGGCGATGACGCTGCATCTGGCGGCCACGCCGCGCGCCAACGGCCTGTTCAACATTGGTTCCGGGCGGGCCCGGACATGGATTGATCTGGCCAACGCCGTCTTCTCCGCGCTCAAGAAAAAGCCGGTCATCAAGTTCATCGAGATGCCGGAGGCCATCCGGGACAAGTACCAGTATTTTACGCAGGCCAATCTGTTGCGCCTGCGCGGGGCGGGATACGCCGCGCCGGTGACGTCGCTGGAAAACGCGGTCCAGGATTACGTGCGCAATTACCTTCTGCCGGACAAACGGCTTGATCCGCAAGTGGATTGAGAAACGCTTGACGTTCAGAGAAACGCGCTTTTTGGCGTCCGTAACGTTCAAGTTTGCTCTAAATCGGCAACGAAAACAAAAAATTAATACCGATCCTCATGCGTTTCCTCCTGGCCATCTTCTGTCTTTCCATCACCGCCTTTGCTCAAAACCCCGGTCTTCGCGAGCGGTGGATCTATTACTCCGTCAATCTCGCCGTTGACAATAATGTTGACGCGTTTGAATCCGTCGCAATCCGCGGTGCCAAGGCTGGATACAATGGCATCGTGCTTGACGATTACAAATTTGGACGGCTAGGAGAACAGGAAAAACACTATTTCCAAAACATTGACCGAGTCAAAAAGATCGCCGCCAGCAATCATCTCCAGATTATTCCCTGCATTTTCCCAATCGGATATTCGGAAAGCTTGCTCTCGCATGATCCCAACTTGGCCGAGGGACTGCCTGTGCGCGATGCGTCCTATGTGGTGGAAAACGGTCTCGGCCGGATTATTCCCGATCCGGCGGTGAAACTGCCTCAGGAGGGATTCAAGGATCTTTCAAAATGGCAATTTTACGACAAAACGGTCGCCGCCGCTGACGACGGTGCGGTGAAGGCCGCCAATCCGAATGGGGAAAACGCCCGTATCGCACAGACAGTGACCGTTCGCCCCTTTCATCAGTATCACATTTCTGTGATGGTGAAGACCGACAACTTCAAAGGAACACCCAAGGTTGCCGTTCTCGGCAGGGCGGATCGCGAATTGAATTATGCCGGCCTCGGAACAAAGAAAACGCAGGGCTGGACCGCGCACGATGTCGTTTTCAACTCGCTCGACAACGACCAGGTGGAAATTTACTTCGGCTGCTGGGACGGGAAAACCGGCACGCTCGAATGGAAAAATCCGAAGCTGGAGGAAACCGGCCTTGTAAATCTCGTCCGCCGCGCCGGTGCGCCGCTGGAAATCAAGCAGGAAAACGGAACCACACTGGTTGAGGGAAAGGACTTCGACCAAGTCGTTGATCCGCGCATGGGCAACGCCCCGTGGGAAGGCAGTTTTGAAGTCTGGCACGAACCGCCCGTCATTCACACCCATTTGCCCGACGGCACCCGGCTGCGCGTTTCCTACTATCATGCCATCACCATCCACGACGGTCAGGTAATGATCTGCCCCTCCGAGCCGAAGACCCTGAAACTGTTGCGCGATCAGGCCAAACGCATGGTGGCCGCGTGGGGAACCAAAGGTTATTTCATGTCGCACGATGAAATTCGCGTGCTCAACTGGGACAAATCCTGTCAAGACAAACACTCCACCCCCGGCGACATACTCGCTGAAAACGTCCGCGCCTGTATCGGCATCCTGCGCGAAGTCAATCCCGGTGGCGACCTATACGTCTGGAGCGACATGTTCGACCCCGGACACAATGCGCACAAAGACTATTACCTCGTGAACGGCGAACTCGCCGGCTCCTGGCGCGGCCTCGACAAGAACGTCATCATCGTTCCGTGGAATTCCGACGAGCGCGCGGATTCCTTGAAGTGGTTCGAGGGCCTGGGTAACCGCATGATCATCGCCGGCTATTACGACTCGGATCCAAACAATGTCAAACAATGGCTGCATGACGCCAAACCGGTCGAAGGCGTCATCGGCATCATGTATACCACCTGGGAAAACAATTACGGCGATCTTGAAAAATTCGGCAAGTTGATTGAAACAGGTGACCCGGGTAAAAACTGATTCTGTTTCCCTGCATTGCCCGGCGCTGGGTATTCCATTAGCTTCGCGGACGAATGGCTTTTGCCTGAATTTGCGGAAACTTATTCACAATTGCGTAATTTGATTGCGTTGGGGGCCGGGCGGGTTAAACTTTTGACAGTTCACCGTGCGAATGCCATGCCGCGGTTGCATACGACTAAATTAACAGACAGCGGGTCCGAACTGGCGCGTATCAACGAATCGCCAGAGCTTCCCATTCCATCAGACGCCGACCCAGTTGTGCCGAACTCCTTTGCCGAATGGCTGGCCCAGCCGTCCCAGACGATCACCGCCGGTCCCGAAACGGAGCAGGGAATTTTTGTGGGCCTGCTCGGCCAGTGCCAGGTGCAAGTCTCCCATGATGCTTCGGCGCGGCCCAGGGCGCAGCAGGGTTGATCTGCCAGGTCGCTTCAACATTCCGGCTTTTTAACGATTTGTCCGTGGCCAGACCCCGTGATCTGTGTTTTATTGGTGCGGGCCCGCCATGAACCTTAAACGCCATTTTATACTTTATACCGCGCTCTGGAAAAATTCGGTGACGCGCGAAATGTCGTTCAAGGGCAACTTTGTCCTCTGGATCGTGGTTGAACTCCTGTGGTTCGGGCTGCAATTGAGCTTTGTCAGCGTCATTTTCTCGCAGACGAATACGGTCGGGTCGTGGACCAAGTGGCAGATGATGCTGCTGGTCGGGGCCAGCAACTTTATCCAGCAACTATACCAGGCCTTTTTCCTGACCAACTGCACGAACCTTTCTGAACTGGTGCGCACGGGCAAAATGGATTTTTTCCTGCTGCTGCCGGTGAACACCCGGTTTCTGGTTTCGCTGCGGGTGGTGGACCTCGGGGCGTTTGTCAACGCCTTGTTCGCGCTCTGCGTCATGATATTTGCGGCGGTGAAACTGAATCTGCACCCGACGCTGGGGCAACTGGCCGGCTTCAGCGCCTTGTGCGTCGCGGGCGTGTTGATTCACTACTCGCTCATGTTCCTGCTGGCCACGATCTGTTTTTGGACGGTGCGGGCGCAGGGAATCGTCTGGGGCTACTACAATCTGTTCAACATCGCGCGGATGCCCGACGAAGCCTTTAAGGGCACTTTCAAGGCTGTTTTCACCTTTGGTTTGCCGGTCCTGCTGGTCAGCAATGTCCCGGTGCGCGTGCTTGCGGACAAGATCAACAATCCATACGCGTGGCTGCTGCTCATCGGCATCGGCCTGGTCTGGGCCCTGCTCTCGGAGTGGTTCTGGCGATGCTCGCTCCGTCATTACACCAGCGCAAGTTCTTGAGATTTCTTTTTTCCAACGGATTTTCTACACCAAATGGATGCGGGAAAAATAAAGAAATGGGGCACGCATACAGTTCTAACCATATCCTTCTTCAGCGGCCGCCTGCTGGGCGCGGAGAATGTCGTGCAATGTCAGGATGCCTGTCAGCGGCGCGTCTGGCTTTTCCTGTAGCAGGAGAAAGCCGGTCTTGGATTCTATCAATTGCGTTTCCACGTCGCGCAGCGAAAGATTGGGCTGGCAAACGGTCGCATCCACCAGGACGGGCGGGCGCTTTTCGCGCACGGCGCGGATGGCTTCTTCCCGCGTGAGCACCCCGCAAACCTGGCCGTTGTTCAGCACCGGAAACTGGGTGTAGGGATAATTTTGCAACAGCCTTTGCAAATCCTTGGTTTCCAGCGACTGAACGACCACCGGTTTCGGGTTGGCCAGATGTGAGACGGGTTGTTTCTGCCATTCCCGCAGGTCGCGCGGCGGGGCAAAGCGCTCAACCTCATGGCCGTCCTGTTCCAACAGCGCATCGTAAAAGTTGTGCCGCGTGATGCGCCGGGTGAAAGCCTGGCTGACCAGGGCCGCGAGCATCAAAGGCGGCACCAGTGAAAACTGATGGGTCATTTCGAAGACGATCAGAATGCTCGTGACCGGGGCGCGCACGACCGCGCCCAGCGTTGCGCTCATGCTGACGATGGCGAGCAGGGCCACGCCGTCTGGCGTCAATAAAAAGACGGGTTGCAGAAGGCCCCCAATGACCAGCCCGGTCATGGCCCCGAAAAACAGGGTGGGAGAAAAAATGCCGCCGCATCCCCCCATTCCATAACACGCAACCGTGGCAAAAAACTTGGCCGCCAAAAGCAGGAGCGCCGTCTGCCAGACCAGTTTGCCCGAAAGGCCGTCGGTCATGTCGCCGTAACCAAGGCCGAACACGCCCAGCTTGCCGGTCTGAATGAACACGACGGCGCCCAGCGCCCAGCAGACCAGGCCTCCAATGGCCGGACGCAACCATGCCGGCACATGGGTCATTCTTTTCTGCCGGGCGCGCAGGGCAAGCGACAGATTTTGAAACGCCACGCCCACGAGCGTTCCCGCCGCGGCCACCAACGGCACAAGCAGGTAGGAATGCCAGGCGGGCTCGCCGATGGGCGCCAGAGAAAAGGACGGTTGCGGTCCGAGAACGCCGTGGGCCACCAGCGCCCCGAGCATCGCGCCGAGCAGCACACTGCCGAGCAGCCGGCTGTTCAAATCGCCAATCAGCTCCTCCAGCACAAAGGTGACCCCCGCCAGCGGCGTATTGAAGGCCGCTGCCAGGCCGGCGGCCGCGCCGGTCGCGGCGGCCAGACGGCGTTTTTGCTTTGGCTCGCCGGCAACGCCCGCCAGCAACGAGGCGGCCGAGCCCGCCAATTGCACGCTGGGACCTTCACGGCCCAGGCTGCTGCCGCCGCCAATCTGCAAAGTAGCCGCGATAAACTTGACCCAGAGCACGCGAAACGGAACGTACCCGAAATTTTTCCAAAACGCCGCCTTCAACTGGGGTATGCCGCTGCCGGCGGCGTCCGTGCAAAAAGAATTCAGGAGCCAGCCTGAAATCAGCGAAGTCCCCAGGATGAGGCCGAGGCTGCCCCATAGGAACGTGGTGTGTGAAGCCTGTGAAAACCGCACAATTCCAGCGCGGAAACACGCGTTCATGGCCACCTGGAAGGCCACCGCCACCCATCCGGCCACAAACCCGTAGGCGCACGTTTTCAGGATTACGCGCGGGCGCTCGGGCAATTTTGACAACCACTCAATCAGTATCGTCACTGACGCATGATGCCAAAACGACCACCCTTCCGCCAATTTCGTATTTGAAGTTTATGAAAAACGACGCGCTGCCCGCGCCCGGTTCGCGTCCATCCGCCGTTCAAAATGAGGTGACAAAATGACCAGTGGAAACTTCGCTTATACAACGCCTTCAAAATCCGCGCCCGCTAATGGTGAAACACCTGCAATTTTTGAAAACATTTATTGCGCAGCGGTTGGAATTGAGTAAAAAATAGATGAACGCAGGCTTATAAGCCGAACGATGACCAGCAACTTAACGAAAAATACTAATGACCAGCCCGGACAGACCGTGATCTCCGCGCCGCCCAAACAGGGCCTTTACGATCCGCAATTCGAACACGACGCCTGCGGCTTGGGATTCGTCGTCAACATGAAGGGGAAGAAATCCCACCAACTGGTTTCCGACGCCCTGAAAATCCTGGTGAACCTGGATCATCGCGGCGCGTGCGGCTGCGAAGCCAACACCGGCGATGGAGCGGGCATTCTCATCCAGGTGCCGCATGAATTTCTCGCCGCCGAAGCCGCCAGGCTCGGTTTTAACCTGCCCGCCGCGGGCCGGTATGGCGTGGGCCAGATTTTTCTTCCCAAGGACCCGGGCGAGCGCGAGGGCATCAAGGCCGAACTGGCCAGGATTATTGCCAGCGAGGGCCAGACCGTGCTCGGCTGGCGTGATGTGCCCACCGACAATTCGTCGCTGGGCAAAACCGCCGTGGCGGCCGAACCGTTCATGGCGCAAGTCTTTGTGGGACGCAATCCCGCGCTGAAGGATGACGACGCGTTCGAGCGCAAGCTTTACATCATTCGCAAAATCGCCGAACAGCGCATCCGTTATGGCGGAACGATTCCCGGCGGCAGGTGGTTTTACGTCTCCAGCCTGTCGGCGCGCACACTGATTTACAAGGGCATGTTGATGTCCGAACAGGTGGGGAAATACTACCCTGACCTGGGCGATCATCGCGTGGTCACGGCCATGGCGCTGGTGCATTCCCGGTTCTCCACCAACACGTTCCCAAGCTGGGACCGCGCGCACCCGAACCGCTACATCGCCCACAACGGCGAAATCAACACCTTGCGCGGCAACGTCAACTGGATGCACTCCGCCCAGGCGAACTTCCAGTCCAAGGTTTTTGGCGGCGAAATTAAAAAGGTTGTCCCGGTCATCAATACCGACGGCAGCGACTCGGCCCAGTTTGACAATTGCGTGGAACTGCTGGTCATGGCCGGACGCGAACTGCCCCACGCCATGATGATGATGATTCCCGAGCCGTGGGAGAATCATGAGAGCATGGACCCGGCGCGTCGGGCATTTTACGAATTTCATTCCTGCCTGATCGAGCCGTGGGATGGCCCTGCTTCGATGGCGTTCACCGATGGCATCCGCATTGGCGCCTGTCTCGACCGCAATGGACTGCGCCCGTCCCGCTACTATGTCACGAAGGACGACGTCGTCATCATGGCATCGGAAGCCGGCGTTTTGCCGGTAGCACCCGACCGCGTGGCGGTCAAGGGCCGGTTGCAGCCCGGCCGCATGTTCCTGGTGGACACACACGAAGGCCGGATCATCGCCGACGAAGAGCTCAAGCAAAAGTACGCCAGTAAGCATCCCTACCAGCAATGGCTGGACCAGCACCATTTGTTGCTCGACGCCATGCCCGAGGCGCCGGAACACACGGAGCCTTCCCATCGCAAAGTCATACAATCGCAGCAGGCGTTCGGTTACACCTTTGAAGACCTGCGGTTCATCATTGCTCCGATGGCCAAGGACGGACAACAACCCTTGGGGTCCATGGGCACCGACACGCCGCTGGCCGTGCTGTCGAACAAGCCGCAACTGATTTACAACTATTTCAAGCAGTTGTTTGCGCAGGTCACGAATCCGCCCATTGACCCCATCCGCGAGGAGATCATCACCTCGACGTTTACGATGGCCGGGTCGCGCGGGGGGTTGTTGAACCCCGGTCCGGAAAGTTGTTCACTGATCCGGCTGGAACAGCCCATCCTCACCAATGAGGAACTGGACAAGCTCCGCTTCATTGACCGTCCGCGTTTCAAATGTGAAACGCTTTCGATTCTGTTCCAGGCCGCCGACGGCGCCAAAGGGCTGGAAGCCGCGCTGGACAAAGTCTTTGCCGAGGCGGACGAGGCCATCAAGCGGGGAGCGAACATCCTCATTCTTTCCGACCGCGGGATTTCGGCTGAAATGGCGGCCATACCGGCATTGCTGGCCACTGCGGGCCTGCATCATCACCTGATTCGCAACGGCACCCGCGGCAAGACCGGCCTGGTCCTGGAATCCGGCGAACCGCGCGAAGTCCATCACTTCGCCCTGCTCATTGGATACGGCTGCAGCGCCATCAATCCCTATCTGGCATACGAGACGATTGACGACCTCATTCACGAAGGGTTGCTGGAAAACACCGACCACAAGACGGCCGTCAAAAAGTACATCAAGGCGGCCATCAAAGGCGTCGTGAAGACGATGGCCAAGATGGGAATTTCCACGATCCAGAGTTACCGGGGCGCGCAGATTTTTGAAGCCGTGGGGCTCAACAGCAGCGTGGTGGACAAGTATTTCACCTGGACACCTTCGCGCATCCAGGGCGTGGGTTTGGACGTCATTGCCGAGGAGGCGCTGGCGCGTCATTGGCGGGCGTTTCCGCGCGCGGCGGTGAACACGGAACTCGACGCCGGGGGCCAGTATCAATGGCGTGACGGCGGCGAATTTCATTTGTTCAATCCGCAGACCATTCATAAATTGCAGACCGCCTGCCGCTTGGGCAGCGAAAAGCTTTATCGCGAATACGCCGCCCTGGTCAACGATCAGGCCAAAAACCTTTGCACGTTGCGCGGCCTGCTGGAGTTTCAGTTCGCCCCGGCTCCCGTTCCCATCGAGGAGGTCGAGTCGGTGGACGAAATCGTGAAGCGTTTCAAGACCGGTGCCATGAGCTACGGCTCAATTTCACAGGAAGCCCACGAGACGCTCGCCATCGCCATGAACCGGATCGGCGGACGCTCCAACACCGGCGAAGGCGGCGAGGACCCGGCCCGTTATATTCCCATGCCGAATGGCGACTCCAAGAACTCGGCCATCAAGCAGGTGGCGAGCGGTCGTTTCGGCGTGACCAGCCATTACCTGGTAAACGCCCGGGAGCTTCAAATCAAAATGGCCCAGGGTGCCAAGCCCGGCGAAGGCGGCGAATTGCCCGGCAAGAAGGTCTATCCGCCCATCGCGAAAGTGCGCGGCACCACGGCGGGTGTGGGCTTGATTTCGCCGCCGCCGCATCACGACATCTATTCCATCGAGGATTTGGCGGAACTCATACACGACCTGAAGAACTCGAACCGCGACGCGCGCGTCAGCGTGAAGCTCGTGGCCGAGGTGGGCGTGGGCACCATTGCGGCGGGGGTGGCCAAGGCTCATGCGGATGTCGTTCTCATTTCCGGCCACGATGGCGGCACGGGAGCCTCGCCGTTGTCGTCCATCAAGCATGCGGGCGGGCCATGGGAGCTCGGCCTGGCGGAAAC
>Ga0326728_10026169_pt1 | contig 10360 bp, 7 predicted proteins | sample MB3enrmetagenome_FD_207602 | JGI IMG/M metagenome (GOLD analysis project Ga0326728, IMG submission 207602) | Lab enriched peat soil microbial communities from McLean, Ithaca, NY, United States - MB31MN | ecosystem: Environmental > Terrestrial > Soil > Wetlands > Peat | place: USA: New York... | reverse complement strand
GGGCAGAAGCTCTTCGGCTTCGTCGCGGTTGAAATACTTTTCAGCCATAAGAGAAGTCGACAGTTAACAGTCGACAGTCAACAGTCAACAAACCGCGAACTGTCGACTGTTGACTGTCGGCTGTCAACTGCTCTCAAGCATGCGCTCGAGCGCCACACGCGCCCAGCGTTTAGTTTCCGGGTCCACCGTAACCTGGTTCACGACCTGCCCATCCACCAGGCTTTCCAGCGTCCAGCAAAGGTGCTGCGGCGAAATTCGATACATGGTGCTGCACATGCACACACAGTCGTCGAGAGAGATAATGAGGCGGTCCGGATGCTCCGCCGCCAGCCGGTTCACCAGGTGTATTTCTGTGCCTACTGCCCATTGGCTGCCTGGCGGCGATTCCACAACTCGCTTGACGATGTATTCAGTCGAACCCACTTCGTCCGCCAACTGGCAGACTTCCCAGGAGCACTCCGGGTGGGCAATGACCCGGATGCCAGGATGCGCTTGGCGCGCCCGCTCGACGTGCTGGGGCAAGAATCGCAGGTGGACGGAACAGTGTCCCTTCCATAAGAAGATGCGCGCCTTCCGCATTTCCTCCTCGGAAAGCCCGCCCCCATCCTTCCATGGGTTCCACACCGCCATTTGATCCAGCGGGATGCCCATGCGGTAGCCGGTATTGCGCCCCAGGTGCTCATCCGGCAGAAACAAAGCCTTCTCGCCGCGCGCCAAAGCCCACTCCATCAGCTTTCTGCAGTTGGAAGACGTACACACCGCGCCGCCGTTTCGGCCCACAAAAGCTTTGATGGCCGCAGTAGAGTTGATGTAAGTAACGGGAACGATCTTTGCGCCAGTCACCCGGTTCAGTTCCTCCCAACAGCTTTCCACCTGCTCGAGGTCAGCCATGTCCGCCATCGAACAGCCGGCGTTCAAGTCGGGAAGGATCACGATTTGATGGTCGGCGCTCAATATATCCGCACTCTCGGCCATGAAGTGCACGCCGCAAAAGACGATGTACTTCGCTTCCGGCCGGCGGGCCGCCCATTGCGAGAGCTTTAGAGAATCGCCTCGGAAATCTGCAAACTTCACCACCTCGTCGCGCTGGTAGTGATGCCCCAAGATGACCAGGCGTGACCCCAACTCGGCTTTCGCACCTGCGATGCGCTCCTCGAGCTCCGGCTCGGAAAGCTCCACGTAGAAATCCGGTAGCGTATTGAAAACTGCCGTCGCCATATCGGTCCCTCACACTATTCTAACCTAACGTGATGCCGAAAACCCCTCGTGACGCGATTCCCCTCCTTGGTTAAGGAGGGGGCCAGGGGTGGTTGACCCGTGTGGTGAATTCCGTTCCCACTACACCCCACCCGCGTTGTCCAAGTTGCTAGCTCACGCTGGGGCTCGCAGCGGCTCTGCCGCCCCGACTTGCGGAAAGCCTCCGGCTTTCCGGCCAATGCCGCACCGCTCGTCCTCCTCCGCGCAGGCTGGAAGGCTGAGCCTTCCAGCCTGCGCGGAGGAAGTTCTTTAAGGCGCGTCCTTCGGAAAGGCGAAGCCTTTCCGCAAATCGGGCGGCGGAGCCGCAGGGCGCATCCCACTATCCCCCGATGTATACCATGGTGCGATCCGGCTGAACAAAATCGGGCTCATTAATGCGGTGGCCGGGCTCTTTCTGGTAAACCGCCTTGAGGAAGAATCGCTCGATGTCGCTGTCCTTTGCTCCATTGCGAACCAGATGCCGCACGTCGTGCTCTTCCATCGAGAACAAGCAAGTGCGCAACTTTCCGTCGGCGGTCAGGCGAATCCGGCTACATTGCCCGCAAAAGGGGATGGAAACCGGCGCAATAATCCCAATCTCGCCCTGCCCATCCGCGAAGCGATAACGCAATGCGGTTTCGCTGGGAGAATGCCGAGGCGCCTCGAGCAAGGGAAGGACCGGGTCGATGGCCGCGACGATTTCCCGGGCGGTGACCACTAACTCGCGCTTCCAGGAATGATCGGCATCCAGGGGCATGAATTCGATGAAGCGGAGGATAATGTCGCGCTTCCGGGCGAGACGGGCAAAATCCACAATTTCATCGTCGTTAAACCCTCGCACCAGCACGATGTTCACCTTGACAGGCTTCAAGCCCGCCGCCAGCGCGGCATCCATTCCAGCCATCACTTTCTCGAGTGAACGCGGCGTGCGCGTCATCCGGGCGAACTTTGCCGGGTCCATCGAATCCAGGCTCACGGTGACGCGGGGAGAGCCCGCCGCGGCGAGGTCTCTGGCCATCTCAGGCAGAAGGTAACCGTTGGTGGTTATCGCCACGTCCTCAAGGCCGTCGATTTGCCGCAAACGTGCGATGAAATCCACAACCCCCGGGCGCAGCAGGGGTTCGCCTCCCGTAACACGGACTTTGCGGATCCCCAGCCCCACCAGAATCCGGCTGAGCCGCAAAAACTCATCCCAGTTCAGCAGCTCCCGGTGGGGAAAATAGTTCTTCGGATCGGCGGACTTGCAGTAAACGCAACTGAAGTTGCACCGGTCCGTCACCGAAATGCGAAGGTCGTGGATGTCACGCCCGAACTTGTCTTTCAATATCATCACTGCGATCGAAGGTTTTGGAGTGCGGCAGCTTGCTGCCGCACTCCAAAGCTGCGCCCCAAACAAAAAAACCTACCCGCGTTTGGAGTAGGTTTTGTTCTCCTTTCCAAACACGGGAGGCAGCTCGATTTCTCAAGTCACCCTGACGGCCCGCAGGGCATAGGCTTGTGTTGTGCCTTTAGCACCCCGGGCTCGGAGAACACTTTTATCCTAAGATATTAGATGACCGGAAGCAACCTAAGGTTCTGGACCTGACGCGGGTGGCGCGTAGATTGGTTTGGATGTATGCGCCGATTGATCCCGCGTACGCGAGACTGCGCCCTGGACACCGGAAGGGTTTTTGGGGCGGGCCAGGGGTCGCCGACATAAAGGGCAAAGGGCGCAAACACCTTGACAACATCATTCCGCAGGGGTTATATTCCTTCTGTGGAATGAGAGGTCGAGTATACGGAGGAGTTTGAGGGGTGGTGGAACGCTCTCAGCGAAGCGGAGCAGGAAGACGTGAACGCCAAGGTGATCCTACTTCAGCGGTATGGCCCGGCGCTGCGCAGGCCTCACTCCGACGTGATCGCTTCGTCTCGGCACTCCCACATGAAAGAACTGGTGATCCAACATGCGGGAAGGCCGTACCGTGTGCTTTACGCCTTCGCCCCCAGGCGTTCAGCCATTCTGCTCCTGGGAGGTGACAAGACCGGTGACGATAGGTGGTACGAGAAGTCTATTCCGATAGCTGACCGGCTTTACGACGAGCACTTGGCCGCGATCAAGAAGGAGGCTTAAAGGCATGGCAAAGAATTTCAAAGAGCTCCAGGAGAAGATGTCGCCCGAGGCCCGCGCGCGTTCTGAATCCAAGGCCGAGCGAATCATTCAAGAGATGGCCCTGGACGAGTTGCGCACTGCCCTGGACTTGACTCAGGAGCAGTTGGCCGACATTCTGCACGTCAGACAGGCCGCCATCTCCAAAGTCGAACGGCGTTCCGATATGTTCATCAGCACGCTTCGAAAAATCATCGAGGCCATGGGCGGCGAACTCGAAATCCGTGCCATCCTGCCAGGCGGCACCGTGCGCATAAGCCAGTTCGCAGAACTCCGCAAGCCAGGCGCTACCGTTGCCGAAGGCCGCTGAAAACAAGCCCAAAGTCTGCCTTTGCGTCTGGGGCCTGCCCTACACCAGACGGGACGGGGCTCGTACCTCGCTTCTGTACAGGGCGGTCGGCTGTCTCGACTGCGGCAGCCCTCCCTTTCCGATTTTCTTCCTCACCGTCATTTTTAGGGCCGGGGCGAGCGGCGCTCGCCCCTTGGAGGCCGAACGCCGTTCGGCCCTACGTATCTCGTTGTCACCCCCGCCCATGATGCAAAAAGAAAGGCCGGTCGCGCTGCCACGCGGCCGGCCCGGAATTACCCACCATCCAGCCCAGAGTTAGACTGGAACTTTTTCCTCCACCTCTTTGGCGGCATCACCAATCTGGACTAATTCGCCCTTTGGCTTCTTCAGCACTATCTCTTCATAGTAGTGGCGGGCTTGCTGAGCCTCCCAGGCAGTCCTCCTACGCTGACATTCTTCTTCGGCGGCGGTTATTGGGATGTCGTGCTCTTTCGGCGGGACCGCACTCCAAAGCGCTTCGCGTCACCAACATTTTCCAGGCGATAGCAGGAAAAGGGCGGGGCTCGTTGCCCGCCCTCCGATAGCTAACAAGCCATGACTCGTCGGTCTGAGACATCGCCTCTCTGGAATCTCCCGCCACATGGCGTTATCATTCAAACCAATGTTATCGAGTCTTACCGCAAAGGAGCGCGCGCTCGACCTCGGCTTTGACCTAGCCGGGATCGCACCCATCGCGGTCTGGAAAGACCTCGAGTTTTCCCGCCAGTGGGCGGAGAAGGACTTCAACGGGGAGATGTGGTACCTTGCAAACCCCAAGCGCTTCGATCCGCACTTGATCCTCCCTTCTGCCAAGTCAGTTATCTGCGTTGGACTGGTCTATAACACATCGCTTCCTTATTCTGCCGCCACCGCGCCTCGCGCCTGGGTTTCGCGCTACGCTTGGGGGCAGGATTACCACGAGATAATGCGGGCAAAACTCGAACAGCTTCGCGCCGCTTTGGAAGAGCTGGCGCCCGGCGTCGAGACCCGGGTCTTTGTTGACACCGGCCCCGTTGTCGAACGAGCCTTCGCCCGCTTTTCGGGAATCGGCTGGATGGGAAAGAACACCTGCATCATCAATCAGGAGAAGGGCTCTTGGTTTTTCCTCGGGGTCATCCTGACCAGCCTTGAGCTTGCACCGGACTTGCCCGCTCCCGACCGCTGCGCGTCATGCACGGCGTGCCTCGATGCGTGCCCCACAGAGGCGTTGGTTGAACCCTACGTGATGAACGCGTCGCGATGTATTTCTTACTTCACTATCGAAATCAAGGGAGCAATCCCGGAGCGGTTCCGGCCAAAGATCGGCGCCAACGTCTTCGGGTGCGACATTTGTCAGGATGTGTGTCCCTGGAACGGCAGCCATCAGCCGTCAGCTATCAACTATCAGCAGAGCCTTTCCACGCCAAGGCAATTAGCCGATGAGCATGGCGTTCAGAAGGCAGCGGCAACGAAAGTTCCGCAATTCCACCCGATGACTTTTGCGCCGATCCGCCCCGCGCTAGAGGAGGGAAATGCTCGTAAGCAACTGACCACGGACAACGGACCACGGACAACGGACACTGCCAGCTCCTCTCTGTTCAACCCGCCGTTGGATGTCTTGGCCTTAGTCAGTGAAGATGACTTCCGCCGAATCTTCGCCCATTCGCCCATCAAGCGTGTGAAGTACCGCGGCTGGCTGCGCAATCTCTGCGTGGCCATGGGCAATTCCGGCGATGAGAGGTTTGTACCCTGGCTCGTGGAGGCTGCCCAGCATTCTGACCCCATCGTCCGTGAACACGCCGCCTGGGCGCTCGACCGCCTGCGCAACAAGTAACACAGCACGGCGCCTAGCCGCGAACAAAAGCGGATTGTTCACTGAACTGCGCTACCAGGGCTCCAGCGGGGCAGTGTGAGACACGCGAGCAGCCGAAAGCGATCAGGCGCGATTGCTGCGACACTTGGCGCTGACGTTGTCGTAGTTTGCATTGTTGCGTCTGAAGGGTTCCAAGACCAGGAACAGGCCATGAAAGATTTCAAGCAAGTTCCTATCAGCGGCTTTCACTCGCGGCCACTCAAAGTGCTGCCCTTGCGGGGAGCGAAGCCAGGCATGGAGAGCTTGACTCATTCGCGAAGAGCTTGGCGAATCAAGACCTCTGCTCCGCTACCTTGGTCGTTTGGCGATGGTGTGGATGGGTTCGCCAAGCAACACGTCGGCAGCCTCCATCCATGCTTCAGCGAGGGTGGGGTGGGAGTGGATGGTTTGGGCGAGTTCAGTGGCGGTCAGCTCGGCACGAATGGCCGTGGTAGCCTCCGCGATGAGTTCCGTGGCGTGGACGCCGACCACCTGGGCGCCCAGCAACTGCTCGGTCTTGGCATCCGCGACCCACTTCACGAAGCCCGACGGGTGGCCGATCGCCAAGCTCTTTCCCAGCGCCGCAAAGTTGAATTTGCCGGTCTTGACTTCCCTGCCCTGCTGCTGGGCTTCTTGCTCAGTCAGCCCGACAGCCCCGACCTCCGGCGAGGTGAAGATGCAATAGGGAATGCACTTCTCGTTCTTGCGCCGCTGCCGCGTGCAGGCATTCTCCGCCGCCACGAGGCCCTGCGAGGTGGCCGCGTGGGCCAACTGTGGACCTCCCGTAACGTCACCAATGGCGTAAATGGTGGCCACCTGGGTTCTGGCGTGTTCGTCAACTTCGATGAAACCCTGCTGATTGGTCTCGAGCCCAGCATTCTCGAGCTGGAGTTCTTGTGTTACCGGCTTGCGCCCTAAGGCCGCCAGGAGCAAATCCGCTTCGACTGCTTCTCCCCCGACAGTTCCTCGTACTGCTTGCCCGTCCGCTTTGATGTTCTCCAGGCTTTTCCCCGTAAGGATACGAATGCCCAAAGTCTTCTCCATCTGGCGCCGCAGCTCGCGCCTGACGTCGGCGTCCAAGAGTGCCACGACGTCGTCGAGAATCTCTACGATGGTGACTTGAACGCCCAATTGGGCCAGCATGCAGGCGAATTCGCAGCCGATGACTCCGCCTCCCAGGACCAGCGCGCGCCCTGGGGTGGATTTCAGCTCCAGGAACGCGCGGCTATCCATTACCCGCTCATGCTGCGGCAGAAAACCGGGCATGGAGGATGTGGCGCCAGTGGCGATGATGGTCTTTTCGGCTCCGATGACCGTGTTTCCCGACTTTGAATTCACCACAATTCGCTTCCGGCTCTCGAAAGACGCGGTTCCCTCAAAGACTTTCACGCCATTCGCCGCCAGCAGTTGTTTTACGCCATTGCGGAGCGTCCGAACCACTTGCTCCTTGCGCTCGGCCATAGCGGCGTAATCGAAAGAGACTTTTTCGGCCTTAAGACCCAAACTCGCCGAAGACCTCATCTGCGCGTAAAGGTCGGAAGTATGGATAAACGCCTTGGAGGGAATGCAGCCCCAGTTCAGGCAGGCGCCGCCCAAGTACTCCCGCTCCACCAAGGCCACGGAAGCTCCAAGTTGCGCGGCTCGAATGGCGGCCGGATACCCTCCCGGCCCCGCACCGATTACCACTACGCCAAACGTTTCCACAGTGATATCTCCTCGAGTTTTTGTTTGATTGCATTCGCGAATCTGGCGGCCGTGGCCCCGTCGATAATACGGTGATCGGAAGACAGAGTCATCTTCATGATGTGCCGGACAACGATGTGGTCGTCCTTGACCACCGGTTGCTTGAGTGTGCTCGACACGGCGAGGATGGCGCTTTCACCGGGGTTGATGATGGCGGTGAAGTTCTCAATATCCAGCATTCCCATGTTCGAGATGGTGAAGGTGCTTCCCCCCATTTCGTCGGGTGTAAGCTTGCCGGCGCGCGCCTTGGCAACCAGCGCGGTGGCGCACTCGTGCAGTTCCGCCAGGCCCAACTCATCGGCGTCGCGGATCACCGGGACCACCAGCCCTTGCTCGAGGTTCACCGCCAGGCCCAGGTGCACCTTGCTGTGCCATCGAACGTTCTTGCCGTCTGTGGTGCTGTTCACGATCGGGAACTCGACCAGACTGAGCGCCACGGCTTTCAAAATGAAATCGGTGACGGTGTAAGACGCCCCCTGGGCTTTCAGTTCGGAGCGGAAATTGACAAGCTCGGTCATATCCACAGCCACGGTGACAAAGAAGTGTGGAGTGGTGGTAAAACTCTCCGTCAGCCGTGACGCAATCACCTGCCGCATTCTGCTCATCGGTTGCGGCTTTTCAGCGATGGCGCTTTGAACCACTGCGACGGTGATGCGTTGGGGGCCGTTCTTACCGTCAAGTGTGAGGATGTCGATGTTTTCCTTGGCGGCAAGTCTCTTGGCCGCCGGCGTGATGCGGAGCTGGTAGTAGCCCTTGAATTCCAGATAATTCTTTACGTCTCGTTCGACAATCCGGCCGTAAGGGCCAGTCCCGACGATGGGCGAGGGGTTGATGGCAGACTCCCGGGCGAGCTTGGCGGCGCGCGGGCTGATTCGGAACACTTCCGGGGCCGGCGCAAAAGCCGCAGACCTTGGAAAGCAGGTCTGCGCTACCTGCGCTGGAGTCACCCTTTCTACAACCCGGAGCTCTCCGGGCACAACGGGTCGTTCCAAACGCGCTTCGGGCATTCCTTGAGCTGGCAACGGCGCAGGTGGTTGTGGGGCTTCTTTTGAAACGCTGGGAGCTTCTGCTCGTCTTGGCTCGGCCGCTGCGGCCACCGTCTCGGGAATTGCTTCTCCGGGATCACCCACAAAACCGACCGTGGTGTTAATGGGGACGGTTGTCCCTTCCTGGACTACGACCTTTAGCAGCGTCCCTTCGAAGAAGCTTTCCACCTCGAGTACGGCCTTGTCCGTCTCGATCTCAAAGAGGATGTCTCCCTTGGCGACGGTGTCTCCCACCCGCTTCCGCCAACGGACAAGCGTGCCCACTTCCTCTGATTGCCCCAGCTTGGGCATGGTGATCGGTCGAACCATGATCGTGATCCCTTCTATCAGGATGCAGTAGCGCGGGCGTCTCGCCCGCTGTGGCGTGGGCATCTTGCCCGCGCGGTCTTGCGGGAGCGGGACGCTCCCGCCACAGCGGGCGAGACGCCCGCGCTACATGAGAGTGTCATCATCGCGCTATAGTATGGCCCTGGCGGCCTCGAAGATGTCATTGGCATTGGGAAGGAAAACGGCCTCGAGGACGTGCGATTGCGGGGCAATCCCGTCCTTGGCGCCCACTCGCAGGATGGGAGCATCGAGATAATCGAAGACGTTCTCCTGAATCGTGGCAATGATTTCGCCCATGAAACTGCCGATGGTCACCGACTGGCTGGCCACCACGCAACGCCCCGTCTTCTGCACGGAAGCGAGTATCGTCTCCTTATCGAGCGGGATAAGGCTGCGTATGTCCACCACCTCGGCGCTCACACCCAATTCCGCCTTCAGTCTTTCGGCGGCCTGGAGGGCATCGGGAACCGCCGGACCCCAGCCCACCAGGGTGATGTCGTCGCCCGCGCGCTTCACGTCCGCGACGCCCAGTGGAACCAGATACTCTTCTTCCGGCACCACGCCTTTAACGCCATAGAGGAGTTGAGATTCAAGGAACAATACCGGGTTATTGTCGCGAATGGCCGATTTCATCATGCCCTTGGCATCGTAAGGAGTGGCCGGATACACCACATACAAGCCCGGAATATTCGCCACACTCGATTCCAGGGTTTGCGAGTGCTGGCCGCCGTATCCTTTGCCGCCGCCAATTGAAGCGCGTATGACCAGTGGGACTTCAACCTGCGCACCCGACATGTAATGCCACTTGGCAGCCTGGTTGCAAACCTGATCGCCGGCCATCAGCAGGAAGTCCATATACATGAGCTCGGCAACCGGCCGCAGGCCGATCATGGCGGCGCCCACCGCCGTCCCGCAAATTGCCGCTTCGGAGATAGGGGTATTAAAGACCCGGTCGCGGCCAAAAGCCTCGAGCAGACCCTTGCTGAGCTTGAACGCTCCTCCATATTCAGCCACGTCTTCGCCGTAGAAGATGACGCGCAAATCTCGTTTCATCTCCTCGATCAAGGCTTCCTTGATGGCATCGCGATAAGTAATCTCGCCCTTGGCCCTTTTAATGGGGGCGGGCGCTTCGATGATCTTCACTTTTCGATATTGGGGCGGGACCACCTCCACGCAGGTGTCCGTGTACATGTACTTGATGACATCCTTGGGATCGGGGTCAGCGGACGCTGCAGCGCGTTGGGCGGCGCGCGCATTGCGCTCGCGAACCCTCGCCTCCACGGCGGCCACGCCCACTTCGTCCAGGACGTCACACTTCTGGAGTTGCTTGGCGAAGGTCGTGATGGGATCAACCGCTTTCCAGGCCGCTTCTTCTTCGCGCGTCCGGTACTCGTTGCGTGGGTCACTCAGCGAGTGGCCGTAATAGCGGTAGGTATTCACATCTAGGAAAACCGGGCCTTTTCCAGTGCGGCACATTTCGGTGGCGCGCAGCATGGCATGGCGAACGGCAAGGACGTCCATACCGTTCACAACCTCGGCGTGCATGTTGCAGTCGGAAAAGCCCGCCGCGCGCCGCGCCAGGTGTGCAATGCCCATTACTTCGTTGTCGGCGCGGCCCGTCATCCCATAGTGGTTGTTGAGCACGAAAAAGACGATGGGCACGCCGAAGCGGTAATCCCCGGCCAGTTCGTTGGTGAACTGAA
>Ga0326728_10026168_pt1 | contig 10360 bp, 9 predicted proteins | sample MB3enrmetagenome_FD_207602 | JGI IMG/M metagenome (GOLD analysis project Ga0326728, IMG submission 207602) | Lab enriched peat soil microbial communities from McLean, Ithaca, NY, United States - MB31MN | ecosystem: Environmental > Terrestrial > Soil > Wetlands > Peat | place: USA: New York... | reverse complement strand
TTGGCGAAGAACCGAGATAATCTGCTCGGCACTGTGTTTCTTTCTAGGCATAAAGCCCCCTTTTTCAGTCCGCCTTTCAGGGTATTATACCCATTCGGGTGGACTAGTTTTTGGGGGGCAGGTCAATGTCAGTAGTGGCAAATGGTATTCTTATGAGCCGGTCGTTGTTAAGTTAACAGGAACAATTGTAGAAAAAAAAGTCTATGGCGGGCCGGATTTTGGGGAGTCACCAAAAACAGACAAGAAAATTAAAATTTCAGTATTGAAATTAACTACCGCGATTAATGTCAAAGGCGATCCTAATAGTGATCTAGAAAAAGACGATTTTAAAAATATTAGTGAAATCCAACTTGATTCCGATTTACCTTTAAATAAGTATTTGAATAAAAAGGTAGTCATTGAAGGGACTTTATATGAAAGAAGCGCTGGCATGGAATTTACGAATGTGTTGATGGAAGTGAAAAAGGTTTATGATGAAAAAGGCAAGAGATGAAACGCTTAACGTTTATTTTAATCTTGGTGATGATCAAAGAGATGGCCTTTGGTGCTGGTTTGCCCACACCTACCGTACCAAAAGTTCTTCTGAATACTCCCATGAATCGGCTAACCATCCGCCTCCGCCAACAAAACATCCAAATCCAACGGGATTTGAAGGCTGGTAAACTTACGAAGGATCAGGCCAAGACCCTCAAGGGGCAGGTGGAGGCGATCCGCAAGCAGGAATCAGCCGACCTCAAAGCCAACAACTCGAAGACCCTCACCGACGCCCAGGTGACTCAACTAAACCAACAATTGAACAACCTTTCAAAATCAATTCCCATAAAGTAGTTGGCTTTTCGGCCTTTTATCTCCAATTGTTCAATATGTTATTTAATAGTTTAAGTAATTTGGTCCATTCAGCCTTTTTTCTTTTCCCTTGGATGGCAACGCCGATGCGCCTCCTTTAGATCGACAATGCTTACCGAAAGGTAAGGGTTCAGCGCTTCCAAGGAGGCATGTCCCAATAGCTCCATAACATACCTAGGGTGCATTTGCTCTCTTTGGTTCTTTCCTTGGATGCAATGGGTGGCGCAAGTGGCCCTCAAAGTATGGGGAGTGACGTTTTTCTCAATACCCGCTTCTTTAGCGTATCTTTTGATTCGCAAACCCAGCATGCTTTTAGAAACCCGATTTCCTTCCCGACTTAAAAATACATATTCATTCGTTGAGTCTCGGACCATATAAGGCCGAATCTGTGTGAGGTAGCGCTTTAAACATTGGCACGCGATCTTCCCAATAGGAACAATACGGTCTTTACCGCCTTTTCCCGAGTTAATGCGGATTACTTCCTCGCTTAAATCTATATCTTGTAGTTTCAGGTTAAGTAGTTCAGATCGTCTAATGCCATTGGAATATAAAATCTCTAAAATAGTCTTGTCCCTATAACCTAAAACGGTGGTTTTGTCCGGAGAATCCAAAAATCTTTGTACCTCGGTTTCGGTCAGGATATATCGGGGTAGTCTTTTGGGTGCCCTAGCCAATTCAACATTCTCGCCAGGGTCTTCTTTTATCGCTTTTTCCGCGTACAGATACCGCAGATAGTACTTAACGTATAGCAATTGTATGTTCCGGTAACCGACGCTGTTTTGCTTCCCCTTGGCATTGATGTAATAGAAAAGGTACGTTTGGTAATTTCTGACAATTTCAACCGTTATAGAATTAGGGTCTTTTATCCCCTTTGATTCTAAAAACGCTAAAAAAGGTTTGAGCCGCCATTCCGTACTACTAATGGTTTGGGGAGAATAATTGCGTACTTCAAGGTGTCTCAAATAAAGGCTGACCCATTCTTGTAATGTGGCCATTTAATTGAAACTTTTGATAATAAGCTTAGAGTCATCCGATATTTCCAATTCATGCCGGGGATGGCATTTACTGAGTGCGTTCTTCAATTCAGTTACTGATAAGGCGCAATATCGCAAAGTGGTTCGACTCATGGAGTGTCCCAGGATGTTCTTGACCGTTATAAAATCACATTCGTTTCGGACTAGTTCGACCGCTAGGGTTCTTCTGAAGGAATGGGCCGTTACTTGTTTGGTGATCCCTGCTTTATTGCGGTATTTACGAACCAGTATCACGATATCGCCTTTATGCAGGGGCTTGCCATATCGGTTCAGCCACAATCGGGTGGTTAATAAGGTGGCCCTGGGTTTCCCTTCTTTGTTCATGATCGTTTTGGATTCACCGGCCAATAAAGGTCTCGCGGCGGTTAGATAATTCTTTATAACTAAACAAGCATATTGGCCAAGGGGAACAACCCTGTCTTTCCCCCCCTTCCCATGCCGTACAAACAAAAAGCCGTTGTCCAGATCCAGATCGGAAAGGATCAAGAGACTCATTTCTTTTACCCGGATGCCTGTCCTATAAAAGGTTTCTAGGATTGCCTTATCCCTTATCCCGAGTTTTGAATGAATATCTGGAGCTTCCAGCATTTTTTTGATTTCTGTTGGTGTGAGAGGTGCTTGGGGAAGTGCGCGAGGTATCTTGGGTTCGATCAATACCGCTGTGTAATCGGATCGTACCATTTTGGTTTTAAACAAGAACTTCCAAAAAAGTTTGAGGGCTTGGATATTAGCGCAGATATAACTAAGGGAATATCCGGTTTTTAAACTTAAATAATTTCTATATTCTTTTAAATCATCCAGTCCAACATACTTTAGATCGTTAATGCCCCTGCTTTTTATGAAATTGAAAAACACCCGAATACATCCGGCGTATTTGAGGATAGACATGGAACTGTAGTTTCTTATTTCCAGTTCCCTTGTAAATTCTCGGAGAGTTCGACGAAAAGGCCCTTTAAAGAGTTGCTCCATGGCCAAAACCTCTTTTAGATATCGCAGTTTATATAAGGTTTGATCGAATAAACCCGGTTTGAACATTCGGTCAAAAGGTGTGGTAGATGGGCTTAACCTAAATCCGAGGACTATTCCAAGACAAGAACATAATGTTTATGGTAAATATTCACATTGAAGGCTTGTTGGATTCTGAAAGGAAAACGAAAAGCTATCGGATGGGGATGGACTTAGAGAGGGTATTTAATTGTTCATTCAGTTGGGTAATCTGAGCATCGGTAAGGGTCTTGGAGTTGTTTGTTTTGAGGTCGGCCACTTCCTGCTTGCGGATCGCCTCCACCTGGGCCTTGAGGGTCTTGCTTTGGTCTTTGGTTAGCTTTCCGGCCTTTACGTCCCGTTGGATTTGGATATTCTGCTGACGGAGACGGATAGTCAACATGTCCATTGGCGTGCGTTGGATATGGGTGTTGACAGGAGTGGGTTGGGATGCGGCAAAGGCAACACCTTGGGCCATTGCTAAAATTAAGCAGAACGCAAATCGAATCATCTTTGCTCCAATACTATTAAAAATTACAATCGTATTTATCCTTGTTCTTTTCCCACCACTCTTTTGCTTTATCAATAGCTTCTTCTCTTGATTTCTGATCGGCATTAGAATCAAATCCAAAATTTTCTCCGGTAAGCTTCTCAATCAATATCGGACCTCTTTCCCTATAAAACTTATCAACATTGTCCAAGTAACTATTTATCACGTAAGGCGTCATGCATTCATCTTCCAAATCAGCCAATGATTCAATAACATAAAATCTAATTTTTTCATCTTTCAAAGCTTTCCTCAAAGCAGGAATAGCTTGTTTATCACCCGACTCACCGAGAAGAACAACAGCCGATTCTTTGTCTCTTTTGTTCTTCGATTTTAAATCCTCGATCAACCATTGGATTCGAGATTCATTCTTAGCGTGATTCCACCATCTCTTAATCTCTTTGATTACAACTATTCGTTTCTTTTTTATCTCTTTTGTATCTTCTGCAAAGTAGGTTATCAAAAAGTGTTTATTTGTAATTTTCTGAAACGCGATCAAAGCGCTTAGGCGGACTGCGCTATCTTTGTTATTGAAAAGTTTAATCAAAAAAGGAACAGCTGTTTTACCCGTGTTTACTACATCAGTAAAATCTTTTGGAGCCGGAAAAACCATAGTCGAAAATTTACTATTAACTACTTTTTCAATATACAGTTTGACATCCTGGCTCGGAAATGTATTCAAGACACCTTCTGGTATAGCCTTATCATTTTCCGAAGAACCATAAACAAAATTGCTTAAAAGTAAGATTCCAATTAAATTCATCAAAAAAATAATATTTTTAAACCAAACCATTTTGCCTCTTTTTATTCTTCAATAGGCGTTATAGGTACCTTTAAAATCCCAATACTGTTCCGCAGAAGGCGCAACAGGCGCAGAGGGTAGGCTAAAATCAGAAATTAATGCCGGATTATTAGAAAGTTTTTTCCTATCATAAACCTCTACATAAAATTCTAAGTTTGCAGTCAAAGACAAATGCGGACCATCTGGCTTAGCATTATAAAAACCAGGCACATCAATAAAGTCTTCTTCATTATTTGATATCTTAATAAGGGAAGCGCCTCGGGCTTCAGCATTATCAGGAGGAACCTGATCCACTTCCCAACTAAATATATGGTCCACAGGTTCTCCCTGGTGGATAAAACTTTCTCGTTTCCCGTTCTTATCGAGTTCGCCCCGAAGCCACGGAACAACCGCAAATCTTTGATTTACATTAGTTGCCAATATTTTCGCTCTAAAAACTTTATTGTAATATCTACCATGAGAATATACAGAATCTTGAACAACTTTTATTACTGGTTCATCTAACCCATCTGTTGCTTCCGAAGTTCTAACCGTAGGATTTGCTGAAACTATTGCTTCCCCTTGAATTGAAAACGAAACTTCACATACGTCTGGATCAGTCCCGCCTGTGTCGTTTTTAACCGTTGGGTCATCTCCCACGAAAATGTATTTATTAAGTGAAATTGGATTATCGTTATCCCCTTCATCAGTATCCATCCCCATAAACCGCCCAATGGTTGGGTTCATCCACCTCGCCCTTAGGTAAATGAGACCCGTGTCGCTGTCGGCGTACTCTCCATCAAACCCTATGTTGTTGGCTGTACCCGCACCTGAACTAGAAATCAAATTACCGAACGCGTCCCATGTGTAGGAATCGGTGATCTGGCCGCTGTCACTCATCAGGAAGCGGACGTTCTGTGCGTCTTTTCCGTAATAGCTCGTCACCCATGAACCACCAACCAGCTGGACCATGTACAACGGGCTTTCAGGTCCGTAAACGTAACGTCGTGATAGTTGACTGTTTTGGAATTCCTTAGTCACCTGCGGGTAGCCCGTGAGATTGTTCCGGTCCCATAGGTAGCTGGTGGTTACGCCGGTCGTGTTATTGGTTTTCTGGGTCCTCAAACCGTCACCGTCATATAGGTAAGAGACGTCCAAGGTTGTTCCCGTCACATGGGTCAGCTGGTTCAGGGTGTTGTAGGAATAGGTGCGGCCCTGGCTGTCCGAGGTCTGGTTACCGTTCTGGTCAAAGCTGAAGGTGGGCTTCAAAAGGTCCGCCGGGTTGTACCCGCCGGTGAAGTTTTGGGCGGAAATTGGGGTAATACTTGATGTTCTCTGGTTGCGGTTGCCTACGGGGTCATAGATATAGCCGATATTTCCATTATTGCCAGGATCATTAGCGATGTTCTCACCAGTTAATCTGTACAAATTATCGTAGGTCCACTGAACGTTGCGGTTGTTGTTGTACTCGTTCACCGACAAGCGGTTACCGGCTGGCCCCAGGGTGTATTGGTAGCTCCCCAAGGTGGCGCTTCCACCCTCTATTGAAATCCCCGTCTTCCGATTCAGGCTGTCGTAAGTTTGAGTCACGGCCACCCCATTGGGCATGTTGATCACGGTCAAGTTGCTGAAAGCATCATAGCTTATTGTTGTCGTTTTTGCCCCATCCAGAATGGTGGTTGGGCGGTTGAGGCCGTCGTAAACATAGGTCAGGTTGTCCCCGTTGGGATCAGTGGAAGAATCCGTATACACCTGTCCATTGGGCATATAGGTGAAAGCCTTCGTACCAGTCGGTCCGATTTGGGTCACCATCCGGTCCCTAGCGTCATAATTGAAGGTCGTGGTGCCCGTAGGGTCGGTGAAGCTATACCTCCTCAAGAAGTTGTCATAGGAATAACTCTCGTTCACCCCAGGCCCGGAAACACTCGTTAGTTTGTCGTTTAAGGGGCTATAGCTGTTGGTAAAGGCGTTCCCGGCCAAGTCGGTGTAGTTGGTCAGGTTACCGGTAGCGTCATAGGTCGTGTAACTTTGCGTACGACCGTCGGGCAGAGTACGGGACTTTCTTCTATTCATCGCGTCGTAAGTGAAATAAGTGGTGTGGTTGTTCGAATCCATCTGGCTCAACAGATTCCCCACCTGGTCGTAGGTATAGGTCTCGGTCATGTTGCCGGAGGAGGAAACCTTGGTGACATTGGTCAGCCGCCCTTGGCCGTCATAGCTGAAGTTGGTCACGTTCTGCGCCTGGTCAATGGTCTGGGTCTTCCGGCCATCCGCGTCATATACCGTAATAGAAGGGTTCACATAGGCCTGTCCGGCAGGTTGGGGATAGGTCACGGTCGTGGCACGGTTCAAGGTGTCGTATCCGGTCGTTGACTGTAACTGGCCCGCCACCGTCAGGGTGGTCTGGTTGCCGTTGGCGTCGTAGCCATATTGGCTTTCCTGGTTGATGCTTCCCACCCCCGCGATCATGTCCAACCGCCTTCCGGCGTTGTCATAGTCGTAATGGGTGTGGCTTCCGTTCTCGTCGTAGCTGTCCGTCACCCTTCCCTGGCCGTCATACACTGAGATGGTCCGGTTGGTATCCGGATAGGTCACGGTGACCGGGTGGTTCAGGCTGTCATAGTCGGTGTGGGTATTGCGGGATGATCCGTCCGTCCCATATTCGGTGTCGTCCGTGCGGTTGCCGTTAGGGTCATAACCATAAACGCTCATGCGGTTGTCGGGGTATTGGATGGTGGCGGCCCGGCCCATGGCGTCGTAGAAATCGTTGGTCTGGCGTTGTTTCTGGTCGATGGTCCCCACCACATGGCCCAGGGAGTCGTAAATGGTCTGAGTGTTCGTGCCATCGGGGTAGAAAGTCTCCACCAAACGGTTGTTGGTGTCATAGGTATAGAGTGTGGTCTGGTTGCCCGAACCGGAGGGGTTCTGCTTGGTTTCGGTCACCCGGTTGCCGTTGGCATCGTAGGTATAGCTAGTGGTGAGGGCCTCAGGCAGGCCGTAGGCGACGGTTTGGGAGAGCATATTGCCGGAACCGTCATACGTATATTGGGTCACAATGCCGGCCGGATCGGTTTGGCTCAACATATTCCCGTTGGAGTCATAGGTATAGCTGGACGGGGTCTGGTCCTGGGCCGATTGGCTGGTCTTGAGGTTCCCATTGGAGTCATAAGTATTGGTCGCCACGTTCCCTTTGGGGTCCTTGGTGGTGAGGGTATGGCCCAGGGAATCATAGGTGTAGTTAGTCGTATTGTTGTCGGGATCGGAGACCGAGGTCGGCAAGCGGGGGTTGTTCGGGTCGTTGTACTGGTACCGGGTGGGGTTGCTGTTGCCTGGTAACAACTCCGTCAGCTTGTTGTTGTAGCCGTCCTGGGAATAGGTATAAGTCGTCGTTTCAGCCGTGCCATTCAGATATTGGGTTTCGGAGAGAACATTCCCGTTGTTGTCGTATAAATAGCTGGTGGGCTGGTTGTTTCGGTTTGTCACCGACTCGCTATTGGCCGCGAGATTGTAATTGTAGAAAATCTTGTTGCCATAGGCATCGATACTGTCGGTCATCCGCCCCGAATCGTCATAGTCGTTGCGAATGGGGGTATCCCCCAAGGGGTCTTGGATGCCCTTCAACCCGTGGGTGGTGTTATAGGTATAAATGTCTATTTGGTTCTTGAGCCTTGCCCCTGGGTCCTGATAGGTAGCCAAGTTGCCGTTGTTGTCATAAGTGTAGTAATAAAAAAGGGGTCAGGCCTACATTTTACACTTTAGAAGACGTTTGGCGAAGGCATCGTCCGATGACGCCTTGGCCTTAATCCTGGTCCATTGATTCCCAACCGCAGAAAAACCCACGCCTATTCTTCTCCCTATTTCTTTTAAGCTCAAGCCCGATTCTTTCCTCAACCAGTAGATAGCCACATCCCTGGCTTCCCGTCCCCTTCTTCCGGCCTTAAGTATCTCCTCTGGCTTTTCCCCATAAACCTTCCCAACCTTCTCAAGAACCTTTTCCGGGGCTATCTTGACTACATGTTGTTGGTACTTCGGCACGTCCAAGTTCCTGTGTTTCCGTCCCACGTCATGCACATGGTTTAAGAACTCTTCTTTCCCCAGGTAAACCCGGGAATATAGCTCTTCCCACGGCGATTCCTTTTTCCCGACCCCTTCCGCCACAAAACTCCTATAACTTTTCTGCGCTTGCGGAACATTCTTCCCAAACTGTCCCAATAGCCAATCGATCTCCAACCACGATTCTTTCTTATCCAATCCCGCGGTGGCCCGGTAACTGCTCCACTTCCAATCCCCTGGTCCTTTCACCATCCTGGCCCTGACCGGATTCAATACCACATATCGGCACAATTCCTTTAAATAGCTCTCTTTCTCAACGACTATCGCCTTGAACCGGCCTTGGAACAAATGGCCCACACGATGATGTTTCTTATTGAACCGCTGGGTGTAAAGGCTATTGAGGTGTTTCATCGCCAAAGAGAGGTTGGCGGATGGGGTTTCCAACAAAAGGTGGTAATGGTTGTCCATCAATACCCAGGCATGGCAAACCACCGCATTTTCCTCGACCATCTCCCCCAATATCTTGAGGAACAAACGCCGATCCGCGTCATCCGTGACGATCTTTCGTCTTTCATTCCCTCGGGATGTGACGTGATACACAGCGCCTTCATAATGGATTCTTCTGGGTCGGGGCATGCCAATATATTAATTTATAAAGTCACTTCTCGTAAAGTGTAATATGTAGGCCTGACCCCTATGAATATTTATAGGTACGTGTTTTTCAGTACTTTTGTCTCATTCGTTCACTTAATTGGTATCGATTTGGAGAGGGCGTTCAACTGCTCGTTCAATTGGGCTATTTGGGCATCGGTAAGGGTCTTTGTACCATTCAACTTAAGGTCGGCCACTTCCTGTTTGCGGACCGCATCAATTTGGGCTTTCAATAACTTGGCCTGATCTTTGGTTAGCTTACCAGCCTTCACATCCCGTTGTATCTGGATATTCTGCTGACGAAGACGGATGGTTAGGCGGTTCATGGGGGTATTCGGAAGAACCTTGGGAACTGTGGGGGTTGGTATACCGGCACCAAAGGCCACACCTTGAACCATTACCAACATCAAAACAAGAATCAAGTGTTTCATGTGTTCCTCTTAACCTTGGAAATTAATAATTAATGATTGGCTCTATTCATTATTAAACGAGTTAATTTTTAATTTACAGACATCCTTTTTCCATCTTGTAAAATTCTATCCACAACGGGTTTCATTGTTTTACTTTTTCCGCGCCAAATAATCTTGGAATACATACCAAACATCCCCTCCTTTAAATCGAATGAATAAAACCAGGCTGTATTAATTTTGTATAAAGTTTTTTTATCCACCCAATAAACATATACATTGTTGCTCCATTTAGTAAACGGCCCCACATAAATAACTTGGCTCTTTTTAACACCATCATTTTTAAACTTCTTTCCAAAAAAAACGTTTATTTTATTAATCATCGGTGAAATTTCATCATCTGAACGAGAGGCAACCAATCTCCAGTCAGATGAAAACTTTATAGTAATATTTTTTGACTCTCCATTCTTAATTTCGTTCACATATGGGAGACTTGAAGTAATTTCAAATGAATATTTAGATTTTGTTTGAGGCCAAACATGAATCGCCATTACATAATTCGATATTGAAATGCCAGGCAAAACGCAAAAATATTCCGGTAGTCCGGTATCTGATTCGATTTTTGTATACAATTTTCCATCGATCACTTTGCCAAGATCGTTTTTCATTAGACCAATAGTTCCCTGGTCCTCATCCTCCCAATAAATAGTAGAAGCCACAGCATAATCAAACGCTTCTTTTAAGTCGGTTTCAGTGATCGCGAAAACCACGTTTGTAGTCAAAAACAAAAAAATCGCAACTAATGTTCTATTCATCAAATTATTACCACCCGAAGAAATTATTTCCTGCTATTGAACCTAAAAATCTTTTATCTTTTCTCGGATAAGGATCTGAAGTATTCCAAGGGGTACCACCTGACACATCTTCATCCTTGTCTTGACCTGCCCCCCAAAAACTAGTCCACCCGAATGGGTATAATACCCTGAAAGGCGGACTGAAAAAGGGGGCTTTATGCCTAGAAAGAAACACAGTGCCGAGCAGATTATCTCGGTTCTTC
>Ga0326728_10026167_pt1 | contig 10361 bp, 9 predicted proteins | sample MB3enrmetagenome_FD_207602 | JGI IMG/M metagenome (GOLD analysis project Ga0326728, IMG submission 207602) | Lab enriched peat soil microbial communities from McLean, Ithaca, NY, United States - MB31MN | ecosystem: Environmental > Terrestrial > Soil > Wetlands > Peat | place: USA: New York... | reverse complement strand
CGCTGATGGGCTTCGACCCCATGGCTGATCGCGGCACCCCGCCGTTCGAAACCTGCGACAGCACGCTGCGCCTGGCGGAACAACTCGGCGTGGGCCCGCGCGACCTCAACCGAATCGAGGTGGTCGGAACGCCGATCGCGAAAGCGCGCTTCGACTTTCGGAGCGCTTGATCCGCATCACTTAGAGCCTACATATCTTGGCTAATATATTCAGATTTTGCCCATCTCGTGGAGCGCCTCTTAATGGAATGCGCCAGCCGGGGGCGGGGTCGGACGGGGATTGCCGATCTCGTTTGGCTGGGCGCCGGAAGGCGCACCCGGGGGGGGGTTCGAAGCAGGTCGAGCACATGACAAAATGACCGATTGAGCCGAGCCACCTGTTCTCTCGGAACAGTCCATCGTGCCACCTGTCTCGCGCCTGATTACTTGGCGTGCCAGCCGAGGCTGTTCTCGACTCGTGCGAAAAGAGGCGCTGTTTTCGCGTCGTAAAGCACCGAAAGCGCTCGGAACTGGGTTCGTTTTGGCTTCGTTTTTCACTTCCAAAAATAGTAAGCAATTTGTTTTCAATAACTTCTTAGCTTCGTTTCCTCTATTCTGCATTTTCTTGTTGTATTCCGAGGCGACGCCGGTTCTGCGACTGATGTGGTGACCAGCCACCCTTACTGGCATTGCGGCCGTGGCGGGGGGGATGTGCAGTTTCCACTCTGCAATGCGCATTTTCCGCGTGCGAATTCACGCTCGGTTTAGCTTCGTTTTTCATCTCGATCTTTTTATTTTCAACAACATACTGGCTTCGGTCGTTCTTTCTTGTATCTTTTCGCATCGCATCTCCGGAAGTCAGGAGCGGCCCCCCTTTCCGCGAGTGAGATCCTGATCAGCCGTCCCCGCCGAAGCTCGACCATAGCGCGGGAAAGATTCTGTTTCCAGGCTGTAATCGGCATTTGCGGCGTGCGAAGGCGAGCTCATTTTAGCTTCGTTTTTCATCTCCATCTGTTTGTTTTCAATAACATACTGGCTTCGCTCGTACTCTTTCTAACATCTTTTGCAGTGCCTTGCGACCTGCCGTCTTCCCAGGGCTGATTCTCGAATTTACCTTCCGTGTTCCTTGCCAGTGTACGACCATAAGTCCACAAAAATAGGCTACCACATGTCCAGGCGATTGTCAAGTGAAAACTCGCGAGAAGTAGGAGGCGGCCCGTGGCGTGTGACCAAATCTCGGTGATCTGCGGCAAGTCGGGGTAGCGCTACCGCCTGTGCGCTGGCGATTCGACAGGGTGCATACACCGACGAAAACCGCCGGGGCGTATGCGCCGGCCGCTGCCGGGAGTATACTGGTACTGCGTCGAGGGGCCTATGATCACACCCCATTGGGTATCTGGCAGGGTTGAGATCGGGAAGCATAATCTCATCACGGTTCTGATTTGTGCAATAATCGCAGCCCTGGTCGCGTGTTCGGGGAACGAACGGCGCGCGCCGGTTGCGACGGGCGTCGGCGTGGCGCCGGGAAGCGTGTTGATCGACATCCTGCAAGGCGGGCAGCCGGAACGGTATTGGCAATATGAGGTGACGCCCGAAACGGCGACCGTGCGGGCCGTCAGGGAAGAGACCTTTCGCGATCAGGGGCACGAAGACATACCCACTGACTATCAACAACCCGCCGGAGCCATACGCTGCGACGGAGCCATGCAGGTGGCATCGCCGGATGGAAAGCTTCGAGCCTTCTGTAGCGATGGCAACAACCACCATCTCTCTGTTGCCGACCTGTCAGGGCAGGTGGTTTGCACCTGGAACCCCGGAAGCCGGCGAATCCGTGGATTTGCCTGGGCGCCCAATTCCAACTCTGTCGCGATCCTGAATGTGTCGCAGCGTTGGGGCATGGGGCCGATGGAATTGCTGAGCGCCATTGCCGAGCATCCTGTGCCTCACGACACGATTTTTCTGGACTTCCTGGACGTGAAGACGGGGAAGGTTACTGAATTCCTGGTTCGAGCCAATGTGGTGTCTTCGTTCACCAGGATTCTGAAGTGGAAGGAACAGTGAAGCGGGGTCTGCGGCAACAATCCAAAATTCCAGATTCCAAGATTCCAGACTCCAGATTCCAAAATTCCAGATTCAAGATTCAAGAACCTGACCGCCCGCCGGTAAGCAATCGGTAGAAAATCACCGTACCTATAGCTACTACGCCCGCTCTGAAAACGTCCTGTCATTCCGAGCGAAGCGAGGAATCTCGCTCTGAGTGTTTTTGCGGGCATTGCGAGATTCCTCGTCGCCTGCGGCTCCTCGGAATGACAGAACTGGTCCCTCATGACACCCGCTCCCCAGGGGAGAGGGTTGTTCCTTCTCGTTCAGGGGCGCGAGTAGAGGTCGATGATTTCCTCGATGGCGTGCTGGCAGACGGCGCAAAAGGTGTCGCCGGAAAGCATGATGCAGCGCTGCTGCGGGCGGTAGTAGTTGTCTTGATACATTGCGCCTTGGAAGGCGCCCACCTTGTTGGCGTAGGGACCATCGGAGAGGCAATGCTCCGTGCTTTCGTGGGCTTGGCGGCGGTAGGCGGCGATCTGGTCAGCGGTGGCGCCGTCGGCGCGCATCTGCTGAATGCGGATGGGCGTGTCGCGGATGCTGTTTTCGTAACAGTCCTTCGGCCAGGGGGTGGGAATGGGCGTGCCGGGAAGCACCGGGGCCTTCCACTTCAAATGCTTCGGATCGAGCAGGGCGGTAATGTTCGGCTCCCACGGTTCGACGGGGTTAGCGACGGGCGCGTAGGCGACGTTGGCGTTGAAGTAGTACTCATCGCCGAGGTCGGCAAAGTGGTGGCCGAATTCGTGAGTGAAGACGCGAATGGCTGCCGGGAAATCAATGCTGACGGTGGCGTAAAGGCCAAAAATGCCTCCGTTGCCGTACTCGTTCGAGTTCATCACAATCCCCATCACATCATAAGGTGCGAACGACGCAATGCTGCGGATGGCGCGATTATCGAACGAAAGGGCGTAGCGCTCGGTACCGAAAACATCGAACTCGGAGCCAAAGAGCGTGTTGCGATAAAGGCCGCGAGAGGGATGCGACACACCTGAGTCAGCCGAAGGCGCGCAGATGGCCCAAACGTTGAAATCCTTGCGGCGCTCTTTGAAGGGCGAGAAGGTGAAGACGCCTTCGGCGAGGCGGCGCACGTCTTTCTGGCATTTATCCAACTCGGCCGCCGTATAGCCGTCACCCAGAAGCAGCAAATCCACTTTGTTCGCGGGGTCGCCGTTTTGTTCCAAGGCGAGCAAGCGTCCGGGAGAGGGAGGCTTGGAGGCGTCGATGCGCTTGTCGTGCGGATCGATGGTGGTGGACCAGACTTCGCCGAAGGCGTTTTGCGCGTCGCGTTTTTTCACCACAATTTGAACCGGACCTTGCGGGGCGGGGAAGCGGAGGGACTCGTGGAAAGTGCGATTGGCCTTTTTCGCTTCCTCCGTGGTCACCCACTCGCCGTAGATGGAGGAGAAGCCGCGGGAATAAAGGACGCGCTGGGTGCTGGCGTCTCGGACTTCGAAGAAATAGGTGCCGCGATTGGTGCTGTCGGTGGGCTTGGCTGGGTTGCCGGGCCAGGGGAGCGGCTCGATCACCACGCGATCGACGCTGAACAACTCCTGCGTGGCACTGCCGGTGTGGTAATAATCCAGGCGCATGGTCGGCGCGGTGGCGGCCAGGGCTTCGAGCGCGGACACGAAGATGAAAGATAAGATCAGGGTGAGATTCTTCAGACGCATGCACGCCTCCGGGGATTTGTGGTGGCGGAGAGTATACACCAGGAGGACAGGCGCCGGGACTCGGGGCTATCTCAGATTTGAAATTTGAGATTTCAGATTTGAGATTTCAGAAGCGGCGGGCAATCAGCAGGGGCTGAGGGCTGGGGGCTATCTCAGATTTGAAATTTGAGATTTCAGATTCAAGATTTCAGAAGTTATGAGTAACGTGCTTGATGCTTGGGCGGGATGGTCCCCGGGCGAGCACGCAAAGGGCGGGCGCTACGCCGGCGCGTCGATCTCCTCGAAAGAAGTTTCGACGTCTTCCACCTGCCGCCATGCCAACTCGTAGCTGACGGCAATCTCATCGCAGCAGGAGTATTTGGGGCAGCCCAGGCAATCCTGAAAGACTTTGACCGGAAAGCTCTCGCGCGTGGCTCTTTGGAAGCCGAGCTTTTCAAAGAAAGCCGGGACGACAGTAAGGGCGAAAACTGTTTTCAAGCCGCAGCGTTCGGCTTCGTCCATGATGGCCTCGGTGAGCAGCGTGCCTACGCCCTTGGACTTAAGGGCCGCGTCGACGCAGAGGGAACGGATTTCAGCAAGCTCCTGGCTGTAGAACTTGAGCGCGCCGCACCCGAGAAGCTCTCCGTCTTCTTCCGCGACCGTGAACTCCCAGATGTCCTCGTAAAGATTCGCCAGGGGGCGCGGGAGCAGGACCTGTTCGGCCACGTAGCGGTTGATCAGTTTGTAGAGCGCGGGAACGTCGCGCAATTCAGCTTTTCGGATGTTCAATTCTTCGTTTCCCTCTCTTCAGTAGGATCGGCGAGCGGATTTGAGATTTGAAATTTGAGATTTCAAGGCTCAGGCGCGCTTGTCTTGCATCAGCAGAATCAACAAAGCCTTTTGAACGTGCAGGCGGTTTTCCGCCTGGTCGAACACCACCGAGCGCGGAGAATCAATCACCTCGCTCGTAACCTCCTGGCCGCGATGCGCCGGCAGGCAATGCATAAACAGCGCGGAAGGACCAGCCGCAGCCAGGAGTTCATCGGTGACCCGGTAAGGCGCAAAAACCTGCGCGCGAAGGTGAACGGCGTGCTCCTGGCCCATGCTTGCCCAAACGTCGGTGTAAACCGCCTGGGCTCCCGTCACGGCCTCGAGCGGGTTATTGAAAACCTCGATCGTCGCCCCCGTCGCTGCGGCCAGCGCTTTCGCCTCGGCGACTACTTCGGCTTTGGGCTCATAGCCCGGAGGCGTGGCCGCGCGCACGGAGACGCCAAGCTTCGCGCCGGTGACCATAAGCGAATGGCACACGTTGTTCCCGTCGCCCACAAAAGCCAGTTTCAGCCCAGCCAGCGTTCCAAACTTCTCCCGCAGCGTAAAGAGATCGGCCAGAGCCTGGCAGGGGTGAAAAAGGTCAGTGAGCGCGTTCACCACAGGAATCGAGGCGTTGTTCGCGAGTTCGAGCACCGACTCGTGCGAGAAGGTGCGGGCCACGATGCCATCCACCCAGCGCTCGAGATTGCGCGCAATGTCCTTCACCGCTTCCCGCTCGCCCAAGCGCGGCTTGGCGTGGTCCAGATAAACGCCAAAACCGCCCATGCTGGTCATGCCCACTTCAAAAGTGACGCGGGTGCGCAGGGAGGGCTTCTCAAAAATCATCGCCAGTTGCTTGCCCAAAAGCGCCTGAGCATACGCGCGAGGCGAGGCTTTGACGCGTTCCGCCAAGCCGAAGATCAGGTTCAGGTCGCCAGGCGAGAGGTCTGTGTCCGCCAGCAGATCGGTGACGCTTAGCTTTTCTTGTTTTTCGACCATACTCAAAGTCGACATCGTCCCTTCACCTCGCTGCCGAGAAGGTGCGGAAAAATCAATCCGCTGTCATCCTGAGCGAAGCGAAGGATCTCTGCAGTTGGCTTTAAATCCAACGAATTACGGGCAACTGCCGAGATCCTTCGCTTCGCTCAGGATGACAGGCTCTCGGCTTTCTCACGCCGGCCAACCGGCAGTGCCGCCAAGATCGGCTTTAGAGCGCTGACAAGCTCGTCCACGTGGCTGCGCTCGATGATCAGCGGCGGAAGGAAGCGTAGCACTTTTTCCTGGGTGCAATTGAAAATAACTCCCGCTTCGAGGGCCTGCCGGACCACATTCTTACCGGGAACGGAAAGTTGGGCCGCCAGCATCAAGCCGTCGCCGCGGACTTGCTCGACCACTGCGAATTCGCTCCGGAGGGCTTCGAGTTGGGCGCGCAAGTATGCGCCGACTTCGCGAACGTGCCAGAGAAATCCCGGGCGCTCGAGGATTTCGAGAACCTTCAGGGCCAGGCGGCATTGCAGCGGCCCGCCCCCGAAGGTTGTGCCGTGCATGCCGGGCGAGAAGGCCTGCGCCACTTCTTCGCGGGCGAGAATGGCCGCCAAGGGCAGGCCCGCCGCCAGGGGCTTGGCCACCACAACGATGTCGGGCCGCAGTCCGAACTTGGTGAAGGCGAAGAAACGGCCGGCGCGCCCCAGGCCGCACTGGATTTCGTCGCAAACCAGCAGGGCGCCATTCGCGTGGCAAAGCTCTTCCGCCGTCTTCAGGAATTCCTCGCTGAGTTCCACCACCCCGCCTTCGCCCTGGATCACTTCCAGCAGCACCCCGCCCACGCGCGGCGTGAAGCTCTCGCGCAGGTGGTCGACGTCGTTCAGACGGACGAACCGGATGCCGGGAACGAGAGGCTCAAACGGCTTGCGATACTTTTCCGGCCAAGTTGCGGAGAGCGCCCCGAATGTTCTGCCGTGGAAGGAGTTTTCGACCGCCAGAATTTCGCACGACTCCTGATGCCGGCCGGCGTAGGCGCGAACCAGCTTCAGCGTTCCGTCAATGGCTTCCGTGCCGGAGTTGGCGAAGAAGGCCCGATCCATTCCGGACAAGGCAGTGAGTTTTTTCGCCAGCGGCGCCTGGTAAGGGTGGTAAAGCAGATTAGAAGTGTGCAGGAGCGTCTCGGCTTCGTCGCGCAGCGCGGCGAGGATTTCCGGATGGGCGTAACCGAGCGAATTTACAGCCAGCCCGCCCAGGAAATCGAGGTACTTCTTGCCCCTGTCGTCATAGACGTAGCAGCCCTCGCCCCGCACGGCCAGGATCGGCAAACGCTCGTAGGTGGGGATGAGGACTTGTTTCTCGAGTTGTGCAATCTCGTCGAAGTTCATACGCTTTTCACAATCCGCAAGTGTCCTGCCTTCAAGGAAGCGCCGACCTTCAGGTCGGCACATGCCGGCCTAAAGGCCGGCGCTACGCCCTCGTTGGGGAAACCTTCACAATTCTGGTTCCAACGTGCTGCCCGTTATCCACGGCGCGGAGGAGGTCCTTTGAGCCGTCGGCCGCGAGAATGTCAATTTCACCAACGTTCTTGCGGAGCAGGCGAGAGCACGACAGCAGTTTTGGAATCATGCCGTCGCGCACCACACCTTTCCTGATCAGGCTGGGGATCTCGCTGAGTTTTACCAGCGGCAGCAGGCGCCGCTGCGCATCCCAGACGCCGCCCGATTCGGTAAGGTAAAAGAGGCGGTCGGCCTGGAGAGCCACGGCAAGGGAGGCCGCCAGGTCATCGGCATTGATGTTCAGGAATTCCCCCCGCGCACCCAGTCCCAGGCTCGCGACCACGGGAACAATCCCAGCCCGCAAGGCCATCTCAAGGACGCCGGTCCGGATTTTGTGAGGGCGCCCGACGAAACCCAAGTCTTTCTTGTGGCCGTTCGACCCCAAAGACAGTTTCTTGGCGCGGACCAGACCCGCGTCGCCGCCCGAGATGCCCAGAGCCGGCTGGCCGAGGGCCGCGAATTCCGCTACCCACTGCTTATTCACGATGCCGGCAAGGACCATCAGGGCAACGTCGCGAGTGGCGGCGTCGGTGACGCGCAGTCCCTGGTAGAACTCCGTGGGGATACCCAAGCGGTCGAGGGTCCGAGTCAGGGTGCTGCCGCCGCCGTGGACGACCACCACGGAGTGGCCGGCGCGCTGAAGGTCCATGATTTGCCGCGCCAGCCGCCTGCGTCCTTTGGCGTCCTCCGCGGCCTTGCCGCCGATTTTTACTACTAACTTCATATCAGGCCCAGCTCCTGCGGAAGCCCGAACATGAGGTTCATGTTTTGAACCGCCTGCCCCGCTGCGCCCTTGCCGAGGTTGTCCAGCGCGGAAACAACAATGAGGTGGCGCGTTTCCTCATCGAGCGCGAAGCCAAGATCTGCATACTGTGTGTTAGCCACCGCTTGAATTTCAGGCAGTGCTCCGTCTTCGTAAACCCGAACCAGCGGGGAAGACGCGTAAGACTGCTCGAAAAGGGCGACCACTTCGCCCAGGGTCCGCCGCGCGTTGAGGCGGACGTAAACCGTGCTCAGAATGCCGCGCGTGATCGGCAACAGGTGAGGAGTGAAAATGAAGTCCTTCTCCCCGATGTCGAGCGTTTGCAGCATCTCGGGGACGTGCCGGTGGATGAAAAGGCCGTAAGCCCGGCAATTCTCGTTGACCTCCGGGAAGTGAAGCTTTCCGCTGGGAGTACGGCCTGCGCCGGTGGCGCCGGATTTCGAGTCGGCAATGACGCCGGCGGATAGATCCGCCCATCCCGAGCGGAGAACAGGGGAGAGGGCGAGAATCACGGAGGTGGCATAGCAGCCGGGATTGGAGAGCAATCTGGCGCCGGCAATGGCGGATTGGTTAAGCTCCGGCAGGCCATACACCGCCTCGGCGAGCGCCTCCGAGGCGCGGTGCTCAAAACCGTACCAGCGCGGATAAGCGGCCGGATCCTTGAGGCGGAAAGCCCCGCTCAAGTCGATGACGCGCAAACCGGCATCCAGAAGCACGGGCACGACGTCGCGGGAGGTCTCGTTCGGCGTGGCGAGGAAAACCACGTTTACATCCGAAGCCGCCACGGCCTCGAGCAGAGCGGAGCCGGCCAAAGCCTCCAGGTCAAGGGGCAAGCAGGGGACCGCGAAACGGCCGCGCAGCGCGGGATGAGCCTGCTCGATGGGAAAGGGCTTCTTGCCGTCGGCAGTGGAGGAGATCATGCGCACAACCCGGGCGCCAGGATGCCGTGCCAGGAGCGTCAGAAGCTCACGCCCGGCATACCCGGTTGCGCCCAGGACGGTGGCCCGGACAGGCAGGGTGCACCTGCTTTTTGAGTGCGAAGCGTCCGGCTTCACGGCGGGCGACGCCGGGACGCTGAATTCAGGTTGTGTCGTGACGTCCAACGTTTAGTAAACCCCACAGTCCGGAAAAGCCGAATATTTATGCATTGAATGCATAAATATACTTTCTTATAGCGCAAAGATTCTTCTCTGTCAACAAAAAACGCGTGTCTGCTCAGTGGCGGTCCTGATTTGAACGTGGCGCCGACCTTCGGAGCCTGCCCTGAGCAGAGCGAAGGGTCGGCAAATGCCGGCCTAAAGGCCAGCGCTACTCTGAAGTTAGGACACTATCTTTGCTCACTGGCGTTTCAACGCCTGACAGGCTAGAATCGGCATGGGGGGAGTACTTTCATGCCGGAGACCAAAGTCGAGCCCAGGCGCGAGAGTTCGGGGGCTGCCATCAGCTCCAAGATTGTCGCCCTCGCGGTGCTGGGCGGGTGTATCTACTACGCCAGCTCCGTTGTCATCACCCTGATTTTTTCCATTCTCATCGCCGCGGTGCTCGAACCGGGGGCGGGGTTCCTGGAGCGTCTGCGGATGCCGCGCTGGCTGAGTTCGCTGGTCATGGTGCTGCTCATGCTCACGGTCAGCTATCTGGCGGTGTACGGGATTTATGGGCGGGCCGTAGACTTTCTCGATAATGCTCCCAGGCTGGCGGCCAAGCTGAGGCTGATTACCTCGCACCTGGACGTGGCCGCGCAGAGTTTTCAACAAAGCACGCGCACTATCATACCCTCCGGCACAGACAGCAGTCTGCCCGCCGTACGGCTTCAGCAGGAATCTCCCTGGACGCAGTTCTTGCTGCGTGGCATGGGGTCGGTCTACGCCTTCACGGTCACCGTGATGTTCGTCCCCTTCCTGGTGTTCTTCATGCTGAACTCCAAGGACTATTTGTGGGCGGCCACGCTGAACCTTTTTCCGCGCCAGAACCGGCAGCAGGCGGAGAATGTCATTCACTACATCGGCCTGATGCTGCGCCAGTTCGCGCTGGGGAACCTGCTGGTGGCCCTCATCACGGGGGTTCCTATCTGCCTGGTCTTCGCCTATCTCCGCCTCCAGTACGCCCTGGTGTTGGGGCTGCTGGCGGCGTGCGTAAGCCTTATCCCCTACATCGGAGTAGCGCTGGCGCTGGTTCCCCCTTTGATGGTCGCTCTGCTGCAATATGACTCGGTGAAGCCCTTTTTGATCCTGGCGGCCACGGTCGCCGCCGCGCATTTCATCGCGGTGAATATCCTGACTCCGCGGCTGGTGGGACATCGCCTGAACCTGAATGCTTTGGCGGTGACCCTCTCGATGATGTTCTGGGCCTGGTTGTGGGGAGGGTTTGGGCTGATCCTCGCCGTGCCCATCACCGCCGCCATTAAAGCGGTGTGTGACAACGTCGAAAAGCTGAAGCCGTATGGGGCGTGGATGGGGGAGGGGTAAGACGGGAGAGCGAATTCAAATGGCAAAGGGCAAACGGCAAAATTCAAATGGTTTTA
>Ga0326728_10026166_pt1 | contig 10361 bp, 10 predicted proteins | sample MB3enrmetagenome_FD_207602 | JGI IMG/M metagenome (GOLD analysis project Ga0326728, IMG submission 207602) | Lab enriched peat soil microbial communities from McLean, Ithaca, NY, United States - MB31MN | ecosystem: Environmental > Terrestrial > Soil > Wetlands > Peat | place: USA: New York... | reverse complement strand
TATCGTCAATATGGAGGAAGCCGTCGATGCCCTCTTCCAGTTCCACGAAGGCGCCGGCCGCAGTGAGCTTCACAACCTTGCGCGTGAGCCGCATACCGACAGGGTACTTCACGGAGACCTGATCCCAAGGATTATCCTGGACCTGCTTAAGGCCGAGGGAAACCTTTCCAGCCTGGAGGTCATAATTGAGGATCATGCACTCGACTTGATCGCCAACCTTGAGCATCTCGTCTGGTTTGCGGACCTTGCGTACCCAGGAAAATTCCGAGATATGGGCAAGCCCCTCAATCCCCTCTTCGACTTCGATGAAGGCGCCGTAATCGGTGAGCTTGGTGACCGTGCCGTGTACGACGTCGCCAATGTGGTAGCGCTCTTCGAAGGTCGACCAAGGATCGGCGGTAAAGTGCTTGAGAGAAAGGTTAATGCGCCTTTCCTCGGGCTCCATACGGATGACCTTAAGCTCGATCTCCTGACCTTTCTTGACGAAGTCCTTAGGACGGGTGACATGCCCCCAGCTCATATCGTTGATATGGAGCAGGCCGTCGAAGCCCCCCAGATCGATGAAGGCGCCAAAGGAGGTGAAACTCTTGACCTCTCCTTTAACGATGTCCCCGATCTGGGTCTTTTGAAAGAAATCCTCGCGGCGCTTCTCGATATCCTCTTCCATCCACTTGCGGCGGTTAAGGACAATATTGACTTTTTTCTCGGAATAAAGCCGCTCAAGATAGAACTGCGAGGTGAGGCCGATGAGCTTGTCGCCCTTTTCCACGCGCTGAACGTCCGCTTTGGACGCGGGGAGGAATCCTCGCAGCCCATGGCCGAGGTTGACCTCAAAGCCACCCTTGATCTCTTTGTCGATAGTGCCATCGACTGTAAGATGGTCTTTGAACGCATTAGATACAGTGCGCCAGTAGATCTTCTCGTCCGCACGTTTTTTTGATACTACGATCTCGCCAGAGTGGGTTTCTTTCTTGACGAGTATGACGCTGACAACATCGCCGACCTTCGGGGGAGTATCCCCAAACTCGATGATGGGAATCTTGCCTTCGGACTTGTATCCGACGTCCACGAAAATAAAATCACTCGTCACCTGGATCACATGTCCATCGACGAGGTCCCCCTCCTCCAGCCCCTCAAGGCTCTTGAGGTACTGCTCCTGCAATTGTGTTTGGATGTCGTCTTTGGAGGGTACGACGGCGCCCATCTCCACTTCCTTACCAGCCATGGTCTTCCCTTAGATGAAGAATTTTCCCGTATACTTTCTCATAAACTTCCTGCAAGGTCAAGTGAGAGCTATCCAAATACAGGGCATCCGGCGCGATTTTGAGGGCGCCGACAGACTTGGACTTGTCGATTTCGTCTCTCATAGCAATATTTTCGCGTATCTCCCCGAGTGAAGCACCACTTATGCCCTGATCGAAGCGCCTCTTCGCCCTGGCCTCCGCGTTCGCATCGAGGAAGAACTTGGCTTCGGCTTCGGGAAAGACTACCGTCGTCATATCTCTTCCTTCTACGACCGCATCGGTGCTTCCTGCAATTCGCCTAACGTGTTCATTCACGATTGTCCGGAGCTCTGGAATGGCCGACAGCTGCGCGACGAAAGCGTCGACCTTGGCGCCGTGGAGCTGTGACTCGACATCGGCGCCGTCGAGATGAAGGTGGCCACCCTCGTACTCTATGCGCGCCACGCGAGCGAGGGCGACTACCGCCTCTGAGTCGGAAGGGTCTGCTCCTTCTCGCAGGGCTCGGATCGTCATCGCGCGATAGATGTTCCCCGAGTTGATGTAGGTGAAGCCGAGGCCCTCGGCTAACATACGGGCTATCGTGCTCTTGCCCGAGCCCGCCGGTCCATCTATCGCGATTATCATCGATCCTTATCTCCATATCCTCGCAGGGACTCGATTTCGGTGTCCAAAAGCTCCCTAAAGGAGCCCTCGGCCAAGTCGCCCAAGGCGATTCCCCCTATCCGAATCCGCCTGAGCAGTTTCGCCTTGCGGCCGAAATGCTCGAGCACTTTTCGTATTTCACGATTTTTGCCCTCGAGAAGCACTACTCTAGCGCCCGCGAGCCCCCTGCGTCTTATAGAAACTGCCTTATAGACTACGCCCTCGATCTCGATGCCCTCGCGAAAGGCCTTGAAGAAGTCCTCGCCTAATGTGCCGTCGGCTTCGATCTCGTACTCCTTTTCGATTCCCCCCGAAGGATGAACGAGGATTGACGCGAGGTTTCCATCGTTCGTGAAAAGGATGAGGCCAGAGGACCATTGGTCGAGGCGGCCTACGTTGTAGACGCGCTCCTCGACCCCTTTAAGGAGACTCGAGGCGAGACTCCTTCCTTCCGGATCGGACATGGCGCAGATATAACCCGCGGGCTTATTAAGGAGGAGATAACGCTTGTGCTCCTCGGGCTCGAGAAGCTTCCCGTCAAGGGTTACGCGATCGCCAGGGCGCACTCGCACCCCGAGTTCGGAAGAGATTTGACCGTTAATGCTCACCCGACCTGCGAGGATTATCTCTTCGCAGGCGCGGCGGGAGGCTACGCCTGAATGTGCAAGGTAAACTTGGAGGCGTAACCCTTCTTCAGTCATGAGCGGATTCTGCCCCTTCCTTTGTCGGCTCTGTCGGCTCGGAGCTCACCGCCATCTCGCTTGCGGGGGGTATTGGCTCACTATCGTTATCGTCGAAGCGTCCGCTCTCGAGCTCGTCGAGACGGGGGAGCTCGGCTATGGAGCCGAGGCGGAAGTATTTGAGGAACTCCTTGGTCGTACCGTATTGGACCGGCCTGCCAGGAGATTCTTTCTTGCCTACTTCTTTAATAAATTCTCGGTCGAGAAGGAAGCGGATCATGCCGTCGGCGGAAACGCCGCGTATTGCCTCGACCTCTGCTCGCGTGATGGGCTGGGAATAGGCGACAATGGAGAGTGTCTCGAGCGCCGCTCGCGAAAGGCGGTTCTCGTTTTTCTTGCCGTAGCGCTCCTTGAGGTTTTCCCAGAGCTCGGCCTTTGGCGCAAGGATCCAGCCCCCACCCGAATGGATCGGTTCGACACCCCGGGTCTGGGAAGCGCGACACTCTTCACAGAGGAGCGCAATGGCCCCATCGATGACTTCTCGCGAAAGCCCCGTGATGCGCGCGAGGGCGGCTTCGTCGAGGGCCTCGGATTCGAGAAAGAGGACTGTCTCCACGAGAGCGGCCTCTTTTTCAAGCCTCACTTCCATGGATCACCCCCTTTGAAAAAGAACGTATCTCTATATCTCCGAATAATCTATGTTGAAATATTGAGACAACGTGATATTTCACTGCTTCAAGAATTGCTAGAAAGGCGCAGACAATATCCATGGTCGAATGAGGCCGCACTATGAGATCCGTGAAGGAAAAGGAGCCTTTAGTTTCAAGAAATTCATGGATGAGGGCGGTCTTCTCGTTGATAGAAACTTCCTCGTAGAGATCCATGATTCGTTCGGAGGAAAGATTGGTGACGAGTGAGGAAAATGAGCGCAGGAGGTCCCAGACATCTATCTCCGCCCATAGGTTCGCCTCCTCGGCGAAGGGAAGCGGCCTTTGTATCTTTTTGCGCTCGACCGACCACTCGACCTCCATCTCTTTTCGCTCCATGAGTTCGGAGAGGCGTTTGAATTTCTGGTACTCGATAAGCTTTTCGATGAGCTCGCGTCGCGGGTCGTCGAGTTCGTCGTCAAGCTCGCTCTCGATAGGAAGGAGCATACGAGACTTTATATACAGGAGGGTTGCTGCCATAGCGTAGAACTCGGTAAGGTCGTCGAGGTCTATATCCTCGTCGCTGTTGAGGTAGGTTAAATACTGCTCAGTGATGGACGCAATAGGAATATCGTAAACGCTCACTTCGTTCTTGCGAATGAGAAATAAGAGAAGATCGAGGGGGCCCTCGAAGTCCTTGAGTCGAAAGAGCCGACCCTGCCCGGCGGAAACCGATGGCGCGGCCGTTCCCGTCTGGCCGTTCTGCTGCCATGAGCCATTTCCTGCTTGAGCGCCATCCATGGCCATCTCGTGGGTTTTTACCATCGAAGAAACGATGATAGCGGGCTTAACCTAGAAGGTAAATACCCTGTGGCGGAAGTGAAGCGAGCACCGCAGCGTAAGTCTCCCCACTTGTCGGGTCACGGAGGCTCGGATCGAGGTCGAGGAGGGGCTGGAGGGCGAATTGCCGCTCTCGCAATGCCGCGTGGGGAATGACAAGGTCGGCCTCGCGGAGGATGAGGTCGTCATAGAGGAGAATATCGATGTCGAGACTTCTCGGCCCCTTGAATCGTTCACGACTACGGTCCCGGCCGAAGCGGGCCTCTATCGCGCCTATCGCGGTCAGGAGTTCGTGAGGTGAGAGCGTGGTTTCACCCATTGCGGCAGCATTGACGAAATCGGCCTGATCCGTCACGTACATGGCCTTTGTACACCACAGCCTCGACAGGCGCGCTTGTGCGAGAAAAGTCTCGAGGCTAGCGAAGGCGGCTCGAATAGTGGTGGCTGAGTCGCCTACATTAGAGCCGAGCCCAAGGTATGCTCGCGCCACAAGTTAAAAAAGGCCTTCGTCTTCGGTGGCGGGCTTATCAGAGGTGGCGGGCTTGGTCGCCTTGGCCCCTGCTGTCGGCGTAGCTGAAGATGCTTGTTTAGTCGGTCTCCCAGGGCCTCGGGCGACGCTTTCGGTGGTTTTCACTTGAGCCTTATCGTCCTTGGCCGCCCCTAAAGGATTTACCGTCAAAGAGGCTAGTCTCGCGTCCGCCTCTCCTTGGACAATCGGTACGGGTTCAGGGTGCTGACTCACGAAGATGGCTTCGCGCACTTTCTTTTCGATGGTGGCGGCCACTTCGGGGTTCTGTTCTATGAAAAGCTTGGCGTTATCCCTGCCCTGCCCGACCTTTTCTTCGCCCCATGTGTACCAGGCGCCCTTTTTGTCGATGATTTCGTACTTGACCGCAGCGTCGATGAGGGAGCCGGACGCGGATATTCCCTTACCGAACATGATCTCAAGCTCTACCTTGCGGAAGGGCGGCGCAACCTTGTTCTTGACTACCTTGACGCGGACTTTGTTGCCGATCGCTTCTTCCTCGCCCTTCTCGATTGTCTCGATCTTTCGGACTTCGAGGCGGACGGAAGCGTAGAACTTGAGAGCATTTCCGCCGGTCGTCGTCTCGGGATTGCCGAACATTACGCCAATCTTCATGCGGATCTGGTTAATGAAGATAAGGATAGTCTTTGACTTGGAGAGGGTTCCCGTGAGTTTGCGTAGGGCCTGGCTCATAAGTCTGGCCTGAAGACCCATATGGGCGTCGCCCATGTCCCCTTCGATTTCGGCCTGGGGTGTGAGGGCGGCGACGGAATCGATGACGATTATATCCACCGCGCCCGAGCGGACGAGTGATTCGGTGATATCCAGGGCCTGTTCTCCCGAATCGGGCTGTGATACCCATAGATCGTCTATATTGACGCCAAGGTTCTTGGCATAGACCGGATCGAGAGCATGCTCCGCATCGACGAAAGCCGCTATGCCGCCCAATTTCTGCGCCTCCGCTATAGCATGAAGCGCAAGCGTGGTCTTGCCTGAGGACTCAGGACCATATATCTCGATGACGCGGCCTCTGGGATAACCGCCGACACCGAGGGCCTCGTCGAGGAGGATGGAGCCCGAGGGGATCACCTCGATACCATTGGCTGCGTTGTGGGCGCCGAGCTTCATGATAGAGCCCTGGCCGAATTGTTTCTCTATTTGTGCGCGCGCGGCATCGAGGGCCTTGAGTTTTTCGTCCATTTCGCTGGATACGGCCCCTTGAACCGCTGCGCTCTCTTTCTTGACCATGGTTCCTCCGCTGTACATACGCCGATGAAGCCGTCTGAGCGCTTCAAATAAAAAGCACTATACATCCATTTCGCGAGAAAAAAAAGCCAAGGAGCGTTCGCACGTGTTGGCGGTTATGTTTTCCTGAATATCTCAAGAGGCGGGAGATGGGCAGCCCGCTTGGCCGGAAGGAAAGAGGCGAGAAGGCAGAGCGCTAGGCTTGTCATGGCGACCACGACGAGTTCGCCCCAATGGAAATGGACGGGAATGCGCTCGATGTAGTAGGCGGGGTCGAGCAGGCGTATTACCGATTTGGGCGCGCCCGCGCCCGAGATCCAGGCCCAAAGACGCGAGACTGCGTTGATTATGACCTCGATTCCGCCTATGAGGTCGTTGATTCTCCAGGCAATGAAGCTGCCAATCCCTATCCCGAATACCGTCCCGAGGCCGCCCACGCCTACGCCGGCGAGAAGAAAGACCTGGCTTATGAACGCAGGAGAGGCGCCCGCGCTTTTTAATATCGCGATATCCTTGCGGCGCTCGAGGACGAGCATGACGAGGGCAGAGCTCACATTGATGGCAGCGACCGCCACGGCGAGAGCCATGACGAGGAGGAGAAGAGCCTTGGTCGTCGCAAAGGACTTGTAGACGTTGCGTTCCACCTCAGGCCAAATAGAGACACTCCAATCGGCGGTCAGGGCGGAGGATACCACGGCCCTGACTGGTTCGAGATTGCCGTAGGGGGCGCCAACCTTAATTCCGATGATCTGTCGCGGGCTGCCGGCAGTGAAAAGTTTCTCTCCCGCGCGAAAGGAGACAAAGGCCCATAGCTCGTCGAGCTGCCGATAGCCTGCCGACACTATGCCCTTCACCCGGAAAGCCGAGACTTTCGGCGTGAATGTGGAGTAGCTCTCGCCGAAGGCAACTGGCCTCGAGGTGACGAGGCTCACTATGTCGCCGACTTTAGCGCCCAGATTTCGAGCGAGAGCTTCCCCTAAAAGGATTTGGTTCGTCGAGTCGAGTTTCATTTCGCCCGAGTTCAGCCGCAAGTAAGTTGCGGTGCCGGAGTCAGCCAGAAAGCTCGGATCGACGGCGCGAAGTTCGACGCCGGCGTTGCGGTCGCCCAAGAGGGCCACACCGTAGGAATCGGACTCTGGAAAGACAGCCTTGATGCCCGCTCTACCCCTGAGCGCTTCGGCTTTTGTCCTGAGTTCTTCTCCGGTGACTACGTAGAGACTCTGAGCCTGAAGGTGGTATGTGCCGACTTCGATATAGCGGGCGGTGATGCCTTCGATCATCCCGTCCGCCACGACGAGGACGACGACGAGAGGCACAAGGCTTAGGGCGACACCGAGGACTGCACCCCGGAGGTAGCGTCTTCCCGGCGCTTCGTCCGCGCCCTTTCGACCGCGCTCCAGGCCAAGGAGTCGTCGCGCGAAGAAGATGGCGGGCTCTAATATACGAATTCCTCGACCTTTCATCCTGCAGGCCTGAGCTTTCCGTCCTTAAGGACGTAGAGCTGGTCGGCCTGGGCGGCGAACTCCGGATCGTGGGTAACGAGAACGAGCGTTGTGCCGTAGCGGCCGGAGAGCCCGAAGAGCAGTTCTCTCACCGCCTTCGCGCTCATTGCGTCGAGATTGCCTGTCGGCTCGTCGGCGAGCACGAGGCTCGGTTGATTAATGAGCGCACGGGCTATAGCCGCCCTTTGGCGTTCGCCTCCCGAGAGGGCTCCGGGCAGATGATCGAGCCTATCGCCTAGGCCCATGTCAGAGAGGAGAACCCTTGCCCGCTCGTAAGCATCGACCTTCTTTTCTCCCCTCATATATGCCGGCAAGGCTACGTTCTCGAGGGCACTGAAGTCTTTAAGCAGGTAATGGAACTGGAAGACAAATCCTACCGTTTTCGCGCGGTAATCGGTGAGCTCGCGCTCTGCCAAACGTTCGAGATGGAGGCTTCCTACGCGTAGGCTTCCGCCGCTCGGCTTGTCGAGTCCCCCAAGCATGGATAGGAGAGTGCTTTTGCCGCAACCACTCGCGCCCGTGATGGCTACACGGGAGCCTGCTTCTATCGAGAGTTCCAGGCCATTGATCACACGCAGTTTTTCGGCTGCGCTCGCAAAAGTTTTCTCGAGGCCGACACACTCGACGAGGCTCTCACTCATAGCGGAGGACCTCTGCGGGTGCGAGATGGGCGATTCGCCGCGAGGCAGAAGCGGCGGCCACTTCTGCCGAGGCTATTGCCGCCGCGACGACGAAGAAAGTCTCAGGAAAGAGGACTCGCACGGGAACCTCCATAAGGTAAAAGTACTGGGGCGAAAAGACACGGAACTCGTCGCCCGAGAAGTTGCCGGCGATTCGGGACCAAAGGTACGAGGCGCCGTTTACGACAGCCTCTACGAGGGAAAAAACTTCGTTTACATTGAGCGCTATGAGGAGCCCGAGAATAAGACCGACGAGAGCCCCAACAGTTCCGATCGCGAGCCCATTGAGGGTGAAGACCCTCCTGAGCTCGTCTGGACCTGCGCCCATGGCCTTGAGAACCGCTATGTCCTCGGTCCTCTCGGCGACTGCCCTGCGCATGGAGTGGAAGATATTGACGCCGACCACGAGAAAAATAAGCCCTATGAGGAGCATCATTACGGTTTTCTCGATGCGCAGGGCGCCGAAGAATGCGCGGTTGTAGTCACGCCAGCTTTCGACTCTATCGGCCCCGAGCCCCAGCTCGGATTGGATTCGCTCGCAGAAGGCGCGATCCGAATAGCGGTCATAGAGCTTCACGCCGTAGACGTAGCGCTGGGCTCGGTCCTTGGGGAATATCGATGCGGCGGCCGAGGAAGAGAAGGACATGAGCGCCATGCCGAAGTCGAAATCGTAATAACCCGAGCGGAAGATCCCGTCGACCCGGACGCGAACCATCTTCGCCTCGACCCCCTCCTTCCCTCCGGAGGATACGACAAGAAGTTCAATCTGAGACCCCGGCTGCAAGTCCAAATAGCGGGCGAGCTCGGCACCGAGGACGATCCCCTCGCCCGTCGGACCTTCATTCTTCTTGGAGTTCTCGAAGTGGAGGGATTTAATCATTTGAGGATCGCGCATTCCCGCGTCCGAAGGGATGGCTCGTAGGGTGAGTGGAAAGGATAGGCCGTCCTTCGAGATGATGAGGCTGCGCGTTTCAGTGAAGGGTAGGACGCTCGAGACTCCTTTTTGCGCGGCCAGGTTGGATGCGAGGGCATCGTCCAGGCTCTCTGATTCGATGCGAACATGGAAGCTCGATATATCAAGGATAGAATCGATAAAGCTGAGCTGAAAGCCGTTCATGACTCCGAGCACGACGATCAGGGCGGCTACGCCTATGGCGATTTCCGCAGCGGCGAGAACTGAGGAAGCGGAACCTCCCGACTCCTTCCGTGCGGCGAACCAACGGTGCGCGACGAAACCGATCCATCGTGGGATTTTCATCGGTATTCCCTCGTCCGAGCGAGACTGCCCTCGATGTAGAACTCGTCTTTCACCTTGCGTCCATTTAAATAGGTAGCCTTCACGAAGAGCTGTCCCGAATCGTAGAGCTCCTCGACACGACCGCCCTCGATAGTCTCGACCGAGAGTAGAAGCACGCCGTCACGTCTAGTTTCTACGCGCTCAATGCTGCCGTCTTCGGCGTAGCTACGCGAGACGAGGCTCGTATGCTCGCCGACTTTCGTCGATTCCTCGACGAGTCTGCCCGCCTTATCGTAGCGGTAGCTCGTTATTATCTCGGCGCCCCCAGATTTCGTTTCCTTACGCGAGGAGAGCCTGCCCTCTTCGTCATAGACGAGCTCTGAGGAAGTGCCGGAGGCTTTGTCCTGGACAGAAACAGAGCTTAATGAGCCCTTTTCTCCGTAGCCCCGCTTCTCGATCGATTGGGCTTCCCCATCCTTGACGGTCTGTTTCACTATCGCCCTGCCCGCCCCGTCATAGGCGAGGATGGTGGTGACGCCGTCCTGTGTCCAGGTTCCCTGGGGGCCATCCTCGGTTGAAATCATGCCGGAACTGCCTTCTCCAAAGCTGCCCTCTGCATCGAGACCGAGAAGACGGCCGGTATGGTCGTAACGATAGCGCATGCTGCCGATGGCTACATCTGAGCCATCCCTCGCTTCTATGCGCTCGAGACGGCCTTCTACACGGATGTAGCTCCTCGTTTCGTACGGAAGGGAGTCCTCTCCCATGTACTTTTCTTCGAGGAGTGCGCCTTTTGCATCGTAGGACAGCTCTTCTACAAGCTCTTTCCCGCGATAGACAAGCTCTTGATAACCGTTTTTCCCCTCTAAACGCTCCGTGCGCTCATCCTCCGCAGTTTCCTCCTTGCCTTCGCTGAAGACAGCGAAGGCAGCAAAACATAGCATGAGGGCGAGGGCGAGGCGGGAGTAGCGCATCATGCATCTATCCCAAGGAAGGAGTCGAGGAAAGTATCGAGAACAAAGGGGGAGAGATCGGCGTTGCCTTCCCCTGTCCCGACGAAGGCAGTAGGCAGTCCGAGTTCCTTTGCCAGGCGAATGGCCATGCCTCCCTTGGCCGAG
>Ga0326728_10026165_pt1 | contig 10361 bp, 4 predicted proteins | sample MB3enrmetagenome_FD_207602 | JGI IMG/M metagenome (GOLD analysis project Ga0326728, IMG submission 207602) | Lab enriched peat soil microbial communities from McLean, Ithaca, NY, United States - MB31MN | ecosystem: Environmental > Terrestrial > Soil > Wetlands > Peat | place: USA: New York... | reverse complement strand
TCTCGTGTTTTGTACAGTTAATTGATTCTAATGATTCTCTTGCACACCCTCACCCCCTATCCCCGCGGCCTACATTCTGCCAATCTTAGTGGCGGGTGACAGGGCGGTGGTCCTCCGGCAAGGCGGGACGGGAAAAAGGGAGGGACGGGAAGACGGGGGGGGCGGGACCGGGTGAACGCGCGGATTCTCCATTTCCTCCTCCCTACTCCCCCTTGGAGGGGCCGGGGGTGAGGGGGTCACGCAGCGGACTCTGTAACAGTTATTTCGTGAAAGCGCCTAGGGGCCGCGGAATTCCATCCGGCGCCGCAGGGTGGTTCGGCCAGCTATTTCAACACCATGCCCAGTAGTGACATCCTGACGTAGAGGCCATTCTGTGCCTGGCGGAAATAGGCGGCCCGCGGATCACTGTCGACTTCCTTCGCGATCTCATCGAGGCGGGGAAGCGGATGCATGACTATGGCGTTGGCCTTCATCAAGCGCAGGGATTCTGAACTGATCACGTAGACGCCGCGGCACTGCTCGTAGTCGGCAATTCGGTCTCCAAAGCGCTCCTTTTGAATCCGCGTTTGGTAAACCACATCCACCTCGGGCAAGACTTTATCGAGGTCAGTTTCTTCCACGTACCAGACCTGCCTTTCGCGCAGGTGGTCAAGGATATCCTCTTTCATTTTCAACAAAGGAGGAGCGACGAAATAGATTCTGATGTTCTGGAACTTACTCAATAGATAGGTCAGCGAGCGAACCGTGCGGCCTTGTGCCAAGTCTCCTACCATGGCGATGCGCAAGCCATCAATCGAGCCTATCTCTTTATGAATGGTGTAGAGGTCAAGCAGGGCCTGGGTGGGATGTTGGCCGGCCCCATCTCCAGCGTTAATCACCGGGATGCGCGATACCGACGCCGCCCGTTTGGCCGACCCAACCTCGTGATGGCGGAGCACGAGGACATCCGCGTAACCGTTCAAGATTCGTACCGTGTCCTCGAGTGTCTCGCCCTTGGCGACCGAGGAGAACTCGGCGGCGTTTTCCGTGGAAATCACGCTCCCACCGAGTCGGTACATGGCCGTTTCAAAGGAGAAGCGGGTCCGGGTTGACGGCTCATAGAAGAGGGTGGCCATGATTCGCCCGTGGAACTGGGAAGTCCCACCGTCTGCCACCACCTGCTCCATTTCTTGAGTGGTTTCATTGAGACGCAAAAGCGTAGGTAGATCGAATTGCTGGGCTTCAATTACATGGTGCAAATCCATAGGATTCAAACTCCTCCAGAAATAAGGTAGCGCAGAGTCTCGCTTTTCAGAGACTCTGCGGTTTTTCCTTCAGAGTCTTGCCATTCAAAGACTCTGCAGCTTTTCCTTCAAATTCCTGCTCGTTCGTCTGCAAGCCGAATTATACGCCCAATTGCACGGGTACAAGCCGCAGAGTCTCTGAAAAGCGAGACTCTGGGCTACAGGCTTCAGCAGAAGGTGACGCCATGACAAAGTTTCTGCCCGCCACCTGAATGATTGCAGACTCGCGGAAAAACGCCTAGAAATTCTCCAGCAAGGTGATATCATTCCATCGCATGAATTCCCACAGTAAACGAATTGCGGCAGTGAATAACCCGACAGAAAAGTTCCCACCCTGCCTCGTGCAACCTCGGGACGAGGCGCGCGGCCGTCTCTGGCGGTACATCCTAGCCTTCTTTGCCGGAACGGTGCTTGTCGGAACTCTCACCGCGCTTCATATCTTGGAGAAAGAAAAGGCTGGCATTGCCTATTGGCAGGACCAACAGTCGACCATCGTGGACGACCGTGCGCGTCAGATTTCAAACTGGCTGGGGGAACGCCGAGCCGATACAAGGCTGCTTTCCTCATATCTTTCCGTTCAGCAATTACTCCATCCTGTTGAGAAATCGGGTTCGAGCGGCGTTTTTCAGACTAGCGTACTGGAAGACGTTTCAATGCTCATGGGCCAGTTCGCTTTCACACACGATTACCCGGGCATTTACCTTGTCAGCCTGGAGGGAAGTGTGATAGCCCAGTCCGGGAGCTCGGAGAGCGTGTCGCCCGCAGTGATTGAAAGAGCGCGCAAAGTCTTGCAGGGCGACGTCCCTTGGGTTGACCTGGTGGGCGAGACTCCGGCGAACAGTTTTGTATATTTCATTTCCCCGGTTTTTGTAGGTATGCGCTCGGAAGTGGAGCCGAAGCCTTCGCCATCGTGCGTTGGCGCGATCGTCTTGCAAATCGACCCCAAAAGAAGTCTGTTTCCACTCTTGGTGGCGGAGGGTGTGCCCACGCGGAGTGGTGAAACCCTGCTCTTGCGACATGAAGGGAACGAAGTGATTTACTTCTCACCGCTTCGCAACGTACCTCTCACCCAAGGTTTATTGCACCGTCCTCTCTCGGTGTTAACGGCCAAGGCTGGGTGGGAAGACAGATCTTTGAGCGGGGAGATGTTGGATTATCGTGGCGTTCCTGTCCTGAGCGATGAGCGGCATATCCCGCTGACCGATTGGATATTGGTGAGAAAGATTGATCGCAAAGAAGCGCTTGAAGATTTTTACCAAACAGCTCGCCTCGAGGCGATGGTGGGAGCGTTAATTGTTCTGGTTTTCGCCTATGTGTTGGTCGGGTACCGGCGGAAGATACTGGCTCGCGCCCTGCAAGAGAGGGTGGAACACCAGCAGGCAATCCTGGCCATCCAGGCGTTTGCGCAGGAGATGGTGGACAATGTTCCGATGGGCTTACTGATCCTCTCGCCTGACCTGAACGTGCTTTCCGCCAACCGAACGTTTCTCGAAGCGTTCCATCTGCGCCCGGAAGAAGCCATTGGGCGGTCTCTGCCCGAAGTCGTACAAGCAGAAGGGCCGCCACGCCGGATCATGGGCGCCACGGGGCCAAGCAGCGGGCCGCATGATGTGGTCGTGGATCTAGCCGCGCCAGGGGGAATAGGTGCCCGGCCCGCCCGGCTCACTCTGACCCAGATCTCAAACGGGCAGGGCAAGGGCCGCCTTTTGCTGACCGTGGAGGACCTGACGGAGAGCGAGCGCCTGCGGACTGCTGCCGAAGCTTCGGGGCGCCGCCTGCGAGAACTGGTGCAAAGCATTGACGCGATCGTTTGGGAAGCCGAGGCCAAGACCCATCAATTCACTTTTGTGAGCCAGCGGGCTGAACAGATCCTGGGCTATCCTGTCGGGCAGTGGCTTAGCCAAGCTGATTTCTGGGAGCAGCATCTCCATCCGCTCGATCGCGAACAGGCTGCGGGCGCGCGCCGACAGGCGATGGCGGAGGGGCGAGATCACAGTCTTGAATACAGGATGCTGGCGGCGGACGGTCGCCAGGTTTGGCTGCACGATACAGTCCATGTGGTTTTGGATGCGGAGGGACGCCCCATCCAACTCCGCGGGGTGGCCATTGACTCCACCAAGGGGAAGCTGGCCGAGGAGGCGTTGCGGGCTTCCGAGGAAAAGCACAGGTTGCTTTTTGCCGGAAACCTCGCCGGGGTCTTCTATGCGGATCTGGACGGCGCCGTCCTGGATTGTAACGACGCGCTGGTTCGGATATTGGGCTACGACTCGCGCCAGGAGCTTCTCGGTCGCAACCTCTCGGATTTCTTTTCTGATCCGGCAGATCGAGAGCAGCTATCGAGGGCCCTGCGGCAGGGAAAGGCGCTGGCCAATTTTGAAGAACCGGTTCGCCGCAAGGACGGGAGCGTGGTATGGCTTCTGATGAATGCCTGCTTGATGGAAGGGCCGAGGGGACAGCCGGCGATCGTTCAGGCGACATTGATTGACATCACGGAACGCAAAGCGGCGGAAGCAGAGAGAATGCTCCTGATGACCGCTATCGAACAGTCGGCGGAAGGGATCATGATCACCGATGCCGAGGGTACCATCCGGTACGTCAATCCCGCCTTCAGTCGTGTTTCGGGTTATGCACGCGAAGAAGCCCTTGGGAAAAACCCGCGCCTTCTCAAGTCTGGAAAGCAAGACGAGGCTTATTACAGGAAACTCTGGACCACCATCCTGGGCGGCGAAATCTGGCAGGATGAGATCACCAACCGCCGCAGCGACGGGGATCTCTACATGGAGCAGATGACCATCACGCCGGTGCGGGACCAGCGCGGGGAGATCACTCACTTCATTGCTATCAAAGCGGAGGTGACAGAACGAAAACGCCTGGAGCAGCAGCTTCGGCAGGCGCAGAAAATGGAAGCGGTGGGGCGGCTGGCGGGCGGGGTCGCGCACGACTTCAACAATCTGCTCACCATTATCAGTGGTTACGGCGGACTTCTGCTCGAGCATCCCGGCACCATCGAACCGCTGCGGGGCTATGTCAACGAGATCCGGAATGCCACGAGCCGGGCCGCCTCCCTGACGCGCCAGCTTCTTGCCTTCAGCCGGCAGCAGGTGTTGGCGCCGCGAGTTCTGGGTCTGAACGCCGTGGTCGCCAATATCGAGAAGATGCTAAAGCGGTTAATTGGGGAGGATATTGACTTGGTCACGATTCTGGGGGAGAGCTTGTGGCCCATCAAGGCCGATCCGGGGCAACTCGAACAGGTGCTTCTGAATCTGGCCGTCAACGCGCGCGATGCCATGCCCAACGGCGGCGTATTAACCATCGAGACGGCGAACGTGGAAATGGACAGCGCTTCTGCCCAGTCCCACTTTCCTCTCTCCCCGGGCCCCTATGTTCTGCTGGCGTTTAATGACACCGGCATCGGGATGGATGCCGAGACACAAGCCCGCATTTTTGACCCATTCTTTACCACCAAGGAGAAGGGAAAAGGCACCGGCCTGGGGTTGGCAATGGTCTACGGCATCGTCAAGCAGAGCGGGGGATACATTTGGGTCTACAGCGAAGTGGGGAAGGGGACTACCTTCAAGATTTACTTGCCTCGAACCGAGGGAGAGGTTGTTGAGTCGGGCCCCGGGCGAAGTCTAGTCGAGGCTCAACAAGGGACGGAGACGCTCTTGCTGGTGGAGGATGAAGACGCAGTCCGGGCGCTGGTGCGAAATGTCTTGAAGGAGAGAGGTTATAGGGTCATGGAAGCCAGCCGCGGTGAAGACGCTCTTGAACTCGCGGAACAGTACTGGGGGCAGATTGATTTGCTGGTGACCGACGTGGTGATGCCGCAGATGAGTGGACGCGAACTCGCCCGCCGTCTCGCTAATTTGCACCCGCAGATCAAAGTGCTCTACATCTCGGGTTACGCGGACAACGCGGTCTGGTATCAAGGCGGGCTTAGTTCCGGTGTGGGATTCCTGCAAAAGCCTTTTTCCCCCGAGGCACTGGCTCACAAGGTCCGAGAGGTATTGGGCGGTCCCCCCCACGGGCGTTCCTAACTGCTCGAGGCGGCGGCCCACCTGAAAAGCACGGGTCGGCGAGAGCATCTTCCCTGCCAAATAAAGTTGGCGGGCCGTGGAAGCGGCCCGCCATGTTTAGTTTCCAAGCTCTCAGCGGGCGGATTCCAGTTGAGGTGTTTCTTGATTGAAAACGAGGACCTTGTTCGAGTCAGCGAAGCGAATCTCAACGAGGGACATCGTCCCGTCGGAAGCGGTGTTGTAAACAACCGCATTGCGGTCGTAGCCCTTGGAGCGCTCCTCGACTCTGCCTTCTGTTGAAAGAACAACTTTGTGGTGCTGGGCGAATTCTACGGTTGCCTCCGGGCTGTGGGTTTCCCACTGCACAGACCACCTACCTGCCGGAACAGTTGTCCCGTTCAGAACGAAATCATGACCAAAGGTCACAGTCCGCGAGTTCTTAGCCAAGGCGGGAATGCCGGAGGCCAAAAGCAGCGCCACCGACAGAACCGATGTTCCGAGATACTTTGTGATGTTCACATTCATTTGATTCTCCTTCTTCATTTGATTGTCCTTTTCTTACTGCGCACCCATCTTCCTCTAGGCCTGTTGCGATGTCGATGCACTGGAGGTGAACTGTTGTTGAACTTTGGATGAACGAGAACCCTACCCGGAATAAAGGGTGAATTCGAGAGGCGGAGCGATTCTCCCGGGGGTGCGACATAGAAGTGGGAGTCCTGGCGCTGGCGCATGACATGTTTGTGAAAGCTTACTACGGCGGCAGCAGGGTGGTCCGGGGAGCGCGCCAAGGGGGCGATAGAACTCAGCCCAGGGCGCAAGAAGGTGTAGAAAAATTAGGAAAGCTCCGTTATTTAATCCTGCTGTATTTTGTCCTTGACATTCGGTTTCGGCCGGAGTAATAACAGCTACGCAAAGCGGCTTGGCTGTCGAGTAGCAGCGGCGCACAGTGGTTAGGTTGGTCCATGCAAGCTAGAGGCGACGCGCTCGACCGACTTCGGGTATTTCCGGGATTTGAAGCTCCCAGGCCTTTCGGCCTTCTTGGGAAGGCATGCCGTTCGCATTCTTGGTGAAAGAATATCCCAAGTTTGGAGAGTATGCAGTTTTTTGTATATGCATTCATTTTTTGGAATTTCATGGCATATTGTGAGAATCCGAATAGTGGACTATCATCAAGATAACTAAGGACTTAAGTGCTCTTCTTGCTTTGGAATTATGATTGCTCAAAGATTGGGTTCGAAGGTGGTAGACTGTCCAGTACGTTTCTTCCATAGCGTGGATAAGGAAGAGATGGAAGACTTGAACGGATCTAGTAACTTCACGCCACATGTAAGTAAGCGAGTCACTCTCGGGGTACTTGCAGTGGAGATTTGTTCAAGTGCGGAAATCTGCAACGTCTTACGGATTCGTAGGCCTTTTCGGCCAGATCTTGGGAAGCCTAATAATCTGTTTCAATGAGGAGGTAGTATGCGTATTCACCCGCTTTTGAAAGCATTAGTTCTGGGTGTCGCAGTCGGTTTGTTCGCGGTCAGCCAAGTCAGGGCTGACGAGCTCTACGGCAGAATTCGGGGCACGGTGATTGACGCGACGGGCGGGGTAGTCCCCGGGGCCGTCGTCAAAGCCGCGTGTGTTGAAACGGGGGTTTCCAAGGAGACGAAAAGCGCGGAGGATGGAACTTATGCGTTTCTCCAGCTCCTGGCTCCCGCAACGTATGTGATTACTGCCGAGCACTCCGGTTTCAGGGCTTTCAGCGTTTCCGGCATCCATTTGGACGTCAACCAGGTTTATGTCCAGAACATGACCTTGGAGGTCGGCACAATGCGGCAGGTGGTGACGGTGGAGGCCAACACCGCTCAAGTCGAGACAACGAGCATCCAATTGGGAACCACGATTGCGGGCACGCAGATTGTCGACATGCCTCTTGTCGGCCGCAACTGGATAGCACTTCAGCAACTGGAGCCCGGCGTGGTGGCCCAGTCAGACGCGCGCGGCAACTACTCAACGAACGGCAGCCAGACCGCCCAGAACAGCTTTTTGGTGAACGGTAACGACACCAACGACCTACCCTTGAACACTGCCCTGGTAGTTCCCAGCCCTGATGCCATCGGTGAGTTCCGGATGGTGACCAATACGATCAACCCTGAATATGGACGCAACTCAGGCGCTATCCTGAACGCGATTGTCAAGTCGGGCGGCAACAAATTCCATGGTGACGGATTCGATTTCTTTCGCGACACCAGCTTGAATTCTCGCAACTTTTTCTCTGTGTCGCCTTCCGTTTTTCATCAAAATGTGTTCGGTGGCACCGTGGGGGGGCCCATCTGGAAGGACCACACGTTCTTCTTCGTGTCATACCAGGGTTCCCGCTTCCGCGAGCCCAGTGCCAACGGCGGCGGCCTTGCAACGGTGTTCACGTCGGATCAGCGCAACGGGATTTTCCCGGATGTCGCCGCCTGCACCACCACAGGTCTTGCCTGCCAATCTCCGTTCCCGATGGTAGGAGAGGACGGCAATACTTATCCGGCGGGAACTTCTTACGCCACGCTGTTCCCGACCGGGTCCATTCCCTCGGCGGATTTGAACCCGATCGCTAAGGCACTGATGGACACCTACGTGCCTCAACCGAATTTGCAGAGTAACGAGTACTCGTTCAATCCCCTTACTGTTGGAAAGCAGGACCAGCTCCTAACGCGGGTCGATTACAACATCGGGAGCAAGGACCTCCTTTGGGGTTACCTGCTGTGGCAGCGAAACCCCACCACGGATGACACGGCCTTCACAGCAGGCAATTTGCCGGGCTTTGCTGACATCGACAGGCGCCACACCCAGCAAGAAACCATCTCCTGGACGCACACCTTTTCTCCCAGCATCCTAAACGAGGTCCGACTGGGCTATACTCGTTTCAATTTTGATGCCGTAGAACCCCTGAAACCGGTGTTGCCTTCTTCCGCGGGCTTCGACATCAGCCCGCAGGATCCGGCGGGCGCGGGACTCCCGCTCATTGGTTTGACAGGGTACTTCACCCTCGGCTTCTCCAACAACGGACCGCAACCGCGCCTTGATCAGACCAAGCAATTCATTGACAACTTCACTTGGAACAAGGGAAAGCACACCATCAAGATCGGGACCAACATCAGCCTGTTTTACGTCGACAACCCATTCTACGGCAATAACAACGGTAACTATGGCTTTGGCGGGGCCGGTACGTATAGCACGGGCGATCCAGGTGCAGATTTCCTCCTGGGCATTCCCGACACCTATGCGCAAGGGACGGGTGACACCATCGATGCTCGCGCCAGGGAGTATTACGCCTACGCTCAGGATCAGTATAAGATCCGGCCCAATTTCACTCTCACCTTCGGTGTAGGATGGAGCGTGGACACTCCGATCGACGACATTTTCCACAACGACCACGCCGCCACCGCATTTCGTGCCGGCCAGCAGTCCACTGTTTTCCCGAACGCTCCCACGGGGTATGTCTTTAACGGCGATGCCGGTGTACATGCTTACGGCGTGACTCACTACAAGAACTTTGGGCCGCGCGTTGGCTTTGCCTATAGCCCAAATTGGGGACCGCTCACGGGCGGAGCAGGCAAGACGAGCATCCGGGCCGGAATCGGCATCTACTTCAACCGATCCGAAGAAGAGACACTCCTCCAATTCCTCGCCGATCCGCCTTACGGGCTGACGAGTTATGGTGCTACTAACGCTGGCGGAAGCCCCGGTTTTGCCAACCCCTTCCAGGACATCTCGGGGAATACAAGCTTGTCGATCTCCAATCCCTTCCCGGCTCCCACAGGACCTCCCCCGACTGTTCAATTCGGCGAATACTTGCCGCTGGACCTCAGCATCGCAGACCCTAACCTCAACGATCCCTATGCTGAAAACTGGAACTTCACAATCGAGCGTCAACTCCCCGGCGACACCATCCTCTCGCTCGGATACGTGGGTTCCTCGGGTCATCGATTAATGCTGGAATCAGAGCTGAATCCGCCCCTCAGCCAGGCTGCCTGCGCAGCCAATGCGACCTGTGTGGCCGACCGTGTGATCCAAGGCTTCGTACTCCCAACGAACTTTGCTTACGATCCCACCGTATTCGCTTCCCTGGGCAATATTGAGACAGTGGGTAACTCCAACTATAACGCGTTCCAGGTGAACGTGGATAAGCGTCTGTCCCATGGCCTGCAACTCACGGCTGCCTACACCTGGGCGCACGGGCTGGACAACGCCTCGGGATTCGAAAACGCCGGCTTCGGTGGCGGTGGCTTCGGACAGTATGGAGCGTCCCGCTCCATCAACCCGTATAACCATGAGGCGAACTACGGCAGCTCGATATACGATGCCACACATCGATTCGTGGCGAGCTACATTTACAATATTCCGAGCATTCGCCACTTCGACTCCTTCCACTGGGCACCGTCAAGGCTGGTGGAAGGCTGGAGGATGACAGGTATCACAACGTTCCAAAGCGGATTCCCCTTGGATGTGGTTGACTCGCAGTTCCTCTCCCTGAGTTGCTGGGCGTACACCTACTATGGCTGTGCGGATTCCCCGAATGTCGTTTCTTCGCCTCAATATGCCAACCCTCGCACCTCCTCATTCGTCAACTCGACGCGTGGCGGCACCAAGACCAGATACGACTACTGGTTCAACCCGAATACTTTCGCAGTTGAAGGCGTTGGAACGTTCGGCAACGCCGGACGGAACATGCTTCGTGGCCCGGGTCTCAACAACTTCGACTTCTCCTTCATGAAGGATACCAACATCACCTCTGACGGCTCGAAGCGGCTCGAACTGCGTTTTGAGTTCTACAACTTGTTCAATCATACGCAATTCAGCACAGCGGGAGTCTCTACGAATATTGCTTCCTCGAACTTCGGCAGAATAACAGCGGCGTACCCCTCTCGCATTGTCCAGTTGGCCGCGAAGCTCTACTTCTAGCCAGTCGTAAGTCCCGCAAGCACGGAGGGCGCCTGCTTCGGCAGGCGCCCTTGCTTTTTGTGGGCCGCTGCCTCACGACCCTCTTTGCCGCAGGAGCGAGTAGCGCCGGGCCCGCGGCCCCCGC
>Ga0326728_10026164_pt1 | contig 10362 bp, 10 predicted proteins | sample MB3enrmetagenome_FD_207602 | JGI IMG/M metagenome (GOLD analysis project Ga0326728, IMG submission 207602) | Lab enriched peat soil microbial communities from McLean, Ithaca, NY, United States - MB31MN | ecosystem: Environmental > Terrestrial > Soil > Wetlands > Peat | place: USA: New York... | reverse complement strand
AACGGCGAGAAGATGCTCTACAAAAAAGGAGACGCGTGGTTCATCAATTCGAGTGACAAGTTGCCCGATTCTGGAACGGGCAAGTTGAACACCGCTGAAATGCAAGTCTACGTAAACCCGCGCGCCGAGTGGGGGCAGATGTACCACGAGGTGTGGCGGGAGGAGCGGGACTTCTTTTACGACCCGCACGCTCACGGACTCGACCTGAAAGCGGCGGAGAAGGCCTTTGCTCCTTATCTCGATAACCTTGCCAGCCGCGGGGACCTCAACTACCTGTTCCGGGAGATGCTCAGCTACATGTCCGTCAGCCACTTGTTCGTGCGCGGCGGCGCGATGCCTGAAACTACGAAAGTCAAGGTTGGCCTACTTGGAGCAGACTACACGATTGAAGGCGGCCGCTATCGTTTCACGCATGTATATGACGGAGAGAATTGGAACCCCAAACTCCACGCACCACTGACCGAGCCGGGGGTGGATGTGAAGGAAGGTGAATACCTCCTGGCGGTCAACGGCCGCGAGTTGCGCGGTTCGGACAACATTTACAGCTTTTTCCTGGGAACGGCTGGGTTGCAGACCGTGCTAACGGCTGGACCAAACGCGGACGGCACAGGTTCAAGGGAAGTCACCGTGGTTCCCGTTGAAAGCGAGGATACGCTTCGCAAATTTGCTTGGATTGAAGGCAACCGGCGCAAGGTCGACCAGATGAGCGGAGGAAAAGTAGCCTACATCTATCTGCCGAACACCTCGGTTCAAGGATATGAGAATTTCAACCGGTATTACTTTGCCCAGGTTGGTAAGGAAGCGGCGATCATTGACGAGCGGTTCAACCATGGCGGAGCCCTTCCTGACTACATCGTAGACCTGCTCCGTCGTCCTATATTGGCTGTGGAGATGACGCGCTCAGGCAAAGATACTCCCGATCCGGCAGGGGGCATCTTCGGTCCTAAGGTGATGATCGTGAATCAATATGCTGGGTCCGGAGGCGATTGCTTGCCGTGGTATTTCCGCAAGCTTGGTATCGGTCCCCTTGTCGGGGAGCGGACCTGGGGAGGACTGACTGGTCAGGGCGATCATCCGTTACTTCTCGACGGCGGATACGTGACGGCACCGGGAGACGCGATCTATGGCCTGAAACAGGAGTGGGAGGTTGAAAACCAGGGCGTCGCGCCGGATATCGAGGTGATGATGGATCCCAAGCTTGTGCGCGAAGGTCACGACCCGCAGCTTGAGAAAGCGGTGGAGATTGTGCTAGAGAAGCTCAAGGAACAGCCTGTGCCGAAACTTGTGAGGCCACCGCTACCCAATTATCATCCGGTAATCCCACGGTTGCCTTGAGGGCGGATTCTGCGGGGGGCCACGGCTGCGTTTCGAACCCGACAACGACCAAGGTGACAAGACGCTGAGAACCGCGCTGCGGCTCATCGAATTAGTGGCTGAAGGCGCAAAGGCGTGCTGATCGCAATCCACTGGCGTTTGACCAAGGCATCATTGTGCTTCATATTGGGATAGATGGACGCCCAACAGACCATTGCCGAAATCGAGCGGCTGGAGCGCATCTTCGCCGTGCCGGACACTAGACCGCTGAGCGCTGGCGACCTCTCGGCTGCGAATCGAAGGCACGATGAAATGCTGGCGCATAGCCCGTGGTTTCGGCTTTGGCAGCGGTATGGCGTCTGTTGCCGAGCCGAGTCCCCTGCACTCCAGCTTGGCGAAATTGAAGGTTAACCCGCGCACGTTCAGCTAACCCCAATAAGACAAGCTATTCGAGCGGGAACGCGGAAGTGATCCTGACTTTCAAGTGTGGCATGGATGCGCTTTGGCGTGCGAAAGTCAAACCTGATGAGGCTTGGTCAGATATTGGGCAGAAGATCGAAGTATTCGTCATCCTCATTCTTTCCACCTTCTCCCGCGCCCAACTGCTTCTCCGACTGGATAAATTCAATGCGCTCGATCCACTTGACCATCTTGTAGCCCAGTTGATTCTCAACGCGCAGCCGCAATGGTGCGCCATATACCTCCGGAAGTGGTCGTCCGTTCATCTGCGATGCGAGCAGGCATTCCGCCTTCAATAAGTTCTCCATGCGCTGTGTATCGTAGTACGCGCCACCATACAGTGCTTCACCGAACGAGAAAAAGGCTACAACCTTGGCTTCTGGTTTTGGACGCACGAGCTCGATGAGCGCCTTCATCGGAATGCCGCCCCACTTCGCAATGCCGCTCCAGCCTTGGATGCAATGATGCATCGTTATATGTTCGACTTGGCCTAGTTTTGCGATGTCGGCAAGTGAAAGCTCGACGGGATGTTCAACGAGTCCACCCACTTTTAACCTGAAATCTTGGAAGCCGCTCTCGGCCATACGTTTCCAGTCCTCTCTCAATGGCATCTTTCCATTGGGCCAGAAGTATGGCGAAATTTGCTGCTCAGAATAGTGTTGCTGTGGAATGAGTCGGTTCAACGTGAGCAGTTGCATGGGATAGGTCACGGATTTCAAAGCCTGTTGCAGCCCACGCGGATGGTGCCATGAGAGATAGTGCGCCACAACCCACGAGAGAACGACTACGCCTATTCCGACGAACCCTAGCCACATCCCGATGCGGTTCTGGTCATCTGTGCCCATCACGATGTGGTTCATATTGCGCGTAAAGCCAGTCATCACGACCAGTGCGACGTGCACCACGAGAAACGCAAAGAAACTGAGCATCGTCAGGAAATGGATTGATCTAGCCGATTGCCTGCCGCCAAAAATACGCGCATACCACGGGAAACGGTTCACGATGGCTGGAGACATCGCGATGCCCGTCAGAATAGCCAACGGGCCGAACAGAAACACTACCGTGAAATACGCAATTTGCTGGAGTGCGTTGTAGCCATAAAAGCCGTTCGGCTCCGGAGGCAAATGAAACGTTGCGTAGTGCACGAAAGTATTCCATGCCTGTAAGAGGACGAGTGGCGAAGTAGGTACGATCCGTCGCCACTGCTCGGTAACGAACAGCATTACGGCGAAGAAAATCCCGGTGACAATGAACCCGTGAACGTCGATGAAGTGCCAAACCCGCGCAATGCCAACCGTGTGCCGGTAACCGGGCGTGCCAACTAGGGGAGAAATGTAGCGGGCGTCATCTTTGGCCGTCCAGATGCGGTCACGAGGCACTTTGAGCGGCGTGAACCTGATCCATTCGCTCCCCGGCGTGCAGTCATCATTGAAATAGAGGCGTGGATGATCCATCAGGATGCAGAGACCGCTGCGAATCAGCATCATTACAAAAAGGAAATTGAAAAAATGACAATACCGCACCCAGAGCGGAAAGCCATGCGGCCCAGCGAAGTTGTTGGGATAGACTTGGGGGACGGGCGGGACATTTGGTAAACCAGCGACGACAAGCTCAACCCACGACGCGAGTATCACCGACAGCACCACTACGGCGATGCCGATCAGGATGGAAGGGCGAACCCAAATCCGGAAGCGCCGATCCTCAGGATAATGCACTGCCCCATGCGCGGCATCGAAGGAAATCATAATCCCACTTTATGAAGGCAACCGTGAATCTTCCGCGCCAAGTCCCCACAATCGCGTTGCGGACCCCGTTAGACCAATTCAACCACAACTGGCAAGTCGATTTCGATGGGACCTACTGGATTTTTTCTTCTTCGCCGAGGCTGCTTCGATTCTTTCCGATCACGCGCACTTCCTTCCCCCGCAGGCCAGCGTATTTGATCGCCATGCCGAGGAGGGCACCATGTCGCTGCATGCAGAGCAAAGCTCTGATTTCGCTGGAAAGCGGAATCGCCATAAGAATCCTCCTCGTGCGGAGTAGATGAACAAATCTATCGCTAAATTTGGCAGGGCGGTGGGGTTGGGTAGCACCGTATCAGCCGCGCATCGAATGGCTTCAATAATTATCTGGGCGAGTTTCACTGGTCGGCTTTTCAGAAGCTTAGGGAAATCTCACTCCGCTCGGCGGGAATCCGCAAATCAATTCCGCGTTCATGGTTGGCGCTAATCGTCGCGTTGATGTCGAGCATGTCCATCGGGACGGTGCGCTGCTGACGGTCAATGCTGACAGACAAATTGCTTACCGTGAGCACAAACCGCCGAGCTTCCAGTCGCTCTCCGTTTGCCAAGATGAATACGGTCGGCGGCAATATTTTGGCGGCGGTTGAACCCCCAACGCTGGGAATCTCGATGACCAGAGCCTTGGGTGCAGGAGGTTCCGGTTCCCGTGGTTGCCGTTCGTACGCTTGCAGAATTACTACCGGGGATACAACTCCTTCCGCCATTCCTTCAGCATCGGGTTGCTCGTACCCGAATGGCTCGTCATATGGGACAAGAAAGGAACCGAAGCTATCGTAGCGGGGGTGAGGGCGGGTTGAAAAGAATCTGTTTGAAAAGCCGCGCAGCCCTACGAAACCTGAGCGAATGGACACTCTGGCAGCACTGCCATGAAATGTTGCGGTTGCTCGTTGTGCTTGCAGAGACCCCGCCAGAATGGAGGCTATTAGCAGCGCAAGTAAAGCTGCTCGCGGCATGAGGGAATTATACCTTTGTCGAGCCACCCAGCACGACATCCATCGACGCCTGACACGAACATCTGATATCCTCACCGTCCCACCTTTGTCCGACAGGATCGCCAGTGCTGCAAATGATGTATCAGATTCCCGCGTGGCTTGAGGAATACGGGCTTTCGCACCGACCGGAATCCGAAGGCGCAGACGAGTTCTACATCTCCGCTGTCGTCAGGCAGACTCCATTGGTTGGAGCCGACCGGCAATCACGGCTCGCTGCGCCGGCCAGGCGCGGCCCTGGGTGCGCCACCCGTACATGTGTCCACCGCCATGGTCGAACGATGCGAACGGCAGGCCGACATCGTTTGGCCAATGGCTCAAGTTGACGCCGCCCGCGGTACCGGCTGCACCAGCGGCGGCGGATTGGCCGCGGACGCTTTCCTATGTGCGAGGCGTGATATCCGCTGCTTCATACTCGATCGCGGTCGGAATTCCCGGAGAGTTGACCCCGGCACTGCTGGAGCCGTCGATTGCCGGAACGCGGATTGCGCCCGGCGCCGCCGATGATTGGGACGCGGAGGGCTTCCGGCAGGGGATTGCCGACTTGCGCGCACACGGGATGACGGTCGAGGCGGTGAAGAGCTTCTGGAAATCAGCGGCGTGCCGGGTGCCGATTGCCGATGTCCGGCGGGCGTGCGCGGCGCTTGAGATGAGAACGCCGAGCTTCATTGCGCCGATATTGGACGTGAATTCCTAGATATGGAGATAGCTCAATATGAATGATCAGAATCTACTGCTGGGCTTTGTCGGCGACGTGCTCGTCGACCGCGATCGACCGGATGAAGCCTTCGCCGACGTTGGCGAGATGCTGCACGCACCCGACATACTGTTTGGTAATCTCGAGGGGGCTTATACGGACAATCCGGCACAGAGCCTTACCGCCCTTGTGACTCCGGCGCGGCACAACCTTTCAGCCTTCAAATCAGCCGGCTTCGACGTCGTATCCTGTGCCAACAACCACATCGTCGATGTGGGCCGCGCAGCGATGCTGCAGACTCTCGCTGACCTGAACGAGGCGGGCGTAGCCACCTGCGGCGCGGGGAAAGATCTGGCCGCTGCGCGCCAGCCGGCCATTCTCGGGCGGAATGGCGTCAAGGTTGCGTATCTCGCATATTGCTCAGTGTTCCCGAGGGGTTACGAGGCACAATCCGATGTTCCGGGCCTCGCGCCCCTTCGTGCCTACAACCACTTTCACGAGGCTCATCCAACCTTTTGCATTCCTGGGACGGTCGGCCGCATCGAGACCATTCCTGATGAGACGGATCTGGCAAACCTGGAGGCCGACCTCGCTGCTGCGCGAGGACAGGCCGACCTCGTGGTTGCGAGTTTTCACTGGGGCGATTACCTGCGCGCCTTCCACCTTACGGATCACGAGAAGCGCACGGCGCGCTACTGCATCGAGCACGGCGTAGATATAGTCGTGGGCCATCATCATCACATGCTGCGGGGAATGGAGTGGGTAGACGGCAAGCCCGTGTTCTACGGGTTGGGCCATTTCGTCTTCGACTTTAGCCTATTGACGAACAACCCGACGATCAACGCTGCAGTGCAGGCGGGGCTAGCGAACCTACAGGCCGACACCTACCAACTGCCCCCCCGTGACGGCTGGCCGCTGCTCCCGATGCACCCGGATGCGCGAATGACGCTGATGGCGTGGGCGCAAGTGCAGGGCAAGAAGGTCACCGCGATCGGCTTCGTGCCCTGCCGTCTACGTCCCGATGGCCGAGTCCAGGCCGTCAGCGCAGAGTGCGAGGAGGGCCGCGAGGTGGTTGCCTACATGGAGAAGTGCCAAAGCATGCAGCGCTTGAATGGTCGAATCGAAGGTGGCGGGCCGTTGATCGGTGGCAACGCCAGTTTGCGCATAGTGCCGCTGTCCTGAGTGACTGCACTCGGGTTCAGATTACCGATCTCGGGCGGGCATGCGCGGCACTTGAGATGAGAACGCCGACCGTATTTGCGGCGGTGTTGGACGTGAATCCGTAGAAGTGGAGGTGGCTCAATATGGATGATCAGAATCTACTGCTCGGCTTTGTCGGCGACGTGCTCGTCGACCGCGATCGACCGGATGAAGCCAGGCGGGTCGCTACCCGTTGCTGAGCAAGAGTTGATGAAGGGCTGGAAATCGAGGACCAAATTTCTTGCGCAACATATCCTGCTACCGGAGCACCCTGATGGCTGCTCTGGGTGACGCTAATCTGATCCACGATGTGGGATACCTGGGCCAGGGTCTGGTAGGGGATCCGGCGATGCTGCTGATGTGCAACGAGATCATCTCGTATGTGAAGCGCTTCATGCGCGGCTTCGAGATGACGAGTGAGCACATGGCCATCGATGTCATTCGCAAGGTGGGCGCTGAAGGCCACTTCATGTCCGAGGAGCACACGCGGAAGCATTTCAAAGAGGAGCTGTGGAGGCCGGCTTTGATCAACCGGGATGACTTGGTGACCTGGGAGCGGAAGGGCAGCCTGACCTACAAGCAGAAAGTAACGCAGAGGACGATTGAGATTCTGGACAATCACAAGCCCGAGGAGCTTCCTGCGGAGATCAAGACCAAGATTTGGGCGATTGCCAAGGAAGCGGAGAAGAAACTGGCCGCGATGCATTTCAAGGCGTAATCGCCTTCGCCGGGAAAGCCACGACGATCAGAGTCGGGGAACAGTTTGCCTGTTCGGATGAATCGATTAGTGCGGTAGAGGGATCATGGGCAATCATGTACTTCTCGGAGTGGTTCCAGCAGCTCAGGAATTCTGGAGCACAAAGCGGAGCACAATAATTGCCGAATGAGAGACACTGAGCCCGATTGGCAGGCCTCGGCTACGACTGTAAGTGTCTGAAAACGAGTGAGGGCGGTGAGAACGATTCATTTGCTAAACCGTTATACGGGCTAACACCTGTATCGAGGGTTCGAATCCCTCCCTCTCCGCCATACAGTCTGCGACGTAGAGAAACCCGGCTGGATAGGCCGGAAACTCCCAAGAAATCGCCACAATTTCGCAACTCTTGCTCTCAAACCGGACCGGAGAAAGTGTCCTCTTCAATGCTACGCGCAGGCTTTGCGGCCTTTTTCTCCGTAGGGCGAAGGAGCAGTCCGGTTTCAACGATTCGGGCAGGCGAATGCAATGCGATCACAAGTCGATGATACAAGCGAAAGCGACTGACTTTGTCAGCACTTGAAACATGGCCCGAACGTCGCCAGCTAGTGTAGCGCGTCGTAAGTAACAACCTTTATAGATCCGCGCCCGTCTAATAGGCAGGAGACCTAGCGGATGCGGATCGCCCCAGCCATCACCTTGAATTCTGAGCAGCAAGCGGCCTTGGAGCAATGGGCGCGCAGCCGGTCGCTTCCCGCACGAGTGGTCGAACGTGCTCGGATCGTGCTGTTGGCTGCCGAAGGCCAGCAAGACAAGCAAATCGCTGCCGCGATGAAGATCACACCCAAGAAGGCATCGCGATGGCGCAGCCGGTTCCTGACCTTGGGCATGGCGGGATTGGAACGCGATGCCTTTCGGTCCGGTCGTTCTCCCAAGATCACGGCCAGTTTGGTGCGGCGTGTGGTGAACCTGACGACACGGCAGAAACCGCCCAACGCCACGCACTGGAGCACGCGCACGATGGCCCGAGCGGTAGGCATCAGCGAAGCCAGCGTGCGGCGCATCTGGCGCAGTCATGGGTTGAAACCGCATCGCGTCGAGAGCTTCAAGATCAGCAACGACCCCGAGTTTGCGGAAAAGTTGGAGGACATCGTGGGCCTGTATCTGAACCCGCCCGAACACGCTCTGGTGCTGTGCGTGGATGAGAAGAGCCAGATCCAAGCTTTGGATCGCACGCAACCCGGCCTGCCGCTGAGGCGCGGACGCAGCCAGACCATGACCCACGACTACAAACGCAATGGCACGGCGACTTTGTTTGCCGCTCTCAATGCCGCCAACGGCGAGGTCTATGGCCTTTGTCAAGAACGGCATCGCCACCAGGAGTGGCTCAAGTTTCTGCGCCTGCTCGATCAAAGCATGCCACCCCATCTTGACTTACACCTGATCGCCGACAACTACGCGACCCATAAGCATCCCAAGGTGCAGCGCTGGTTCCAGCGCCACCCACGGTTCCACATGCACTTCACTCCGACCAGTGCCTCGTGGCTCAACATGGTGGAGCGTTTCTTTCGCGACCTTACCCAAAACCGGTTGCGCCGTGGCGTGTTTCGCGATCTCGAAGAACTCATCATGGCGATCGGCAATTACATCGACCGTCACAACGAAAATCCCAAACCCTTCATCTGGACGGCCCGCGCCTCCGATATCCTGGAGAAGGTCAAGCGAGCTCGCCGCGCGCTGAATAAACGTCATTCTGCATGACGCACTACACTAGGTAGAGGGGCCCATTGAGATCGATCAGTCGGCTTTTGCTCCGCGATCCCTAACCTTTCACTAGAGTGTGTTTCAAAAATGCCTTTCAGGCCGGACGGCGCGTCCCTCAGGGGCTAAAGCCCGCATTTTTGTTGGCCCATGGCGGCACGGCTGAACAGGCTGCGGAAAAATGACTCAAGTTGGTAATCCGAGCATTTTCGGGAACCAAGATTCAACAGCTTACAGGAGTATTTTCGACTCAAAAGCCCTGAAATTACTACCCTGGTTCATTTTTCCGCAGCCTGTGAAGCCGTGCCCTACCCAAAGCCATTTATGAAACCAGTTGGCTCTGTTGACATCCTAAGTTCCTCTTCGCATCAGATCGGCGAGAAACGCGTTATGCTGCGATCAGCTCCGGCGAAACCGCTGCTGATTATGCCCGAAGTGGGTTTGGTGCGATTCGGGCGAGTGGCTCTGGAGATAGCTCAGGCCACCGTGCCGCGGTATCGCACCGCGTTTAGCAAACAGCAGTTCACGCAGCCGCAGTTGCTGGCCATCTTGTGCCTGATGCGTTACGAGGACTGGACCTACCGGGAAGCCGAGGTGCGACTGGCGGAACACACGCCATTGCGCCGTGCCCTGCGGCTGCGCTCGGTTCCCGATTACACAACCCTGTACCGTTTCTTGCGGCGGCTGGACGAAACCGCGATCACGCGCGCTTTGCACGAGGTGGTTCACCGCATGGCGCTGCCCGGTCCCCGACGCCGCGCCCAGGTGGCGGTGGATGCGACCGGACTTGCCCCGGGCGCGGTGAGCACATTCTTCGTGCGCCGCATGTATCACCACACCCAACAACCCCTGCCTTGGGGGCATTGGTTGAAGTGGCTGGCCGTCGTCGATCTGAAGCGGCAACTCATCTTGGCGCAGTCGGTGCGTCAGGCTCCATGGAACGATTGCGCCCATCTCCCCGAACTGGTGGCTCAGGCCCATGCGCACACTCCCGTGGGCCGTGTCTTGGCCGACGCCGAGTTCGATTCCGAGCGTAACCACACTTTCGTCCGTCAACAACTGCATGCCCTGAGCGTCATCCCCGCCAAGCGCGGGAAAAAGACGTGGAGGATTCATGGTGTCCGAGCGCAAATGCGGGCCGCGTTTCCTCGCTGGAAATACTGTCGCCGCTCGCTGATTGAAACCGTCTTCTCCGTGGCCAAACGCAAGCTGTCCTGTCGTGCCCCGGGCCGATGCCTGCTTACACAGCGTCGTCAAGCCCTGCTCCTCGGGTTGACTTACAATCTTTACCGCCTGTGGCATGAGTTCTGAGCCTCAGGATGTCAACAGAGCCAAACACGCTCTAGAAAACTGTCGAGCCTCGGTGATCACTTCAAAAGCGGTTCTTCCGCACATTTGGTGAAGGGCATCCGCTCTTGCTGTTACCGCAGGGCGCAGGTTCCATCA
>Ga0326728_10026163_pt1 | contig 10362 bp, 11 predicted proteins | sample MB3enrmetagenome_FD_207602 | JGI IMG/M metagenome (GOLD analysis project Ga0326728, IMG submission 207602) | Lab enriched peat soil microbial communities from McLean, Ithaca, NY, United States - MB31MN | ecosystem: Environmental > Terrestrial > Soil > Wetlands > Peat | place: USA: New York... | reverse complement strand
CGTCAGCCTCTTCGGCGGGTTATTCGGCAGCGGGGGAGGAGGCGCCGCGGGCGGCTACACGAACACTCCGGAGGGGAAAATCCTCACCGCGGCTTTTATGGATTCTTACAACCAGTTGGTCAGGGTGGTGCGCAACTACAAGGCGCAGAGCGTCAAAGGCGGTCTGGGCACGGGTGGGCGCCTTGGAGTACAAGGCGGACAAACTCCCGCGTCACAAGAGCTGAACAACAACCGATAGATCGCAATCCGCGGCAGGCAAGCCGGGCTAATCGCGTGGACGCTGGCCAAACCGATGTTCTATGACGGACGAGTTGCAGATGACCGACAAAGTTGGTGCAGATACGCGAAGCAGGATAATGTCACGTATTCGGAGCAAAGATACAAGGCCAGAGATGATTGTTCGTGAGGGTCTTTTTGCTCGTGGACTGCGCTATCGGTTGCACAGGCATGACCTACCTGGTCGGCCCGATCTGATATTTCCGCGTTTCAGGGCGGTGATAATGGTACACGGGTGTTTTTGGCACGGGCATGGGTGCAAATTAGCGCACAAGCCGTTGTCGAATACAGAGTACTGGGATTCAAAGATTGAACGCAACCGGGCAAACGGGACGAGGGCGCAGATTGAACTTGAAAACACCGGCTGGCGGGTGATGGTGATTTGGGAATGTGAGGTCCGGAAGAGGAACGAAGAAGAAGTAGCGGCGCTTCTTGACGGGGTGTCGGCATGGATTAGGGAGGGGCCAGCGATGTCTAAAGCTGGCTCCTGATGGCAAGCTCGTAGACATTCGCTTCCGGTAGGTTGACCGGCGATGTAAAGGCGGTGGCGACTTGATCGACAGTGGTGGTAAAGCAGCCTCCTTGGCTGAGTTGGCGGATGGTCCCAGAGTTTTCTGCTGGACCTATGTCGTACCACACGAAGGTCAATGCTCCTGTCTGTAGCTCATACTCGTAGAGATTGCCACCAAGGCGTTCAAAGATTTTCCTATAAACGGGCGTTGGGCATACGAAGAAAAGGCCATTCCTGCAAAGGCGTTCGCGCCGCAGGACATGTCCCTTGTAGATTATCTGCGGAAGAATACGTTTGCTCACATTCTCCCAGTTGAAGCCAGCGGTGCTTGTTCCTGTGAAGCGTTCTCCTTTCAGGCAAGCCTCACGTTCGGGGCGGTAATTTCCGGTTGTGTCGATAGATTGTACTTCGATCGCGACAAACTCAGCCAAGCCGCCACCATCGGTGAGCCTTGCGAGAATCCAATCGACGTAGTAGCCCCCTGATTGGCGTCGGCTAGGGAGGCGGAGTTCCCGCCCCCAGTTCTTTCCAAAGACAGCAATGCGTGCCTTGCCTGGTTCGGAAGTGGCCTCCTTAGCCTGTTGACCGGGATAGAGGTTACACTCTTGTTTGAATGCCATTACCGCTACTTCCTTCAGAAGTTGATAGTCGTTGGCATAGAGGCGGATTGGACAACAGATGACGGGGTTCCCCTGCATGGGCTGCAAGGTACAGGCACCGCTGATACTACCATCGTTCAAGGTCTTTTGACATGTACGAGCGAGAAAGGGGCATCGAAGCTCAGAACGGGCACGTTTTGCATCAGGAGAAGCATCAGCCGGAGCATAGCCGAAAAACTCAATGATTCGGCTAGCCATGCGTTGTCTCTTCAAAACAGGGTGCTACGTGATTGGCTTCGAGCTGTTCCCGGAGGCGCTGCGCTATAGCTCTGGCCATGAGGACCGGGACGGCATTGCCAACCTGTTCATACTGTGAGACGCGGGAGGATAGGAAACGGTAGGAGTCAGGAAAAGACTGCAAGCGAGCGGCTTCGCGGACGGTGAGGGCGCGGTCCTGATCAGGGAGAAAAACGGCCCCCCAATGTGGATCGCACTTTGTCATTACAGTACCGGCAAGACCATCTGGCCGTAACCTGCCATAGCGCCTCGTATGGTCGGACTTTCGCGCTCTTTGCATTCCTTTCGGCAACAGTTCATAAGGAATATCCCGCCACGACCCTCCTGGCTTGATGTACTTCATGCGTTCGATGTTCTGCCGCGAGAGCCTAGCGGCATAGTGATTGTACGTCATACCATGCGGATTGCGGAGGGCCTTGGCATAAGGGCTGTGTGGCCCGCACGTATAAGCGATTATTTCGGAACCTTCTCCCATCTGCAACTGAGGCAGATCGCCGATGGCTTCCGATAACGTCACTGCGGGAAGCAAGCCTTTGGCGTCTGGTTCGGGAAGCTGAAAGGTCATTGTGCCGCCCCCCCTAAAATTGGCGCGTCCGGTGGCGTAATGGGTAGGTTCGGGGGGCGTTATGTGTCCGTGCTTGGAACCGATAAGGATGAGGCGCCAACGCTCTTGTGGTACGCCGTAGTGAGCCGCAAAAAGGATTTTGGTGGTAACGGAGTATCGGAGGCCATCAAAAGTCTTGAGGATTTCGTGAAAGACTGTCCCGTCTCCGAGTGAGAGTAATCCGGGTACATTTTCAAAAAGAAAAGCCTTGGGCTGGAATGCTCGGAGGAAACGTGCGTAATGCCTGAAAAGGCTGTTGCGAGGGTCAGTCAGGAATCGTCCGGGGGCGTTAATAGAAAAACCTTGGCAGGGAGGGCCACCAACAAGCACGTCGAGATCGCCTTTACGGAGACCCAATCGGTCCCTTATGCGACGAGGGTCTACGGTTTCAATAGGCCGGGGGTCGGGAATAGCCTCTGGGTGGTTCAGGGAAAAAGTCTGAATGGCCTCTGGCATGCAGTCATTGGCGTACAGGCACCGGTAGCCCGCCTGGCGGAATCCCTCAGTGATGCCGCCCGCCCCACAAAAAAGGTCAATTGTCGTAAATGAATGGCTTCGCTGCTCCTGGGCCTTGGCGGTAGCGGTCTGCGTCACGGTGCTGTAACACCACCTTCTCGGATATATAAGATTCTTTCCACAATATATAGAAATGACGCAAAAAGTAAAGGGTAAAAAAAGGGCTGTGCAAAAGGCTTCAAAACGATACGGAAAACCTCCCCACAACGGTACTTGCTGCCAAGATATACAGAATCTGTCGAAATCTGAAACTAAAGCTACTACGGTAGAAAGCTTTTCTCAAATCTTCGCAAATGAGCTAAACTGTTTTAGGTCCAGGTGCGCATCGTCTCAGAGAGGAGGTACTTCTCATGGTCCTGTTGAGCTGGAAAGATGTGATTGCAGTCCATCAGACAATAGCTGGCATAAATGTGAAAAATGGACTGCCAATCTCAATACTAGTCAATCAAGAAAAGGGTGGTTATAGCGATGAAGTAACATCAACGGAGCTGATTTACGTGTTGAGCAAGAATACTCAGACACATGGCATCAATGCCCTTCTGAGAATCGTTGGTCAACCCCATCCGGTGAGAGCTTTTGAAAAGGTGGGTAAGGATAAGTGGTTGGACTTGGGAAATTGGGAAGCTAAGGAAGTAATCGAAGACAAAGGGGAGGAAGCGATTCGCATTCGTTTCTTGCGGGTAGGCTGATCTTTCGCTATCTTCTCCTAATAACACTGCATATGGAGAACGCTTCAGAATTCTCGTAAAAGAAAAGGGGCAGCACCGATGAAATGCTACCCTTCCCTGGAAAACTGTTTATTGGGCCTTCACTTGACTGGGGAGTATGACGATAATCTCAGGCTTGCCTTTGTACAACTTCACAAGCCCAGTGACACATATCCGCTTGCCCCTGTATGCTATTTCAGGAGAGCTACCGAAGTAGCTCCTGTCTTTTCCCCATATGACAGCCGTGAAGATTTGACGAGGATATGGCTGGTCAAGGTTCAAGAATGTCGGCTGTCCCTTGCTCCTGCTTGAGAAGGTGGCACTGGCAACGATTCCGCACACTGTGGCTTTCTGACCCACGTATTTGTCGGCATCGGCTGCGGTGATGGTGTTCTCTTGAGCGGCAATGAGCGTGGGGTATATCAGAAGGGCAACGGCAAACGCCAGTCCAAGAAGAGCGATTATCTTGCTTTTCATCGTTCACCCCCCGTTTCGTCGATTGGCGGGCCTTTGACATGATGAGGGTTCTATTTTGATCCTACCATATGCCTAATAATAACGGGATTCTTTTTGAAAAGCGGAAATAGCTTGAAAAAAGGGCAAAATTGCGGTAGGAGATGAGCCGGCAACTCGTCTGTTCATTTTCCCCACATCGCAGCCTTGGAGGTAGGGAATGGATAAAGCGATTGAGCTGTTTGGCCGTCTGGTACTCACTTTCTTAGGGATTGTTGCACCTATCTTCGCTATTCTTTTAGCAAATTTTAGGCAAGGCATGTCACGTCTAAGCGTTCAATACGCAGATGAAAGAACTCAGAGCGAGAACAATATCTACAATCAGTTAGAGGAATTAAAATCGAAGCGAAACGAAGCAGACATACTGAAGAGCCTGAAGCAGCTGAGGGCGAACAAAAGGGCCGCAGAGAGGAAGATAAATAGACTCAATCCCAGAAGACAAATTCCAGAACTGTTCGGGCCTCTTCTTGTTTCTTTTGTGGCTGTATCCGGTGCTCTTTACGTAAGCCCGTGCTATTCAAAAATAGCGCTTCTTGCAGTTGCAATTGTTGGCTTTGCCTATGCTCTGTTTTCCCTATATTCGCTGCTTGACGTGTTAATTGAGGCGAGGAAGATGATCGACGACGACACCAAGCAATTGCAGGTGGATGTAAAAGACGTGACTGCAAAAAATGTCGATCTTCTGACCAATTTGTCTCTTGCAATTATCGAATTAAGAAAGTCGTTATCGGGGAAGGACCAGGAGACATCAGCTACCGAGAAGCTACTCAAGGAATTGGTAGACGTTCAATCAAAGCAATATCTAAAGAATGTTTACGTGATACTAAATGGAAAGGAAGTTAAAGGAGCATTCGTAAGCATTTCTTTATTCGTTAATAAAGAAGAGGATTTAAATGTGACCTTCGTCAATGTCGAAACGCGGATGGCGAAGAATGTCGAACTGGGCTTTTCATTGCCGTCTGACTTTCTTATCGCAAAGAAGGATGCGTATACAATATATCCTGAAGGAACAGTTCAACATGTTCGCTATAGTTTGACTTCACTTCAGGCGAATACAACCCAGCTAATGAAACAACCAATAACTGTCACGCCAATGAAGGAAGGCACGTATAACGTGACAACGTGGATAAAGGCAGAAAATATTGAATCAATTACCCGAGTAGTTCAGATAAATGTGACGAGTGAGCGTAAGCCCGCTGTCTAATAGTTTAGACAATTTCGAGAAAGCCGGACTCCATTTATAGATCGTAGAACATATTTGACCCTCTTCTTGATTACCGTTGACCCCGTAACCGCGACGCAAGTCCTTCGAAATCAGGGTTTGCGAAGGTGCGAATCAGTGACAATTGTGGTATGATCTTTGCGTGCCACTAATCACGACGAAGGAGGTGAAATTGACATGCTGCCAACTTTTACCTGCCAAGGATGCCTCAAGTTTTTGGGACCGGAAAGAAATCTATATGAAGAAGTCTATCGTGACCAGCCTCTGTGTATGATGTGCAGAAAGGCGGCAGGACAGCACGATTTCTCGTCGATAGAAAGTGAAGCTCTATTTGCAGAGGAAACATTAGCTGCTTTGCAAGAGCGCGATGCGTAGCAGGGATGTCAGGTCAAGCTCTAACTACTACAATTTATCCGGTCTTGCCAACCCTATCATGGAATAGCCGTTCATCTGCAAAAAGGCATCCCGGAGAGCTATAGATTTCGTTTCTCTTGTGCCCCTGCGATGATTCCTTGCTTCGTTCTCTTCCTCAAAGGGTAAGAGTGCGCCCCTCTCATGAAAAACGATTCTAGGGCATTCTATGACTATGCCTGTGCCTTGCAGGTCATACAGGGGAAAGAGAAAAGAGGTAGCACCGATAAAACGCTACCCCTTCTCACTGTGCCCGTAAATATGCCTATGACCTAAGAAAATGTTCTGATTCTATCTGATTCCTGCCATGAGGTAAACCACAAAAAGCAACTCTAGGGTGGCCTTATGATTCTGAATCTGCAAAAAAGAGTGATTCTATTTCATGCCCATTGTGGAAGGTCGGTGATCCTATTCTGTTGTCTGAGTATTAGTGGACGTCTTCTTCGTTGGTTTCTTCTTGTTGGTTGCCTTCTGTTGACGCATGTCCTCTTCCATTGATTCTTTTAGATCGTCCAAGGCGAATTCCGCTTTCTTTACGGAACTTGCATAAGCGGACCCTGTATAATCGGTAATAATTGACCTATAGACTTGTTTTGCTTTTTCTTTTTGTCCCATCTCTGTATACATCTCGCCCAGTGACAGCTTCATATCCGCCCCCACCCTGTTCAACGTCATGTAAGCATCTCCTACATCTTCCGTACAACTACTATGCTGACATCTGCCAATTTGATAAAAGAAAGCCTTTTCATCCACGCTTGAAATGCTTTCTACTGCCAGCTTCTCAGTATTTTCATTACTCGTAAAGAAATAGTCTTTACCTAAAGAAATATTGGATTTCAGTTCTTCGTAGTTGCTTTGTTTCTGCGCCCAACTATCATAATTTTCCACAAACTTCTCTATGCTCAAGCCCATCTTGGCCGCTGAAAGCCTTGCCGACATCCCTATACTTATTCGTATCAACTCTTTTTCTTTTTCAAACGCGAAGTGTTCATCCTCCTGAATCTTTGCCCTCAGTTCACGTGTACTATACTCCTGTTCAAAGGTTTGAGCCTCACTATTGCCGGACAAGGAATGGACCATCGCGAGACAAACCACAAAAGCAACTATTGAGGAAATTAATCTCAAACTGTTCTTTCGTCTATTATCTGTCATTTTTCATGCCTCATCACATTCAACATATGCTTAGAGCAATTCGCCACCGCAATACCCACACTTTGTTGCATCCTTCTATCCCGCTTCATAGCTCCTTCCGCAATTGCACCACGATGTTTGAAACTTGTCAATATGCGATTTTGGCATATTTTGGGGATCAGTCTAATATGCCAAGGCATGAAAAGCATCCATGACCAGTCTTACAAGCTTCTCATCTCCTTGCTGAGAGAGGAAAGACGAAAGCAAAAGCTTACCCAGGCAGAACTGGCTGAAAGAATCGACTCTGATCAGACGTATGTGAGCAAAGTGGAGACGATGGAACGGAGAATTGACGTGATTGAGCTTAGAACCTTCTGCAAAGCACTAGATATAGACCTTCTCAATTTCTTGAAGGATTTTGAGGACAGGCTTAAGGATTCTCTTGAAGAAAAGAGGTAGCACCGATAAAATGCTAGCCCCTTTCCACTGTGCCCGTAGATGTGCCTATGACCTAAGAAAATCCGCTGATCATCTGCAAAAAGGCATCCCGGAGAGCTATAGATTTCGTTTCTCTTGTGCCCCTGCGATGATTCCTTGCTTCGTTCTCTTCCTCAAAGGGTAAGAGTGCGCCCCTCTCATGAAAAACGATTCTAGGGCATTCTATGACTATGCCTGTGCCTTGCAGGTCATACAGGGGAAAGAGAAAAGAGGTAGCACCGATAAAACGCTACCCCCTTCCATGCGCCTATAGTGTGCTGTTTTTGTGCAGTCTGAATGAAATAAGAAGGGGTAATACCGTTAAGTACTACCCCTTTTACTCTTCACTTTTCTTGGTTTAGAACATTGGCCCACAACTGCCAGTCATGCGCTCTCCCAGCTGAGCTACAGCCCCACGTAAGGCTTTAGTATATCACAAAAACGTGTACCGTCAATGGTTGGATCAACAAACTGTCTCGCCGCAGATCGGGTTGCGAACATTACATCGTCACTTGTCCGGACGGGAAGCCGGCCTTTTTCGCCCTTGCCACGCAAGCGGCCGCTCGGTGCGGGCGGAAAAGCGATGCGCGATCAAAGTATCTTGACTATTTATACCAATAAACTGGACAAAAGGCAGAGGGGGAACTAGGTTGATTGTAGGATAGAGTGGCTTCACGCGCCGAATTGGCGGTTTCCCGAGTGGCAGCTGAAAACGGTTTCCTGCTCGGGGAATGTGAGGGGAGTCTAACAACGTAGCGAGCATACCTCTTTCTACCACCTCCCAGCGGGCGCCCTTTGGTGGTTCTTGAGTAGCCGAGGGGCGCCCTATTCCTGGGTTCGATTCCTCGTGGAGAAGGCGTTGAAAGGCAGGGTAAAGCTGTAGCCCTGCCTCTCAACTAAGGGTAGGGGAAAAAACGGGGAAAGAGAGAGTGGGTTCGTATCCCATGTTAGGTGGCCGCGTCTGGCGAAAGGGTCTTCTCATTCTGGACGACCAGGGATCTCAGGTGCTCCACCCGGTTCATCCAGCCCTTCGCGTATTTTCCGAATCTTTCCGGCCTTCTGGCGGCAAGACGCGCGTAGCGTTGAGCCCGAAGGTCGAGGTAGGTCTCCGTATCCCCTCCCGAGGCCTTGAGCATTCTCCTTGCCGCGGCGGGACTGTTGATGTAGGTATCAAAATGGACTATGGCCAGGGAGCGCGGAAGCTTCCCGGCCCCTGATTCCTTCCACATCTTCTCGTAGATCGCCTCGGCGTCGTCCTGGGTCAGATTCTTGATGTTCCCCTCGTATCCGTACCCGCGCGCCGTTGCCCTCAGGACCCCGTATTTTGACGATTCCTTGCCGCCGTCCCGTGCTACGTAGGCCTTCCCCTCCTGTTTCAGCACGAACCGGATAACCCGCTTCATTGGGCTTTCCTCGGCCATGGACTCCTGTTGACTGGGATTGATCAGATAAGGGGGCAGCATGGTCGGATCGAGGTTGGAGGACCGGGCAGCCTGAGTCCCCTCGATCTCCGACATTCTTCGAACGAGAACATCGAGAAAGTCATTCCCCTGGCCGCTCACACTCGCGGGAGCGCTGGTCATGCGGTCCGGGTCGATGGCGGGGAACGGCAGGGGCGGTATGCGGTATATCATATGGCTCCCTTTGCGAACGTAGTGAAGAACCCTCAGTGCAACGACTGTGCCACTCGGCGGCCCCAGCAGTTTGTGGGCGCGGGAGAAGGCAAAAGGAGGGCATGTGAGGGGCCAACGACCACGAATAATTCGTTCCGAAGTGTTTTAAGCCGACATTGCGATGACAGGTGGATGTCACGAAATCGTCAGGGTTGAGCGAGTCCCCCTGGGTGCCTGAAAAAAAGGGGCAGAGCGCTCCCGCTCAGTTAAGCCGGATGAGGCTCTCTAGGCAGACAAGCAAGGAGAAGTTTCTGGCCGCTATTATCTATTTCTGTTATACTATTGGGTCATCTGCTACGCGCTTCTTGGCTTCCGCCGGTATCTTTCGATACCCGCACCAAGGAAATTGGGAAGGAGCCCAACATGCCGACGAAAGACCGGTTTAGCCTTTCAGCCTGGGTGGAGGAATCCATAAAGGGCTTCGTGAAGTCTCCGGAAAATAGCCTCCATGGCAAGGACGGCGAACCTGCCTGGGACGCCCCTCTCATAGGGTTTTCCCGGGGGGACGATCCGCTGTGGGAGACCATCAAAGCGTCTATAGGCCCCTTCTATTGGAAGCCGCTGGACGTATTTGTTCGGACCTTTCCGGATTTTCGCATCGCGGCCGACCAGCTCACGGTCATAGCCTGGGTGCTGCCGCAGACAAGGGCGACCAAGGCGGATAACAGGAAAGAGGATCAATACGGCTCGGAGCGCTGGGCCAGGTCGAGGAAGTTCGGGGAGGACTTCAACGTGAAGCTGCGCAACCATGTGGCAACCGTGCTCTCAGAGGCAGGGTACGAAGCGGTCGCGCCTCAGAGCTCGCCTCTCTGGGGGACGAGAATGTCGCAGAGCTACGGAATCTCCTCCAACTGGTCTGAACGGCACGCTGCTTTTGTGTCGGGCCTCGGCACTTTCGGGCTGTGCGACGGTCTGATCACGCCCGTTGGCAAGGCGATGCGCTGCGGGTCGGTGGTCGCCCGCTTCTCCACATCACCGACACCGCGCCCCTATGCCGACCGCCGCCAGTATTGCCTCTTCTTTACTGAGGGCACATGCGGCAAGTGTATGAGCCGCTGCCCTGCCGGAGCCATTACCGCGAGCGGCCACGACAAGATCAAGTGCCAGGCCTATCTGGAATCTGCGATAGCGAAGCACGCAAGGGAAACATACGGTCTCGAGTCCTATGGGTGCGGGCTTTGCCAGACGAAAGTCCCGTGCGAGTCGCGCATCCCTTCCGCCAGAAGGAAGAGCAAGGCCGCAGACTAACGGCAGGCCAAGCTCGGGAAAGGCAAGAAAAGCCGGTTTCGTGGGGCCGGCCGGGCGCATGAAGGTATCGCGATCTGCGGAGCCTCCCCCCTTAAGCCCTCGCTTCGCTCGGGCCTGCGACTAGGTGCGGCCCTTTCCGTGAGCCTCCATGAATGCCTCAATTTACTCACTCGTTTC
>Ga0326728_10026162_pt1 | contig 10362 bp, 11 predicted proteins | sample MB3enrmetagenome_FD_207602 | JGI IMG/M metagenome (GOLD analysis project Ga0326728, IMG submission 207602) | Lab enriched peat soil microbial communities from McLean, Ithaca, NY, United States - MB31MN | ecosystem: Environmental > Terrestrial > Soil > Wetlands > Peat | place: USA: New York... | reverse complement strand
CTGCGGAGCGGGCGGCGGCGGGGGAGACGGTGCTGTTCGACAGACACTGGCACCGGCGAAAGGACGAATCGCTGTTCCCGGTCGAAGTCCAGACCAGCGTCTTCTGGCACGGCGGGCGCCGTTTCCTGCTGAAGGTTGCCCGGGATATCAGTGACCATGTGCGGGCCGAAGAACAGCGCGACAGGCTGCGCCAGCTCGAGGCGGATCTCGCGCACATCAACCGGGTGAGCATGTTGGGGGAACTGGCCGCCTCGGTCGCGCATGAAGTCAACCAGCCGCTTTCGGGCGTGGTGAGTAACGCCAGCGCCGGTCTCCGCTGGCTGGCCGGTGATGTGCCTAACCTGGAGGAAGCGCGGGAAGGTCTGCGTCGCATCGTCCGTGACGGGAAGCGGGCCGGCGAAGTGATCGCCCGCATTCGGGCCCTGACCAGAAAGGCCGCGACGCCGACAGAGAAGCTGGACGTGAATCAAACAATTGGCGAAGTTCTGGCCCTCACCGGGGACGAAGCGAAAAGAAAGAGCGTGACCATCCAAACGCGGTTTGCGGATGACGTTTTCCCTGTTCTCGGCGATCGGGTGCAGTTGCAACAGGTGATGCTGAACCTGGTTATGAATGCTATCGAAGCGATGAGCAGTTTAGACGAGTGGGCGCGAGAACTGGTGATCACCACGCGGAACATCGACCCGGATCAGGTGCAGGTAACGGTTGAAGACTCGGGGCCTGGTCTCGACCCGAACACGACCGGCCGGATCTTTGACCCCTTCTACACCACCAAGCCCGGCGGCATGGGGATGGGACTCTCCATTAGCCGTTCCATCATTCAGGCACATGACGGGCGGCTGTGGGCTACGGCCCGAGACGGCCCAGGCACAATGTTCCACTTCACCCTTCCGAAGTACAACGAAGCAGGATCAAATGGGAACGCCGCGGGAGTCTGACGCAGTGATCGCGATTGTGGACGACGATCCCCCAGGCTTCTCCGCGGGGCGGCTCGCACGACACCTCACAACCGGGGGGCGTCGCGGTCGCCTGATTGCAGGACTGGACGACGAGGGAGTGAACTGAATGCAATACCGAATGTTGACCGTTTCGAGGGAGTACGGCAGCGGTGGCGCACAAATCGCATCCATCATCGCCCGGAGACTCGGCTGGCAGTTGCTGGATTCGGCTCTCATTGAAGCTATCGCCAGAGAGGCACAAGTGGACCCGTCGGTGGTCAGAGCTCACGATGAACGCGTCGACTCCTGGCTGGCCCGGCTCAACACCGCGGGCCTCAGGGCCAGCGTCCTCGCGGCCGGGGGTCCGGTCGGCACAGGCGAGTTCTTCGACGCGGACGCGACGGCGATCTTCGCTCGGTTCCTTATCGAGGAGGCGTACAAAGCTGGGAATACTGTCACCGTCGGCAGGGGCGGGCAGTGCATTCTCTCGGGCCGGCCCGACGTGTTCCGGGTCTTTGTTTACGCGCCGGATGAGCAGCGCTTGCGCCGCGTTCAACAGCGCAGAGGCGCCGAAACAACGCTCGATGACCTGCGTGCCGTGGATAACGTGCGCATCCGGTACTTGCGCAGGCACTTTGGGCGTGACTGGAACGACCCGCTCCTGTACGACCTGATGATCTCGTCCGCCCGGGGGGATGAAAGGGTGGCATCGACGATTCTGTTTGCCATGAACGGCGAGACCGTACGAGATAATTGTGGCGCACATGGAGAGAGCGGACCGAAAACGAATAGCCGCGAATCAGCATGAGCATCGTTCCTGATTACGACGCGAGAGCATCAGTTGCGGGAGTCTGACGCAGTTATCGCGGTTGTGGACGACGATCCCTCGGTTCGGGAGGGTCTGCAGAGTCTGATCCGGTCCGCGGGCTGGAGGGCCGAGACGTTTGCGTCCGCCCAGGAATTCCTGGCCCGACCTAACATCGACGCGCCAGGCTGTTTGATACTCGACCTGCAACTGCCCGGCCTGAGCGGGCTCGATCTGCAGAAGCGGATGGCCGAGGCCGGGTTGGAGACCCCCATCGTTTTCCTTACAGGCCATGGCAACATTCCAGCCTCCGTGCAGGCCATGAAGGCGGGAGCGGTCGAGTTTCTGACCAAGCCGTTCGATGAGCAGGATCTCTTGCGGGCAATCGAGGAGGCCGTGGAACGCGATCAGCGTGCCCGGCAGCAGCGGGCCGCGATGCGTGAGTTGCAGCTTCGCTATGCCTCGCTGACCCCGCGCGAGCAGGAGGTCCTGCTGCACGTGATCTCCGGTCTGCTGAATAAGCAGATTGCGGCCGAGCTGAAGATGAGCGAGTTCACCGTCAAGATCCATCGCGGGCGCGTCATGCGGAAGATGCATGCCGATTCTCTGGCGGATCTGGTGAGAATGGCGGAAAGCCTCGGGATCCGTTCGAGTCAGCACTCCGCCTGAACGCAGAATCAATAACTTACGGGCCGATCTAGCACCAAGGTGTAATAGATTTGCGTCTCGCCGGCTGTTATTCAATCAGTGAAAGGCTTGTTATGCCTGTTATCGGGGTGGTCGACGATGATATCTCGGTGCGTGAATCGCTGGAGAGCCTGATCAGGTCCGTCGGCCTGGACGTGAAAGTGTTTGCCTCAGCGGAGGAGTTCGTGGATTCGAACCATCCCCCCAGGGTGGACTGTCTCATTTTGGACGTGCGCCTTCCGGGGATGAGTGGCATCGAACTCCACCATCGCCTGCAGGCCCTCAACTATAGAGTGCCGGTAGCCTTCATTACGGCACACGGATCCGACGACCACGCGAGGTCGGAAGCTGCCTCGGAGTGGACGGTCGCTTACCTGATCAAACCGTTCAGCGAGGATGAATTGCTTGATGCCGTCTACGCGGCATTGAAATGGAAACCAGGAGGTTGAACAGGACAGGTAAACCATGGAGATCCCATGAGCGACACAGGAGCTTTGGTTTGCGTGGTGGATGACGACGCCTCCGTGCGCGAAGGCGTGGCAGGTCTGATTCGCTCCGCCGGACTGACCGTGAAGACGTTTGCGTCAGGAGAGGGGTTCCTGGCGGCCCCACGACCCGGAGTGCCACGTTGTTTGGTGCTGGATGTGAATCTCCCCGGGCTAAGTGGACTCGACCTGCAAAAGGAGCTTGCCAAATCGGGTATTCAGGTCCCCATCGTGTTCCTCACCGGGCATGGCAACATCCCAATGGCAGTGCGCGCGGTGAAAGCAGGCGCGGCGAGTTTTCTGACGAAGCCTTTTGACGATGAAGAACTATTGAATGCCATCCGGCGGTGTATCGATACAAGACCCGTTTCAGGTTCTCAGCCTGGCGTCGGGGACCGGATGAGACGCTCAGGCCCGGCGGCTGGCCGTGACAGCGGTAAGGTGTTCCCGCCATTCCGCCTGGACCCTGTCAACCAGTGCCTGTGGCGCAACGGAGAAGCGGGCCAGGACGAACGCCTGCTGCTGACTCCTAAAGCATTCGCGGTTCTGCGCTGCCTGGTGGAACATGCGGGACGCCTGGTTACGCAGGAGGAACTGCTGGACGCAGTGTGGCCCGAGACGTTCGTCCAGCCGGAGGTTCTCAAGTATCAGATCGCCGACATCCGGGGCATACTCGGAGACAGCCCGAAGAACCCTGTCTTCATCGAGACCCTGGCGCGCCGAGGGTATCGATTTGTGGCCAGGGTGCGGGATGACGATCGGTCAGAATCGCCCCTCTCGACGGGTACGGCGCGAGGCAGAGTGGTAGGCAGAACGCGCGAGTTGGGCGAGTTGCGAACGTGCCTCGCGAAAGCCCTGCACGGCCAGACTCAGATCGTCTTTATCACCGGCGAGCCGGGCATTGGAAAGACCGCGCTGGTAGACGAATTCCTGTGTCAGGCCGCCGCCGAGCAACCATCTTTCCGCATCGCCCGCGGCCAGTGTGTGGAAGGCTACGGTGGGACAGAACCCTTTTATCCGATGCTGGAGGCGCTGGGTCAGTTGTGCCGGGGCCCGGGAGGGCATCGGGTAGTGGAGATTCTGGCAGCGCACGCACCCACATGGCTGGTTCAGTTTCCCTCGCTGGTGAAGCGCGAACAGCGCCAGGAATTGCAGCAGGAGATTCTGGGAGCGACGCGTGATCGGATGTTGCGCGAGATCCGTGAAGGGCTGGACAGGCTGAACCTGGAAGGGCCTCGACTGTGGGTGTTTGAGGATGTGCAATGGGTGGATCCCTCCACGGTCGACTTGATCTCGGCTATCGCCCGAGGGCGGACGACGGCGAAGGCGATGGTGATCATGACCGAGCGATCCGTGGAAACGGCAGCGCCGAATCATCCGCTGAGGAAGCTGATGTCGGAACTGCTGACTCATCACCTGTGCCGTGAGATTGCCCTGGCGCCGCTCTCGGCGGCGGATGTGGCCGAGTACCTGAGCGGAGAGTCCGGCGCAAGCTTGCCGGAGGGTTTTGCCGAGCTGATCTATCGGCACTCGGATGGGAATCCGTTGTTCATGATCGCCGCCCTCGATCACATGACCGAGCACGGCTCGATCGCGCGGGAGGCCGGAAAATGGCGGCTCAAGGTCCCGCTCCAGGAAATCGATCTCGGAGTGCCGGAGACTCTGCGGCAGATGACCGAAGCTCACATTCACCATTTGACGACGGAGGAACAACGAGTACTCGAAGCGGCCAGCGTGGCTGGAGTGAGGTTCTCGGCAAACGCGCTTGCAACAGTGCTTCAACAGGACGCGGAATTCGTGGAAGAGATTCTCGAGAACCTCTCCCGCCGCTCCCTGATCGTGCGTTCGGCGGGCGCCCGGCAGTTGCCCGATGCGAATACCGAGCAGGCCTTTGAGTTCATTCACGGCCTGTACCGCGAGGTCTTCTACGGCCGGCTCACGCCGGTGCGCAGGGCATGGATTCGCCGGCGCATCGACGATTCCGTTTCCCCGCCCTTGCGTGAGGTTGCGGAATCGGCGTCAAATCACCTCGCGCCAGGATCTGTCCGGAAAGATCCGGCGCTTGAACCCGGCGGGCAAGGTCGCGTCGGCACAGCGGCGGCGGCGTTCGCCTGAATTGTCATTCAACCTGGGCGGCCGGTATCGCTCCGTTCTGCGACGAAGTGTTGGGCAGAGCCTTGGAATCTGGACTTCACTGAGGCATCCGGGCAGCACTTCCGAAGTTCGGCCATCCGCCAAACCTCGGTACGTCCTCCGCGGGCGCAGTGGAGTTGGCCCTTGTTTTGCTCTAACGATAGCGCAGACTCTGCCACTTTGCGTCATGAACCTGCGTTTCAGTCTCGCCCGGCGAGTGTTCCAATGCGGTTGTCCGGCGCCGAAGTGTTGGACAGCACGTCGAGATGTGGACTTCACCGAGGCATCCGTCACCACTTTTGCAGCCTATGCATGGATGGTCTTAAGCGGTAATCAAGTTGCAGGCAACACGAACGCCGCGCGACATCGCGATCATCGCGATTGAAAGGCATCTCATCTCATGTACTCGAATGCAAACAAGAAGCACAGATGGGCCGTTGTGCTGGCGGGCGGAGACGGCGTGAGGTTGCAGGCACTCACGCGTCGCATATCCGGCGATTCGAGACCAAAACAGTTTTGCCCGCTTTTCGGTGGGAAGACCCTTCTCGCCCAGACACGCGAGCGAATCGCTCCCCTGTTTAACGAGGAACAGACAATATTCGTCCTGAATCGCGCCCACAGCAGTTTCTATAGTGAGCAGCTTGCCGGGGTGCCCGACTGCCGCAAGGTCGTGCAGCCGCTGAACCGGGGCACTGCTGTTGCGATGGCGCTGTGCCTGGAGATCATCTCTCGGCAGGATAACGACGCGCTGGTGGCCTTTTTCCCATCCGATCACCACTTCCTGGACTGTTCTGCATTTCGCAGCACCGTGGATTGCGGCCTCGGGATGATGGAGGAATATCCCCAATCCGTCCTTGTCCTTGGCGCAGAAGCGCAGTATCCAGAGGTAGAGTATGGTTGGATCGAGCCGGGCCGGACCTTGGTAGACTCGCCGGTTCATCCTCTGCAGCGCGTGACACGATTCTGGGAGAAACCGACGCTGCAACGTGCCAGGATCCTGCAACAGCACGGCTGTGTGTGGAACACTTTCGTGACAATCGGTCGAGCTGGTGCTTTCGAGGAGTTGTTTTGCGCCACCACTCCCCAGCTCACACGATCACTGCAGAGCAGCCTTTCAAATGGTCGGCTTGGAGATTTTTACGATGAGACCGCCCCGGTCGATTTTTCGCAGGCAGTGCTTTCCCGCGTGCCGGAGCGGCTTGCGGTCTTGCGCGATGCGAAATCCGGGTGGATGGATCTCGGGAACCCGCATCGAGTCATCGAGGCCCTGACCCTCAGCGGAATGCAAGCGCCGTGGCTTGTTTCGAACGGGAATGGCACCCACGGGGCTTCCCAACTCTCTGTTGTCGCTTAGGCTTAGGAACTGGCCAACGGGAGTGAAGATCACTGCGGCTCGTTCTGCAGCCAGCCCGGGACCTCCGGATCGCCGGGAGTGAAACGAAGTACGAGTGCTGAGGTTCAACTTGCTTGTCGTCTGAACGGAAGAGCGAATTCCTCGTCCGACGAGCGGAGTGTCCCTCACCGTACGCTCTGTGTACGGTCGGTGTTTCGAGTAGCAGCCAGGTTCGTCAGACATTGCCGGGCTTCCGCCTGGAATCACCCAGGTACGCTACAAAAGCATGGCCGGCCTCAGTTCCCCTGCTTTGAAACAACTTCCATTGGCATGTCGCCGAGTTTCGTGAATATCCGGCCTCGTCGGCGCAAAGGCCACCAATCGTAAAGGTATATCTCCATTGGTCGCCACATCGCGACCCAGCCAGCGATGGTGAGACTCTCCCGCACGACGCTGGCCCACGTACCTGCCTCCGCAGGCAGTAGTGTCCGACTGATGATCAGGCAAACTGCCAAACAAGACAGGCCGATAAGGAGACTCGTCTGGCCCTGCCTCAGGAGATTCCGAAACTCCAGCTCGGTGAGTTCGGCCCGATGGGCGAAGTGGTTGTGCACAGCCTGCCGGATCACGCCGTCGGCATCTTCGCCGGGCCACTGTTCCAATTGGACGAACAACTTCAGTGGCGTTCCGCGAGGGAACTCAAGGGCCCAGCCGACTATGAATTCTTCCGCTTCATCGTCCAGATCCTTCTCGATAAAAGGTGACGGGTCCATGGAGTTAAACAGCTGATCTATGTCATGCAGTTTCAGCTTGATCGCCTGGGGTTGATCAACGCCCCTCTTTGTCTTTCCGCCAGCCGGGGCGCTGGCTTGATCGCGTTCGAACTGCGTCATCGCGGTACCACAATCAGGGCGAATGCCGGAGCGCGACTTTCGACAGGCGCGCTTCGAGACCATGATCAGCAATTCCAGATCCGAATTCATGACTCCGTTCCGGCGGCGCATAAAGCACGGCCCGGCCACCCGCACCTCGAGCCCGGGCCAAAACAGTGATCGAGAAGACCCCAGTATTGGTCAACGTCTTGCTCTCTCTTGGGTCGAGGATTGACTCATGGACATGCTGGACGCCACAAGCGTCGGCGTGGAAGAATCTCCGATACCTCTGTCCATCTGAAGAACATGCCGAGCCCGAGCACCAATGCGCTCACACCGCGCTCACACACGCATGTTCCGTAGTCGCTTGCGGCGCGCTTCTGCGGACTTAGCTGGACCAGGAATCAACGATTTGCGACCGAACGAAACGAACTGCGACATAGCTCAACCCGTTCGATTCCCGTTAGCGCTACCATGTTTTCTATAACTTGCGGGGAATGCGCTGGCACGCGCTGGCACGCGCACCGCCCCAGCGGGATTCACTGCACACTCTCCACTGGGTTCTCCGGCAAATTCCGACGCTGGAACTCGTCCCAACTTCGCGCCGCCTCGTCATCCCGCCCGCGAATGGCGTGCGACCCTACGGCGTAGCGGTCAGGGCGACGACGGAGCGTCCCCCCGGGCGGCGCGTTAAGTGGGGATATCGGTAGGCTTCGTTCAAGTCCCTCATGGCCGGTGACCCCGTTGTCCGCAACCACCGCCACCTGCCTGCCAACGACCCGATCGATGATGCCCAGAGTCCGGTCGCCCTTGTTCGCCACCAGCAACCGCGGCGCAGCGCCGCCACCTGCTACCGCCGCTGGCACGACCATCCAAAGGAAAGGCATGGTCCGCCATTATTACATGGACTCAACCGGCCACGGGAGCGGCCTGTGCGGGACTTCTCAGATCGGCGCCGCAATACGGGCAGTACCTGTCGCTCGGCTTGACGCCACGCTGGCACTGCGGGCACGCCGGGCTCAACTGGTACCGGCAGACCGGGCAAAAGCCAAATCCGGGTTCCACGACTTCACGACAGTGCGGGCAACGCAACAGGCGCGGCTTCCGCAACACGAAATACAGCACAATGCCCAGCGCGTTGGGAATCAAGATCGCAATCAGGGTCCAGAGAACGCGACTCATCCCGCGGCGGCCGGCATCCTTGCTGACGTAGCCGATCAGCAGGATGTAGCACGCCAGAAGCGTTGCCGGAATCAGGGTCGCCGAAACGAAGATCGCAAGCGGTGGGTGTTGGGGGTCATGACCGAGGATAAACGCCATGATGGTCGGCAGCGCCAGAAACAACAGAACTGCAATCAGCCAGGCCACCGGCGGGATGATGCAAACTTCATCCATGAACCGCGTCGAAGTATCGTTTCTTACAGGCATTTCAAATCTCCTCGTTATCCGCCAGATGCGTCCCCCGCGCGAGCAGGAGAATGCCGGTAAACACCGTCGGCATCAGGCTGAGCACTACAAAACACATTTGCCAGACCGGCGCGGCCAGCGAGATCCGCTCACCAATCCAGGCGAGCCCGCTCCACAGCGCGGCCATCGTTAAGCCCGCGATCAGTGCTACGGCCGCGCAGGAAAGCCATACCGCCCAGAGCCGGTCCTGGCGGAGCTGCAAATCGCGTGCCCGCTGCCGCACTCGCATCTGCGTCGTCGAAACCAGATCCCAGCCGACGGCAATCGGAATCGCACGCAAAGCGCGGATTGCCTCACCAGCGTTCGCGGCAAACTCGCGACAGCTCGCACAGGACTCCAGATGCGACGCCAGCCACGAATTCTCCTCGCGGGTGGCAATCAACATCCGCGCACGTTCATGAACATCTCCGTTCACAGTCCGGCTCCTTTCAACAACGGTTCCAGCGCGCTCAGGCCGCGATAGATTCTCGATTTCACTGTGCCCAGCGGCGCACCGGTCACGCTGGCAATCTCTTCCAGCGACATTCCTTCCTGAAAACGCAGCGCCAGCGCTTCGCGATATTCCGCGAGCAAATGTTGCATGCCGGCGGCGATGCGTTCGCTCTGCTCCATCCGCGCGGCGAGATCGAAAGCGGAAGGCACTCCCTGCTGCGGGATGTCGGCCTGCTCTTCGCTTTCGGGCCGCCTGCGGCGCATGTGATCGATGGCCAGGTTGCGCGCGACGGTGAAAAGCCAGGCCGTGAAGTCGCGGCGCCCGTCGTACTGGCGGCCGCGTTCTAACACCCGGACCCAGGTTTCCTGGAACAGATCCTCGGCCAGTTCGCGCTGCCCGGTCAGATGGACGAGGTAGCGCAGCAGGCGATGCTGGTACTGCTCGATCAGGCGGTCGAGCAGATGGGGGTCGCGCCGGCGCAGCCCCCGAGCGATCTCGGTGTTTTCGTCGGCCATGATGACGCTCGCGAAATGGCAGGCTGTCGCGCTCATTCTATCGGTGTATACGGATGAGCGCCAAAAAAAGACGCAGGCCGGGAGCGAAGCCGCGCTGGTCGACTTATCGCCGGATAGGGTCGCCGATGGTCCTTCGCCCGTTGTCGAGGCTGCCGCACAATCCTGCGCCATCAGGTTTTCGACTGTGCGACCGATCATCCCGGTTATTCCGGCGCCACGCGGGCCGAAAACCGCCGATGGATTAGGCAATAATAGGCTTGACTCATCACCAACAGAGTGGGATGATGACCGCAGGCTGTGGAGCCTGTGGGACATCATGAGACTGTTTGCGATCACCGAGCTAATTGATTACACCCGGCAATTGGAAGTTGAGTTGTGCCATTGGGGAGAGAGGTTCGCGAACGGCGAGGGCGGCAGCAAACTCAGCGAGGCAGAACAGGAACGAGTTCTAGGATTGGCGCAACGACTTAGTTTCGACATGAACAAGCTCGGCCTTACCCCTGCTCGGGATGTCTGTTCTCAAGCGGCCAACATGCTGCTGATTGGCGGCTTAGACGTTTCGGGATGCAAAGTGGAGTGGCCCCCAAAATTGAGACAACCAGTTAAGGCTCAGATTTCATTGAATGGAGAAGAGAGCCATGAGTCTGTCTCGAAGGAAGTTCACGAAAGAGTTCAAGTTGGCGGCGGTGCGCCG
>Ga0326728_10026161_pt1 | contig 10363 bp, 6 predicted proteins | sample MB3enrmetagenome_FD_207602 | JGI IMG/M metagenome (GOLD analysis project Ga0326728, IMG submission 207602) | Lab enriched peat soil microbial communities from McLean, Ithaca, NY, United States - MB31MN | ecosystem: Environmental > Terrestrial > Soil > Wetlands > Peat | place: USA: New York... | reverse complement strand
GGAGTCGAGCGAACTGGTGGCCTCGTCGAGGATGAGGATGCGCGGCTCGGCCAGCAGGGCGCGGGCGATGGAAAGGCGCTGCCGCTGCCCGCCGGAAAGCTTCACGCCCCGTTCGCCCACCACCGTGTCATAGGAGTCCGGATAGCGCTCCGCAAACTCGTCCACGCGGGCCGTGCGGCAGGCAAACAGAAATTGCTCCTCCGTCGCATCCGGCCGTGAAAACATGATGTTCTCCCTAATCGTGCCATCGAAAAGGAACGAATCCTGGAGCACCACTCCCAACTGTGAGCGGTAGGTGTTCAGATCCACATGGGCAAGGTCTATATCGTCCACCAGCACGCGGCCCTTGGACGGCGTATGGAAAGCGCATAGCAGGCTGATGATGGTGGACTTGCCCGATCCCGACGACCCCACGAGCGCCGTCACCATTCCCGGCTCGGCCAGAAAGCTGATTCCGTGCAGCACCGGCTTGCCCGGGTCATAGGCAAACTCCACATTTTCAAAGCGCACCTTGCCGCGGATGGGCGGCATTTTTATGGTGCGTTCAGGGCTCTGATTCTCCTCCAGCTCGGCCATGATCTCACTGGTGCGGTCCAGGCCGGCAAAAGCCTCCGTCAGTTGCGTGCCGATGTTCACAACCTGAAACACTGGCGCAATCATAAAGGCGAGAAACATGTTGTAACTGAAGTAGTCGCCCACCGTCCAGGTGCCGACCAGCACCCGATGCCCCCCCAGCCACATCACCACCGATGATACAAGCCCCAAAACCGTCATGGACGCGGCCGAAAGGGCGCTGGTCATGGTCAGCGACTTCATCACATTTTGCAGCAGCCGCTCCACGCCCCCCGAGAATACCCCCGCCTCGCGCTCTTCGGCGTGGTAGCCCTTGATCACCCGCACGCCGCCCAGCGACTCGGTCAACCGGCCGGTAACCTCCGCGTTGATCTTGCCCCGCTCGCGGAAGATGGGACGAATCATCTTGAAGGCGTACTGAAGGATGAAGACGAAGCCGCCGATTACGGTGAAGACCGTCAGCGTTACCGTCGGGCTCAGGTGCAGGAGATAAAGGAACGCCAGCACCGCCGTCAACAGGCCACCCACAAAGTCCACCAGCCCCGTCCCCACCAGGTTGCGGACGCCCTCCACATCGGTCATGATGCGCGCCACCAGCGTGCCAGTGCGGTTCTCATCGTAGTAGGCGACGGAGAGCAGGCCCACGTGCCGCTGCACCTGGCGGCGCATCTCCGCAATCAGCCGCTGGCCCGCCTTGGAGAGCAGTTGGGTGAGCGAGAAAGAAGTGATGGCCTGCACCACCATGGCCGAGAAGACCAGCGCAATCATGCGGGGAAGGAGGTCAGGCCGCGGATGCAGCGGAGAAAGCACCCGGTCCAGCAGCGGCTTGGAAGTGAATGGCAACACCAGCCCGGCCACGCGATTGACGGCCATCAACCCCAGCCCGGCAAGGATCAACCACTTGCGCGGAGCCACCAGCGCCCACACCTGCGGCCACAGCTTTTTCAGGTTGGGCTTGCGCTTGGGCAAATCCGCCTGTGCGGCTCCTCCTCTGCGCCCATGCGGTATGCTTTCGGCGCGCCCGCTCATGCCCATCCCACCGCCCCGCATGGTGCCCATTCGCTGCTCCTCTTGAGAAGGTCTGCCCTATTAACTTCGCCATCGCCGGGTGCTGTCCTAATTCTAGACGTAACGCCGGCTTCCAGCCGGCATTGGGCCGCCAAGATGGCGGCGCTACGTTCAAATCAAGACACTACCCAATCGCCTGGTGGCGTGAATCGGAAGTAATGATGATTATATCGTGCCGCGCCCTCGCTGGGCACGCGAAACACATCGCGGCCGAGCGCCCAATATCCCCTTCCGCAAGAAATGCAGGCGGGAAAGATCGTGGAGCGGCCCGCGCTGCCTGACTTCGCCGAATGGCTGACGCGAGGCCGTATACCGGCCGGCCCTTAATGAGGGGTAACTTGCAGCCCCGAGGGTGGGCTCAGGGTGGTCAGGTTATTGATCAGGCCGGTCCCGTTTGGGCTGCCCCACCCGGTCACCAGGTCGTAACCCACAACTGCGGAAAAGCTGCCCGATGTGCCGCTGGTGATGTCATGGAACCCGGCGCTATAGCTGGAGGTTATATTCTGTGCGTAGATGATGGGGTTGATGAAGCCGATCGGCGGCTGGTTGTTTGCCGCCAACTGCTGGTTGACCAGGGCAAGGTAACCAGCCCACATGGGAGCGGCGAAACTGGTGCCGCCCAATTCGTTTGCCGTGCAGGTGGTCTGGTCGGCGCAGACGTAAAAGGTGAAATTGGCATTGGCCGCCACGTCGGGGCCGTTGCGCAAGGCGGTCGATCCCCCGTTATTCGAGTTGATGACGCCAGAGAGTTGCTGCCAGGTAGGGATGGGGATATTGTCAGGCGAGATGCCGCCCCCGCTATCAGCCCAGGCGGTCTCCGATTGCCAGGGGCCCGCCGCGCCGGCGGTGATCAAGTCCGTGCCTCCCACGGAAACCACATTCGCATCGTCTGCGGGCCATGCCTCATTGCTCGCCGACCAGGTGGAATTGTCGCCGGAGGCGGCAAAAAAGGTCTGCCCCTGCGCCGCCATCCTTTCAAAATACGGGTCCAGGGTGGACGGATCCGCCGGCGTCCAGCCCCATGAACAGCCAATGGTGGTGGGAAGCGGGTTGTGCGTGGTCATGGCGCTAAGGATGGCGGTGTCCGTGGACCCGACGTACACCACCAGACTTGCCAAACCCGGAGCCATGCCGATGGCCTGAGTCATGTCGAGCGTCTGTTCCGCGTCGTCGCAGCCGCTCGCATTAACGCAGCTTGTGCTGGTTCCGTCGGTGGAAGAGAGGGTAATCTGCACTAGGTTTGTCTGGCCGATATTATTGAAGTAGGTGGTCAAGTCGTCCAAATCCGTGCCCGCATATTCGAACAATCCGAGATTCTGACCCTGACCCGTCAGCGTTGTCCCACCGTAGTAAGCCGCCCGCATGTCGCTGCCCAGGAAGGAAGCTGAGGGGCCGGAACCCGTGGTGGCGTAGGTTACGACATCCTCCGGCTTCATGCCATGGGCCTTTGCGTAGTCGCTCTTCCTCACAAACAAAGGATGCGGAAGGGAGTAGTTGTCCAAACCCGAAATGTGCCAGAGAGGGAATGAAAGGTTGGTGGTCGGTTCCTTGTCGGGAGCATAAAACGTACGGTTCTCGGTGGGGTGCTGATAGGTCCGCAGGGTCACGTGTAATGCAGATTCAATGGCCGAAACGCGGGCGCTGACCTGCACCTCCATGCCATCGCGTGTGCCGTCCGCGACCGTGCACCTTTTCGCCTTCGCAAAGTGCACCACGGCGTCATAGTTTTCCTGGCTTGGACCGAACTGGTCCGTGAACTGCTGCACGCTGAGAAATTTCCGGTAGGAGGGGCTGGCCGGATCGTGGAGAGCCTTCAGAAACGCTTGCAGCCCGGCGGGATCGCGCAGGGCCAGAACTATGTTCAGATGCAATATCTGCTTTGCGGGAAGGCGGCCAATCCGCTTAGCCGTGCCGTTGCGGCATACCTCGCGCACCTGACGGGTCATCACGGTCTGCGCCTGGACTTTCAAGCTCAGAAGCGCCAGGATCGCAACAAGTATAAGGAAGGACAGGGATGCTCTTCGCACCATGGTTCTCCTTCTGGCAAAGTCAATTCGGCATCGGCTCAAGGGTGTGCCGCGCCATGCTACCGCCGTGCAACGCCTCAACTCTCAATAACCAGGAGTGCTAACCCAAGCAGGAAAACCAGTATATGACTTTTTGTCACGGCGGGGAAGGGGATCCGTCTTGAGGGAATGGACGGGGTTGGAGGGTGTGCAGCTTGGGTTTTGTAGCGGCGGTCGCTCGCCGCCGGGCGGCGCTCGGAGAGCGGCTGACAGGTTATTGACTGCAACCTGAACCCGGGTCACGGGTCCCGTCGCTTCTGCTCCCTCCTATCGTGACCGGTCAGTTTATGGAGGGTGGCTTCCCGAGGAGCCGACTCGGGGTTGCCTCGCAAACGGCCGTGGCCATGCTTCCGCGGCGGTCGCGGAAATGCGCCACGAAATCGTGAATCCGGGCGGTCAAGGAAGCCAGTTCGGTTTCAATCTTGCCCTTGTTGCGCACCATCGGCATGACCGTCCGAATGGCTTCGGCGAGGGTCACGATCCGGCTGGTGATGCGCGCGCCTCCCCCCACCGCCGCGCCGACGGACATGGCCAAACCCTGGGTGGCTTCGTTCTGGGCAAGCAGCGTTTTCTCCACGGTTTCGGAAAGCTCTTTGATACGCTTCAGGATTCCTGTCATCTGGACGATCATTTGGGCCGGGGGCCGAAGATCGCTTTCGATCACGCCCACTTTGTCCTGGAAGCCGGCGGCGACCTCGGCAGCTTCTTCCGCGAGCACGCTCATCCCCGCGGCCACCGCCGCCAAACGCTTCTGGGCTTCCAGAAGGCGCGCGGATTCGATGCCGGCGCTTCGGGCTAGGCCGCTCGCCTGCTGTCCGAGTTCCATGATGATCTGAATCTCTTCGCGCATCTTTCACCTCACTTTGAACGCAGGAAAAAAGGGGGCGGGGTGCTGAATCCCCGCCCCGAAGTGGAGCGGCTTCACGAAAGCCGCTTCATGGAGGATCTTAATCCATCACCTCACTGGAGGCGAGTGGTGGCGACAGATGGAGCTTTTGCCCGGCTCGCTATTTGCGCGTTCTGAGTCGGTTTGGCCGTCGAATGGGAGTCAGCCGGGCCGTCGTGTCCAGCGCTGTCATCAAACCTGAACCCGGAGACGACCTTCTGCAAATCCGCCGCCATGCGCGCCAGTTCGCCCGCCGCCGTTTGGGTGTCGTTAGCGCCTTGCGTCGTGCTTTTGGCTGCCTGCGCCACCGCGCCGATGTTCTCAGCCACTTGCGCGCCGCCTCTGGCCCCTTCTTGCACGTTGCGAGCAATCTCGTTGGTGGTCGCCGTCTGCTCCTCGACGGCGCTCGCAATCGTGCTCGAGATGTCGTTGATCTGAAGGATGACGCCGCTGATTTGGCCGATCGCCTCCACCGCTCCCTTGGTGTCACTTTGAATGGCTTCGATCTTGCGGCTGATATCCTCCGTCGCCTTGGCGGTCTCCTTGGCCAATTCCTTCACCTCATTGGCCACCACTGCAAACCCCTTGCCCGCTTCGCCGGCGCGCGCCGCCTCAATCGTGGCATTAAGGGCCAGCAGGTTGGTCTGTTGAGCAATAGAAGTGATAACCTTGATGACCAGCCCGATCTCCGCGCTCGAATCACCCAGCTTGGCCACCGTGGCATTGGTGGTCTCGGCGGTCTTCACTGCGGAAGTGGCGATCCGGGCGGCTTCGTTGGCGTTCTTGGCAATCTCCTTGATCGAGGAACTCATCTCTTCGGTGGCCGTGGAGACGGTTTGCAGGTTCTTGGTAACTTGCTCCGCGGCTGCCGAAACCACGTTGGATTGGCTGGCCGTCTCTTCCGCGTTGGCACTCATCTGGTGACTTACCGCACTGAGCTCTTCCGACGAGCTCGCCAAGGCCTGCGAGTTCTGGGCGATTTGGCCCATACTGGAAGACAGCGTGTCAACCATCTTATTGATATCGTCCTTGTATTGCGCAAAGTCGCCCTGGTAGTTGCCCTCGACACGAACGGTGAGATTTCCATCCGCAATCTTCCCTAGCACCTTGCCGGTTTCTTGCATAGGAGCAAGGAACGCGTCCAGCGTGTCATTCACACCCTGCACGACATTGCGGTACTCACCCTGGTGTTTGCTGACATCAGCGCGAGTAGAGAGCCTGCCTTCTACCGCCGCTTTCGACAGCATCTCAGTGTCCGCCACCAACGCCTCCACGTTTTCCATCATGGCGGCCACGGACGGCACAAGTTCGTCGTGATCACACCTGCGCCCGATCTTCTTGTATTCAGGAAGGTCTCCCAGGTCTCCCTGCGAGACTTTCTTGACCGTGTCGGTCACATGATGAAGTCGATCCTCAACCTGGTTGACCGCTTGCCCAACCTCCGAGAAGATTCCCTGGTACGAACCCTCGACCCGGGTGGTGAAGTCGTTCACTCTCATCCTCTGGAGAACCTGGTTGGCTTCAACCAGCCCGCCGAGGCCGTCAATGCAGGCATTCAAGTTGTCCTTGAGGATGTTGAAGTCGCCGTTGGAGGCAGCGGTGATCTTGGCCGGGATGGTGCCCTTCGCGATGTCCTCCACGTACCCCGCCGCCACGTTCAACGGTGCAATCACCGCATCCAGGGTATCGTTCACCCCCTGCACGACATTGCGAAATTCACCTTGGTGCTTGGCGGCATCGGCGCGTGTCGCCAGCTTGCCTTCCACCGCCGCCTTTGACAGCAGAGCGGCATCGGCCACCATGGCATCGATCGCACTCATCGTCCGGATAAAGGCCGGAGTGAGTTCATCGTTCTCGCAGCGTTTGCCGCCCTTTTGTAAGTCGAGCAGATCTTCCCTGTAGTCTCCCACTCCAATCTTCCCCATCATCATGACCACGCGTTTGACTCGCTCCAAAACGGTGTTGGTTGCTTTCGCGACCTCCGCGAAGATCCCCTGGTAGGAGCCTTCCATCCGGGTCGAGTAATCGTTCACTGCCACGCGCTGCAAAACCTTGTTCGCCTCGGCCAACCCGCCGAGGCCGTCAATGCAGGCGTTCAGGTTGTTCTTGATTGTGTTGAAGTCCCCGTTGTAGCTGTCGACCACCTTGGGTGGGATATCACCTTTGCCGATCCGGGCAACATAATCAGAGGCCATCGTAATCGGTTTTGCGAAAGCCTCGATTAACCCGTTGATGCCGCCCACCAGCCTCTGCCAGTCCCCGACAACAGCGTCGGTTTTCCCGCGGGTAGCGAGGTTCCCTTTCAATATGGAATCGGTAAGCTCTTTGACTTCTTTCGAAACTCCCTGCAGATTGTTGCGGAGCAGATCCATCTTCTGATTGGCGATGACTTGCTTACCGGGCAACTTCTCCAGCACGGGGCTAAAGTCGCCTTCGGCGTAAGCCGTGAGGATGGAGAGGATCTTGAGAACGTTGTTCACGATCAACCGCACGCTTCCATTGACGCCGGCAGCGATCTGTTTGAAGGCGCCGGTGAATTTGTCTTCGGACGCGAAGGCCTCAATATCACCTGCCTTCTGGCCCTCCGCCATACGCGTCATCTCACTGATCACACCCAGGAGGTTGTTGCGAAGCAGATCCATCTTCTCGTTGGCGATGACTTGCTTGCCGGGCAACTTCTCCAGCACGGGGGTAAAATCGCCTTCGGCGTAAGCCGCGAGGATGTTGAGGATCTTAAGAATGTTGTTCACGTGCAACCGCACGCCTTCATTGGCGCCAGAGGCAATCTGCTTGTACGCGCCGGCGAATTTCTCCTCGGGGACGTACACATCAATGTCACCGGCTTTTTGGGCATCCGCCATACGCCTCATCTCCGCGATGATATTGAGGAGATTGTTTCGGAGTAGGTTCATTTTTTCCGTGGCGACAATTCGCTTACCTGGGAACTTCTCCAGAGCCGTGCTGAAGTCCCCTTCCGCGTAAGCGCCAAGGATGTTCAGGATCTTTAGAATGTTGGCGATGTGCGAGCGCACCGTATCATTGGCGGCGACAACGATCTGCCGATACGCCCCTCGAAAGTCCTGTTCCGATACGAAGGCATCTATGTCGCCAGCTTCCTGAGCCGCATGCATCTTGTTCGTCTCAGCGAGCAAGGAGTTGATCGCATCGATGCAAGCATTCAGGTGATTCTTCAGCGTATTGAAATCGCCTTTGTAGTCCTCGGTGATTTTAGCGGGAATATCGCCCTTGCCGATCTGGTCTACGTAGGTGATGGCCAGGTTTAACGGACGCGTCACGAGATCGAAGACGGCATTGAACGTCTCAAGGATTTGGCGGTCCCTTCCTTGGAAACGTTCGACCGTGGCACGCTCCCCTAGCCGCCCTTCGGATGCTGCGCTGAGTAAGCGTTGGGCCTCCTCAACAACGTCAGGGCGCTCGGTCAGAGCACGTTTTGTACCGTGCTCTCCAATGGCTCCTTTTTTCATCTTGTTCTCTTCCTTCCAATGATTGATCTGGGGGTGCGCCTGTCTCGGCCGCCAATTCCAAATTTCCCAGCTTCTCGGCGTCTTCCCTTCCGGCAAGCCCTTGAAGATGAAACTAATTACAAGGAGGGTGCTCCCTTGCCGGTGATTTCCTCCACCGCCGCCTTGAATTTCTGGATCATTTCGGGCGTGTCGGGCTCCATGGCAGCTTTGGTGGACGGAACTTTGGTTTTCATGGCGAGCTGGGTTCTGCCCATGGCGCCCGCTTGGTCAGAGACATATTGATAGTACTGCATGAGTTTCGTTGCCATAGTAGACTCCTCAAACAGGGAATTCCTTGTAGGCTTCGACAAAGGGAGCGGCTTCCTTGCCCCAAGCCGCTTCCGGTTGGATCTTCCATTCGCAGTGATCATCCCCCTTGCCGACGCAGTGCGGCTCGAGGGCCAACAAACGTTTTCCAAAAAATGCCGTGGACCACCCGGAGGCATAGCCCACGAGTGTCCAGCAGGCGGCCTCGGCGGCCGGTTGATTGAAACAGAGAAACTGCTCCGCTTCATAGGAGTTAGACCACACCCCCGTGAAGAAAAATTCCCCGGTGCTCCGGTCAAATCGGATTTCTTTGGGGATGGCTTGGACAATGCCTTCCCAGGTATGGATCACCGGGCCGGAAGCGAGCAGGTCCATTTCCGAATCGAACTTATAGGCCAGCTTCATTTGCAGGAAATCGGCATACCCATTCTGATAGCCGAACTTGAGAAACAGTTCTCGCGCCTTTTCCCATCCTAACTTCTCCAGCAACTTCTGCCGTAGCAGGCCCATTGAGTTTGCATCCAGGATAACCAGCCGGCTGCTTTGGTGAGTGGTCATCCCGGTTTGAAGGTTAAACTTCAGGTCCTTCGAAAGGTCGAAATCTGTTGCTTTCATTGGTCCTCCTTGGTGTCCGTCCGCCCAAACTGAAGACGGAGATTACGGGACTTCACATCAAAAGTCTTGAAAGGTTCTCGCCTGGGTGCTGCCACTGCTGGCCTGATGTTTCAGGCCACCGAATAGACTGGGGGTGGGGACGATCATCTTGAACCAGAACTTGTCTCCCCCGAAGCGGTCCCTGACCAGCGTTTCGTGCTGCCACTGCACGATAAAGGTCACATGGCGCTTGTTGGTGTAGCCAACGCTGGGACCCACCGCCAGGGCTTCCCCTCGGCGACCGGTATCCCACAGCTCAGGTTCTGCGGCGACAATTAGGCCATCGACCAGATCGTTGGTCGTTTGCTTGACAACATAGCCGGTGGCGCCGAGCATCCAGCCCCCCAGATGTTTGCCGGCAGCGTAATCGGCGTGGAACTCCTGACCCGAGTGGTATTGGGTTGCAGGGTTGGTTGTCTTCAGGTTGTACATCAGTTTCGTGGATGCTTCCCACCCGGATTTAGGCATGTAGCTGTAAGCGAAGATCGGCTCAAAGCTGTAGTAGTGGGCACCGATACACACCCGCGGGTCATTCTTGTCGTAGTACCCAGTGGGAAGGTCAATATCAAAAGCCGCCGCCGCATGCCATGTCGGGTGATGCCATCCCAGGATAAGCGGGTCGATGGTAATGTCACCAACGTTCGCACGGCTATTCCAGCCTCCAAGGTCCATCCTTTGATACACGACCGGGACAATCACATGCATCCCCCACTCCGCCCCAAAGATCTTGAATCGAGTCATCTCAAGGAAACGGACAGCATCGAAAGCTGCGCCGACGGTCGGCGTCGTTCCGTTCATATTGACGTTATGACCTGAAGCATTCTTGAGATCACCGCCGTAGTAACCAGAATAGTTGATAAAGTAGAAGCCTGGCGGGGGTACCGCCCCTGCGAACCAGTTCTCCGCTCCGTTCGGGTACTGGTCGCCACCCTCTTTCGCCCACAGGACCGGAATACTCAGAAGGCCCAGTGTAAGAATGAGAACGTATCGCAGATTCTTCATAAAGATTCCTCTCTCCTCCATTTTGCGATCTGAAGATCATTCAATCGCCTACCTCACTTCGCTGTTCACAGGACTCTTATCGGCGGAGGGTCGGGCTACTTGAAAATAACGTGCATTACAAATGTAGTTCTATCGTATATCTATTTGTAATGCACAATGGATTTAGGATGGCGGAAGGCTCTGGCAAAGAAGGGGGGGACGAGATGAAAGGCCGGCCAGACCTCAAGTGAGCATGGATTGGATCAGGGGACGCCTTTGAGGCTGGAAGTACCCCTGTCCGACAGTCGCTTGTGAGGGGCCGAATGAGCTGCTATTGAGTTGCA
>Ga0326728_10026160_pt1 | contig 10364 bp, 10 predicted proteins | sample MB3enrmetagenome_FD_207602 | JGI IMG/M metagenome (GOLD analysis project Ga0326728, IMG submission 207602) | Lab enriched peat soil microbial communities from McLean, Ithaca, NY, United States - MB31MN | ecosystem: Environmental > Terrestrial > Soil > Wetlands > Peat | place: USA: New York... | reverse complement strand
TTTCTTGAGCGAACTGCCTCCGCCGTCCAGCAGGCCCAGCAGCAGATGCTCGGTGCTGACGTATTCGTCCTTGAGCTTGGCGGCTTCGGAATTGGCCGCTTCGAGCGATTTGCGCAAATCGCCGCCGGCATAGGGTTCGCCGCCGCCCTGGACCTTGTGACGGCGGCCCAGTTCCGCTTCCAGGTCCGGCTGAAGGCGGGAGGGCGGTACCCCGACGCGTTCGAGAAGATCGGGAATTAAACTGTCGGATTGGCCGAGGAGCGCCAGGGCCAGATGTTCGCCGTCAATTTCCTGGTGGGAACGTTCGCGGGCCAGCCGCTGCGCGCTTTGCAATGCTTCCTGCGATTTCTGGGTGAATTTCTCCGGTTGCATAACAAGTGCGAATTTACCGCAAAAGGGCAAGGACGCAAAGTCCTGGGTCAGCAATTTTTTTCAACCACAGATGGACACAGATGAACACAGATAAAACACGGGTTTTTGACACTAATTGCACGAATTTTCATGAATTTGGGCATCAATTTTTGGAGGAGGTAGGTGGGCATGTACCCCTTCAGGAGACAATGCTCGATTTCTATGACGAATCGGGTATACTGACTGCCAAGCTTTAGCCTTAACAATGCCGGATCAGCCATCACTCCTTACACCTGACTTTGAGGAACACGCCAGAATCCTCAACGATCTACCATTTTCCGGAAAGTCGCGTCGTTTTTACGAAATGATGAGCGGCGCATTGATGTGGGAGGATGAAAAGGCTGACCTCCCATTTTCCCAGCTTGGCTGGTTCCGGGCGGCATTGGCGTACCGGAGCAGCGTCCTACTTGCTCAGCCCCGAATGGAGTTCGAGCCCATTTGGACTGCGTTAAAGCACGTTGCACCGAAATGGCCTGGATTTCGGCCCGAACGGTGCATACCAAATCCAGAGCTTGTGGATTATCTGACCGGGCAGAGAAAGCTTTCCAAACGAGATATTGATCGTTTGCCATAGTGAATGGGCAGCAACAGGTGCAGAGAAGATTGAAACCACATCCTTAATGTTGACCGATGATTACGATGAAATATCAGATGGTCTTACAACTCCCTGCGTCGTCCATCAAGGATTACGATGCGATGATTGAACTTGAGGAAACAATTACGCAGAGTTTGGACAAACTCGGTTGTGTGGACGGACACGATGCTGGTTCAGGCGAGATGAATATATTCATTCTTACCGATCACCCGAAACTCGCTTTTGAGCGCGTAAAACAAGTTCTTGGCACGACAGACTTCATGCCTGACTTGAAGGTTGCCTATCGAGAGTTCGGCAAGGACGAGTTCACAATCCTCTATCCAGAAAGTCTCCGCTACTTCGCAATTGCATAGCGACGCGTCGCAGAATTGCGCCCGAATTCATCTGCATTCGTCGGCCGTGAAATTTACTTCACGCCTGGAAAGGCCATGTAATTTTTGGCGTTGGCGTAGCAGATGTTTTTAATCATGGGGCCGACGAGTTCTTCATCGTCCGGGATCAAGCCTTGCTTGATGTCGCGCCCGATGAGGTTGCAGAGGGTGCGGCGGAAATATTCATGGCGCGGATAGCTCATGAAGGAGCGCGAATCGGTGATCATGCCGATGAACCGGGAGAGCAGGCCCAGGTTTGACAGCGCGTTGATCTGCCATTCCATGCCTTCTTTCTGGTCCAAAAACCACCACCCGGAGCCGTATTGGATTTTGCCGGGAATGGAGCCGTCCTGAAAATTGCCAATCATACTGGCAAAGGCGTAATTGTCCGCCGGATTCAAATTGTAAAGGATGGTCTTGGGCAGGGAATTTTCGGAATCGAGCCGGTCGAGATACGCCGCCAGCGTCTGGCATTGCGGGAAATCACCGATGGAATCGAAGCCGGTATCCGGGCCAAGTTGTTTGAGCAGGCGGGTGTTGTTGCTGCGAAGCGCGCCCAGATGAAGCTGTTTGGTCCAGCCGCGTTTGGCATCGAGCCGGCCGAAAAAAAGCATCAGATGCGATGCGAACTGCGAATGTTCCTCCGGCGACGCGGCGACGCCCTGGCGCACCTTGTCAAAAATGGCCGCCGCCACACTGTCCGAAGGGAAGTCCGCAAAACAGTGGTTCATGCCGTGATCCGAGAGCCGGCAGCCCTGCGAATGAAAGTATTCATGGCGCTTGTCCAACGCCGCCAGGAAGGCCTCCAAATTCCCGATGTCCATGTTGGCCGCGGCCCCGAGATGGTCCACCCATTTGTTAAAGCCTTCGGGCGCATTTACGGAAAGCGCCTTGTCTGGCCGGAACGCCGGGAACATTTTGGTGGGATGCCCTTGTTTGGCAAACGCGGCATGGTGGCCGAGATCGTCCACCGGATCATCCGTCGTGCAAACCACCTTGACCTTCATCTTCTTGAGGATGCCCTGGGTGCTCAGCGCCGGGGTGGCCAGTAGCGCGTTCGCCTTCGCCCAGACTTTTGACGCGGTGGCGTCGCTCAATAAATCGGATATGCCGAAATAGCGTTTCAGTTCGAGATGCGTCCAGTGGTAGAGCGGGTTGCGAAGCGTGTGGGGCACGGTGGCGGCCCAGGCCTTGAACTTTTCCTGGGGCTTGGCGTCGCCGGTGCAGTATTTTTCCGCCACACCGTTGCTGCGCATGGCGCGCCATTTGTAATGGTCGCCTTCGAGCCAGATTTCAAACAGGTTTTTGAACCGGCGGTTTTCCGCGATGTCCCGGGGGGAAATGTGGCAGTGGTAATCGAAAACCGGCTCCGGCCCGGCGTATTGATGGTAGAGCTTGCGCGCCGTCTTGGTGCTCAACAAAAAGTCGTCGTTGATGAAGGGTTTGGACATTGATGGCTTCGTTTTAACCGGTTTTTACGCGCCAAGCAATAGCGGTTTCATATGGCGCTCGAAGAGGTTGCCGGTCACGTTCCGGGCAATGACCCCCTCATGCTTCTTCAGTGCGGCGTAATAGCGGTCGCCCATCTTGGCGGCCACCTTGAAGCTGACGTGCAGCAACTGCCGGAAGCTCGGATTATATGCCGGGTTGCTCTGATCGTGCCGCAGCGCGGACACGAACTGCCCGGAGGTCCAGCCATTGACATCCGCCGCCGCTGGAAGTTTATTGCGGTCAATGTCAATGACCGTGGCGTAGGGCGCGCAAAATTCCTCCACATGGTTGATGGCGTAGCCGTAGATTTCCTTCGCGATTTCCAAACCGTCGCCGCCGGCCTCGGCCAGTCCGATCAATTCCTCCAGCCAGGTGGTGCCGGCCGTCTTGATATGCACTCCCGCGTCGAATTTCTTAAGCGCCCGGCGGATGGGCGCGTAAATGGAAAACTTGTCGCTGCCCGAATGGACGCTCAACTTGAGCGTGGGCGGCAGGCTGTAGTTCTTGACGGCAAAGGCGATGACCGCCAGGTCTTCGTTGAATTCCTTTTCAAATTGCCCGAGGTCGCCGGCGTAATCCACGCCTTTGTTAAAGCGCCCGGTGAATTTCGGGGCAATCGTCTGGAACGGAATTTTTTCATCCGCCAAAGCGGCCAGAATGATCAGCAATTCGTGGGGAAGTTGCGGGCTGTCCGTTTCATCCATGGAAACTTCAGTGATGAAATGGGCTTCACCTTTGGCGTGGGCGACATGGCGATAGATTTTGCCGGCGTCCTGGACGGCCAGCAGAAACTTGTTGGCCACGCGTTCCACCTCGGCAGCGGAAATTTCCAGGGGATGGTCAATTTGCGGAATCACAAGGCGCCCGGACAGTTCCGGATGGCGCCGCACAAACGCCTGAACGTCCGCCGGGGCGGCGGGCTTGCCAATCGTATCCGCCACGTCAATGGTGAAGAAATCCGATGGCGCAATAAACCGGTCCACCGTTTCGAGCCGGATATGATCGGCGTCCACATGATAGGGCTTTTGCCAGCCCAGCGCCCGGACGGCGGCATCGGCCTCGGCGCGGAGACTGGCGGGCTCCGTGCCGATGAAGATGTGTTCGCGGTTTGATTTATTCCAGACCGGCGTCACGTCCGCTCCGTGCTGCGTCGCCAGAACGCAGGCTTGAAGCTGGGCCTTGCCTTGGTGCCCAAAGCGGTCGCCCATGCCAAACGAAAATTTTCCTAATTTCAGATAATTTTTCATGAGCATTTCCGAATCACTCCCCCGGTATCCATCGCCGCCACGATCTTGAAAATATCCCGCTGTGCGCAAAAGGCCACGTCCGCGCGCAGTTCGGCAATGGCCAGCAGCCGCCGCGCATTCTGCGAAGTGGCAATCACCGCCGGCAGGTCCGCCTTGGCCGAATGAAATGTCCGCACGGCCGCCTCGGTGGCGTCTGAATAATCTCCGCTCACCAAGCCCGCCAGGCACCCCGCGGCCAGCACATCCTCCAGCGCCAGGCCTTCCCCGGTGCCCGCGCAGACCAATAGAATCTCCTCCTGCTCGGACTGGTTCAACGACCTTGCCGTGGCCGCCATGTTGAGAAACGAGCCTGCCAGCACCCGCTTTGCGCTCGCGCACGCCCGCAGCGCCCGCGTGCCGTTGGTGGTGGTGCTGACAATCTTTTTGCCGCGCACCTTGTCCGCGACGAATTCGCGCGGTGAATTCCCAAAGTCAAAATCTGCGCCGCCCGATTGCGCCGCGCGAATCCTGACGCCATCGCGTTCGCCCGCGAGGAGCACCTCTGGCTGTTCCCGGCGTCGGGCCACCGCTTCGCCGATTTCGCTGACGGGAACAATTTCAGCGGCGCCGTTTTGCAGGGCGGAGACAAACGTGCTGGTCGCGCGAAGGATGTCGAACACCACGCAGGCCGTTTCCGACAAATCGCGCTGCGTCAGCGCGGGCAACTCCGCCGGAGTCAGGAGGGTCTCAATGTACATTGCTCAAGGCGAATACACCAAATATGTGAGAAAAGATCAAAACAAACCGGTGTGCTTCTCCATGAACCGGATTGATCGGAGGCTCGTTCCTCGCCGAAAAAAGAAACCCACACCGGATTGAATTGAGGCTCGTTCCTCGCCTGAAAAGAAGCCGGCACCTCACCCCGGCCCTCTCCCCATTGCTCGCCGACTCGCAACGCGGAGAGGGAGAAGAATCCTCCGGTGGTTTGCAACGGCGAACGATACAGTCGGTTCGTGGGTTCATTACGCGGAATTTGGTTCCGGGAAATCTCTCCCCTTGCTCCCTCCTTCGCCGCCGCGGCTATGGAGGGCAGGCGACTCGCAACGCGGAGAGGGAGAAGAATACGCCGCTGGGAGGCTCAAACTTTGTCGTCCGAAATTCAGATGGAGCCTCCTCACGTCGGCTCCTACAGTTCAGGGGTTCAATGCCGAATTGTTTTTGGGAATTTTTCCCTGAAGATGATGGAATATTTATTTGTTTGGCTCCGGCCAGCCCTGTATTTTTCGCCGCTTGAAAATTAGGCAAAAATTCCGCGTTAAAAGTGTACCCACGCTGTTGTTGGTGGTGGGTTGTCAATTCACCGCCACGGCAGATGGGCACGTTATTCCGGCCGCCGCAAATTCCTGGACTTCGCAGAACGCCCGCTTTGGCCTGTTCGACTGGCTCGACCATCGGAGCGGGTATTATCAGGATGGTTTTCCGCAAGCCTTGATCGTGGATGACACGAGTCTGGAACCCGAAGGCGAACTCGAACTGAACGAACTCCACACGGGCGCGGGATCACAACACAGCGATGTGATGAGCGTAGAATTCCAAAAGAGTGTCGGCGTCGTCACCTTTGAATTGGAGCTGCCCTATGAACGAATTTCCAATGCCGACGGCCTGGCAAAAGGAATCGGCGGCATTGAGTTTCAGGCGCGTTGCCCGGTCTATCAATATATGTCTGGCAACGGATTTTTCGACAACACTATGGGTGCCATCGGCGGGGCTGGCATTCCTGTGTGGTCGCCAGTCAGCCGGAACACGGAACTCGAGGGCGGACTGTTTGACGATGTGAAACTCGGCGATCATTTCACGGTCCAATCCGTGCTTGGATACGACCAACTGTTTGGCGGTGGCGACGACGGGGGCTTGGAGGAATTTGACTACGGGTTGGTGTTTGCCTGGCGCATTTCGCATGAAGAAATGCCGTTGCCCGGCATCGAGAGATTCACACCCATGTTTGAGATCAAGGGTGAACTCGGGCTGAACCAGGACGAAGCCGGACAGAACAATGTGCTGGGCAACATGGGATTCCGTGCGGACTTCCGGTCCATCGCCGGCCTGGAGCCGAGCCTCGGCTTGAGCTATGTGTTTCCCATGAGCAGCGCCGCGCGTGATGAGGTTCACTGGGGCGTCGCCGTGAACGTGACGATTGGGTTTTAAATCCCATCCAAATAAGCTTGCCCTGCGCCGGTTGCATGTTACGATTCTGTCACGATTCATCCGCCAAATCCGGCGGGTTTTCCATTTTGCGGGCAACACAACCATTTGACCTCGACCTGATTTGTGAAAGTATTTTCCGGAACCGCTAACGAGCCGCTGGCGCGCGCCATCTGCAAATCCATCGGCATTGAACTGGGCAAGTGCCTCATCACCCCTTTCCCGGATGGCGAGACCTTCGTGAAAATCGAGGAGAACGTCCGTGGCGAAGACATCTACATCATCCAGCCCACGTCGCCGCCCACCAACCATAATCTGATGGAGTTGTTCATCATGATTGATGCGTTGCGCCGCGCCAGCGCCTCCCGGATAACCGCCGTGGTGCCGTTTTACGGCTATGCGCGGCAGGACCGCAAGGACCAGCCGCGGGTGCCCATCACCGCCAAGCTGGTGGCCAACCTCCTGGTGGCCTCGGGCGTGAACCGCATCCTAGCCATGGACCTGCACGCGCAGCAAATTCAGGGATTTTTTGACATCCCGGTGGATCATCTCTACGCCGCCCCGGTGATGTACGAGTATTTGAAGAAAAAAAACCTGACGAACCTGGTGGTGGTCAGCCCCGACGCCGGGGGGATTAAAATGGCCCACGCGTATTCGCTGACCCTGGAGGCGGAACTGGCCATCGTGGCCAAGCGCCGCAAGAGCGCCACCGAAGTCGAGAGCATGGCCGTGATCGGCGAAATTGACGGGAAAAACGTGCTTTTGGTGGATGATCTGACGGAAACGGCGGGCACGCTGACCTCGGCGGCGACGGTGCTGAAGAGCAAGGGGGCCAAACAGGTTATCGCGTGCGTCTCCCATGCGCTGCTGAACGACGTGGGCATCCAAAGATTGCGCAATTCGGTTATTGACGAATTGATAACAACTGATACAGTCCAACGCCCGGCTATTGACGGCGTGAAAATTACGACGCTATCGGTGGCGGGGCTTTTGGGCGAAGCCATCAAACGGATTCACAGTAATTCGTCGGTCAACTCGCTTTTTGAGTTCAAAGGCGGACGCACCAGTTGAGCGCCGCCACAACAATTTTAATAAAATGAAATCAGTCGCATTGACAGCGTATCCGCGTTCGCAAGTGCAGCGCGCCGAAGTGAAAAAACTCCGCGCCGCCGGACGCGTGCCCGCCACCATTTACGGGAGCCAGGCCAAGCCGCAGAACCTCGAAGTGGGTTTTGACGACATCACCGACCTGCTGCACGGCTCCGTTTCGGAAAACGTGCTGGTGGATTTGTCGGTGGAAAGCGACGCCCGCTCCAAGCGCCTGGCGCTGGTGCAGGACGTCCAGCACCATCCGTTGAGCGGGAAGGTGCTGCATGTGGATCTGCACGAGGTGGCCGAAAACGAAAAGGTGACGGTCTCCGTGCCGGTGGAAACCACCGGGGAGCCGGCCGGCGTCAAGAACGGCGGCGGCACGCTGGAACACGTGATGTTCAAACTGAAGGTGCGCTGCCTGCCCCGGGACCTGCCGGAGCAGATTGTCATTGATGTCACCGCGCTGGAAATCGGCAAGTCCATTCATCTTGGTGAAATTGTGCCGCCTGCGGGCGTCGAACTTTTAGGCGACAAGACCCGGGCGGTGGTTGCTGTGTCCGCTCCTCGCGCCGAAGAAGAGGTGGCCCCGGTCGCCGCTGTTGCGGGCGCTGCCGACGTGGAAATGACGAAGGAAAAGAAGGAAGAAGGCGCGGAAGGCGCCGCTCCCGGCGCCAAGGGCGCGCCGGCCGCCAAGGGTGCCGCCCCCGCGGCCAAGGGCGATGCGAAGGCTCCGGCTGCCGGCGACAAAAAAGCCGAAGCCAAGCCCGCCGAGAAGAAGAAATAATTTTATCGCGGGTTGCGGGTTGCGTGACCGTTGTGGCCGCCGAACGCGCAATCCGGGCAAGCTCACATGGAAAATGCCTGTCGCGCCGAAGCCGAGCGAAGGCTGGTTTTCCTCATCGTGGGCCTGGGCAATCCGGGCGCCGAGTACGCGAAGACGCGCCACAACGCCGGGTTCATGCTGGTCGAGAAGCTGGCGGACCAGTGGCGGGCCGCCTGGTCCAACGAACGCAAGTTTCAGGCGCGGGTCGCCAGGGCGGAGCGGGGCGGCAAGACAGTTTTGCTGGCCGAGCCGCAGACGTTCATGAATTTGAGCGGCGATGCGGCGGGCGCGCTGATGCGGTTTTACCAGTTGCCGCCGGAGCGGATGTTGATTGTGGTGGACGACGCGGATTTGCCGCTGGGCGAACTCCGGCTGCGGTCCGAAGGCGGGACCGGCGGGCATCACGGTTTGGAATCGGTGATGCAGCGTGTCGGATCGCGGGATTATCCGCGATTGCGCATCGGGATTGGCCGCAAGGACGAGGCGCGGCAGATTACCGGCCATGTGCTGGGCCGGTTCAGCGCCGAAGAACAGGCGCTGCTGGAAAAAGTTTTGGAACGGGCGGCCGGCCAGCTGGAATGCTGGGTGGACGCCGGGATTGAAAAGGCAATGCAAATGAATGGCAGGGTTGAAGAGTTGAAACGTTAAGGCGGATGGCCCGCCCGACGCTTCAAGGCTTTTAGCAGCCCGATAATTTAACGAAAACGAAATGAAAAAATACGAAGGTCTGTTCATCCTGAATCTTTCAGGCAAGGAAGACGCCGCCAAAGACGTCCTCGACAAGATCTCCAACGAAATCGTCCAGGCGGGCGGCCAGGTTGAGACTGTGCAGAAGATGGATCGCAAGGCATTTGCCCGCGTCGCGGACAAGCGCCACAGCGCCGGTTTCTATGCGAACGTCATTTTCGCGGGCACGCCCACGATTGTGTCGCAGTTGCAGAAGAAATTCTCGCTGAACGATGAGATTTTCCGGGCGTTGTTTACGATCCTGCCCGAACCCAAGGCCGCCAAGGAATAAATCCCCCCCGCGCCCACCCTTTATGGCCAGCTTCAACAAAGTCATTATTGCCGGAAACCTCACCCGCGATCCTGAACTGCGTTACACGCCCAAAGGCACGGCCATCGCCCAAATCACCCTCGCCGTGAACCGGAAATGGAAGGCCGAGACCGGGGAAATGCGCGAAGAGGTGAGTTTCATTGACGTGGACGCGTTTGGCCGGCAGGCGGAAGTGATTGGCCAGTATTTGAAGAAGGGACGTCCGTTTCTCGTGGAAGGCCGCTTGAAGCAGGACACTTGGGAAGATAAAAACACCAAGCAAAAGCAGAGCAAAATCAAGGTCGTCCTCGAGGGGTTCTCGTTCATTGACTCGAATCGCGACGCCGCCGGCGATGCCGGTGCCGCGCCCGCAGCGGCTTCCGCGCCTGCGCCGGAAGCGGCAGACACTGAAGTCCCCCCGGAGAGCGACGACGTTCCTTTTTGAGTAAATTTTTCACGCATCACGCATCCTGTATCAGCATCGCAACACTCAATTTTTCGTATGGCAAAAACTGAAGTCATCCTCACACAAAACATCGTCGGTCTCGGCGGTGAATCCGACAATGTCCGCGTGGCCGCCGGTTACGCGCGCAACTTCCTCTTCCCGCAGCGCCTGGCCGTGCCGGTCACATCGGCCAACAAGCGCCAGATCGAGGCGCTCAAGCAGCGCCGGGCCGAGCGGGAAGCGCATGAGTTCAACACCATGACCGAACTGTCCAAGGCCCTGTCCAAGATGATCTGCGTCATCAAGGTCAAGGTCGGCGAAGAGGGCAAGCTGTTCGGCGCGGTCACCGCCGGCATGATTGCCGACGAAATGAAGCACCAGTTCGACATCGTCCTGGACAAGAAAAAGATTCACCTCGAGCACTCCATTCGCAGCGTCGGTGAATATGATGTGGAACTGAATCTGCATCAGGAAGTCAAAGGCACGCTTAAAGTGCGCGTGGAAAGCATCACGCCGGCGCCGGTGGTCGTGGAAGCCCCGGTAGAAGAAAAACCCCATTCTGAAAAGCGCGGCAAGCGCCATGAGGCCGAAAAGACCGAAGGTCATCACGAGACCAAGGCCAAGGCCGGCAAGGCGGAAAAGGGCGCCAAGGCCGAAAAGCCTGAAAAGAAG
>Ga0326728_10026159_pt1 | contig 10364 bp, 7 predicted proteins | sample MB3enrmetagenome_FD_207602 | JGI IMG/M metagenome (GOLD analysis project Ga0326728, IMG submission 207602) | Lab enriched peat soil microbial communities from McLean, Ithaca, NY, United States - MB31MN | ecosystem: Environmental > Terrestrial > Soil > Wetlands > Peat | place: USA: New York... | reverse complement strand
CCGTGATGACAAATGGGTGGGCATGACGGCGGCGGCGCTTCTGCTCTATCTGGAGCTGAGGGCAGCGAATGTCCTACCTGCCGAGGTGGAAGCCGCTTATCGTTCCCGGGTGGAGAAGTCATGGCGATGGCTGCTGGAGAACACGCAACGGGACACCTTCCCCGCCGACGGATACATCCGAGTGAACGGCACCACAACGAAGAAGCCCTTGGAGAACCTCTTCTGGCTGATGTGCTGGACGGTCCTCGCCCTGGTCGAGGGCAGCAAAGCCCTCAAGACCTAACGGCAACCTGCGGATGTATGCACCACAAACGACATGACTGAGCCGGGCCCGGTGAGCCAACGATACGCCTGGATGATCGTGGGCCTCCTTTGGCCCGCTTGCCTGATAAATTACATCGACCGCCAGGTCGTGTTCTCTATTTTCCCGGCCTTACGCCGGGACATAGGTTTTACCACCACACAATTAGGCTTGATCGGTGCCGTCTTCATTTGGCTTTATTCATTTAGTTCGCTCTTCCTGGGTCGTGTTACAGATCTCTTCCGGCGCGATCGTCTTATCATCGCCAGCCTACTTATGTGGAGCGCCGCCTCGCTGGGAACAGGCATGAGTTCTTCCGTCGGCGCGGTACTGTTCTGGCGTGGCATCATGGGGGTAGTGGAGGCAATGTACCTGCCGGCCGCACTCGCGGTGATCGGCGTGCTGCACCCGCACAGGACTCGTTCTCGCGCCTTATCGCTACATTGTACGGCTCAGATGACCGGCATCGTCGTCGGTGGCTGGGGTGGTGGCTGGCTTGCGGATCATATTGGGTGGCGCTCCACCTTCGCTCTCCTATCGTTGGCCGGTGTCGCTTATGCGCCCGTACTCTTCCTTGGACTTCGAGGGCTTCCCCGCCCTAGCGACAAAACAGTCGTCACTCCTGTCCCCTATCGTATTGTCCGTTCCCGTTGTTATCTCGCGCTGGCACTTGCCTTTTCCGCATTCTGCCTGATGCTCTGGATGATTTACGCTTGGTTTCCGAACTTTCTTTTTCAGCGCTTTCGACTTTCGTTGGCTGAAAGCGGGCTGACAGCAACGATGTATTTGCAGACCAGTACAATCATTGGCGTCCTGGGCCTGGGAGCGCTAGCGGATTGGGCGGCGACTCGCTTGCCGGGAGCGCGGTTTTATATTGTCGCCTTAGGAATCCTTTTGTCTGCGCCATTCGCGTATTTGTCGTTTCGTCTTAGTTCTCTTGCGTCGGTGAAACTCGCTTCGGCCGGGTTTGGATTTTTCGCCGGTGGGTTGCATGCCAACCTGGCAAGCGCTGCCTACGATGTCATCCACCAGAGAGATTACGGAATTGGAGTGGGCGCGTTGAACATGATCGGCGGGGCCGGCATTTTGTTTGCAGGCATTTGGAGTCAAGCAATTGGAATTCCGGCAATGATGGGTTGGGCTGCGCTCATATCTGCAATCGCTACTGCCTTTCTAGTGGTAGTCACGGCTAGATACTTTAGAGAAGAACATCGGAGCGCACAGACGGCGAATTACCCAGTTCTTCGTCGCCAAAATTCAACCGGGTCAACCAATCTGTAATTTATTGCCTGCTCCAAAATCCGAGGTCCATTACAAAACTCACTTCGTTCTCTCCAGCGATGTCGACTGCAGTTCCCGTGACCGGCTGAGGCGTGCCTGATAGGTAGGCCCATTTAAGGCACGAAACAGAAGGAGTGTCACTGATTTCATCGCCTCAACGGATTTGGAGTCGTCCTCTACCTCGTCTTCTCCTTCTGAAGCTTGTGTAGCACTTCTAAAGCTTTCAGCACGTCCTCATCATTGGGGTCCAGTTCCAGGGCAGTTCGAAGTTCTTGTTCACCCATCTTCAATGCGCCACTACGGCAGTAGATCAATCCAAGGTCCTTGTGAAGGTGTGCCCTCTCTGAGCAGTGACCGCAGAGTTCCAGCGCTGCCCGAAGTTGTGCCGTTGCCTGAGGCCAGTTGCGCACATTGGCTGCGTCCAGAGCCAGGTTGCCCAGCTTCTTAACTTGCTCGGTCACCTGAGGATTCCTCTGTAGTGCCTCATAACGATCCCGATACTGCTTAGCTTCGGGCTTGTGCAATTGGTTCAACGTCCTTGCCAGATGAAACAGGGACTCGGAGTGGTTGGGATCTGATGCAATGGCCATTTTCCAGTGTTGAATTGCCTCTTCTGTTTTCCCTAGAAGCATCAAGTCCTTGCCCAACAGAAATTGGGCATCCGGATTCCGTGGTTCCAGGGCGACTGCTTCTTGCGAAAGCTCAGTCGAGCGGGGAATATTGTTTTCATGATTCATAAGCAGAGCGAGCAGATAGAGGGCGGGTGCGTAGTCAGGAGTAAGCCGGCAGGCTGCTTCAAGTTCCTCCCGAGCTTCCTCGTTCCGAGCGTACTGGTACAGGAGTCGCCCCCTGTTGTAGTGAGCGACAGCCGAGTTCGGGGCCAAGCGAACAGCTTCAGAAAACTGGTTCAAAGCCCCCTGCATATCATTTTGGTCGGCGAGCGCGAAGCCCAGGTTCAAGTGAGCCTCGGGGAAATCCGGATGCAGCGCTATGACATATTGAAATGAGCTCACTGAATCCTTCCATCGTCCTAATTTCGCCAGAACCTTCCCCCGCGCCGTGTGAGCGTCTGCAAAGTTCGGAGAAATCCGGATCGCTTTTTCAAATTGTTCCTCTGCTTGGAGGTAATACCCTTGTGTCGCCAAGACAAGACCCAAATCGAGATAGGCTTGCGCATATTCCGGGTTCTGCTCTGTCGCTTGGCGAAGGAGCGAAACAGCTTCCGAATTCCTACCCTCCTGAGTGTACAGCACGCCGAGGTTATAGTCCGCCTGCGCATATCCAGGGCTTAGGGCGATGGCTCTTTTGAACTCACTCTCGGCCTGCGCTGTCTTCTTATCGGCCATGTAAAGCATCCCCAGCCTGTTGTGCGCTTCTGCAAAATTGGGGGCAAGTTCGAGTGCCCATTTCAGTTCGCGTTGCTCAGCGCGATGGTCGCCCAATTTGGAGAGGGCGAGTGCAAGGTTATAATGCAATTGGGGGCTACTCGGGTCTAGCTTTAGGGACTCGCGGTATAGGTCCGCTGCAGCCTGTGGGTTTCCCTGCTGTAAGAGCTGGCCGGCCTTATCATTCAGATCCCCGGCTTCGGTCTTTTGCTCATCTCCCTGATTTTTCCGTTCAGAAATCTCAAGCCTTTCTTCCACTGCGGATCCCCGCTTTTCGGTGGCCGATTCCAAGAGAAGTTTACAAAGGTCCTTGCAATTTCTGAAAAACCCACCGGCACTGGGGCTACCCTCAGAAGTCTCCAAAGGCTTGGAGACTCGCGCGGACTCGATGTGCAAAGCCTGAGATGGCTTCCCTGAACTCGAGACCAGGGCCAGTTCGCCAGCGCTAGCCTCCAGCGTCGCTGCTCTGATTTGGACTCGTGGAACGAGCCACAATAGCAATACCACGAGAAAGCCCACCAAATGGGGTGCGTCTTGAGTGCGCCATAGGCCAACGGCCTCTAGCAGCGATTGGTCACCACTGTATTCCGAGAGTAGGTCGGTTTTCTGATCGCACCGGGCCCCCTCCAGAGCGTTTCTGCGGAGCGGACAACCCGTTGCGGCAAGGGCTGGCGCCACGCTAGCGCCGGCGCGATTACAGCCGAACCAACGCTTAGTTCGAACCCTTCCGACTATCAACTCAGGCCGCAATAATTGGCGGTAAAGACTTAGGTTTCTCCCTTTCACGTAGTGTCTCCTGCGCCAAGGAATCACAGACGAGAGCTTTCCCGTCGGATCCTAGATGCAATGGATTGCCACGACCCAATTCTTGGTTTGCGAAGTGAGTACCCAAATTCGCCGTAGCTTAGGGGCATAAGCGCATAAAGCGGAATCACTATTATGACCTTCCCACCCGACCGATGACATACACCTGACCGCCACTGAGTGCAATCGTGCGTAAAGAACATTAGGCAGAAAGGATCACCTCTTTCCCGGAATCAGCAGAGCGGATTATGGCCTCGGCCACTATTACGCTCCTGACTCCGTCTTCGAGCTGAATCTCCGAAGCTGTCCCCAGCCTGATACAGTTAATAAAGTAGGCTATTTGATCTGTATAGACTCCTGCGATCCGGCCATAGCTGTTAGGCATATAAACCGTATCAGGGAAAATCACCCCTCTGTCCCGGTGGATCGCAATACCCTGATCGAAGTTCTTCACTTCGATGACTCCTCGGGTGCCTTGGGCTCTGAAGAATGCGGTAGATTGCTGGCTCTCAGTGTTGCAGGCTGGGCCCCAAGCGTTTTCTAAGGCCGCAACAACCCCGTTCTCAAAAGTCAGCAGAGAGATGATAACGCTCTTAATGCTGCGGTTTTCAAAGTTCCCTTGTGAGCTCACCGCAAAAACTCGAGCCACCTCGCTGCAAGCGACCCATCGCATCATGTCAACATCGTGAATGCCCACCCAAAACGGCAACGCGACGCGGCCGTGGATTCTTTCCAGCGCAGCGTAAGGCGGCGTGCGCCGGCCATATAGACAGATGAGTTCGCCGATCTCCTTCCGTGCGACCGCATCTTTCATCTTTGAGTAACGGGGGTCGAAGCGTAGGGTATGAGCCATCATGGTTACAAGACCGGGTCTACTTTGGGCTGCCTCGAAAATCGCTTTCGCATCATCAACATTGGTGGCCAAGGGCTTTTCGACCATTAAGTGTTTGTTGGCTTCCAGTGCTGCCAGGGAAGGATCGCGGTGTGAATCTTCGCGAGTACAAACCAGGACGGCGTCGATTTCATGATGCTCCTTCAGCATTTGCCTGTAGTCGGCCGCCGGGTATGCTGCTACGCCTAGTTCGTTCGCGAGCGACTCGACCGTTTCTCGCGAGACATCACAAAGCGCAACGACCTCGACCCCCACCATCTGCGCACATATGCGGGCATAGAACGACCCCATGAATCCAGTTCCGATTACCGCTATTCTGATTGGTCTTTCGATTCTCATGTCAACAAACTCTTTGGCTCATTCGATGCGGGCGTGAGCGAGATATCCGCCATCCACCACCAAGCTGGTTCCTGTCACGAAGGCGCTATCATCCGACGCCAAGAACACCGCCGCTCCCGCGACATCTGCGACGTTTCCGGGATGGCCAAGAGGAATAGCCTTCCCAAGGGCCATTTTAATCGGCGCGCGGTCAAGAAATGACATGTTTCTCTTGACTCGGATTGACCCGGGGACGAGACAGTTTACGAGAATTCCGTATTCGGCCAGATCGACCGCCATGGCCTTCGTGAGAAGCAGGACTCCTCCTTTCGAGGCGGCGTAAGCCGCGGCATCCTTTTGCGCCACAAAACTGTTAAGTGAACCGATATTAATGATGCGACCGTGAATGCCTTGAGCCGACATCGCGCGGGCGGCGGCCTGGCTGCACAAAAATACGCCGGTCAGATTAACGCCAATGACCTCACGCCACGTGTTTAGGCCAAGTTCAAGGAAACGACCGTTTCCGCCTGCACGCCCCGCATTGTTGACGAGGATATCGAGCCGTCCGAAATGTTCCATCGTCTTCTTGATTAGAGTACGGACATCAGCCAGCCGGCGGACGTCCGTCTGGACAGCTAGCGCCTCGCCCCCCACTGCACCGATCTCCCTGACAGTGGTTTCTGCCCGCAATTGACGACGCTGAGCTATCACTATCTTTGCGCCCTCGGAAGCAAAGCGGACGGCAATCCCACGTCCGATTCCCTGGCCACCGCCTGTGATAATTGCAACCTTATTAGTGAGCTTCGTCCCGGGCATGGTATATAGTGTACCCTAATAAACTGGACCAACTGGTTAAACTGGAGTTTGGGTCGTCGGGAGAGGAGGAAAGACGGCAACGACCGAACGGCTGTACGGTGGCAAATTCAAGGCGAAGAGGGCGTTGGCCGCCCTGCGAGGGGAGCTCAACGAATGAGCGACGGAGTAGGGGGTGCATCCGGCGCAGATCCTGCAGGGGAAGAACATGGCGCAGGAGTAAAAACTTCTCGTTGTCGGTTCGGAAAAGTCTATTTATTAGAGTATTTCTGTCTAGTGTTTCTGCTTGACAACACTCACTAGTGCCCGGCTATGATGAGCCCGCTCTGGAGCACAACACGAACTGAATGGGCGCACACTGTACGCCGCGAGCGTCGGCCTGATCATATGGGTTTCTCTTATACCCGGATTTCTCCAACGACGTGAACGTCGCTGAACTGCACGTGGAGCCTCTCACTCTGCAGGTGTTTATTAAATATCTCTTAATAGCGGCCGACGAAATGGAAAAGGGCGTCAAGGATTACAGGCGCGCCGCGCTGAGTGCTCCCGATTCGAAGAAGCCCAACGCTTTACGAGAAGTCCTGTTGGCTGAACAAGTGGAGCGGATGATGCGGAGCAACCATCCGATACTTGAGTTTGAGGATCTACGTTTCAGGCTCAAGAAAACCATCATTCTCTCCGAACGTACGCAAATCGTGCGCCGGATGATAACGATTCTCGTGGATGAGATCTTAAGGACCCAGGACGCATCGCTTGCAATCCCATCCGCTGCGACGCGCAACCTATCGCAGCAGTCGACATAGCATTGCGCAAGCGATCCATATTCAGAGTAGGCGACGTAGATCAAATAAGACAGATACGGGCCTTTATTCTGTTCCTGTTCGTTAGTAATCCGCCGTGCGGGCCTGCGCTCCTTGGCAAGGCAAGGGTCTAAGAGGCGACGGATACCGCACTTCATGCCTGGAGGACTTGTCCCTTATGAGTCATACCTTCCCGATAACTCGAGCTAATTTTTTAGTGGGCATATTAGAGATCGAAGGGTTGATTCTCCTCTTTTTGGCAATCCCCACGTCATTCAGGGCACAAGATGTGGAGGGAACTCCCGCTGCGTTTGACTCAAAGGCATTCGCAGCTCTGCCCATGGAGGGATCCTACGCATTCGAGAAGGAGCTTGCTGCTGGTTCCTGGCGCGTGCGACGCGATTACAACGCCAGGGGTACTCTCGAGGAAGTAGCCATATCGGATGGCTGGACCTTGCTGGTTCAATCCGAAGCTGGGGCCTTCCTGCAACAATCGGCGCAAGACTTAAGAGATTATCTTGGGACGGCGATGCACACTCAGGTCGGTTTGGAGCGAAAAGGCATGCTCGCCGACTGGGAGGCGCAAAAGCGCGTAATCGTGGCCGGGACGCGCGAGCAGTTACCGGATTGTGGCTCTTCGCTCAAAGGGGCAAAGGATTATCAGATCATAGTCTCTCACGAGCGCGTCGCGGTCTGCGGATTCGACGAACTCGGCGCCATGTACGGCCTCTATAACTTGGAAGAGAGGTTTGACTTGAGAGAAGGGCCGTTCCTGCCGAAGAATCTCAACACAGTCCGTCACAGCTTGTACAGGGCGCGCATGACGTTGTCAGGGCTGGGATGGATGGAGTGGCCGGACCGATACCTCGCGACCTTGCCGCGTTATGGTTTCGACTCCATATATGAGTCAATTTATGCCAATCCGAATGGCGTGCCAGCACCCTCACCTTATTATGACATGTGTAAAAGGCAAAACCCAGAGCGTCTCCACGACCTCATACGGCGGGCTGGACGGTATGGGATCAAAGTTTACTGCCCAATTCTCTACTACTACAAGGGTGACCCTCAGGACGCAGCGCGCTTGCGTGGACTGGTCCGGGACATTGTTACAGAATTCCCGGAGATCCGGGGTTATGTGTTGCTGACAGAGGGATTTGACGCCGAAACTGCACCATGGGATTACAAAGGTGACATCCACGAATGGATCATAAAGTGGGCTAAGGCGGTTGATATCGTTGCGGAGGAGTGTCACAGGCTGAATCCCACAATAGAAGTTCTCCCCTGGGACTACAACATTGACTTCGATCCGAGCCAAGTCCGACTCAAGACATTCGTCATCGATCAACTCCCGCACGGTACAATCCCATTGCTTACTTTTGAGAACGGAAAGAGTTTTTCCCTCGATCAGGAACAAGGCTATCTAAAGGACTATTCCATAAGCCAAGTCGGGCCCGCCGAAGTGGCGGCAGCACAAATCGCGGAAGCCAAGAAGCGCGGATTTTCGGGCGTTTATGCAAAGGCTGACACTTGGGCGAGCTGGCAATTTGGGACTTTCCCTTACCTGCCATTCCCCTATCAGTGGTATGCCCGATACCAAGCGTTGGAAAAGTCCGGAATTGACGGTGTGATGGAGAGCTGGACATACGGTTTCAAGCCCAACTTCGTAGCCGAGATGCGTGCATGGTATAGCTGGAGCGATGCGCCCCCCCTGGAAGATCTGCTGCGGGTGATTGCCCGGCGTGATTTCGGACCTGGGTCCGAAGACTTGGTCCTGAACGCATGGAAGCATTTCAGCACGGCGATCCAGTTCGACCCCGACACGGGTCCGTCGGCTGGGTCAAACAACGCCGTCGCCCACCCTTTGTTCTTCGAACCACCAGAACCACGCACGTTTACAGCTGAGCACGGGCAATGGGAACAGAAACTCTGGTTTGCGCAATCCCGCGTGAACCCGTACTGGCCGTACGTCTTCGGTGTGCCATTCGACGGCTTTTTGCTTTATCCCGATTTCAGTAATCAATCCAACGTTGCGGAGGATTATGCTAAACCGTTTAGCCTAAAAGTGTTTATCAAGTACCTTTCGGCAGCTGCAGACGAAATGGAGAAAGGCCTGGTCCCCTATCGCCATGCAGCACTTAATGCTCCACCTTCTAAACAGCGATATGCATTCCGGGAGGTGCTGCTGGCCGAGCAAGTGGAGCGCATGATGCAAAGCAACCGTGCAGTATTGGAATTCGAAGATCTAAGGTTCACCTTGTCGAAAACCGTGAATCTCTCCGAGAAGCAGCGACTCCTGGACCGAATGGCGGCGATCCTCATGAATGAGATCTTGAGGACCCAAGCTTCCCTGGAGACGGCACGGAGGGACTCTCGTTTGGGATACGAGTGGGAGACAGACTACGTCTACTCACCGTACACTATTGAGCAGAAACTCCAACTACTGAGGAAGACTTTGAGTGAGCAGGTCCCGAGGTACAGGGAACAACATGGCCTTCAATGAGCAGCGAGTCGTGTCTCGCAATGGTTGCAATTCGGACGATTGATTACGACCAGAAACGCTATCTTGTCTCAGCGTGGCGACCTAGCAAATGAGTCGTCGCTTAGCGTGACGCCGACCCAGAAAGCATTATTAGTCTCCGAAATCGATCGCCACTGGACGACTCCGGAAACCTCGGGTGTTAACAGCGTCATAGGCGACGCCTGTCAGAAACCACGCCCCTCCTACCAACTTTGCGAGGCGCGGAAGACTTAGCAGAATCACGAGGCAGGACGAGAAGCCGAGGGCGGGGACCAAGGCGTCCCTAAACAGTCGGCGCTGCGCTCTCAATCGTCTCGAGAAATAGTATTGTCTGAGGGCAGCTAGGTTCACACCCATGAAGGCCAAAAGAGCACCGAAGTTCAAAACCTCTGCCGCGTGCTCGAGACCGAACAGAATTGATCCGACGAATGCCAACAATCCAACTACGACAATGTTACAAGTTGGGTTGGCCTTCACGGGGTCGAGGTACGCGAAGATTTTTCGCGGAAGGACACTTTCACGCCCCATGCCAAACAATAGGCGGGCTGCGGCGGCCTGCCCCGACAAGGCGCAACCTAGCATTCCGAGGATCACAACAGCTCCCGTCGCTTGGAAAAGAACCGATCCACCGACTAGTCGCGTCACATCCATGAAGCCTGTTTCCAATCTAGGATATGACTTATAGGACGGCCAAACTTGCTGGGCCAGATATACCTCCAAGCAGCTCAGGACGCCCGTGAACAAGCACGCCAGAACTGTGCCTAAGAACACATTGCGCCTCGGATTCTGAGCATCTTCGGCCAAGGTTGTGACGCCTTCAAAACCAAAGTACGAAAGAGCCACGAATGAAGATGCGGTCATAATGTCGCCCGGATGAAAAGTAAGCGGATCATAGAATGGCTTTACGGAGATGAGGCCGCTCCATCCTTGGAAGCGGAGAAGGTATCGAAGTCCCAGTACCATAAAGGCTCCAACCACTACAAACATTATCCATACAAGTAGCTTGTTGGTCCGAGCGGCAGTTCGAATGCCGCGCAGGTTCAGAAAGGTTATGAGGCCGGCGAAGAACGCGGCCCAAACTGCATAGGGAACTTTCGGGAAGAGGCGCTCTATCGCTAGCGTTGCCTGAATGATGCAGAGCATGGGGACTAGCAAGTATTGCATTGACATGGCCCAGCCGGCCATAAATCCAAGGTGATCGTTCAAGCCCCTCCCAACAAAGGTATAGGCTGAACCGGCTGACGGGAAGAGA
>Ga0326728_10026157_pt1 | contig 10364 bp, 10 predicted proteins | sample MB3enrmetagenome_FD_207602 | JGI IMG/M metagenome (GOLD analysis project Ga0326728, IMG submission 207602) | Lab enriched peat soil microbial communities from McLean, Ithaca, NY, United States - MB31MN | ecosystem: Environmental > Terrestrial > Soil > Wetlands > Peat | place: USA: New York... | reverse complement strand
AAGCTGGTTATCAAGCACAAAACGGCCGAAGAGCTGATGAAATATACCCGCTGTGATGAGGGGTAAAATAATTACCGACCTGTTTTTGAGATAAAGGGTATTAAGGACTAAGAGTGAAAATTTATGGATGTTACCGGAATCATTTTAGTCGGCGGAAAAAGCCTCAGGTTCGGCAGAAATAAGGCGGTTGAAAAAATAGCCGGGATGACTCTGGTCGAAAGGGTTATCCGGCGGCTGTCAGCCATTACCCACGAAATCATCTTGGTGACGAATGAAGACAGTAACCAGTTCGCAGAATTTAACTTTGTTGATGTCGTCACCGATATTTATCCGGCCAAAGGGCCGCTGGGCGGCATTTATACCGGTCTCAGTTCCTCGCGTTCTGTGGCCAATATCGTGGTGGCCTGCGATATGCCTTTTCTGAATACAGAATTACTGGGGCACATGGTAAATCTGCTGCATGGTTACGATGCGGTCATTCCCCGCTGGCAGAACAGTCAGATTGAACCTTTGCACGGCGTTTACGCAATCAGTTGTGCGCCGGTCATGAAAAAGCAACTGGAGAAGAACCGGTTAAGCATTTCGGAATGTCTGAAAGAGATGCGCATCTGCTTCCTGGAACAGGCGGAATTTATGAAGTTCGACCCCGAATCACGGTCATTCTTTAATATCAACAGTCAGGCCGATATCGAACTGTTTAATAAAATCGAAACAGAAAAACAGACAAAATAATGTTTAGCGCTTTCAGGATTTGTCGCTGATAAATATCCGTTTGTATAAATCTTCGCCGTAGCTCGTTTGCAGGGGTTCCCCGACAGCCAATTTATAGGTTCTGGTGCCGTCAGCCTGGCGGTCGGCCCGCAGGAAAATGGCATTCCCCAACTTTTTATCCCATAAGCCGTGCGCAAATTCATACTGGTGGGTTACGAAAAACACCTTGATGCCTTTTTCCACCAGGCCAGTGGTTATCTGGCGGGCGATTTCGGAACCTTCCCGTTCGTTCGTGGCCGCGAAAGACTCGTTGAACAGGACGATGGAATTCAGCGATAACCGGTCGACGATTTGACTCGTTCTTTTGAGTTCTTCGTCCAGTTTGCCGCTTTCCATCGTGATGTCTTCTTCACGCTTAAAGTGGGTAAAAAGACCGTCGCAGATATTAGCCCTGAAATTATCGGCGGCGACAAACATGCCGCACTGCATCATCATTTGCGCCAGGCCGATGCTGCGCAAGAAAGTAGATTTACCGCCCTGGTTGGCGCCGGTGATTAACACCAGGTTCTTTTTACCGGCTTCGACATCGTTACTGACCACTTTACCTTTGACGGTTAAAGCCAGGCAGATATCATATAATCCTTGGAAAGCATGCTGCCGTTCTGTCAGCGCGGCCGGTTCCGGCAAGGATGCCGGTTCGCCGATTTTCTCCAGCTGCTCATGTAAATTCAAGCACCCGACATAAAAACCCAGTTCAAAGCGGAGCATACTGAAGAAACTGTCAATATGGTCGGCGGACTGGGCAACTGCATTAACCGCGGATTTAATGCCTTTATTCCGCAATTCTTCCAGGGCCTTGCTGCCGCCTTCGTCCCGTGTTTCAATCCGGAAAGTGTAAACCGGTGATCTTTTCGTAAATAGACGCTGCACTAAACTCAATTTTTTATCCAGCGGCTTGCGCAGGATATAATTCGTACCTTCATTACCTCTGCCGAGTTCAACCCCAATCAGGATGCCGTGGTGGAATTCAAGCCGGCGGAGATGGTTCTGGATAAGGGTGAAATACGGGGCATCAAGCTCTTTCTTAATCATCGCGAAGAGCGTTTTAAAACCTTCCGACTCGAATTTATCGGCGTGTTCATCGGTCATGGCCCGCAGCTGTTTCAGACTGCCGACAAACATCTGCAGCGCCCCCACCGAAACGGACATGACATAAGCCGGGTTGCTGTTTTCCAGCAGCCAGCCCCAATGGTTCTTTTGTTTGGTTTCCATGGCGTCTTCGGCAATTTTATATAGGTTTCGGACAATTACCGGGTTTTTCAGACAATCCTTTAAAATGTTCTGGCGGAAGAGTATCGAGTCACAGTCGTCTCTCATCCCGGCGAAGATAACTTTCTGCACGGCCTCCCGCAGAAATTCATCACCGAGCGCCATGGCGTTGAACAGGGTGTCCAGTTCCAGGTCTTGCGTCAGGTCCGGCGCATTCCACGGCAATTGCCGCTGCACGTCAAAATCACGGTCTTGATACATCAGAAAAACCTTCATGATTTGATGCGCTCCTGTAACGATTTGTAGGTGAGGTGATGTTTTTCGGCAATGGCGATGGCGTAAGACAACCCGTCCGCCGGTTTTCTAATGACGCGGAACGTACTCCTGGCCGGGTTTTCCGGATTGATGATGCTGACCATGCTGACGGTTTTCTCGCTGTAAGTTGAAAGCTCCTCAACGAAAGTGACCCAGACACACAACAAATCCAGTTCGATAATCTTCTCGATTACTTTTTTACTCAAAAAGATGGCGTCCTGCAAGGTGGTAGAAGTCAGGATTTCATTGATGATGACGATACTTTTCGGCGTCGCCTGATTCAGGATTTCGTAGACTCTGATCAGGTCGTCCTGTAATTTGCCGCGGAGGTCTTTGATGTCTTCCGTTTTCTCAAAATGAGAGAAAAGCCGGTCGAACAGATAAAGCCGGGCTTCGCTGCCGGGGACTGGACAGCCCAGGCTGGCTAGATAATGCAGCTGACCGAACATCCGCGCAAAGGTGGTTTTCCCGCCCTGGTTGGGGCCGGAAACGACAAATATCCGTTCCTTGTCTTTCAGGGAAAAACCGTTGCAGACGATAGACGAGCCTTCGGAAACGAGCTTATTCGCCAGGGCTAAATCAAATCCATTATTACTGAAAATTTCTTTGTTGACCGCGGAAATTTGCGGATAGCAGAATTGCAGCCCGGCCGGTTTGAATTTGGTGATAAACTCCAGGTAGGCAACGTAGAATTGAATTTCCCGGTCGAAGACGCTGATGGTTTCAGCGACGAAATTAGCGTGCTGCTCAAAATAATTGTCCAAAGCCGCGAAAATGGCGGGATACAATTTGGCAACGAAATCAACAATCCGTGCTTCCACGTCGTTGACGTCGGAATCTTCGCGCAATTTAGTCCGGTAGTCTTTGACGGTGCCCTGTTTGAACTTTTCGAAGGTTTGCGCCACTTCGATGCTGAAATCCGTTTCGCCATCATATTTACGGACCCGAACGGTCAGGCCGTTGATATGCAGGGAGTATTTTACGGTTGAGAGGTCGGCGCTCAGCTTCTTCGTATCGGCCGAAAGGGCGGTAAAGGCATCCGATTTGGCATAAGTGGTGAGATATTCGCGGAAAGATAAAAAGCCGCGTGATTTTAATTCCAGCGCGGACAAATCGTTTACCAGGTTGTTGACGGTCTCGCAATAAAGGATGGCCGCTTCTAAAAACCAGCCCTCCTTAAAGTTTTTATAGATTAACTTTTCGGAGAGGGCGAGATATTTGCGGACCAGCACCATTTTCGCAGCAAACGATTTGACAGCAGCCATCAAAGCTTCGCCGGTGAGTTCCTGCATGATTTCGTGGCGGTACAGGATGGCATCCTCACTCTGCAGGGGAGTATAAAAAAACGGCTGCAGGTCGTAGATGTCCCGTTCGGCGGTGACGGCGTCAATAATCTGATTCAGATTTAAATCCACAAAAAAGGGCGGCACTTCCGTGTTTATTTTATCGGCGCCTTTACTTGTTTTGATGAACAGAATACTTTCAAATGTCATCGGGGAAATTGCCTCCAGCGAATAATCGGGCCGGCCGTTCACTATAAAAAAGCCTCTACTCGCGGTACTGGTAAAGGCTGTTACTCATAATCATAGCAGAAAAGCTGATTTTTAGAAAATTAAAACGCATACAATAAATCCGTTGTGCCGCAGTTGGTATAACCCGGTTCCGAATATAAACCAATCTGAACCGGCGTTATTTTACCCGTTTTAATTCGATGGTCACTTCGTTGCGGCGGTCGAGGCACCCCACTTCGATGGATTGTCTGCCGGAGGGATAGGTGCCGCCCATCTGGAGCATCTGAATCGTCGGGAAAATGTCATGATAGAAAAAACCGCACATGCCCGAGGTTTTACGGCAGCTGACTTCAAACGAATCTCCGGTTTTGTGCCCGGCCTTGCAAACCCCCTTGACTGACTTTACGGTGGCAATCACTTTGTATCCGTCCGGTGCCGGTGTTGTCATTTTCGTTTTTCTCCTTAATTCAATCTTATCAAGCCGCGGTTAAGGCTGGTATTTCTTTTCGATTTCCTGCCAGAAATCCTTATCTCCCGGCATGTTTGTCCGGCTGCCGGATTTTGCCTTTTTGGCAGTGCCGTAAAGCATGGTGTACATATCACGGTAAACGCCGGTCAGTAAATTTTTGACCGGGATGGTCGGGGAATCGTCCGGCACCGACAATTTGGCGCCCATGTCCGTGCAATCCTGGATGGTAATGTTTTTCAGGCCATTGCACCAGATTTTTACTCCGGGAGCCCCGATGGCCTTGTATAATTTCGTCAGCCCGGCTTTATCCTTGCGTGGATATTTGGATTCGGTCGGTATCGCATGGGGCAGTACCACGTCAACCCCCAATTTAAAGCAGGCGTTGGCCCGTGCGATTACTTCTGCGTCGCCCATCGTGGCGCCGGCATCAATCCGGGCGATAATGATAAAATCTTTATCCTCCTTGTTTCGGGCTTCCACTAACGCCCCCATTTTACCCAGATATTCATCCCGGGGAAGGACGTCCACCAGGTTGTGGGGCACCCGCGCCAGTTTGAGATGTTTCTGGTCGTTGATGTACAATCCCGCCGCTCCGGCCCGGATGACCTCCTGGACGGTGCGGTAGGAAGCCAACGCCCCACCCCAGCCGTCTTCCACCCCAACGATGAGCGGGATATTCACCGAATGCGCAATGTATTTGGCGCAGTTGATAATCTCGCTGGCCGTGGCCAGGCCGAGGTTCGGCATGCCCAGCTGGGCGTCGCCGGTGAGACCGGCCGCCATTAAAACGGCCTCGAATCCGGCCGCCTCGGCTACCCGAGCCGATAGACAATCATAAGCGGGCGGAATAATCACCGCTCCCGGTTTTTCCAGTAACCTGCGCAGCGCCGTGGTCTTTTTCATATAAGCTCATTCTCCTGTCAGTTATTTCCGCCGACCGTTTTTTAGAGAATATTTCCTCAAAGTATAATCCAGAGTTTTGATTTTAGCAATGGAAAATGCCGGCGTATATTTCAGGGCATTATTGAAGATACTCAATCTGCTATAATGCAAGCAAATCTGGCTAAAAATTAAGCATATAAATAATGGGGTAACGGTATGAAACAAATAATGCTGACAGTGGCGGCAGGGAAACGGTTAATCGGCAAAGCGACAGCAGCGCATCCGGCAGTGGTGAACGCGCTGCAAAAAGGGACGGTGGTGATTATCGCCGGGACGACCAACAGTTACGCGGCGGAAGAAATCCTGGTGGCAATCGGCCGGAAAGATAAATTTTCCCGCGGGCGGTTTTTCCGCGGTATCACGCTCCCGCCGCACTATAAAATTACCGGGGCGGGCAGGTTACCCAGAGAAAACGAATTTCCCGGCGATGTGGTTATCCGGGACTGTGTCTGGCAGGAAGGTAAGACAATTAACGAAGCAGCGGCGGATTTAAAAGAAGGCGATGTGATTGTTAAAGGCGCTAATGCCCTTGATGTCGTCCACAAACGGGCGGCGCTTTTAATCGGGCATCCGCAGGGCGGCACCATTACCGTGGCTTTGACGGCAGTCATCGGGCGCCGGGTCCGCCTGATAATCCCGATCGGGCTGGAAAAACGCATTTCCGGCGATTTTGATGAGATTGCTAACAAAGTAAATGCCCCCGGCAATACCGGTTACCGTTTTTTCCCGCTACCGGGTGAAGTAATTTGCGAAATTGAAGCCTTGCAGCTTTTAACCGGGGTGAAAGCGGAAATGCTGGCGGCCGGCGGCATCAGTGGGGCCGAAGGCTGCATCTGGTTGAATATCGAAGGCACTTCGGAACAAATAAAAGCGGCGGAAAAACTGGTGCAATCCCTGGCAGCCGAACCGCCGTTTATTCTTTAGGAAAAAACAGGGGGATTAGGAAATGATTCTTATTCCCCAATCCCCCTGAAAAAGCAGCCTGAATTAATGTTGCGGCGAAAACTTTTAGCTGGTCTGCTTAGATAAGAATATCTGGATGCCCATTTGCGAGATTTGGTCCTGCACTGCTTCGATGCTGTCGACATGGCCGTCTTCGTCATTCAGGATATGTTCCAGGACTTCACGGGTGGCAAAATCTTTGGCGTTACCGCAGATTTGAATCCCTTCGTTGTACCGTTTTACGGCATCGATTTCAGCTTCGTGGTCGTTGGCGAACATCTGGGGGATATCCTTGCCGATATGCATTTTCTCAAGGTCGCTGACAACCGGAATACCTTCTAGGAAGATGATGCGTCCGATGAGTTTTTCCGCATGGGTCATCTCGACGATGGCTCGCTTCTGGATGGCTTCATGCATTTTAGTGTAACCCCAGTTATCACACATTTCAGCGTGCACCATATACTGGCTGACCACGGTGAGCTCACGGCCCAGTAAAGAGTTAAGGATTTCGATGACTTTGTTATCCCCTTTCATATTGCCTCCTATCAGTTTTCGCGCTATTTCCTTTTGTGACATTATTATAGCAGAAAGAGTATTTGTGCCACATGCAACTTAAGTCACAGCAAATCAATACCGGGAAAATTCGTTGCTATGTCCGCTTTGATGCGGATTTTTTCCAGGTCTCCGCTTTCTGGACGAGTTCTTTCACATTTTTTGTTGAGGTTACAGTATATTCCGGACCGGAGAGCATCACTGTCAATTCTTTAATCCGGGCCTCGCCGTCCAGGTTTTGCAGTCTGGTTAAGGTGCGGTCGCCGGCAAGTTCCTTGCGGACCCCGAAATGGGCATCGGCAAATACGGCGATTTGAGACAGATGGGTGATGCAAATCACCTGGTGCTGCCGTCCCAGACCCCACAATTTTTTCCCCAGTATTTCGCCGCTTCTGCCGCCTACGCCGATATCAATTTCGTCAAAAATCAGCACCGGCACAGTATCGCATAAAGCCAGCGCGCTCTTCAGGGCCAGCGTGAAACGGGACATTTCTCCGGTGGAGGCAATACTGACTAACGGTCGCATCGCTTCCCCCGGGTTGGTGGCTGCCATGAACTCTACTGTATCGGCGCCGGTTTCCCTGAAGGAATAACAGTTACCGTCGGGGAAAGGGATTCCTGCCCCATCCGGAATTTGCTTGATGGCAACGGCAAACAGCACCTGGGACATGTTTAAATCGCCGAGTTCTTTTTTAACAGCGGTTTGCAGCCGTGCCGCACCGTTGCGGCGCTCTTCTGAAAGTTGCTGCCCGATGCGTCCTGCTTCCTGATTTAGCAGGGCAATCTCTTTTACCAGCTGCGCCGTTTTTTCAGTGTGGTGTGTCAGTCCGTCCAGTTCTGCCAAAGCTTTATGCTGGTAGGCCAGTATCTCGGCAATATTGGCCCCGTATTTTCTTTTTAACTGACGAAGTAACTCCAGCCGAGCTTCGGTTTTTTCCAGACTGTCCGGGTCGAAACTCAGATTTTCATTGTAAGATTGAATATCCCGCGCAACTTCAGTCAGGCCGGAGACCGCATCTTCCACCAGTTTCAGCTGTTCCCGGAGAGCCGGGTCCATGTCAACCAGTTTTTTCAAAATTTTGAGCGCCGCGCTCAGTTTGTCAATTACCGGGGTGGAATTCAGAGAACCATTGTCTTCATATAATGCCTGATAGACTTCAAAGGAATAACTCTTGAGTGTCTCGATTGAATTCAGGATTTTCTTTTTTTGTTCGAGTTCTTCTTCCTCGTCGTCCTGCAATTGCGCCTGGTTCAACTCATTTAGCTGGTATTTCAGGAATTCTTCCCGCTGTGTCCGGTCTTTTTCATTTTGCTCCAGGTGCCGCAGTTCTTGTTTTTTCTTTTGCAATTCCGCGGCTTTATCCGTAAATTCATTTCGCAAACCGCTTGTTCGGGCATAGGCATCCAGAATTTCCAGCTGGGATTTGCTGTCCATCAAAGAAAAATGTTCGTTTTGGCCGTTGATATCTACCAGCAGCCGCCCGATTTGGTGGAGCAGTGATTTTGTCACCGCGTGGCCGTTTATCCGGCTGACGCCGGAACCGTTTTTCCGCAACCGGCAACTGATAACGACGGTATCTTCATCTTCGTACAGTTCTTTTTCTGTCATTAATTCTTTGAGCAAACGGGCCGCCGGTGTCTGATTTAGCCGGAAAACCCCCTCAATTTGAGCTTCATCGGCCCCCTGGCGGACGGCTTCGCTGTCACCCTTGCCGGTCAACAGCAATTCCAGGGCATCAATCAGCAGCGATTTGCCGGTGCCAGTTTCGCCGGTAATCACGTTTAAGCCGTCACTTAACTGCCAGCTGATATCTTCGATGATACCCAGATTTTTAACTCTCAATTCACTTAACAATGGGTTTTTCTCCGCCTGGAAATCAGACTGTATGGCTGCCTTTGGCGTTTCGCTAACAGGTATTTTACCATGTCTTTCATCACGCAGTCTGCGGATTTTGACAAGGGGCATTCGCCGGTTTCTCTCTTGACAACCGCAAAACAGGAAGTAAAATAAAAAATAGAAGTGGACTCTAACCACGAGTAACTTCACATTATTCAGGAGAAACAAATGGAAGCATATTGTGTCAAATGCCGCGCGAAGAAAGAAATCAAGAGTGCCAAAGCCATTACTATGAAAAATGGTAAACCCGCGACCCAGGGCGTCTGCGGCACTTGCGGAACAAAGATATTCCGTATCGGCAGCTGCAAATAAATAATATATAGCTGCCCCGAAAAATATTAATTCAACTGAATACCGATTTTTGTTGCTACGATAGTTAATTGTAATAGAACTGCTCAAGACTGTTTATTTTGGCGTTGCTTGAGAGTGATATTATTGTGCCTGTCGGTTGAAGCATAGATTGACGGCTGGCAGGTGTCCGGCTAATAACCAAAAAATCCGGAAGACATTGTTTTTATGCCTGCCGCCGGTATCGGGTTGTGACTGGTTTAGAGTTAGACCTTTCAATAACATTGTTGGCATGTAATTTCATGTTCCTCAATACAATTCATGTTCCTTAATAAAAAACCGGCGGGGATGGTTATCTCCGCCGGTTGCTGTTTTTATCGGCCTGTTTAAAGTTCTAATTTGTTGTAGTAGTTGTAGTGGTTGTTGCCGGAGCCGGTGCGTGTAAAACTTCCCAGAGGCTGATTACCTTATTTTCCTGGTCCCGTGTAATCTTACCGTTGGCGACGGCTTTGTCCAGGAATGCTTTGACGTTAGTCTCTTTTTGGGCTTTCAATAACCGTCTTAGCACCACCGCTTTGGTGAACTGGGTATGATACTGGGTCCAAAAATTGTCGATTGCGGTCGTCTGGTCGGCAGTTATTTTCCCGGCGGCTTCTGCCTGGGCAACATAGGCAAATGCTTTTGTCTGGTCCTGCACCAGCAGTAAACGCAGTAGCGCCCCGGCTTTATTTGCCGGCGTCAATTGCGTTGGGGCGGGAGTTGCATTCGCGGAGTCTGCCATTACCGGCACGGCAATCGCGATGACCGTAACCAGTGCCAATACTACTAAACCGATGATGACAATTTTTTTCTTGTTCATATTTATCATCTCCTTACAATACTAACAATATACTCCTTTTGTAACCGGTGTGTTATGCATCCGTAAAAACTATGTAAAAAAATATTGTGCCGGGCATTGATTCATGGATGGTGATAAGAATATAATTTTATACATTAGTTTGATATTAACGCAAATCACCGCGGTCATTTGAATTGCAATATAATAATCATTAATCAATATGTTATAAAATTTTAGGAGGTTATCATGTTGAAATTAGGATGTAACTCGGTGATTTTCAGCCAGTTGGACCTTTACGGCGCGCTCCAGCACATCGCTTGGGCCGGCTTCAAAGGAGCCGAGCTGTGCCATCAGCAGGGGTGGGGCATGCATGTCGAATTGAATACTAAAAAATCATATATTGACGAAGTGAAATGGACGGCCCAAAAGCATCAGGTCGAATTGTGGGCAATCCACGCCGGTTTTGAAGGCAAGACCGATGCGGAAAGAATCGTCTTGATGACGCAGGTATTCGATGTGGCCTATAAGCTGGAAATTCCGGTGGTATCCATCCGGGCCTTTGGCAAAGCCAACGACAAAGAAGCCACGAAGCAGGAATTTAAATACCTGCGGGAAATCAATAAACGGGCG
>Ga0326728_10026156_pt1 | contig 10365 bp, 7 predicted proteins | sample MB3enrmetagenome_FD_207602 | JGI IMG/M metagenome (GOLD analysis project Ga0326728, IMG submission 207602) | Lab enriched peat soil microbial communities from McLean, Ithaca, NY, United States - MB31MN | ecosystem: Environmental > Terrestrial > Soil > Wetlands > Peat | place: USA: New York... | reverse complement strand
TTGTGGCGCGAAATCAAAAAAGGCGCACACAGACACACTTCTGTCTTCGGCTTAGCCGAATGACCAGTATACCTTGGGGCGAGGCAAATGGCCAAGGGGCTTGGTTTCCCGGTTCGAGCGGCTGGGAAGGCGTCTGAGAGCAGATCCACAGAGCTCGTTTCGCATGTTGTCAATAGGTGTGCCTGTGGCTCTGTGTATAAGCGGTTTATTTTTCAATGCTATCTGTGCCACCTGGGATTGCAGCCCATTTGCTCGCTGCGCCTTATTCTTCTTGCAAAACCCGCAAAGGCTTTCGAATTCCGCTGCTTCAGGGGCAGAGCGACGGGTCCCAATCGAAGTTGCTACGATTAGCGGACCGGGATAAAATCTGTTGCAAAGGCAAAGCCACAGTCCTAGAGTTGCTTTTGTGCCCGTCGCGCCGGGCTGCCCTCTGGAAGGAGGAGGGGGAGTGTGGCCCATGTCTTTTGGAGATTTAGCTGCCGTGGATCATGAGGCAGAAGTTGGCCTTGGAATGACGATCTCGAAGAAGGAATGGAGCGCGATCGAAGAGAAGATTGAAGAGTCAATCGAAGCCGCTTCGGAAGCTCTAAGTTCCAAAGCAGTTGCGTCCCTTCGCAAAGAGATTGATGCTTTTCGTCCTCACGGTTGGAGAAGATGGCTGTTTCTTCTGCGTGAATTGGGAATCCTAGGTGTGAATGCTACCGTGTTCGTCGCCCTCCTCGCTCTTGCAGCATCTCAGTTTTACTTTGCCAATTCCAGGCTCGCAAAGGAGGCGGGATTTGAGTCGGACACTTCGAACGCCCTGAGCCAGATTAAGCTGCGCTTAGACAGCATAGATAAACAATCCTCTAGAACAAGCGCGTACGTGAAGAGCTTGAACGATAAAGATATTCTTAGGACGGTGGGCCTTCCCCAGACGCAATTTGAAAAGAATCTGGGCGCGCTTTCCGGCCAGCTTCGATCCGCGGTTAGCCTGCAGGACGTTCCCCAATTGGGCACCTTGCGAATGATTTCGGCAAAGCTCGATAAGGCTCCGACGCGGCTCCCGGACTATTGGCCTGCCCTTGGCGCCTTAGCGACAGCCTATTCCACCTCTGGGAAAGATGAGTATGTCTTAGCGGCAATGATGAATTTGCCTGACTGTCCGCGCACCCAACCTCAGGGGCGAGCCGGGTCCGATGGTTATATTCATAACAAGAGCGTTGACTGTGCTTGGGTGCTAGATGGGGCAATTTACAGGCATATGGTTTTTGAAAACCTAGTTATCAAGAGCCGAGGCGCTGGATTTATTCTTCAAGATGTCCGCTTTATCAACTGCATTTTCGTCTTCGAGCTTCCATCAGCCCCGTCAGACCCCAGCAGGAGGCTTACAAAGGAAATTTTGGCCAACGCCGACCAAAAGACCTTTACGATTTCCAGCCTGGGCGAACCTTCGCCGGCTCCCTCCTGATATCAGTCGAAGTCTCAGGGTGTCCCTGCCGAAACTATTTTCCGAGCGGGAAGCGGGCGCAGATGTCGTAGCGGGCGCCGGTGGGCTCGAGGTGGCTTTCATAAAGGAGAAATTCGCGAGCGGTGAAGGGCGGGAAGGCCGGCTCGGCACGAAGTGTGGATTGCAGAGCGCGTAGGTCGCGCGAGCCCGAAGGGCCTTTGGCGCGGGCGAGCGTGATGTGCGGATGGAAGGGGCGCGCCTCGGGTTGATAGCCGCAGGGGGCGGTGGCGGCGAGAACTGTTTGCTGGATCGAGATGAGCGCGGGCGAGAGCTGGACGGAGGCGTAGAAGACGCCGGCGCGCTCGAAGAAGCCGATGCCGGGAAGCTGGATGGGGACGGGCGGGTGATGGATTTCCGTGAGACGCTTCTCGAGGCAGGCAAGCTGATCGGAGGTGGAGTTGCCCAGGAACTGGAGTGTGACGTGCCAGGAGGCGGGCGCCGTCCAACGGAGAGAGTTCGCTCGCGGGCGAAGGCGAGCGACGAGTGCGGAGATCTCGTCCAGGACGGCGCCGGCAAGAGGAATGCCGATGAAGAGACGCATGGAGGGATTGTAGGACAGCTGGTCGGCGAGTCAGCGAGTCAGACGGCCACTGCGGAATGCGGGGTAAGCGTCAATCAGCGAGTTCTCCGCAGAGCCGAATTTCGGTTGTCCAAGATTCGTTTCATCCTGTAGCAAGCCTCTTTGCGTTTAAATACATCTAAGCGTGGGAAGCTGACTCAGGCCAACAGGAGCATACATCGATGTTTTCACCTAAAGGAAAATTCGCCTGGTACGAGCTGATGACCAGCGATACGAAAGCCGCCGGTGAGTTTTATTCCTACGTCGTGGGCTGGAGCACCCAGTTGATGCCCGGTGCCGATGGCTCTCCCCCCTACACCACCTTCAACATCGGGAATGTGGGAATGGCCGGCATGTTGCATCTGCCGCAGCACACCGGGTGGATCGGTTATATCCACGTGGACGACGTGGATGCTCACGTGGAGAAGTTTGTCGAGGCCGGCGGCAAGCTTTGGAAGCCCCCTACGGATATTCCCGAGATGCTTCGCTTCGCTGTGCTGTCCGATCCGCAAGGCGCGGCCATTGCCATCTTTACTCCGCACCAGGCTATGCCCACGCCCCATCGGCCCGCGCCGCCCACGCCTGGAACCATTGGCTGGCACGAGCTCTACACAACCGATCTCGATGGCGGTTTTGCGTTCTACAGCAAGCTTTTCGGCTGGACCAAGGTCAACGACATGGACATGGGGCCGATGGGCCTTTATCGGATCTTCGATGAGGGCGGCCATAACCAGATGGGTGACGGCGGCATGATGAAGAAGGCTCCCCAAATGCCTGTGTCTTGCTGGAACTTCTATTTCGATGTCGATTCCATTGGCGGCGCCATCGAGCGCGTGAAAGCCGGAGGCGGAAAAGTGTTGAACGGCCCGATGCAGGTGCCCGGCAGAGCCTGGATCATCAACGCCCAGGACCCGCAGGGAGCGATGTTCTCGCTGGTCAGTGGCAAGGAATGACGGGGCGCAGGACGCGGGAAGGATGGGCGCCGCAAGATGGCTTCTACAATCTCGACGATCTACGGCCTTGCTTTTCTTGGCAAATCGATGCCATATGCGCGGTCACTACCCTCACCAACAACGAAGAATGTGATGATCGTCCCCGGCAGGCCGAAGATGAACGACAATGTTCGCCAGAGCACGCTGGGATGATTCTGTGCACGCATACCGGCGTAACTAACATTGGCCAGTACCCACAGTCCTGAGATGCCGGTATTTTGCGCTTGAGACTGCGGGGTGACGATCCACTGCGCCAAAGCTGCGGCCGCGCACGAGACGAAGCTTAATAGAAGAACCATGAAATCTCGAAGAAAATGAGTTTGTCGCATTGCCCCTCCTTTCCGCACAAAGGCCGAATCACATAGCCGATGCTTCATGTGACAAGGCAGACTATTTAATGGATCAGATGATAGTCGATCACTGCGAGAAGCGCGGCGCAAATCTGAGAATAGGGATTTTTCAGGGGCGCCATCCCAGGGCTTCCGCCCTGGGCTAACTTCGTGCCACTCCTCCGGGGAGGGAAAGGCGCGAAAACAAATTCATAGATTCCCACCCTTCTCGAAAAAAACACAAGAAAGACGGGGCACCGAGCGTTCTGGAAGATCAAGGATTTATTTGGGAAGTTGCGTGGCGTCCCAGCCGCCGCCGAGCGAGCGGACAAGGCTGACGCTGGAAACGAACTGGCGGGTGGAGAGGCTGATGGCGGTACGCTGGTTGTCGATGAGAGTGGTTTCGTTGGTGAGAACTTCCAGATAACTTGTGACGCCGCCCTGATAGCGCTGCCGGGAGAGATCGAGTGCGTGCTGCGATGCATTCACAGCCTTCTGCTGAATGCCGGATTCGGATTCGAGAATGCGGAGAGTGGACAGCTGGTCCTCGACATCGTTGAAGGCCTGAAAGATCGATTCGCGATAGGTGGCGGCCTGAGCTTCGTAAGAGTGGCGGGCTGCATCGGTGAGAGCGTGGCGCTGGCCGGCGTCGAAGAGGAGCTCGGCGGCCTGCGCGCCGAGCGACCAGAGATAGCTGGGGCCCTGGATCCAAGTTCCGGGATGCGCGGATTCAAAGCCGCCCGTTCCGCCGAGGCCAATGTTGGGATAAAAGGCGCTGACGGCGATGCCAATGTTGGCGTTGGCAGCGTCAGTGAGGCGCTCGGCTTGTGCGATGTCGGGGCGGCGCTCGAGCAGTTGCGAAGGCACTCCAATAGGTACTTTGGGCAGGGCGAGATTGAGCGGCGAAGAAGGAATAGAGAACTGGGAGAGATTGGTGTTCACGAGCGTTCCGACGGCGTGCTCGTATTGCGCGCGGACGACCCCGAGCTCAACCAGCTGCGCGCGGACGGTATCGAGCTGCGTCTGGGCCTGGGCGACATCGACCGCCGTCGCGACGCCGCCTTCGAGGCGCTTCTGGGTGAGGTCGAGCAGACGCTCGAGATCGGCGACAGTGGAGGTGAGCAGCGCGATCTGAGAGTCGATGCCGCGCAACTGGAAGTAGTCGGAGGCCAGTTCGGCGTGGAGGCTGAGATCCACGGCCGCCACGTCGGCGGCACTCGCTTGAGCAGTGGCTCCTGCTGCCTCGACGGAACGGCGAACACGACCCCAGAAATCCGGCTCCCAAGAAGCCTGGAAATCGAGCAGTAAATCGGAGCTTGTGGAAGCGCCCGGCTTGGCCTCAGGCGCGTTGACTGAGGTTCGACCGCGGCTGGCGGAGAGGCCGCCGGAAGCCGTCGGGAAGAGGTTGGCGCGCGCAGCCGCGACCTGATCGCGGGCAGCGAGATAGGACTCTGTAGCCTGCCGCAACTGGGCGTTGCTGAGGGCGATGCGCTCTTCAAGCTGGTTGAGCTGGGGGTCCTGATAGATCTCCCACCATTTGCCGCGCAACATATTATCGGAAGGCGAGGCGGAGCTCCAGGCGACGCCGGACTGAGCGGCAGGAGGCATAACCGAGGATGCGCCAGTCTCCTTGTAGGCGGCAGGAGCGTTGAAGGCAGGGCGGTTGTAATCGGGCCCTACGGGTTTGCAGCCAGCCGCGAAGAGGAACGCGGGAAGAAGAGAGGCGGCGAGGAGGGCATTCGCGGGCAGGGATACCCGCGTGACAGCCGATCTGGAGATCGGCGCTACGTCGGCCGCTTCGCTGCGCCCGCGAAGAGTCTTTCCCACCCTAACCGCAATGGGCGCGGTCAGGATGGGGCATCCCAGATACGCGGGCAAGGATGCCCGCGCTACAGCCGGCTGGGAAGCCGGCGGTACGTTTTCGGCACGCGGGAGGGCTTGCGTCATCACTTGCCTCCCGAGGACTGGCTGCCAGATTTGACGACCAGCACCTTTTCTCCCTCGATAAGCGAATCGGGAGGATCCTGAATGACCTGATCGGAGGCCGTGAGGCCGGTGGCAATCTGTACTGTGGCGCCGTCGTCTTCGCCAATAGTGACCGCAACCAGATGGGCAATGTTTCCGTTGACGACGGTTCCCACCTGCAGGCCCTGCCTGCGGAAGATCAGCGCGGCAGCGGGGACGGTGAAGGTGTTTACGGAGGCTGGTGTCTTCAACAGCACTTGGGCGAGAGAACCGGGCATGAATTCCCCGGAGTGGTTGTCGAGATCGATTTCAATGAGCAGGGTGCGGCTGGCGGGGTCGATGGCATCGGCCGTGCGGACCAGTGTTCCCTGATAGGTCTTGCCCGGATGCTCTGGGAAGGTGACGTCGATTTTCGTGCCTTTATGAACGGCTTGGGAATATGCCTCGGGAACCGCCGCGTACACGCGCAGGGTTTGCAGGGCCTGCAGGTGGAAGAGCTCTTTGCCGGTGCCTGTATCGATCAACTGGCCTGTATCGACGGTGCGAGCAGTCACAACGCCGTCAAAGGGGGCGTAAATCTTTTCGAACGACTGCAGTTCTTTGAGGCGCTGGACGTTGGCCTCGGCGGAATGGACGGCGGCTGCAGTGGCGGCGGCCTGGTTGACGTAATTGTCGGCGTCCTGGCGGGAAACGGCATCGGATTGGACGAGGCCTGAATAGCGCTCGGCCTGGATGTGCGCAATGTTGGCGTTGGCCTGCGCGGTGGTCAGATCGGCCTCAGCCTGGGAGAGCTGGCGGTCGAGCTCGGGCGTAGAGATCTCGGCCAGCAGATCGCCCTTTTTCACGTGGGCGCCGATGTCGAAGTACCAGCGGGCGAGATAGCCCTGGGTGCGCGCGTAAATAGGTGAATCGGTAAAGGCTGTGACGTTGCCGGGAAGCACCAGAGAGGTGAGCGGCGCACCGGGCGTGGCGGGAGCGACAACGACCCTCTGCTCCGCCAACTGCGCGGTGGATCCCGCGAGGACGCGATTACTGGAGACGCGGCGCAGAATGCCGTAACCTCCCAGGAGAATGGCCACGACGAGCAAAACGAGCGCGCCGGCGATGAACTTGCGCGGGGAAATGGGCTGCTGCTCGGGCGCGATGTGCGCGTCATGAGCCGATTGCGAGCCGGACCCGGGGTGCTGCCCGGGCGCGGCGCTTTGCGCCTGGGGGGCTAATAGCGTGTTGGAATGCGATTCGTGAGTCATGAAACTTTACTCCGGATACTCGTCAAGTGCGTCGAGGGTTGCGCCGGTTGCGGCGTGCCGGGCAGTCGTGCGGCGGCGCTCCAGGAAGCCGTGAACGAGCGAGAAGAAACTGGGGACAAAAAAGAGGGTGGCTACGGTAGCCAGCAGCAGGCCGCCAATGACGGCTCGGCCCAGCGGCGCGTTTTGCTCGCCGCCATCACCCAGGCCGAGAGCCATGGGCACCATGCCGATGATCATGGCAAGCGCGGTCATCAGCACGGGACGCAGGCGCACGAATCCAGCATTGAGAGCGGCGCGGCGGGCGTCGCCGACCAGGACGTCAAGCTGCTCGCGGGCAAAGCTGACCACCAGGATGGAGTTGGCCGTGGCTACACCCATGCACATGATGGCGCCGGTGAGTGCGGGAACGCTGAGACGCGTGTTGGTGAGGAAGAGAAACCAGACAATGCCGGCCAGAGCGGCGGGCAGTGCGGAAATGATGAGGAAGGGATCGAGCCAGGACTGGAAGTTGACGACGATGAGCAGGTAAACCAGCAAAATGGAAAACGCCAGCCCGGAGAGCAGTCCGATGTAGGAGGTAGTCATGGTCTCGCTCTGGCCGCGCAGGATGAACTTCGAGCCTTTTGGAAGGTCTTTTTGGTGGCGGGCGACGATCTTCTCCATGGCGCTGGTGACAGTCCCCAGGTCCGTGCCATCCACATTGGCGTAGATATCAATGACGCTCTGGACGTTGTAGTGGCTGACGGTGCCGAGCTCGGCTCCGGGGGTGACTGAGGCCAGATTGCCCAGTGTCTGGATGGGCTGGCCCGCACCGGGGGCGGCGGTGGCAGCAGCAGAGGAGCCGGAGGATGGCGCCGAACCGGGCGCTGCCGTGACGGGCGCGGAGTCAACTGCTGCGGATGCCGCGGCCGCGCCGGTTACCGGCAGGCTCTTCAGGTCGGCCAAGGATTGAATTTTGGATTGCGGGGCCATGATGGCGACGTTGTAAGTGACGCCGGTTCGCGGATCGAGGAAATAATTGGGGCTGGTCTGGAAGCTGCCGCTCAAGGAAACCAACATGCTCTGCGCGACATTGGCCTGTGTGAGGCCGATCTCGCTGGCGCGGGTGCGGTCGACAGCGACCGTGAAGTTGGGATAGTTGAACGGCTGATGGATGCGGGCATCCGCAATGCCGGGGATCTGGCGAACCTCGTGCAGCATGCGGTCGGCGAGGTCGCGGTTGCCGTAGAGATCCGAACCCACGATTTGAATGTCGATGGGGGCCGAGAGGCCGAAGCTCAGAATCTGGGTGACGATGTCGACCGGCAACATGTAGAAGGTAACGCCAGGGTACTGATCGGCAAGCACGCGGCGGAGCTTTTCGACGTAGGCTTGCGTGGGGTGGTGGTTGGAGGCCAATTGCACCTGGATGTCGGCGTCGGCTGGGCCGACGGGGGCCGAGACGGAGTAGACGAGATTGAGAGCGGAATACGGCACGCCGACGTTATCGACGATAGTGGCGATCTCTTTGGCGGGAATTTGCTGGCGGATCGTCGAGTCGATATGGTCGCAGAGGAGAGCCGTTTCCTCAATGCGTGTACCGGTGTGGGCGCGAACGTGAATCTTGAACTGGCCGGCGTCGACCGAGGGGAAGAAGTCCCGGCCGAGCCAGGGACCGAGGACAGCGACCGAGCCCACGGCCGCGAGGAGAAAGACCACGAGAAAAACGGGGGCGTGATCGATGCAGAAGGTGAGCAGGCGGAGATAGCCGAAGCGGAAGCGCGCGAAGCCGGTCTCAAAGGCGGTCTGGAAGAGGTTGAACGGATTGCGGCTCGCGCGGCGTCGAGCGGCTTCGGCGTCGTCGTGCTCTTTGAGCAGGTACTTGGCCATGGTCGGAACGAGCGTTCGCGAAAGGAAGTAACTGGCCAGCATCGCGAAGACCACGGCCTCGGCCATGGGAACGAAAAGATAGCGCGCCACGCCGCTCAGCATGAACATGGGCACGAAGACGATGCAGATGGCGAGCGTGGAGACGAGGGCGGGGATGGAGATCTGGGCCGAGCCTTCAAGGATGGATTGCTCGAGCTCGCGGCCGGATTCGAGGTATCGGTTGATGTTTTCGATCGCCACGGTGGCATCGTCGACCAGGATGCCGACGGCCAGCGCCATGCCGCCCAGGGTCATGATGTTGATGGTCTGCCCGAGGAGCGAAAGCAGGAAGAGCGAGGTAAGGATGGAGAGCGGGATAGAGATGGCAATGATGATGGTGGAACGCCAGCTGCCGAGGAAGATCAGGATCATGATGGCCGTGAGGCAGGCGGCGATGATGGCTTCGCGGACCACTCCATTGACGGCGCTTTGGACAAAGATGGACTGATCGATGACCGTGTCGAGGCGCATTCCCGCGGGCAACTGTCCCTTGAGACTTGGACTGGAGAGGATCTGGCGCGCGTCGCGGATGATGTTCAGCGTGGAAACCGAACCGGTCTTGAAGATATTCATCGTGGCGGCTCGCTGGCCGTCAACGCGGACGATGTTGGTCTGTGGCGTATAGCCGTCGCGGATGTGGGCCACGTCGCGGATGCGGATGACGGCGCCGTTGATGGTTTTGACGGGCAGATCGTTGAGTTGTTCGACGAGCGTGGGCGCGGAATTGGTTTCGACAGCGTACTCGAATTTGTCGATTTTGACCGTGCCCGATGGCGCGATGACGTTCTGGCTGGTGAGCGCAGAGACTACGTCGGAGGGCGAGAGCCCCAGTGCCTGAAGGGCATGAAGATCGATGTCGGCGGTGATCTGGCGCTGCTTGCCGCCGTAAGGGAAGGGCGCCTGCGCGCCCTCGACGGTGGTCAGGGCGAGGCGGACGGTATTGTTGCCGACGTCGAAAAGCTGCTGCTCGTTCAAACCCTTCCCGGAGAGGCCCAGTTGCAGAATGGGAACGCTGGAGGCGTTGTACTGAATGATGAATGGCGGAAATGTGCCGGGCGGCATGGAGCGCAAGGCGGCCTGACCGACGGCCGAGACCTGAGCGGCGGCCAGACCGAGATTCACCCCCGGCTGGAAGTAGATCTTGATGATGGCCATCCCGCTGAGCGACTGCGACTCGATGTGTTCGATGTCGTTGACCGCCGTGGTGAGGATGCGCTCGGAGATAAAGGTCATGCGCGTGGACATCTCCTGCGCGGAGAGGCCCCCATAGCCCCAGACCACGGTCATGACCGGAATATCGATGTTGGGGAAGATGTCGACCGGCATCTCTTCGATGCTGTAGACGCCCAGGATGAGGATCAGGATGGCGAAAACGATAAAGGTGTAGGGGCGCCGTAAGGCAAGTCGGACAATCCACATAGATGCTCGTTACTCCCGAACCGGATCGCCTGCGGCAGAGCCTGCCGTCTCCAAATCCGGCGCCGATCTCAGCCAACCCGACGCGGGTCGAAATTAAGGTGTTCAAGGCAACGTCAGTTGCCCGAACTCCACGCGCCGGCGCTCAAACTCCAAACGCGCGCCAAACTTGCCTGAAGAGTCTATCGTAAGCGAATCAAGCGGCAATAAGAAGGGGCGCAAAGGAAGTCTGAGATTTCATTGCTCCCAAAAAGACTAAGACGAGGCGAAAAAGGCGAAAGACGCAGGGGATCGCGAGAATTGACCCTGACCGGGGCTGAACCGGGACGGAAGGGACGGAAAGGGCAAAAGAGTCGCGGGCAAGGCGCTCCAACCCAATCCGTTCCGGTAGACTGAGAGGGGTTCCCCCGTGAACCTGCCCGGGGCGTCAGCGCGCCCGTAAAGAGGGCAAAGGCAC
>Ga0326728_10026154_pt1 | contig 10365 bp, 8 predicted proteins | sample MB3enrmetagenome_FD_207602 | JGI IMG/M metagenome (GOLD analysis project Ga0326728, IMG submission 207602) | Lab enriched peat soil microbial communities from McLean, Ithaca, NY, United States - MB31MN | ecosystem: Environmental > Terrestrial > Soil > Wetlands > Peat | place: USA: New York... | reverse complement strand
GCGGCCGGCATGTCGACGCCCGGCAAGCCGGTGGGGAGCTTTCTGTTTTTGGGGCCGACCGGCTCGGGCAAGACGCGCACCGTGGAAGCGCTTGCCGAGAGCCTGTTGGGCGATCCGCGCGCGGTGGTCAAGGTGGACTGCGCGGAGTTTCAGCACAGCCACGAGATTGCCAAGTTGCTGGGCTCGCCTCCGGGATACCTGGGACATCGCGAAACCCATCCCATGCTGAGCCAGGACGTTCTGGACCAGTTCCACACGGAGAAGCTGAAGCTGAGCCTGGTGCTGTTCGATGAAATCGAAAAGGCCAGCGACGCGCTCTGGAACCTGTTGCTGGGTATCCTCGACAAAGCCATACTGACCCTGGGAGACAACCGGCGGGTGGATTTCTCACGGGCCATCATCTTTCTCACCAGCAACCTGGGCGCGGCGGAGATGAACTCACTCCTGCGGCCCAACCTGGGGTTTGCGGCCGGCGCCGGCATGGCCGACGGGAAGCTGAACGAAAAGGTTTCCCATGTGGGTGTGGATGCGGCGCGGCGCAAGTTCACGCCGGAATTCATGAACCGGATCGACCGCATGGTGGTGTTCAAGCCGCTGGGGACGGACGAATTGTACCGCATCCTGGACATCGAGTTGCGGGCCCTGCAGGAGCGCATCGGGCGCGCCGCGGGCGTCCATTCGCTGACCTTCGAGGTGAACGATGAGGCCCGGGATTTCCTGCTGCGGGAGGGCACCGACGAGCGCTACGGCGCGCGGCATTTGAAACGCGCGGTGGAACGTCACCTGGTCCAGCCTATCTCGAATCTCATGGCGACGGGCCAGGCGCAGAGCGGCGACCGGCTGCTGGTGGATTTCGACGCCGGGCGCGGGCGCCTGATATTTCTCAAGGAATCCGGGGAAACCGCGCCGGAAGTGGCGGTCGCGGCCGTCTCCGCGGCGGGCCAACGCGCGGCGGCGTGACGGCGCCTTGCTTGGCTTGACGGAAGCGGCTTCAAAAGCCGCGGGCAGCGTGGTTTGCGCGGGGCGGCTGGCGGCGAGAGCGGCCGTGGCCGGCAGGCCAATGGCAAGAGTCATGATTCCCTCGGATATCCCGTTTTAGACACCATTCCGGGGTGTCGAGTTCCTTGACATCGAGATGGGAAAACCTCTTGCAACGCGCGCCCCGGTTGACGCAAAATCAGAACAGGCGAAATTCGGAGTCCCTAATCTCGATTCCGCGCCCCAAGTAGGAGGTTTATCGTGAAGCTGCCCGCCTTGAGTCTGGCCATTCTTCTCCTCGCCGGCCCCGCCGTGGCCGCCGGCACCCTGGACGAGGGAATGCAGGCTCTCAAAGATGCCGTGGCGAAGAAGGATGTCGACCAGGTCAAGAAACAGGCTCCGGAGTTGTACGCGCAGGCGCACGAGGCGGCCGCCGAGCCCGCTCCCACCGACGCAGACGAAAAAGGCGCCTGGACGAATCGCGTAGAGTTCGCCAAGAGCGTCGAGGAGTACAGCGAGTATGCGCTGTACGCCACCGCTGTTCAATCCCCGGCCGAAACGCAGGTGGATCTCTTCGCCACCCTGGAGAAGATGAGCCCCAAGAGCAAGTATCTCGATGAAGGCTATGGCGCGTACCTGGTGGCGCTGAACCAGACTGGGGCGAGCGCCAAGGTGCTGCCCATGGCCGAGAAGGCCCTGGCGAACTTCCCCGAGAACGAGGACCTGTTGCTGCTGCTGGCCGATTCGGCGCTGTCCAAGAACAATCCCGACCGCGCGCTGGCGCTCGCCAACCGCGTGATTGCCGCTTACAACAAGCACACGAAACCCGAAGGCATGAGCGCCGCCGACTGGGACAAGAAGAAAAGCGCCGGCTTGGGCCGCGGCTACTGGATCGCCGGCGTGGTCTATGGCGCCAAGAATCAGTACGTCAACTGCGACAAAGACCTGCGGGCCGCGCTGCCGCTCATCCAGGGCAACGCCGCCATGACCGGTCCGGCGCTGTTTTTCCTGGGGATGGCGAATTACAACCTAGGCAAAATGACCAACAGCAAAGCCAAGGTCCAGGAAGCCGCCAAATTCAGCGAGCAATCGGCCGCCATTCCCGGCGCCTATGCCGATCAGGCGCGGCACAACGCATTGGTGATGAGGGACGAAGCCGCGAAGATGCGGTAGCGGCACAGCGCGGCTTCGCCGCAAGCTTTCAGCGATCGGCCTTCAGCGATCAGCTCCTCGAAGACCTCCGGTAAGGGGTGAGCGCTGCTCCTTATAGGCGAGGCGCCTGTCCCTGCGGGCGAAGAGCTGACGGCTGATCGCTGATCGCAAACCCGAGAATCTTCGCCCACCGCGAAGATTCTCGGGTTCAGTGGCACAGGCATTCGTGCCTGTGGCTATTTATCTTCGCGAACCTGTTGCGAAAGGTAGCGCTCGTAACCCATCTCGTGGATCTGGTGGACCTGGGCCTCCAGCCAGTCGACGTGTTCCTCTTCGTCCTTGAGCAGCCGCTCGAACAGCTCGCGTGAGGCGTTATCGCCTTCCTCGCGCGCCAGTTGAATCGAGCGGTTGTACAGGCCGACCGCGTCGATTTCGAGCTTGAGGTCGCTTTCGATCTGTTCCTTTACATTTTTGCCGACAGTGAGTTGCATCAGTTCGGTCAGGCTAGGGGTCCCATCGAGGAAAAGGATCCGCTCGATCAGCTTTTCGGCGTGTTTCATCTCGTCGATGGACTGCTTCTTGATGTAGTCTCCCAGCCGGCCATAATGCCAGTTCTCGCACATCTCGGCATGCAGAAAATACTGGTTGATGGCCGTCAGTTCTTCCTTGAGGGCCTCGTTCAACGCGGCGATTACCTTGGGATTGCCTTTCATATGGGGGGATTTTAGCACGGAACCTTTTGCGGACTCGGGAGTATTGAATGATATGCACAACGATATCCGGCTGGCCCTGCGCCAGTTGATGGCGGCGAAGGGCTTCACCCTGACCGCCCTGGCGACGCTGGCGCTGGGAATCGGCGTCAATACGGGGATCTTCACCCTGGTTCACGCGCTTATGGTGAAGTCGCTGCCGGTGGCCGATCCGGGCAGCATCCTGCGCATCGGCGACGGCGACAACTGCTGCGTGCTCGGCGGACTGCAGGGAAACTTCTCGATCTACTCCTACGCGCTGTACCAATACCTGCGGGAGCACACGCCGGAATTCGAAGAGATGTCGGCGTTCCAGGGCGGGCTCGACAAGGTCGGGGTGCGGCGCGCGGGCGGCAACGTATCGGAGCCGCTGGTGGATCAGTTCGTCTCGGGGAACTACTTCACGCTCTTCGGGCTGCGCGCGTTTGCCGGCCGGCTGCTGGGGCCGGCGGACGATGTGCGGGGAGCGCCGCCCGCCGCGGTGATGAGCTATCGCGCGTGGCGGCAACATTTTGGAGGGGACCCGTCGATTGTGGGCGCGGGGTTGGTCATCGAGGGCGCGCCCTTTACGGTGGTGGGGATTGCGCCTCCGGGATTTTTCGGTGCGGCCCTCCGCCCGGACCCGCCGGACCTGTGGATGCCGCTGGCCGCCGAGCCGGCCACCCACGGCACGAATGCCCTTCTGGATCAAAAGACGAGCCATTGGCTGTACCTATTCGGCCGCGCCCGGCCGGGGATCCAGGTGGCCCGGGTGGAAGCGGAAGTCAACGCCGAGTTGCGGCAGTGGCTGATGGCCAATCAGCCGCCGGCCGATGAACGCGACCGGCAGAACATCGGGAAGCAGCACATCTCGCTCGCGCCGGGCGGCGCCGGCCTCTCCGAGCTGAAAGAGAACTACCAGCACGATCTGACCCTGCTGATGGGCATCACCGCCCTGGTGCTGCTGATTGCGTGCGCCAACCTGGCGAACCTGCAACTGGCGCGCGGTCGAGCGTCGGCGGCGCAGACGTCGATTCGTGTGGCGCTGGGCGCGCCGCGGTCGCGGCTGGTGCGCCAGGTGCTGGTCGAGAGTACGCTGCTGGCGGTGGCGGGCGGCGCTCTCGGCCTGGTGGTGGCGGCGGAAACCGCGCGCCTGCTCATCCGCCTGGCGTTTCACGGCGCCAGCTACGTGCCCATCGACGCCACGCCTTCCTGGCCTGTTCTGGGGTTCGCCCTGTTGCTTTCGGTGGTCACCGGCGTGGTATTCGGAGTGGCGCCGGCGTGGTCGGCGGCACGCGCCGATCCGGCGGCCGCGCTGCGCGGGGCAGGCCGCTCGGGAAGCGGGCGATCGGCGCTGCCGCAGAAGGCGCTGGTGGTGCTGCAAGCGGCGCTCTCGCTGGTGCTCGTGGCTGGCGCCGGGATGATGGTCCAGACGTTGCGCAACCTCACCGGCCAGCAGTTCGGCTTCAAGCTGGAAGGCGCGGTGTCGATCGCGGTGAACGCCGGTTTCGGCAGCTATGCACCGGAAAAACTGGCGGCGATTTACGCCGAGATCGACCGCCGACTGCGCCAGATTCCGGGTGTCCGCAACGTGGCCCTGGCGCTGTACACCCCTATGTCGGGCGATAACTGGCAGAGCGGCGCGACGCTCGAAGAGCGGCCGCAGCAGCGCGGAGTGTCGCCTTCGTGGGACCGCGTGAGCGGCAGTTTCTTCGACACCATCGGCGCCCGTATCCTGCGCGGCCGCGCGTTCACGGAGCGCGACACGCCCGATGCCACCCACGTAGCGGTAGTCAACCAGGCGTTCGCCGACGCTTATTTTCCCAACGAAGATCCGATCGGCAAGCGCTTCGGCTTGGGCGGCTTCGCGCATCGCGCGGATTACCAGATCGTGGGGGTGGTGAACACCATCCGCTTCCGCAATCCGCGCGGACCGGGCCGCCCCATGTTTTTCCTGCCGCTGCTCCAGATGTTGAAAAGCGAATGGGAGAACAACGGCCTGGCCCGCTCCAACATGATCGAGGGAATCGTGTTGCGGGTCAGCGGCAAGCCGCCTGACTTGGGGCCGCAGATCCGGCGCGCGCTGGGCGCGATCGATCCGAACCTGACGATGCTGAAGGTGTCCCCGGTGAGCGAACAACTCGAGCACCTTCTGGCGCACGAGGAGTTGATCGGCACCCTGGCCGAGGTATTCGGAGGGCTGGCCCTGCTGCTGGCCTCGGTCGGGCTGTACGGGATTACGGCGTATTCGGTGGCGCGGCGGACCGGCGAAATCGGGGTGCGGACGGCTCTGGGCGCCACGCGCGCGCGGGTGGTGCGGCTGATTCTGGGAGGCGCGCTGGCGCAGGCGGCCATGGGAATCGCGGTGGGGATTCCGGCGGCGGTGGCGGCGGGGCGGCTGCTGGCCAGCCAGTTCTACGGAATCAAGACTTCCGACCCGGCGATTCTGGGCGCGGCCGCCCTGATCCTGGGGGCCTGCGCCACGGTGGCGGGAATCGTCCCGGCAGCGCGGGCGGGCAGTGTGGATCCGGTGCGGGCGCTGCGGGTGGAGAATTAGCGCCGACCGCGCACGACGAGGATGCCGGCTGGACGTGTTATCCTGATTTCGAAGCGCCCTCGGGCCCGTAGCTCAGTTGGTTAGAGCGCTACCTTGACACGGTAGAGGTCTGGCGTTCGAGTCGCCACGGGCCCACCATCCAGCAAATTGAAAATAAAGGCAGTTGCGAATTCGTCGTTCTCATCCGAAGACATCACTTTGGCCTTTTGTGGCCCATTCTGGTGGGCCACCATTGCGGTGGGCTGCTGATTTTCACTGCCGGTCAGCAAGCCAGTCGGACCAAGCACACGCTGCTGAATGCGGCAGATTGCTTCTTCCTGGCGTTTCGAGGCGCGGCGCTCGGCGGAGGCGGATCTGGTGGATCTGGCGGATTACGCAGACACGTCGGCACAGGTGGTGGCGCGCGCCTTTCGGCGTTACGTTATTCAGTGCCGGCGCCCGCACCTGGATAGGTGCATGGCCCGGTGGCCCGCTGCCTGCGTACGCCCATCTGGTCCAGATGATCGAGCAAATCGCGAGGGTCCTGGTACACGCGATACGCGCCCGCGCGTTCGAGTTCCTCCTGGCCGTACCCGCCCGAAAGTAATCCGACGCCGAGTGCGCGGGCGCGCTGCGCCGCCAGCAGGTCCCAGATGCTGTCTCCCACGACGACGCATCTTTCAATCGGCACTCCCAGCCGCTCGGCAGCCGCGAGAAACAGGTCCGGATCGGGCTTGGCGTATCGCACCTGGTCGCGCGTAATCACCGGAAGCTCGGCGCTCACCCCAAGCATTTCGAGTGAGAGGCGCGCGGTATCCAGCCTGCCGCTGGTGGCGATGGCGTGCGGCACTTCTTCCTCTGCGAGGGCGTTCAGCAATTCACGCGCTCCCGGCAGCGGCCGTACCTGCGAAACAAGACGCTTGTATGCTTCGCCGTGGAGGGCCTGCAGCCGTTCGGAGTCCACGGTCGACAGGTCGCCGCCCACTTCCCGCAAGAGGGCGTTCACGAACAGGCCGCCGCTCATGCCGATGCGGCGGTGGATTCGCCACACCGAGAGCTCCATTCCGGTGTGCTCCAACGCCTCGCGCCACGCGAGCACGTGCTGGTACACGCTGTCGACGAGGGTGCCATCGAGGTCGAACAGGAACGCGGGCGGAGAAGAATGGCTGGCCATTCCTCCATCTTCGCGCAACGGCTGGCCGCTGCGGCCAGTGCCGCGACACGCTACACTCGATGAGCGCCGTTTGAGAAGACCATCGCCATGGTGTCGAGCGCGCTGATCGGGCCGGGCCTATTGACTTAAATTGAACGCCTCCGGCGGATAACGGAAACGACACAACCACGGTTCCTCACCGCCCGAAAAACCCGCCCGGTTCAGGACCCACCGACCCATCCGGAAAGTGACGCCGCGGTAACGGCGGCGCCGGCAGCCCGAACCGCTCATGCCAGTGCAGCCAGCGATCTTTCGTAAATACGCCGGCGGGTGCGCTTTCAAGCACTCTGAGAAATTCCTCCAAGGGGACATACTGCTCGACCGCCCTCACATCCGCCGGCGAACCGTAGATCATCACCTGCGCCAGAAATGCCGGCAGATCGGAAAGTGCTTCCTCCGGGCTGTCGTACCACACGACCTTCCTAGCGACTCGGATCAACTCAGCGGGATACGGCGCGGTAAGGGTCATCTCTCCAGCCCTCCAGGGCTTAGCTCGCGCCGTGGGCGGAGTACGGGCAACTTGCCAAGGTCAACCGATTGTGCCCACCGAGTCAGGTCCTTTTGCATGGCAACCGGCACGCGACTCAGCGTTCCATCGCCATAAAACTGCAAGGCCCTGATACTCGTGATCGGATCGAAGTTCCGATCGATCGCTTTCGCAGCAGCCAGGCCCGTGGACACATCAATTCCATGTGTCACCAGGGTATGAATGTCCACGTAGTCTTTCCAACTGCCTCGAACCTGGATCACTCGCATCTTCATACCCGCTAAGTCGACCAACGAAGCGACCTTCACTCGCGATCCAGCCGCGCGGCGCGGGTCTTCCACTCGTTGGAGAGTGTCCAGCCCCCCGAAAAATGTCACCTTGACCGGGCCTCCGCGGTCCACAAACGCCTCAAGGTTGTCGCGCGTGCGATGCACCCACACGTCTTGATCCGCCGCGTCCAGATCGCGGAAAAAAGGCAGTTGTGCCCGCAGGCGTTCCGGGTCAAAGCCCGAGGAAGAGAAGAAGTCGAAGTCCTCAGAAGTCCGATGGCCCAATTGAAGCGCCAGGCCGGTGCCGCCATAGAGCACGAACTCCGATGGCACAGCATCCAGTTCCGGCCACAGCCGGCGCTGGGAGTCGCGCAAGATGTCCAAGCGAGGCTCAAATGTTGCGGGCATCTCTGGAACTACAATACGGCTTTCCACTGGCCGTTGCCTCCGGGCGTCTTTTCCCTGGTAGGGCCGGGCGGTTGCCGTTTTTCAGTGTCTGGATCTGACTGATTCGATGTCGCCTGACTGGTTTTTGTCTGCAACCGCCTCTAATTTTATCAATCGCTTGCGCTGTCATCCACCATCGCAAAACGGCATTTCCCACCTTGACACGGTAGAGGTCTGGCGTTCGAGCCGCCACGGGCCCACCATTTCTCCAAAGAAGTATCATCGTGTATGTGGGAACACTCCACATCAGTGAAGCCGAACTCGCTCGCGATCCGTACGCCATGCTGGCAAAGGTCGAGGAAGGCGTGGAAGTAATCGTGGAGCGAGATCACCGCCCTGTGGCGACGATCAAGACGCCTAAGCGTTCGGGTCGGCCCATCTCCGCGTGCATTGCCTCCGCCAAGGCCAGCGGATCGAAGGTAATCCTGGACGGCGGTTTCGGCAAAGATGTCGAGGAAGGGATTAGAGAGCGCAGCCAGCCATGGAATCCTCCCTCCTGGGATTGATCCTGGATTCGAGCGTAATCATCGCTGCGGAACGGAAACGGCAGACGGTCGAAGAGCTTCTGACGTTCGTCGGGCAGACGTTTGGGGAGGTCGAGATCGCCATATCGGCGGTTACCCTTGCTGAACTGGTGCACGGGGTGGCCCGCGCTAACACGCCTGAGATCCGGGAAAGCCGCCGCGCCTTCATTGATGAACTGAAGAAACATGTCCCGGTGCACTCCATCAACGACAGCACAGCGGAAATCGCGGGGCAACTCAGTGGAGAGCAGGCGGCTAAAGGCATCACGCTCCCGGCTGACGACTTGCTCATCGGTGCTTCGGCGATTGAGCAAGGCTATGCGGTCGCCACGCTGAACACCCGCCACTTCGAGAAGATTCCCGGGTTACAGGTGCTCTGCTTTTAGGACTTAAGCCCCGACTCCGTCTCAGGTGCCCCAAGGGGATCGGTTCGCCCGAAGCGAATTGCTATGGTGATAGCCATGGGAACCGAAACAGTGAGGATCGGGATCGTCGGATCGCAGTTTGAGGGCGAGATCCACGCGGCTGCCATCCAGGCGATGCCCGAAGCGGCCGAGGTGGCGGCGGTGGCGTCGCCCACCCCCGGCCACGCCGCGGCACTGGCGCGGAAGTACGACATTCCCCGGGTGTTTCTGGACTACCGCGAAATGCTGCGGGAGCCGGACCTCGAAATGATCACTATCGCGGCGCCTAACCATCTGCACGCCCGGATGACGGTGGACGCGGCCCGCGCCGGCAAGCACGTGGTATGCGAGAAGCCGCTGGCGCTGACGCTCGAAGAAGCCGATCTGATGATCGACGCCTGCCGCCGGCAGGGCGTGCTGCTGCTCTACGCCGAGGAACTGTTCTTCACCCCGAAATATGTCAAGGCCAAAGAAATGGCGGACCAGGGCGCCTTCGGCAAGGTGCACTTGGTGAAGCAGAGCGAGAAGCATTTCGGGCCGCACAGCCCCTGGTTCTGGGACGTCGAGCGCTCGGGCGGCGGCGCGCTGATGGACCTGGGCTGCCACGGGATTGCTTTCTGCTACTGGTTTCTGGGGCGCCCGGCGATCGAATCGGTCTATGCCCACATGGGCACGTATGTGCACGGCGGGCGGACCGAGGGCGAAGACGAGGCGGTGTGCGTGATCGAATTCGCCGGCGGGGCGATGGGCGTGGTGGAGAACAGTTGGTGCCGGCGCGGGGGAATGGACGACCGGGTCGAAGTGTTCGGCGAGGGCGGCTGCACTTACGCCAACCTGCACATGGGAAACGCGCTGCCCACGTATAGCGAACGCGGCTACGCCTACGCCGTGGAGAAGGCGCCGGCCACCACGGGCTGGACGTATCCGGTGTTTGAAGAGCTGTGGAACTACGGCTTGCCGCAGGAGATGCGCCACTTCGCGCGCGCGGTGCGCGGTAAGGAAGAGCCGCGTGCGACCGGCGAAGACGGGCGCGTGGTGCTGGAAGCCGTGTGCGCCGGCTATGCCTCGGCCGGCCAGGGGCGGAAGATCGCCATGCCCTTCCGGCCGTCCGGGCTGGCCAAGCCGATTGACGGCTGGCTGCTGGGCGGGCGGCGCTAAGTAAAGCACCACTTGCTGACGCGCGTGGCTCCGGTCATTTCCGCGCAAGTTGAGCGGAAATGAGGATGGCCGTTGTTGAAATGAAAGAATTTAGGCCGAGACAACCCGCGCAACTTGAGCGGAAATCGATGGCTCGCACGCCACCGGAAAATTCATGGAGCGGGCCAGGAAACACAGATGGTGCGCGCGCTCATGGATGGCCTGGACCTCGGCGGCACGGGCAGCGTCGGTAATGACCATGCGCGGGCGCAGCAGCACGCGCGCGAACTCGCCCGAGCCGTCCTCGTGTTCGATCATTTCGCCCACGGCATCGTCGTCGTAGGCGGTGACGGCGATGCCGGCCTCGGCGCACAGGTGGAGAACCCAAAGCATGTGGCAGGCGGAGAGCGCCCCCACCAGCAGTTCTTCGGGATTGTATCGCGTGCCATCGCCGCGGAACAGGGGATCGGAAGAGCACGGGATGGCCGCA
>Ga0326728_10026153_pt1 | contig 10365 bp, 11 predicted proteins | sample MB3enrmetagenome_FD_207602 | JGI IMG/M metagenome (GOLD analysis project Ga0326728, IMG submission 207602) | Lab enriched peat soil microbial communities from McLean, Ithaca, NY, United States - MB31MN | ecosystem: Environmental > Terrestrial > Soil > Wetlands > Peat | place: USA: New York... | reverse complement strand
GGTGGAATCCGGCAAGGCTTCCACTTCCCTCCTCCAACGCCGCCTGCGACTTGGCTACGGGCGCGCCGCGCGACTCATCGACATGATGCAAAAGGACGGGATCGTCGGCGCCCCCGATGGCTCCAAACCGCGCGAGGTCCTCAAACGCCCCGAATGGCTGCGCGAAGTGGACGAGTCGCTGCGCTAGGGTCCTGTCACACCTAGTCTTTGACAGCTCCCCGCACCGCTCTTGTAGGGCCGGGGCTTGCCCCGGCCTATCCGTCAGATGACGGACAAGGCGCGGCCCTGGAGTTTCCACATTTTCGCCTGAAGACGGTTTGTGAGGCGCGGCTCTGCCGCCCGACTCGCGGAAAGGCTTTGCCTTTCCGTCGGGCATGTGTCCTGAAGAACCTCCTCCGCGCAGGCTGGAAGGCTGAGCCTTCCAGCCTGCGCGGAGGAGGACGGAGGCTCCGGCACTGGCCGGAAAGCCGGAGGCTTTCCGCAAGGCAGGGCGGCAGAGCCGCGCTGAGCGGTTGGTGAGGGTTGCAATTTGGACAGCCCTGGGGCTAGCCCCGGCCCTACGTCGCATATTAGGACATTACCGAATCACCCGGATTCTTGACAGGGAATCAAATCAGCCCCAGAATAACTGCAGGATGCCGCGGTAGCTCAGGTGGTAGAGCGCAGCCCTGAAAAGGCTGGCGTCGGCGGTTCAACTCCGTCCCGCGGCACCATCTTTTCAATAAGTTACAATCCACAACAAGCGATTCTTGTCACAACTTGTCACAGAAGTAATTCTGGCACCGGTGAAGTTTGTCTCAAAATTGGGAGCACGGCGGCGAAAAAGTCTTCTTAAAAATGCCCCGCCAGTTCGGGTGGCATCGCCTGAGGTATTCGAAATCCAGGAGGAATTAGTGTGCCTGGGTGTTGTCTGCGGAAATACACAAAAGCACATCGCATGCCAACTTTTTTTTCACCGGTCGAGGAATGTGAGAACCAACTAACGGGAAGGGGCCGGCCCCACCAGCGCCACTCTTAATTGGATCTTATCGAACGTCGAGGCATGCTCATGTGGACTGCTCAGCCCACCTGAATGGACCCAAGGAAGGTACCCAAATTCGCAGTTGCCTTAAATTGGGGGATCGGGTCGAGTTGCTTGAGAGCCGATGTGAAGGCGTTTGAAAGGCTCCACATGGTTCTTGGCTGGAACTCGTCGTGGCTGGGATTGAAGTAAAGTTCGTGCACGGCTTGTGCCAAGTGGCGTGGGGCATCCAGATCACCTTCGACAAAGGCTCGATAGATGACCAGCTTTGCCGTGGCCGTCGAGAGCTGCTGCTCGCGCCAAGCTTCCACTTGTCGGCGCATCGGCTCGAAGCTCCGTTGCATGCGATCGACCCCGACCGCCAAGCTGTCGTGCAGCGAGAAATGCTTCGAGTGTTTGGCGAGCACCGGCGTGAAGTCGCCGCTGAAGGCAAGGTTCTCGCAAACAAACACGCGGACCCCGACTGTGCAGCTAAGCCGGAACGACTTGTCGTGGCTATTGCGCAAGCCAATGGCAAAGCGACACCCTTCAAATGCAGCCTCAAGGTCCATCACGCCAAACATCCGCATGCCGTCCGCCGAGACGGCATATTCTTCACTGACGACGCCAATGTGTCGGAAGCTCAGAGTTTCGACGAGGGCCTCGACTATCTCATGGTGGGGCACTGGCCGATGGGTTATCGTTCCGGGAGGGGTCGGCACCTGGGCCAACTCCTCTCGTGTAATCTTGCCACTGTTGGAAATCAACGTACTGGTTTCTGACATGTAAGTCCTCCTTTTAGTTTGAAGTGACGGCGTCCAGGCCGTAACAGAACGCTCGTCCAAAGAAATCGCAAATTGCCGCTCCGCCCTAAACCATTTCCCCTCGGTGTCTCCGCTCGACGACACTCCGGGCAAGTCACCGCTCGGCGACTTTCCCAATTGTCGTCGAACGCTGACTTTGATATACTGTCGCCGTACGCTTACTTTTGAGGAGGATGAAGGTATGCGCATTCGAACCCCAACCGACCTCGGCGCACTGATTCGGGATCGCCGAACAAAACTCGCTCTTTACCAGCGGTCGCTGGCCCAAAAGGTTGGCGTGAGCCGACAGTGGATCGTGGAAGTGGAAAAGGGGAAGCCGAGAGCTGAAATCGGGCTCGTGCTACGCACCGTCGACACCCTCGGCATCCATCTCATGGCTGAGGAGGAAGCCCCCGGAACGAAGCGCCACATTGCTCCATCTGTGGATATTGATTCAATCGTGGCTGCCGCGCGGGGAGAAAAGAAATGACCAACGAGCTCATTGCGATCATTGAAAGCCGGGAAATGGGTCGCCTGGTGTGTGACAATCGGGGGAAAGTGTCCTTCACTTACAACGAACAGTGGCGCAACGCTCCAGACGTTTATCCACTTTCGATTTCCATGCCTCTCGCCTTAACCGAACATGGAAACGCGAAAGTCGATCCGTATCTTTGGGGGCTGTTGCCTGACAACAGCAACGTCCTTGATCAGTGGGGGAAACGGTTCCACGTTTCGCCCAGGAACGCCTTCGGGTTGATTACCCATGTCGGTGAGGACTGCGCTGGCGCCGTCCAGTTTGTGCAGCCGGAACGCCTGGACGCGGTCCTCGGCGAAGCACCTCCTCAAATCGAATGGCTCGACGAAGCCGCCATTGCCCAGCGACTTCGAACGCTACGAGCTGATCACTCGGCGTGGCGTATTCCACGGGACACCGGCCAATTTAGTCTTGCCGGCGCGCAGCCGAAAACCGCATTTCTGTTGGAGAACGATCGCTGGGGGATTCCCTCGGGCCGCCTGCCCACCACCCACATTCTCAAACCGCCGACGGGGGACCTGGACGGGCACGTTGAGAACGAGCATTTTTGTCTGGAGTTGGCCAAGTCGCTCGGGCTGCCCGGTGTGAGTTCCAGGATCATGCATTTCCAAGACGAAATCGCCATCGTTGTCGAACGATACGACCGGGTGCGTGTAGGTGGCGACTTGCGGCGCGTTCACCAGGAGGATGTGTGCCAGGCTCTAAGCATTCCGCCAACCCGAAAGTACCAAAATGAAGGGGGACCCGGCATCCGCGACATTTTCGAGCTGTTAAGAACATATTCAACCCGACCGGACGAAGACGTGAGCGCATTTCTCGACTCGATTGCGTTTAACTGGCTGATTGCAGGAACTGATGCCCACGGTAAGAACTATGCCCTACTCATAGGTTCAGAGGGCAAAGTCCGCCTTGCACCGCTTTATGATTTGGCGAGTGTTCTACCCTACCCGGACATCGATATCGAGAAGGTCAAGCTTTCAATGAAGCTCGGCGGCGAATACCGTCTGCGCAACATAGGGCTACGCCACTGGCGGAAACTGGGGGAAGAATTGCATGTTGACCCTGACGGGTTGATCCGGCGCGTGAACGATTTCGCCAAACAGTTGGGTGATCATGTTTCTGACATTAAACACCGCATGACCGATGAGGGCCTCGCTCATCCCATCATTAGGCGCCTGGCAGGCGAACTCACAACACGGTCCCTCGACAGCCGGAAAATGCTCCACACGGCGTAGTCGGGGTTCGCGTTACCGCCTGCGCCACCCCCGTTGCCCGAGATTCGGCCTTGCATCGCATGTTGATAAACAGCATCCGTGCTGTAGACCCATTGCAGCAAGGTTATGGATGTACTCGCGCCAGGCGAGTAAGCAAGTGTGGCGTGGGCCTGTTCTGTTGATTCCGCGGCTTTTAGGTTCAAATCCTCGCGTAACAACCGGGCGAGGTTTACGACCAATTTACGCGCAATGCTGTGCGCAGGCATTTGTGAACGGACCGGGAGAGCAGGGTGGGAACAGAGATCTCAACCCGCCGAACCGCCACATACGGACCAGGACGGACGGTGTGATAGCGCAAGCGAGCGTCCCCCTACCAACGTCGATCTCAGGCGCCAAGCCACGCCTAATCGTCTAAATCACTGTTTTGTAAATTGGTAAACACCCTTGATTTCTCTGTTCAGAAAACTACCCTTTGAGGGAGCAGACATTAGGGCGTCGAACGTCTGGCGCGGAACATCATGGTAGACATAGTAGCCACCAGAAAGGAACTGGACATGCAGTTCCTGCGTGCCGTCATCGTAGCCGATGGCTTCGATATTCGAGGAATCGACGTAGGTCATCTCAGGCATTGTCCTTTTCCTTTCCTGTAATGTCGGTCTGGTGCCGCCAGTTGTTTAATGCAGATTCGTAGTGGACGGGATCAGGACGTGGTTTACGCCATGCTTCCGGCATCTCGGGGTCATCGCCCCGCGGACGCTTGCGAGCTTTGAAGAACTGAATCCGCGACGGAATTGGCATGGCCTCACCCAGGACCATCGCTTCGCCAGTCCGCAATGCTGGCAACATGCCGGAAAGAGCCCCCAAGTCATCTGGCATGGCTGCTTCCACCTTGGTCCGATCAGATGAGTTCGTGAGCCTCAATGAGATCATGGTCCCGCACTGGCTCAGCACCGTGCTCTCAATCTCAACGGGGCGCTGCGTAACTACGCACAACCCAACCCCGTACTTGCGGCCCTCCTTAGCAATCCTGCATATGGTCCTGTGTGCTGGCGAGCCGCCCCCCTCTGGAAGGAAGATGTGCGCCTCCTCAAGGACAATGAGCAGGGGCTGATTCCGCCCACTGACAGGGAGGTCCTGTGCCCAAAACAACAGGTCATACACAATCCTGACCATGGTTCCCACAATAGTAGACAAGATTTCTGACGGTAATCCGGATACATCGAGAACGGTCAACGGCTTCTCGTGACCAACCCAAGACTGGACCAGTTCGTGCAAATCCCCCTTGGTCTTTCCGTCGAGGTCTGGCGTGAGCGCTGCGCCGGGATTGAAGAGAAAATCGTAGCAAGAGTTCTGAATTCGGCTTCTGAGTAACTCCAATTGCTTTGCGATATTCCGAGGTCGAGGATGGGCGAATGGAGCTTGACTCCCAGGGTTCGGGGCCGGGTAAAGATTAGAAACGAGCTTTTCTGGATCGCCCGTAACCATCTTCGCGCTTGGTATCGTTCTTTCCTTGTCCTGATAGGTCTGCCGCTCATAGTCGTCCAACTCGAACCAAAGCTTCCTAAGGCTGAACGGAATTGGGCTATCCGCTGTAATTGCCGTGTCCGGAGGTTGTTTTTTCAGATGCTCGGCGGCATCCCTCTTACGAGCTATCACCTCATCTCTAACTGACGCCTCGGAAGCGGGCTGCATCGGCCCGAGAGCAATGGCTTGAAGCTCCTCGAACGGCAGTGCCCAAAATGGGACATAGAGAGGCGACTCACCTTTGGATTTGTCCGCGCTTAGCTTAAAGACATGCCCGTACTGTCCGACGGCAGACCCATATTCTCCATGGGGATCTATGATCAGGATTCGGGCCGACGGGAAACCTTGTGTCGCAATTGCCTCAAGCAGCACTGCCAGGAAATTCGACTTTCCGGAGCCGGTGGACCCCACGACGGCACAATGGCGCGTGACCAAACGCCCCAAATCCAAGTTTCCCGAAATACCCGACGCAGCCGCGATATGGCCAACGGTGATGGCTCGCTCTTGTTCCACCGACCCATATATCACACGCATATCCTGCGGCGTGACAAAGTGGACCTCATCATCTATGGTCGGATATAAGCTGACCCCCCTTTCAAAAACGCCTCCGATGGACTCACCGAAAAGGGTTGCGGAGAGATACCGGTAACCTGGCCGAGCGTTCGGAACTTCCGTTTGAGGCGCGGCGTCAGCCCCAACGATAGTACACACCGCATACAACTGTGTATAGCCGAGAGGAATGCGTAGGAATGCCCCGACCTGGCCCACTCGGTATGAACGGCCATCTAACATAATAAAGGTGGGCACATCGTCGATAAGCCGGATGGTTACCACACCGCCCTTTACGGACTCGATGCGACCGATCAACGTTGGCGCACCCTGTTTCATTTAGTCACCGGCCCCATCTCTTTGAGAAAGCGGCAAAACCAGACAAAATTGCCGAGGCGCATCCTTCCCCTCAAGTCAGCGGTTGACGCGGCGGGAGAGCCTTCATCTTCGGGCAGTGCATTGCTGTCGAAGGCGGAGTCCATGAACGGATGGGTCTTCTTGTCGACCGGCTGAGTCAGTTGCCAGGTGCCCCAAGTCCCGGAAATGACGCCGCCATTAGGCCCTATCACGGTGAGGTTCGAGCGCCGGACGGCCGCCTCGATGATTTTTTCAGTCTCATTCAGATCGTCATACCAAAGGACAATGACGTTCGCAGTGCTCCGGTTGTCGAGTGCCCCGTATAGCAGCGCGTTAATGTGTTCGTCGGCGAAGCTAAATCCACATGTAATCAACAGCGAATGTTCTGAATTTATTATCCGCGAGAGCCTATCCATATAGGACATATAGGGCTGCTTGCGGGACTCGTCATACTTGCGGTAAGAGGGCAAGATTAGTTCGCCGCTCTCAATGAGATGACTCCTAACAATTCGTTTGCTCAAATTGTCGCCTTCAAAACGCCAGTTGACCGACCCGTGCAGTTTCCACAGACGAACCCATTTCGGCGATGGCAGGAGGTCATCGTCATCAAGACACTCAGAAAAAAAGAATGGACGGTGTGCCCCGACGAACCCGTCAAAGACCGGGACCCGTGAAGTCTCAAAGGCTCGCTCGAACAGCACATCGTAGTTCGTGGTGAATATTTCCAGGGGGGATGATCTGCTGATTTTCTTCACCCAGCCAGCGAGGTCATCATGTGGTATCACGCCCGGAATTTTATCCTCTGCCGGGCTTGTCGCCTTGGCGATAGCGGAGCAAATTACTTTTTCGACTTTGCAGAGGTCTTTCCGACTAAGCCCTACTAAACTATCCCCTTCTACGGTTGCCTCAATCTTCATTCGAATGTTGGAAAGGACATTCTCCGCGTTGGGGAGACGGCGAGCTTCTTTGCATTGGGCGACTATCGTTTTCCACGCTGAAGCTTGGGGCTCACCCAAGGCGGCAACCGCCCCGGCGCATATCTTCGTCAATCCGTCAGTAGTTGGAATCAATGGTGTGTATTTCGGTTTCTCCCCTCCAGTCGGAGGAGGGGCGATATTCACCGCGCTGGAGGTTCCTGCACCAAAAAGGAACGCGAGACGTCTGTCGTGCGCCGCGAGGTGGTTGCGTAGGTCTTCGATTACCTGTTTTGGGTCATGAGTTCTCACATCTTTCTCTCCTCAAATCGTCCATTCCATCAGTTTGAAAAGCGCCTTCGTAGCAGTTCGCCCGGTCATTCTGTAATAATGCCGTCCACTCAAACCGGATCGGATCTGCTGAAAGAGTTTAGTCGAGGCCATACCTAAAAACTTACTCCCTAGCTACTTCTTTCCGAATCCCGAAAGAGCCATCATCTTTCATATGAAGAGTTTCGAACTCGACGTCTCCGTTGCGAATAGTTCTGTCAATAGACTCAAAAATTGTCTCTTCCGGCCTGCTTTCAGGCGTCCGGCTGACAAACTCAACCAAATCAACTCCTTTTTCGGAATTGAGGCCATGAAAGATTATGTATTCGACCGGATTGAAGATGACTTTGACGTCCTGTGGATCGATGTTCCTTGCCGAAAATGTTGGGTCAATCTTTTTCAATTTTTTCTTGGCCAGTCTCCTGCCTTTTTCAACAAGCTTCTCTCTTTGCTCTCGTAGTTTTTCCTTGAACCTCTCCTCAGCGAAGGTTAACCGCTCCTCCATATCGGAAAGCCTTCCCTCAAGGGCAACCAATTCCAAATATTCACACGCCTTCGGGGCCTTCTGAGGGAAGATGAACTTGCCTTCCACCAACCTGAAGATCTCCCCACAGCATGGGCAGATGGCCAATACTTCCTGGATGCCGTCAATTGTCTGAGCTAAGATACTCATCAGGCAATCACCTTGTGTTTGATCTTCCCTTCGGTGACGCGGTCTCGGATTTGCCGTTGCCTCTTGGAGAGGGGCGCGGCGCCAGTCTTTACGTCAACAAGTTTGATTTCTTGAACGCGACCCTTCCTCGCAAGGCCCGTGAAAATGACGTAATCAACCGGCTCAAATAAGGGTCGGCACTCGTTCTGCTTGTACGGAAAGGTGACAAAGGCCGGCAGAATCTGCTCGGCTATTTTCCCAAAGTTACCTCCTAAAGCTGCAGCCGCGATTCTTTCCGGCTGTTTCTTCCTATTTGCGGCCAATTGTTTCTTTCGTTCTTTTAGTTCCTCGCTCGATTCAGTTGCGGATTCAAAGCGTTCGCGAATGATTTTCCGTACGGCAGGTAGATATGTGTCATACATGCTAAACAGCTTACCTCTTCCAATTGGAAACTCCTCGTTGCACTTGGGGCACTCGATTCTGAGCCCTGGGATTGACAATAACTGTTGGATGATTATGTGAGCCATAATTTAGTCAGCCTCAGCGATGTAATTCGCCTTGTTCACGTCGCGCCACACAAAAACCCTCGTGGTCGGAAGGCGACCCTATCCCATAATGGAAGAGCCGCGGCATTTCACGTGTGAATTAGACCGCTACCCGGGCTGAGAGTCAAGCGCCAGATCAAGGGCCGTCCGCTTATTCGGGAACACGTCCGCCGAATTCCCGTTCACACTCACGCCAATAGCCGCAGTGCTTGCGAGAACACAAAGGGCTGCTTCGGTGCGGTGGGTAGATCCCGTCCCGGATAGAATCCTGAACCATCGGATAGAGTGTTTCAGCAAAGCGACGCTCTTCCTGGCCAACCGCATATGTCTGCTGGATCACTTGGAGGGTTTTAGTTTTGGTTACAGTGTCCAGTCGGCACTCACCGCTCGCGCCCGGTGTGATCAAGGCGTACGTGCTGAGTTGTAATCCATAATCCGCCACGACGCCGTTGGGCCGCTTTGAGGCGGTTTTGAAGTCGATCACGCAGCCGTTGGTATCCAAAACATCAACTATGCCACGTACCTTTACGCCGCCGATCCGACCCGAAACCGGCTTCTCCACTTCGCTCGGTTGAACCGAAGCGGCTGCCTCTTTGATGTACGTGTTCACAAGGGCCTCACCGGTGGTCGCAAGCTCAGCGGCATCTTCGTCGTCTCGGAGCTCCGCGCCATCTGAAGCAAGTACCCATTCCTGCTCGAAAACTTCCTGCACTTCTGCCGGCTCCATATCACGACCACCCGTCAGCTTGCGACGGAAATTGGTGGCCAGCGTGGCATGGAATGCTTTACCTAATGCCAAGGCGCCGGTGGCAGGCTCGGTTAAGCCAGCGAGGTAACGGAAATACCATTTGGCCGGGCAGGTGAGGTATGTGTTGACCTGGCTGGGGGAGAGCAACTCCCCCAGCTCTTCCCGTACAGCGCAGTCTGTCATCGCACACCTCCGTCACGGGCGTGCTGGATGAACAAACTGAGCGCTATGGCGCGCAGGTCCTCGCTGCCGAAGCGCACTGACAGGCCGTGCTCCGTGGCGTAGCGCTCGGCTTCAATCGCAGCGTCGATGCTCGCTGCCAAAGCTGCGCGCAGCGAGGCTTGGCCGGCATGCGAGCCCTTCGATTTTCCAAGCTCTTTCCCGTTTGTATTACCATTACCATTGCCGTCGGATGCTTTTCCAGTCGGGCTGATACCACCGTTGCCATTGCCACCGACAACGCCATCCGCAGGGGCAGCGGGAGCAGACGCCACGGAAGGCACGTGGCTGCCAGTCGGCTCGGGTGGTTTCGCACTTGGTTGCTCCGACTCGAGACGCTTCACCGTCCACTCAATGAATCGCCGGTTGCCATCCCGGCGCTCAGTCTTGCAAATCGAGAAGGGATCGTCTTGCCGGATGCCCAGCTCGGCCAGCTTGTTACGGACAATCGGCGGCACGTACATGACCCGCTCATCCGTAAGCGAGTACATTACCTGATCACCGTACCGTCCCTCAACTTTCAATCCATCTGGATACGCGAGTGCCGCTATCACCGGCACGTTGGTTTGAAACATGACTTTCTCTTTCATTGGGTCACCTCCTGACCTTGCTTTCTTGCTGCTTGGACACACGCCGCTCCGTGGCCAGAGGGTACTGGTTCGGGCGGTTGAAAAAGACAGAAGGAATGGTGTATCTAGTCGTCGGCACAGGCGCGCCGGATCAGGCACTTAGCCAACATGCCCGGAATTGATCTGGAACTTCTTGGGAGCCTATTGGGAAGTAAAAGCAGAAAGCCCGGTTAGTAGGCCCACGACATAATCGGCTGTAACCAGACCTGGCTCATGGCCGCACCGGACCAGCGTAGCTATCGGCATCGAACAGTGCCACCGGCAAGGCGCCCGCAGGCAGGTCGTGCAAGCCTTGGGCATGAATGAAAAGACGTGTCCCTACTGCAAACAGAGATTTCTGCCGTCA
>Ga0326728_10026149_pt1 | contig 10367 bp, 10 predicted proteins | sample MB3enrmetagenome_FD_207602 | JGI IMG/M metagenome (GOLD analysis project Ga0326728, IMG submission 207602) | Lab enriched peat soil microbial communities from McLean, Ithaca, NY, United States - MB31MN | ecosystem: Environmental > Terrestrial > Soil > Wetlands > Peat | place: USA: New York... | reverse complement strand
TCGTGATTCGTCTTGGCACCTTTGCTCCTAGTTGGGTGAAACGATAATGATACGCTCGCCTCGGACTCGGCCGGCTAAGAGTAGAGCTGATTCACTTCTCCTGTCGTTGTGTGGCGGCGGAGCACGTCCAGATTCCTCATGCGGTCGCCGAGACATCCCGGGTTCTCATTCATTCGGGCGCATACATGGACGCTCTCTCTCTTCAGTGCCTGTAGGCTGAGCCTCTCCTGAGAGAATTAACTGCTGTAAAATCCTTTGAAAAAAATACAGCAGTTAACAGGAGACTACCAGCCTACGGAAGGCTGGTGCGCGTGTGAGTTAGTGAGAGTGGGAGAGCGCGGCTGTGTGTATGTAGAAGGAACCAAGAGAGTTTGCCCATGAGAGATGCAGTCGCCGGAACTTCCGACCAAATAGTCGGTCGGAAATTCCTCCAACTAACATCCAGTGACTACTGAAAGTGCACTGGCTATTTATTCAGAGCAACAGGCCTTTCGTCCTGTTGGAAGATGAACAAGATCATTGAAGCTGAGGGCCTGACAAAGGTCTACCCACCAAACACCAAGGCAGTCGACCAAGTCTCGTTCTCCGTGGACGAAGGAGAGATATTCGGATTCTTGGGCCCGAACGGAGCTGGAAAGACCACGACGATCAAGATGCTGACCACCCTGGCCTCCATCAGTGAGGGGCGGTGCAGCGTGGCAGGGTATGACGTCAAGTCCCAGCAGAAAGAAGTGAGAAGGGCCGTCGGCTTAGTTCCTCAAGAAGCGGCAGTGGATACGGGACTCACGGGGCTGGAGAACCTACTGCTCAGTGCTAGGCTGTATGGAATTCCGAGTACAGTCGCCAAAGAGAAGGCGAAACAGCTGCTTGAGCTGGTTGGCCTGGATGAGGCTTCGCAGAGAATGGTGAGAACGTATTCAAGTGGCATGAGGAAGAGGCTGGAACTTATCTCGGGCTTGATTCACGAACCAAGGGTTCTCTTCTTAGACGAACCCACACTCGGTCTTGATGTCCAAACCCGCACTCTGATGTGGGAGTACATCAAGGGGGTCAACGAAGAGAAGAACACGACCATCTTTCTTACCACTCATTATCTGGAGGAGGCAGATTCGCTGAGCGAACGAGTCGCGATTATCGACCACGGTCAGATCAAAGTGTCGGGAGCGCCTTCCGAATTGAAATCAGAACTCGGAAGGGATATCTTGGAAATTAAGGTATCCACCGACTCGGAACTGACCCAAGCTATCTCGTCTATGAATGGATTCAGCGAAGTGAAGCGCACGAGCACCTACACTTACTCCATTGGGATGCCGAGAATTGAGCGATCATTGCAAAGCGTCTTCAACGGACTGTCCAAGCTAGGGGTTAACGTCATCGACGCAAAGCTGGAGAAGCCAAACCTCGATACGGTGTTTCTAAATGTAACAGGGCGCTCAATTCGAGACGAAGTGGTAGATTCCGGCGACTCCTTTGCGGCTCGGGCCAGAGCGGAGAGTGCAAGACATTGATTTCAGAGACTTGGTTGCTCGTGGTTCGTGACCTGAAGAAGTGGGTAAGGTCCCCGGCATGGCTCATAGCCTCGCTTGTACAGCCCATCCTGTGGTTGGTCCTCTTTGGTAACGCCTTCAACCCGACAGGAATGATCCCCAGTTTTCCGGGAAGCGATTCGATAAAGAACTCGATTCTACAGTCAACGTTTGGAGGAGCCCCGAATTACATCACCTACCTCACAGCTGGAATGCTCTGTTTCTTGGTGATAACTTGGGTGACTTTCGCGGGAGGCCCACTGGTGATGGACAGGAGCCTAGGCTACCTGAACAAACTTTTAGTGGCGCCAATCTCCCGAACCGCAATCACGCTGTCATTGCTCATCTCAAGCATCTTGAAAGGAGCCCTGCTCTCAGTGATACTCATTGTAGTCGCACTAATTCTACCGGGTGGCCTCGTCTTCGGCCCGAGCTTCGGAGTAGTCAACCTGTTGGGGATCTTCGCTGCCCTGACCCTTCTGTCTGTGGGGTTTCTCTGGCTCTTCATGATACTCTCAGTACGAGCTCAGAACTTCGAGACTCTGGCAGCAGTAGGAAGCACAGTGGGGCTCCCGCTGCTCTTTGCCAGTAGTGCCCTTCTCCCTGTTTCGTCGATGCCAGGCTGGCTAGCTGCCATTGCGAACGTCAACCCGATATCGAAGGCAGTCGATGTTATCAGATACCTCATCATCCAAGGCGCCGTGAGGGGTTCCGTTCTCACAACTGTGACCATCGATTTCGGTCTGTTGGCGGCCTTCGCGGCAGTGTGTACGCTCCTCGGAATCGTTGTGTCGAATCGCGGGCTCAGGATGGAGTGAGAGGACAGACATGTCGGATTTCGCAGTCGCTGCAGGGACTACAGCCAGGCTGGGAAAAATCGATGGTGAGCTGAAAGTCGGACGCGGTGCCAAAATCATCCCAGAGTCCGGGCGGAGAGTTGTAGTGACGGAAAGAGCTTACTTCGAGGGCCCAGTCATACTGGATTGCGACTTTGAGTGCCAGTCAATGAGAGTAGAAGGGCGAGGTTGGGGACCCGGAGGTGATTTCGTGGTTCGAGGGGGTCTTACCATCCATGGCAGCGCAGACATCAACGCATCCGTCAGGGTGGACGGCGAGATCGTCTCCCAAGACTTGGACATAGCCGGCCATCTGCAATCGGAGTCGGTGACGTCGAAGTGCCTCCGAGTCGGAGGGCATCTGACGATCAAGGGGAGCCTCAAGGCGGAAACGGTCGACGTCGGAGGTCACATGTTGGTAACAAACGATGTCGAAATTGCTGGGCTGAGGGCAGGAGGACACGTGCAGATTGGAGGGGGAAAGATCAGTGGTGAAATCAAAGTGCGCGGGCATTTCACCTCGGCAAAGAAGCTCACCTATGGCCGGGTTCAAGTCTTCGGTCACCTGCAACTTCCAGCGGGTAGCAGCGGCGAGCAACTGGTTGCGCTTGGGAAGGTCGAAATCGATGGTGATACCACCTGCAAGGTCATCGAGATTAACGGCGTGGGCAAAGTTAGAGGAAACTGCACCGCTAGCAGCGTCAAGGTGAACGGAAAGTTCGAAGCGACAGGTTCCCTGCTTGTCTCCGACAGACTAGAGGTCAACGGCTCAGCAGAGACCAAGAAAGAACTAGAGTGCGGAATGCTCTCTGTCGGTGGAAGGCTCGACGCTGACAGCATCGTCGCAACAGGTCAGGCCGTTGTAGCAGGCGACGTAAGGACAGGACGTGGACTGAAGGCCAAGGCAGTACAAGTAGGAACCAGGTCAAGGGTGAGCGGCCCGATAATCGGGGATACGGTCGAGGTCGGAACGAGCGTCGACCTTGGAGGGTTCTGGGCACATGCGACGAGCTTGCGCTCGATAGGACGGATGACTAGAGTCGACGATATTTGGGGCAGAGAAGTCTCCATTAACCGTTACTCACAGGCAAAGCGGATTTACGCCGACATCGTAAAGATGCAGAGCGGGAGCATCGCATGGCAAGTGAATTACACCAAGGAAGTTGACGTGCCTGAGCAGACCAAATTGGGAGAGCCTCCGAAGAAGGTTGAGAGACTCCCCGAGCCACCCTTGTAGGATGGTCCGATTGAGCGAGGGAAATCCTAGTGGGCCGTAGGAATTCCAAACGGTCGAAGACTGAATTGTACGCAGAAATCCTGGAGGTGATTACCCACTACCCGGAGGGAGCTCGAATCACGAAGCTCTCCTACGGAGTCGGGGTGCCCGTTGACAGGCTGAAGACACTAGCTGAGAGGCTCTGTTCGTACGGCCTCGCCAGGAAATCAACTAACGAAGACGAAGTGTACTATGGAGTCACTCCGAGGGGTCTCGAATTCCTTGATGTTTACTTCAAGATGAGAGGATTCTTCGAAGAGTTTGGAGAAGGTCGTTCAGGGCGAGCCTGAGAGCGTGCGACCTAGAGACGGAGGACTCTCCGCGCGCGCTAGCGCTCGCTGCAGTTGCTGTGCTTGCGGCTGTGTTCTTGATGACGTATGCGGTGCTTGAGGTGATAGCCTGGGCGATGCATGGCATCACCACAGACTACGAAAAGGAAGGGCTGGTTCCACCGTAAGAAGAGTATGATGATGGCAGAGGCCTGAGGCTCTCCCACGACCGTGCTCAGAAGTCCAAGCCAGGGCGCCACGCCGAGGAAGTGGTTTGGGTCTCGGTTTGGCGGTGAACCGTGCGGGTCCCATCGGGCCCGAACCCTTGACCATGCTGGCGGCCTAAGCTAGGATTCGCTTAGAAAACTGAGCGACCCCCACCGGGCCCGCACCTGCACTAGCGCGTGCCATGGTTCGTGGAAGCCGCTAAACAGGTGGACCCCGAACGGTCTGAACGTCTGAGCGGCCGGAGCAGAATAATTCATTTGTCAGGTACAGTAGCCAGTCGGCAGGGTTGACTGACGAAGCTCGCAACGCAAGGCTGCGCCCGCAGCTCAGGATGTTCGACGCGGTAGCAACGGGACTCGCGGCGATCTTGGGCGCGGGCATCTTCGCTGTCATAGCCCCTGCGGCGAACATAGCGGGGCCGGCCCTGCTCGTATCTCTCGCCATCGGTGCCTTCGTGGCACTCTGTAACGCCCTCTCTTCGGCCCAGCTGGCGGCCGTATTCCCGCGCTCAGGAGGCACCTACGAGTTTGGAAGACGGATGCTGGGTCCCTGGTGGGGCTTCTCGGCTGGGTGGATGTTTCTTGTTGCAAACACGGTCGGCCCGGGAGCGATTGCGCTCGCCTTCGGGGGCTATCTCAACGCCGCATTTGGCGTCGTGCCTGCGAGGACCGCTGCCGTCGTCGCAGCTTTGGCAATGACGATGCTGAACGCAGGCGGAATACGCCGCTCGGTCAGGGTGACTGACGTCATAGTTGTATTGTCAATCCTTTCTCTCCTGGCGGTGGTCGTAATCGGCCTCCCTTTCGCTCACGTGTCTAACCTGACGCCGTTTGCGCCAAACAGAGTTGCGGGGATCCTGCAGGCCACGGGACTACTCTTCTTTGCCTACACTGGCTACAGCCGCATCGCCACCCTCGTCGAAGAAGTGCACAATCCGAAGCGGACCATCCCCCGGGCGACTGTAGTTGCACTAGGCACCGCCACCCTCCTCTATCTGCTCGTGGCGACTACTGCACTGGCCGTGCTGGGGGTGCCGCGCCTCTCCCATTCTTCCTCGCCTCTGGAGGATATGATGGCTGTGGTGGGGAGCGGTGTCGGAATGGCCATCATCACAGCAGGCGCGCTGCTGACCACTTTCAACGAGGGCCTCTCTGACTTGCTCGGCGTCTCCCGCGTGGCATTCGCGATGGGGCGCGAGTCAGACCTCCCCGTGGGGCTGGCCCGTCTTGGCGCGGGGCAGAACCCGTGGCGCAGTGTCCTGTTCGTCGGTGCTATCTCCATCCTCGTCGCCGCGTTCGCCCCATTCTATGTCGCGGTGGCCGTCTCGAGTTTTGGGACCTTGCTGTACTACTGCGTAGCCAATCTGTCGGCTCTGCGTCTCCCCAGGCAGCAGCGGATGTTCCCGCGCTGGCTGGCGGTGGCCGGCCTAATCGGTTGCGCCGGTCTGGCTTTCGCCCTCGCTCCGCAGGAAGTGGGCATAGGTCTCGCGATCCTCATCGCCGGCATTACATTTCGCAGCCTGCGCTTAGGTGCAATCAGACGAGGCTCGAGATGACTTGGGTGACGAAGCCCGGTCAGTGAGCCACGCTGTGGAAGCGCGCGCGGGGCGTCGTCTGATCCGATCTGGTGTCAGAAAGTGCGGTCTGCCGAGCGGTATAACTCACACTAAGCGCCTCTACTTCACAGTGGAGTAAACCCATGCCAGCGAGAGCTACCGCGCGACGTCCGACGCTTCACTCTGGTTTCGCAGAGTACTGTCCTGGGGAGATCCGGGACCCAGCGGCGGCCGACGGGACAAGACAGGGTTCCAGCCTGAAGTACCGACCTGGGAAGGTGAGGAAGTACAACCCCCGCCTCGGAAGCGGCGCTGGAAATCAGCCCTTGGGGGCTACCTTCGCCGAGCTACCCAGACCGGCATCCTCTTTGCGGTGCAGTTGCCGCAGAAGGCCTTCATAGAGCGCGTCTTTTCGTCGAAGAGGGTAGTTGAATGCGACATGCAGACCTGTTGACCGCAATCGGAACACGCGGTTATGGCGTGGCCCTTGCAAACCGAACATCTTGCCATTCACTTCACCCCCAATTTTCTCTTGTCCAACGGACACGGGTCGTGCCTCTTCGAGCTTTCGATGTCTTCGGAGCGGTGAGCCGTGCAGAATTGGCGCAAATAAAACGAATCTGGCGCCGGTTAATAAAGACACTCTCCAGATTGGGAGCTTGACTTCCCTCGAACTTGACGAGTCACTTCGAGCTCAGGGAGCGGGCATGCTCTTCGGCCGTGGCGGCCGTGACGCCTAAGAGAACCGAGAGGCAAGCCATCCAGAGTTACGCTTGCGCCCTTCTTCCGTTCGAGCTTAAGAGCCGTGCTCTGAGTGGACCAGCACATGAAGATGGATGTCGAGGTCTCCGTCGACTCCCCCGCGGACGTCGGCGTGCTGTCGAAGCGGGCCGAAGAGTACGGCTTTGATTGCGTGTGGGTCAACGAGACCAAACACGACCCCTTCGTGCAGTTGGCCCTCGCGGCGGCGGAGACGAAGAGCATCAATGTCGGGACCTCGATCGCACTCGCGTTCACCAGAAGCCCCACGACGCTCGCCTACGCGGCCTGGGACCTGCAGCGGCTCTCCTCTGGAAGGCTGATTCTGGGGCTGGGGAGCCAGGTCAAGGGCCACATCGAGAGGAGGTTCGGCATGAAGTGGGAGCCCCCCGTTCCGAAGATGAGGGACGTCGTCCTGGCCATCAGGTCGGTCTGGAGGAGCTGGCAGACCGGAGGACCACTCGATTACAGGGGGACGCACTTCAAGCTGGACCTGATGACCCCGTTCTTCAACCCCGGCCCGGTCGAGAGTCCGAGGATTCCAATCTACATCGCAGGGGTCAACGGACTGATGTGCAGGCTGTCGGGAGAGCTGGCAGACGGCCTACACGTCCACCCTCTGCACACCGTCAGGTACCTCCGGGAGGTCGTCCACCCGGCTCTCGCAAGGGGGCTCGAGAAGAGCAAGCGGAAGAGGGAGGACGTGAGCGTGGCGGCGTCCGTCTTCGCCGCGGTCGGAGACACCCAGAAAGAGATGCGCAGCGTGAGGGAAGCCTACAGGGGGCAGATAGCGTTCTACGCCTCGACGAGGACATACCGAGGATTGATGGAGCGACATGGATGGGGGGACGTCAGCGACAGGCTGCACGGCCTCTCCATGACGGGGGAATGGGGCAAGATGGCGGGAGTGGTGACGGACGACATGCTGGACGAGTTCGTCGTGGAAGGCCGGTGGGACGAGATCGGGCAGACACTGAAGAGCAGGTATGACGGCTTGGCGGACAGGGTGAGGCTGTATCTCCCGTTCGACGGAGCCGAGAAGTGGCGCGCCGCGCTGACCGGCTTCAGGGCTTGACGCCGATATCTGTGGCGCCGGCCTCGGCGGAAGGACAGTCTGGCGGCGCCTCTCGGTCCCTGCTTCTGTCAAGTCAACAGCCGAGTCGGGCAATCTTTTATAGCGGAAACGAGCCGTTTGGAAAGAGGGACATGTCTACAGAACAGGTGGACGTCAGGGAGATACAGAAGCAGATTTCGAAGGTGGTTGACCCTGAGATAGGAATGCCGATCGTCGAGATGAACCTGATTGACAAGCTGGACGTCAAGGACGGGAACGTGGACGTCGAATATCATGCCACGACTCAGTTCTGTCCTCCGGTCTTCGCGCTCAAGATCTCGCAAGACATACGCGACAGCCTGACCCAGGTGAAGGGCGTGAAGAGCGTGAAGGTGGTGGTCACGGGACACTACTTTGCGGACGCGATCAACAGGCAGGTCAACAAGCCCGCTGGCGGCGATGCGCCCCAGCCTGCCGAGCAGCCCCAGAATCAGTGCTAGAGCAGAGTCAGAGCCGCTGAGAGGACCGCGCGCTGCAGCTACGACCAGAGCGGCAAGCCAGAGTGCTCCCCTCGAGCTCATGCCTGATGAAAAAGGGGCCCTAGGGGTCCAACCGTCATGAAACAGAGAGCCGACTGACCGAGATCACGGACGGCACCGGATACCGACTGAGAAGAGAGTAGGCGGCCCCCTGAAGCGGCCGGGTCGCGGACCATCCAGTCTGACGTGCCTGCGTCTGCTCATCAGTCCCGTCAAAGCACGCGGCGCAGTTGAACCGGGGAATCAAGGAATCCTGACCATCAGCTCAAAGGGCGTGTGCCGCTCCAAGACCTTAAGTGGGCAGGGGCTCCCGAATTACGTTGTTGAAAGGCTCCGAGGAAGAGATGAAGGCTTCGGTCGTGGCAATGATTCTTGACTCGCGGCCTGAGGACGCACTAAATCTGCTGAGTCAGTGGTATCGTATCGAAAGGCCTAAGCTCGGGGTCGGGGTCGTCGAGGGCCGGACCAAAGGGGTCGCCGCTGTCTACTCGCTCCGCAGGAAGGAGATACTTGCAGCGAGGCGGGAATACCTCTACAACCCGTTCGTCATGATTCACGAATTCTACCACCACTTGAGGTCGAGAAGCGGACGTCACAGAGGCACAGAGAAGGACGCGGATAGGTTCGCGGTCGAGTTCATAAGAGCATACCAGAGGCTGGCGGTCGGGGATTCACGCGCCACCCAGAAGTGACAGGTCGCCGCCAGAGATCCTGCTACAGGCCGACCGCCGACCAAATGTCTTCGTCATTCTCAAGTTCGGTGAACCCGCACCTGTCGCATCTGGTTCCCCTGATCGTCGCCGTCTTGCCTCCGCTCCCGACCTGACGCTGGTACTCCACGAGCTGGCCGGCACGGCACTTTTCGCAGATCAACCTCGGCAGTCAGTCTCGCTCGTGTATTAATGTCAGTCGCAGGGCAAAGGTTTAGGGGATTCCGCGCGCAGGACACAGGTGCGAACGTCTTGAAGCGAACAGCCTTCAACTCGCCGAACGCAGCGGCGGAACAGTGTATCTTCTGCAGGATACTGTCCAGGAAGGCGCCCTCGCAAATCGTCTATGAAGACGCCAGGTATGTCGCCTTCCTCGACGCTTCCCCCTTCTCGAGGGGCCACACGCTCGTGTGCCCGAAGGAGCACGGCGAGACCATCTGGGACATGGAGGAGGCTGACATCGCTGAGCTCTTTCAGGTCGCCTCCAGGGTCTCAAAGGCGGTCGTCGCCGCGGTGGGCGCAGACGGGTTCCGGTTCGTACAGAACAACGGCAAGGCTGCAAACCAGGTGGTCGCCCACGTGCACGTCCATGTGATCCCAGTCAAGATGGAGGACAGGGAGAGGCTCTCGGGCAGAAGACACTTCTCGCCCGAGGAGATGCAGGCGACGGCCGAAGCCATCAGGGCTGAGCTGGGGCGAAGCTGAAATCCAGCTTCAGCCCACGAAGACAGAAATGTAAGCGATGGCTAAGGACGCGTCGGCGCCGGTGATCAGGTAGCCGTCGCAGACGCCGGCACCTTAGCGCCGGCTGAAGCCGTGCAAGGAGAAGGTCACGGCGGCCTGGCTGGCGGTGAACCTCCAGGTGTCGGCATGGAAGGCTATGCCTCCTAGGGCCGCTGCCGCACTCCGCTTTCCGAACGGAGGCGGAGCTCTAAGCGCCAAGCTCTTCTTGCTGGCGCTGACTCAGGACGCTCGCGGGGATTTCCGGAAAGTTCTCCTCCATCCTTTGTTCCGCGACGGCGGCAGCATCTTCCATGACCTGACGCGCGTCTTCGTTTGCGGCATCGAAGTTGAGAGAGAGCCCGCCAGTGGCGCTCACGTCAATCAGGACGCTGCTGAGCAGCCCGGAGATTTCTCCGATCTCCCTGTCTGCCTCTGGGAGCATGGTCGTCAGGCCCTCCTTCATGCTCCTGATGACCGAGACGGCGGGGGCGAGCGTCGTGGCGATGTCGCCCAAGTCCGTAATTGTTCCTAGCCTTAGCGAGATCTGCTCCAGCGCGAGCTGGGCCTGCGTCACCATCTTGCCCATCTTCCTGACTTCGGTCAGCTCATTGGCATAGACCGTGGCGTGCTGCGTGTCGTGCTTTGCAAGTGACGTCACAACGCCCCTAAAGATTAGTGAATCGCGCTGTCTGATCCTGTCAACCGTACTGTCGAGCTGCGAGATTAGAACCCGAATCTGTTTGTTGGCCTGCTCAATCTGCGATTTCAACGGCGTCGGGGTGCGCACTCTGTCGAGGAGCCTGTCCATCAGGCCCGGACCCTGATCCTTCGTCTCCCACTTCTCTGCGAAACCCATTCTGGATCGTGCGTGGGCCCGCGGTTTCTATATTCC
>Ga0326728_10026147_pt1 | contig 10368 bp, 8 predicted proteins | sample MB3enrmetagenome_FD_207602 | JGI IMG/M metagenome (GOLD analysis project Ga0326728, IMG submission 207602) | Lab enriched peat soil microbial communities from McLean, Ithaca, NY, United States - MB31MN | ecosystem: Environmental > Terrestrial > Soil > Wetlands > Peat | place: USA: New York... | reverse complement strand
GGTCACGGGAGGGGCATCCTGCAGAACTTAGCTGAGAGTTCAACCACAAACTCACAGTACCCTGATCTCCCCTGGTATGGCCAGCTCTACCCATTTGATGGGATAATCCACCCTTCTTTCAACGTTTAAATCACGAACAAAACCTATTTTAAAAACTGAAATATTATGCGGGAAGGGTAGCATCAATTTCAGATTCCGTCAAGCTCATATAATATTACCAATGAATGTTCACTTACACATGGAATTATATTTAAACAATGGCCCATAAATTTAGATTAGACATCATTATTTTCAATTGAGAATATCAAAAAAGATATTAAATAGTTATAAAACGTGCCGTAATTATGTTACAAATTTGTGAATATTTCGCTAAATAGTTCAGTGTTGTTGCCTGGTCTCCCCTGCAGCAGGGATTGCTCTCCCGCAACGCTTTAACCCACACCAACGTTGCCCGGACGGAGGAGCAAAAAGCCGAATTTAGGAATGTCCGCAAGCAGCTGGAAGACTTTCACAAATTATGTCAGGAAATCGGGCAGCCGGAAGATGTCGTGGCGCTGGCCTGGCTGCTGTCTAATCCGGCCATGACAGCCCCGGTCATCGGCCCGCGTACGCTCGAACAATTTGAGGGTTCCTTAAAAGCCCTGGACGTAGTTTTGGATACCGGAGTAATAAAAAAGCTGGACGAAATCTTCCCCGGCCCAGGCGGCATGGCACCCGAAGCCTATGCGTGGTAACAGTCGGACAAAATTGTCATTTTGCAGTTACACGGGAGCTTGCAGAAAATCTAGTATTGCGCTTGCAAATGCTTTCGGCATGATGCGGTCAACGTAAATCGGGCCGTTTTCGATAACTTTAAATGTCGCCCGTGGTGCGAGTTTTTTAATCCCTTCCGCCACTACGTAAAACGGGTCTTCCGTCTCAAACAATACCATCAACGGGCAATTCACCAGCGGCAGCCTGGTTTTTGGATTGTAATCATTACCGGCTTGATGCGCTTCTTCTCCCCTCGGCCCGGCTTTGATGTATTCGAGAACTCTTTCCTCAAGAACCTCCGGGGAACCTCCCCACAAGCCGGACCGGCGCCACCACTCCAGCAGGTGCGAGCCGTCGGCTTTTATTTCCACCGGGCCCATAAAATTCGGCGGGTCGGCAAAAGGGATACCTTCGTCCGGGTCCGGATGATATCCAAAACCGGAGAGCACCAGTTTATTCACCCGTTCCGGATGAGTAATTTGCACTTCCATGCCTACCGTCGCGCCGAGGTGATGGCCAACAATGTGCGCTTTTTTAATCCCCATCGCGTCCATAAATTTGATTACCGACTTTGCGTGGTCGGTGATGGAATAAGGGAATGGTGCCGGGTCCGAATCGCCGGCGCTCAGGAAATCCGGCGCGATGGCGCGGTATTGTTTGGAAATGTAGTGCATTGCCCTCGTAAATTCGTCACCTGAAGCCACGGCCATGTGCAATAGTATTACCGGCTCACCTTCCCCTTCAATCCGGTAGTGCATTTGTCCTTTCGGGATATCCGCAAAGCTTCTTTTCATATATCCCCCGATTCCGTAAAGGTGTTACTTGATTTTTCCGCGTTTTAACCGTCAGGAAGGCGGGTAATCCCGCCTCCCTGACTTTTCTGTTTAAATATTATAGATTTTGCAAAAGTGCTAACTGGTTAACTTTCTAGTGGGGTGCAATCCATAGTTCAGCTTCCATAGGCACACGGTTGTGGTATCCAGTGTCAGTCTCATTGTAGTAATTTTTAATCCATGGTTGATAACAGTTAAGACCGACTTCATCGCCGAAGGGGATAAAGCCTACGTCATCAAGCATTGCAAGGGCAAGTGATTTTTCGTCCGCGGTTAACGTAGTCGCGTCCGAATCCAGCACCATCTTGTTATACATCGTCTCAAAATTTTCACTTGCCAGATAGACGTCAAGGTTGACCACTCCTGCTTGCGCTTCTACCTGACTCTCAGGAACGATCGGATTATTGCAGGAAAATGATTCCATAATACAATCAAAATTACGTGCATTATCCAAAGTTTGTTTTGCCGTCGCGTCCACTGAATTGATGGTTAGAGTCACACCAACCTGGGCCCACTCGCTAACAAGTAGTTGCGCAACATCCGTATCTGTTGAGCTTGCACTTGAAATGGTAATTGCTAGCGAAAAACCATTCGGATAGCCCGCGGTAGCTATCGCCTGTTTGGCCGTTGTCGCGTTATAGGTAAATAGCTCTGCAGTTGACGCCGGAAGCTGACTTACTGGGGTGTAAGCGGGGTTCCCCTGAGCAATCGGGAAACCTGGTTCTGTGCTGCCCGGCCATTCAAGATTATTGATAGTGTTTAAGTCAGTAGCCATCATTAGAGCTCGCCTTACACTTTCATTTTTAAGGTACTGATTGTCCAACCGATTTAATTTTAAAGTTTCAGCATTCCCGGTCAAATATTTATCTTGAATTAAAGAAGAATTCCCTGTCGACAGTTCGCTGGCGTCGCTCAGCGGTTGTGATGGATTCCAGTCGACCTTTCCCGTTTCTAGAGCTGCTACCAAAGTCGAGTCATCCGGAATAATGGGATATACCAGTGTCGAGATAAACGGCAGCTTGTATGATGTTCCATTGATTTTCGTTTGGCCCCAGTAATTGGGATTAGCAGTATAGGTCACTGAAGAACCAGAAACGTAATTTGAAATGATAAACGGCCCATCGCTGCTTTGGTTGCGCCAATCTTCACTACCGGCGCCGACAGTCGAGTTACCAGATTCCGGACAGGTAATCATACCAGGCATGTAGCCATAACCGATATAATATGCCCAGTTGGCATTGAAAGTGTTGCAATTAATATTTACAGTATTTGCATCCGGCGCAGTTACACTGGTGACAAAAGAATAGGTACCTCCTACAATCGGGGCCGCAAAACCTCTTGTCAAACTGTACACAACATCTGCTGACGTAAGCGGACGCGATGTCATGCCGATTGTAGCATTGGCTGCCCATGTAACCCCGGTGCGCAGGTTTAATGTGATTACTATCGGATTCATGGTTATCGACCAGCTTGTCACTAGGTCATTCCCACCCAGATACTGCGGTGGAATGTATTCCGCAGACTGAAACGCGAATGCATCCGTTCCCCGTGGCCCATATGTGTCGATATCTCCACCGAATAACCAAGAAAGGAATGGAGCATCCCAAACGGCAGTGGACCATACTGCCGGGCTGAGATCGGCATCAAACCCCGCAGGGTCGGTGTTTCCCCAGTCGGTCATGCAAGTTAGTGTGCCCCCATATATTGGTGTGTTCGCAGATGTAGTAGTAACTGCGGTGGTAGTTGTGGTCGACTGGGTCGTCGTAGTCGCCTTTGAAGCACAGGAGCTCAATGTTGGGATAAGAGATACTGTCAGTAGCAAAACTAAACCTGATAATAAAATTTTGCTTTTCAATTTATTCCTCCTTTTTCCCTATTGGCTGCTAATTTTCTTTGTAGAATTTTCTTTCGTTATTACTGTACTTATCCTCCTTTTTAGCATCGTTCCATAACGGCCGGCGCCGCCTCTTAATCTGGGGTCTAGCAAGTCTCTCAGTGCATCCCCGAACATATTTACGCCGTAGACGACAATTGCGAGGGCTAAACCCGGCCATAAAGCCATCCACGGATCTTTGAACATATATGTTCTTGCACTTCCGCTAAGCATCCCACCCCAGCTGGGTGCCGGCGGCGGTATACCAAAACCTAGAAAACTCAGCCCGGCTTCCGCCAATATCACCGAAGGTACAGTCATTGAAAAAATAATAATAATCGGCGCCATAATATTCGGCAAAATATGCTGCAGGAGTATCTTCCAGGTAGGCGTACCGACTGCGACTGCAGCTTGCACATATAAATTCGACTTTATTCCAATCACGAGGCTTCTTATCATTCTTGAGCCACCGATACCGTTGGAAATTCCCAAACAAAAGATTACCTGCCACATCCCCGTGCCAATCAGTGAAATTACTACCATGAGCAACAGTAAACTGGGGATGGACAGCACGGCGTCAACAAATCTTTGTATTGTCAGATCAAAAACGCCCCCGATATATGCACTGAGAATACCCATAATAACAGAGATAACTACTGAAAGCAGGGAACCAACCAAACCGACAATCATCGAGATTCGAGCCCCGTAGATCAGACGGCTGAGCAGGTCCCGCCCGATGTTGTCCGTCCCTAACCAGAATCTAAGCGACGGGCCTTGCAGGGCTGATAACGGGTGGGGATCGTTCATGCCATATGGGGCCAACCACCGGGCAAAAATACCGGTAAACAAAAGAATCAGGGTGATGAGAGCGCCCACAGTCCCCAAGGGTTGCTCCGTAATCATTCTTCTCACTAATTCTGCCAGTTTGAATCGTTTCTTTGGCTCTTTTGTTGTCACCGACATTAATTTATCCTATGATCAACTTTTTCAATTTCTTTTTTATTCGTAATGAACCCGCGGGTCCAGATAACCGTAGGAAAGGTCAACGAACAGGTTAATAAATACAATTACAATTGAAGTGATCAAGACCACGCCGCTTACGATTGGATAGTCCCTTGATTCTGTTGCGTCTGTCAACAGGCGACCCAACCCTGGTAGGCCGAATATATCCTCGATGATAACCGCGCCCCCGACTATCACCGGTATTTGATATCCGATCAAAGTTACTACCGGGATTAGTGCATTCTTAAGTGCATGCCTCATCACGACCACCCTTTCACTAAGTCCCTTTGCCCAGGCGGTTCGTATATAATCCTGCCTCAGCACTTCCAGCATCATGGTACGAGTGATCCTCATGTTTCCGCCGGCTCCGCTCATGCCCAGAATAACTGCAGGGATGATAAACATTTTCAGGTTGCCGATAGGGTCTTTGTTAAACGGGATCAGTAATATCGGCGGGGAATAGTGCCACCAAATGGCCGGAAATACTATTACCAGTGTCGCCAGCCAGAAACTGGGAACAGCAATGCAAAATATGGCAAAAGTACGGGCTAAATAATCCCCCCAGGTATTCTGACGCAGGGCAGAATATATGCCGATTGGTAATGCGATTATCTGCGTTACAATCAGCGCCAATATACCCAGTTCAAGAGTGACTGGCCACCTGGCCGCAATCTCTTGAGTTACTGGAATACTGTCCCAGAGCGATTCCCCTAGGCTGCCATGGAGAACAATGCCGCTGATCCATCGCCCATATTGTGTATAAATCGGGACATTCAACCCCAGGGCCTGTTCAATCGCCTGCCTGTCCAATTTCGTGACCGAAATTCCGGTCGACTCCTGTTCATTAACCATGATGTCAACAATCGAACCAGGAATAGAACGGATAAGTAGGAATACAATGAGGGTAACAAAAAAGACGGTCGGTATGGTCAACAATAATCTTCTGAGTATGTAGGCACGCAAATTATTTTCCCCTGAATATATTTACAAAATGTTCTTCCGAGAATTAATTTGAAAATCCCCAATTGATGTGCACTATCATTATTTAAGTGGCTGGAAGAAGTCTAGGGAAATATTAATCTGGTGTTTCTTTTAACTAATATCAAAGATTTTTATAAGGTTCTCTTTAGGTTTATGTGGGATGGTAACACTTTGCATCTTCTTTGTCAAGGAACAAATTCCATTATTTATAATTTCGTCTTAATCGTATACCTATTTAATAATATTCTTGCTTTACAACCTGATAACGTAGGTATATCATCAAAATAAAAATTACGGGTAATATTTGAACTTCAAACACGATGTTTTCTGTAAAATCTCGATTTATTTACGAAGAATAAGGAGGTCAATATGTCAGAGTACAAAATGTGGATAGGCGGCAAGTGGGTTGAAGCAGAGTCAGGCGAGACCTATCCTGTCCTTGATCCCACCACAGCAGCTGAAATTGCCCAAATTCCAAAAGGGGATAATGTTGATGTCAATAAGGCAGTTGCCGCCGCGAAGGAAGCGCTGCCCTATTGGTCCGGAAAATCGCAAGTGGAACGTTCCCAGTTTGGGTTGAAAATAGCGGCAATACTACGCGATCACGCTAAAGAAATTGCGCAGATAGATACCCTCGAACACGGCACTCCGAAGAATTTGGCAGCTATGATCGCCGGTGATTTAGCAGAATGGTTTGAATGGAATGCCTATAATGCCCGGGCGTTGATGGGCAATACTGTGCCGCAAAGTCCTGAAGAATTAATCTACCTGCAGCGGGAGCCCGTGGGTGTAGTCACCCTCATTACCCCCTGGAATCTGCCGTTATTAATGATTATTGAGAAGTTAGCGCCGGCCTTAATGGTAGGCAACACCTGTATTATCAAACCTGCCAGTATTAATTCTTTGACGGCGCTGAAACTGGCGGCATTGATGGATAAACTGGAATTGCCCCCGGGTACGGTCAATGTGATCACCGGTCCCGGCAGCGTTGTCGGCGAAGCATTATCTTCACATCGTGGGGTGGATATGGTCGCCTTTACCGGTAGTTCTGATACCGGTAAGAGAATAATGACCCTGGCCGGTAACACCGTGAAACGATTACAGTTGGAACTTGGCGGCAAAAACCCGGTGATTATTCTGGATGACGCCAATATCACCCAAGTTGCTGAATCCATGGTAGGGAGACAAACCTTCAACTGCGGACAAATATGCGCATCACCCGGGAGGTATTACATCCACCAGAAAGTTTATGCAGAATTTGTAGAGAAATTTAAGCAGGGCATGGAAAAGGTAGTAGTGGGAGACCCCAACGATGACAAAACGCAAATGGGCCCGCTGGTCAGTGCTGAACACCAACAAAGAGTTGAAGGCTATATTAAATCCGCCACGGAAGAAGGGGCTTCGGTCATCCTCCACAGGGAAAAACCACTGAAACCGCCGCTGGATAAAGGCTTTTTTGTATTTCCGGCTATAATCACCAATGTTACTCAAAAAATGAAAGTGGCCAGAGAGGAAATATTCGGTCCGGTCGCAGTAATAATGGAGCCGTTTAGCTCTGACGAAGAAGTGATAAAAAAGGCGAACGACAATGTTTACGGGTTGGCGGCCAACATCTGGACTCAGGATGCAGCTAGGGGCATGCGGTTTGCCAACAAGATCGCTGCCGGAACAATAACTATCGGCAGAACTCCGGGTAGAGACCAGGACCTGCCGTGGGGCGGTTTTAAAGAAAGCGGCATCGGCAAAGAGCATTCCTTGTTCGGGCTTTATGAGTACACCAATCTCAAAAGGATACAGGTCGATTTGACACTCAAAAAGTAAAATTCGAGAATAGACGATTGATTAACAATTGTTAACTTTATCGAGAGGGGAAATATTATGGATTTACAGGCGCGAATCATTGCCAACACGGATATATACGAATTTGAATTGAGTGCGGATGAAATGAAAGCCATCAATGCTTTGGATAAAAATCCACAACGCGCCGCTCCGGACCCCAATAATACGGATTTTTAGCAAAATACCGTAAAACGATTGTGGTACCGTCTGTTTGCCAAACAGTTATTAACATACGGGAAAGCTTGGCGCGCTGTCCCATTTTTCAATTTCAACCAGGGCCTTACAGGGTTCATGGTCAAGAATTGTCTCCGGTAGCGGCTGCTCATCATAGTGGGTCATTAGGTTCGGAGCGCCTCTGGTATCTATACCATCCGGCATTAATGCGGTTTTTGTCTTGCCCTGCGTATACCAGCCGCCGTGGAAGATGTTCACCGTGCCCGGCACCACTTTCGATGTCACGTAAGCCGGCATCACAATTTCCGCCTGGTCGTTGCACACTCTGACAGTGTCGTTGTCCGATATTCCCCTGGCTTTAGCATCAGCGACGCTAATCCAAACCGCGTGCCGGTAGCAGTCCCGCAGCAGCGGCTGGTTGTCCAGCAACGAATGGATTCGGTACAGGCTGTGCGGAGATGACATCAATAAGGGGTATTTCACCGTATCCTGGCTGTAATAAGTGGCCTTCCCTCCCATCGTCATCTCCGCCATCGGTGTCAGGTTTCCGCCCCCGTAACGGCCGTTCACCGCACGCATTTTTTTCCCGTTTAAAGTTGATTTACCGTCGGCATCAGAATTCGCTTTCTCTAAACCCGCCGCTAATTCTCGGGAATAAAACTCGATCTTGCCTGATTCCGTCCTGCTGAATGGGTTTCTGCCGTGCGTAATCGCGTCTTTATAGGTGTAATAAGGTTCATCTACTTGCCAGCGGAATATGGGTTTCTTCTGAAATTCATCCCAACCCGGCGGGTTAAACGGTATAACCTCGGCCATTGCTGCCCATTTCTCATAGGCTTCACGGTGCAGGTTTTCGATCGTTTCGTCCCATTTGTCGTCCGGAACATTTGCCAATAGCGGACTGAACTGCTCCGCGATGCCGAGTCGCCTGGCAATCTGTACCCAAATCCATCCCGCCGGCTTCACTTCACCGGGCGGGTCAACGCATTTCTGTTTATATACGAAATAGTTGCCGTTCAGGTTCGTTGGCATTGAGACAAAAGAATCTCTTGTCCCGCCGCCGGTGCCGAAGCAGGAATCGCGCCCTTCGAAGGCTTTATGCATTTGCGGTAAAACGATATCGGCGTATCTCGCGCTGGGATTATCCAGATGGTAAGAAAATACGGCAATAAATCCGAGTTTTTTGAAAGCTTTAATGTTGGTATTCACATCCGGATGTGTCATCAACGGGTTTGAACCGGAGATGATAACAATTTTGATGTTGGGCGTGGGATTACCAGGTGGGTTGCCGATGATGCGGTTGTATTCTTCAGCACTCATCTCTCCTTTGTCCAGCTTTTCCCGGAGAACGATTGCCTCCGGCCACTTGAAATGGGCCAGCAGAATCGGCGCCTGATATATTGCCGGCGCTCGCTGCCAGTCAACATATGGTTTCGGCATAGTCGATTCGTGAACTCCGAATTCGCCGGCCGAGTCCGACGATGCTGTCGCGCCGGGTGACATCGTGTTGCCGGTCAGTGCCTGCAGGTACATCCCCGCCCGGATGCCATTTTCCCCCCAGAACTGGCGGCCGATTGACCAGGCAGTATTTAAATTCACCGGCTTGCTGCGGGCATATAACCGGGCGAATTCCGTAATTGTTTCCGCGGGCACGCCACAGATTTTTTCCGCCCACTGTGGCGTCTTGTCAGTTCCGTCACTGATGCCCAGCACGTATTCCCGCCAGCGCCTGACCCCGTCGGGCTCCACCCATTTTTTGATGAACTCTTTATCGCACAGGTCTTCCTCGAACCAGATATTGGCCATCGCAATCATCATCGCCACGTCGGTCGTGGGACGGATTGGAATCCATTGACTGGCCACAGTCTCGGCGGTCGGCGTGTACCGCGGTTCGATGGAAATAATCGGGATGCCGCGTTCCCTGGCGCGCATCAGCGTATACACCACATGGTTGCTCAGGGTTGTTGCCGGATTAAATCCCCAGAGCACTATCAGTTTAGATTGCAGTAAATTACTTTCGTCCTGACGGTCGCCGCGACCGTCGCTGCCCATCACCCACCGTTCCGGCTCATCAATGCCATTTTTCGAATGTATCCCCCAATCCGCCACCCCTGCACCAAACCATTTACTCAGCGGAAAATCGTTCCAGTCGTCCCCGATGGAAAATGGCCCGTACTCTTTTTTGTAATATTTCAGTTTGTCCGCAATTGTATCCAGCGCTTCTTCCCAGGAAATCCTCTGCCATTTTCCCTCACCCCGTTCGCCGATTCGTTTCATCGGATACTTTAGTCTGTCGGGGGAATTCAGATTGCGGATGTGAGCGTATCCTTTGGTGCAGGGCCGGGCCGTAATCATGCATTTATCAATCAGCTCATCCGGCACATGCCCATCTTCCCGCGCGATGCCGCGGTTAATCGTGTCGTCAGGTTCAACTGCCCAAATTATTCCTTCCCTGATATGTGCTTTAATAATGCACACGTTGAAGCAATGTTCACTGCAAGTAGTGTATCTAATGATATCTCCTACCGGGGATTTGTTGGCTAAGTTAACTGTATTCACTGTTTCGATCTTATCCTAATTCAAATTATAACACTGAAGAGGAAAATATAGCCGGAATTTACCGCAAATTAACGGGACATTGTGGTGTCCAAAAAGATTTCTATTCGGACAGTAGTTTGGCGTGTTGTATTTGCAACACTTGAGCTTTTGCGAAAGACTTCTTTTGCAAAACGCCAACCTGATCCGGCTTTTCAAGTGTCAGAAACTCCTATTTTTGCCCCTAACCTTTGCAAAGCCTCTTTGGTACTCGGGTCATGGATTACTTTGGATCCTGCCGCGTGGAACTCGCTGGGCCATCCCCACTTCCTTGATTTGGATCACCTGGCCGCAGCGTTCTGTGGAAAGTCGCTTTCA
>Ga0326728_10026145_pt1 | contig 10369 bp, 6 predicted proteins | sample MB3enrmetagenome_FD_207602 | JGI IMG/M metagenome (GOLD analysis project Ga0326728, IMG submission 207602) | Lab enriched peat soil microbial communities from McLean, Ithaca, NY, United States - MB31MN | ecosystem: Environmental > Terrestrial > Soil > Wetlands > Peat | place: USA: New York... | reverse complement strand
AGGCGCACGGGCAATTGCGAATCAGGCACGGCGACGATGCCGTCCTTCTCGCAATACACCACCGGAATCGGCGTGCCCCAATAGCGCTGCCGGGAAATGCCCCAATCTTTCAGCCGGTAAATCGTTTCGCCCTTGCCGAACCCGCGCGATTCGGCGTCGGCGATCATGCGCTCGATGGCACGATCCGTTTCCGCGCCGGAGTAAAGCCCCGAATTCACCGAGATGCCGTACTCAATGAACGCTTCCTCGAGGGTGGATGGCGCGAGGGGCGGGGCTTCCTTGGGCTGCACGACGATTTTCTTTTCCAGGCGGTACTTGCTCGCAAACTCGAAATCGCGCTGGTCGTGCGCGGGAACGCACATCACCGCGCCGGTGCCGTACTCCATCAGCACGAAATTGGCGACCCAGATGGGAATCTCGGAACCGTCGAACGGATTCTTCGCGAAACGCCCAATGAAGAATCCCTCCTTTTCCGCGGTCGCCAGCTCGGCCGTCTTCACGCTGCGTTTGCGGAGCCGCGCGATCTGGTTTTCGATTCCAGCGTGGCCCGCGACGCCCGCGATGAGTTTCTCCAGCAGCGGATGCTCGGGGGCGAGAATCAGCGCCGACACGCCGAACACGGTGTCAATCCGCGTCGTGAACACTTCCACGGATTCGGTTGCGGCGGCGCGGGGAGCCACGACGGCAAATCGAATGCGCGCGCCGCGCGATTTGCCGATCCAATTTCGTTGCATCGTCAGCACGCGGTCGGGCCAGCCGCCTTGCAGCTCCGCGAGGCCCTCCAGAAGCGCGTCGGCGTAGTGCGTGGTCCGCAGGAACCACTGCTCGATTTCCTTGGACTCGACCGGCGTCGTGTCGTGCTGCCAGCAGCAACCTTCGATCACTTGCTCGTTGGCAAGCACGGTCTGGCAGAGCGGACACCAGTTCACGCGGCTGCGCTTGCGGTAAGCGAGACCCCGCTCGAGCATCCTCAGAAAAAACCACTGGTTCCAGCGATAATATTCCGGCTCGCAGGTGGAAATCTCGCGCCGCCAGTCGTAGCTGAAACCGAACCGGTGGCACACGCCCTTCATCTGCGCGATGTTTGCGTTGGTCCATTCGCGCGGAGGGATGCCGCGCTTGATGGCGGCGTTTTCCGCGGGCAGGCCGAACGCGTCCCAGCCGATCGGATGCAGCACGTTGAACCCGCGCGTGCGCTTGTACCGCGCGACGGAATCGCCAATCGTGTAGTTGCGCATGTGGCCCATGTGCAAGGTGCCCGACGGGTACGGCAGCATCTCCAGCAAGTAGTATTTCGGCTTGTCCGGGCGCATCTCCGCGTGGAACGCGCCCTCGCGCTCCCAGCGTTCGCGCCACTTCTGTTCAATCGACTGAGGATCGTAGTCCGGCACGGTTCGTTGCCTGTCCCTTCCCCAACTCCCGATACTTGCCGTTCAGTTCACTGCTTCGTGTCACTTCGCGCGCCGCGTCTTGCGGCGGGCAGTTTTTCGTTTGCGCGTCGAAGCGGACTTGCCCGCGCGCGCTGCCGGCTTGCGGCCAGTTTCGGCCGGCGGACGCACGCTGCGAAACATCGAGAAGTCCTTCTCCGCCCTGGGCACCAGCTCTTTTGGCACACCGGTGAGTTTCCACAGCTCCCGCACATTTCTACGATCGTCGCCGGGGCGATCTATCGGCGTTTCGAGAATGAACGCGCGGCCCGGCAGGCCGGCCGGCAGCGCGGGCCCCAGGCGCGGGTGCGTCAGGATGCGCGCGAACGCATCGAGGCCGATCGCGCCGCGGCCGATGTGCTGGTGCCTGTCCACGCGGGAGCCGAGCGGCGTCTTGGAATCGTTCACGTGCACGACGGCTACGTTCGTCAGACCGACCGTGCTTTCGATCGCATCGAGGGTCTTCTGCAAGCCTTCGGCCGTGCGAATCTCGTAGCCGGCTTCGAGCGTGTGCGCCGTATCGAGGCAACAGCCGAGCGGCACGTCGGGCGCGGCGTCGAAAATGGCGCGAATTTCACCGAATCGCGAACCCACGGCGGCGCCCATTCCGGAAGTATTCTCAATCAGGATTCGCAGGCCGGCCAATCGCAATCCTCGGACGGCTTGCCGCAAGCCATGCGCGATGCGGGCGATCGCCGGCTCGAGCGGTCCGCCGCCCGCCGAACCGGGATGTACCACCAGAAAATCGGCGTCCAAGGCCATCCCGCGCACGATCTCTTCGTGGAATGCCTGAATCGCGCGCGCGCGCATGACAGGCTCCGAAGAAGCCATATTGATTAGATAATTGCAGTGGATAACCAGCGGACCGAGGCCAAGTTCCTCGCGACGCGCGCGGAAGCGGGCCGCGTCCGCATCGAGCACGCGCGAACCGGGCCGAGGCCACATGCGCGGGCTGGTGGAGAAGATTTGCAGCGCGTTACAACCCAATTTCCGTGCCGAATCGAGCGCGTTGGTGATGTCGCCCGCGATGGACGTGTGGATGCCGATGCGGAAACTGCCGTCCTGCCAGGCCGGGGGCCGCGGTTCCGGCTCGGGTTCCGGACGATATTCGTCTTCGCTGTCGTATAACGGTTCGGGCGTGTGCGGTGCTTCCGGCATCCCTGAAATGGATGAGCGCCAAAGGCGAGCGCCTTCATTGTATCGAATGGTACGCAGTCCCGCAAAGGCTTTATCGGCGTGGGAGCGCCCTGATTTGCAGCTTTCGCTCCGGTTGCAGTAAACTGCGTGTTTCGGCTTCACGCGTATTCGCCGTCTGAACGCGTGCGGGCTCTACATGGAGCCCGCCCAGTATCAATCGGTGCGGGCTCTAATTGGAGCCGAGCCAATACGGCGTTCCCGGCAATCCGGGCGAGGGAGAATCTTTCATGTTGGTGGTGATGCAAACCGGCGCGCCCAAAGAGCAGGCCAAGGCCGTCTGCGACCGCATTGTGGAGTTGGGCTTTGAGGCGCACCCGATCTACGGCGCTTTCAAGATCGTCATCGGCATCACCGGAGACACGCGCGCGGTGGACGTCGGCGCGCTAGAATCCCTGCCGGGCGTGGCGGAAGTCATTCCGGTCGGCAAGCCGTACAAGCTGGTGAGCCGCGAATTCAAGCCGGAAGACACCGTGATTCGCATCCCCGCGCCCGCGGGCGAAGTGAGCGTCGGCGGCAACGCCATCGCGATGATTGCCGGGCCATGCGCCGTCGAGTCGCGCGAGCAAATCTTCACCATCGCCGAGCCGCTGGCGAAAGCCGGCGTGAGACTATTCCGCGGCGGCGCCTTCAAACCGCGCACCTCGCCCTACAGTTTCCAGGGCCTCGGTGAAGCGGGCCTGCAAATCCTCAAGGAAGTGCGCGAGCGCTTCGGCATGGCCATCGTCACGGAAGCGATGGATCAGGAAACGCTCGATCTGGTCGAGCAGTACGCCGACGTGATCCAGATCGGCGCGCGCAACATGCAGAATTTTTCGCTGTTGAAGCGCGTTGGCCACGCGCGCAAGCCCGTCCTGCTCAAGCGCGGGCTGTCCGCCACGCTCGACGAATTCCTGATGGCCGCCGAATACATCGCCTCCTCCGGCAATCACGACATCATGCTCTGCGAGCGCGGCGTGCGCACGTTTGCGGACCACTCGCGCAATACGCTCGACCTCAGCGTCGTCCCGGCCGTCAAGGTGCGCAGCCACTTGCCGATTCTGGTGGACCCCAGTCACGGCACCGGCAAGCGCCACAAAGTCCTGCCGCTCTCGCGCGCGGCCATTGCCGTCGGCGCCGATGGTTTGATGATCGAGGTGCATCACTCGCCCGATCACGCGCTCTCCGACGGCGTGCAATCCATTCTTCCCGACGAGTATCGCGAGCTGGTCGAACAGGTCCGCCAAATCGCCGCCGTCCTCCATCGCACAGTGAATTGATCTGCGGCTGCGCTCGCGTCGCATATTTGTCTCGCGACTCGCGCCCGGCTCCAAACTGGTAGAATCCGCCTGGCGTTTAGGAGGCCGGAGCTTTAGCTCCGGCGTGACGTGCCGCAGGAAAAGGGGTTTTAGCCCCTGAAGCCCAGAATTGCTTATGGCGCGAAGACTCAACATCCGGCTCATCTTCATCCTCCTTGTGCTGGGAGCGTTTGCGGCGCGCGAAATCGCCCTCGAGCACCTGCCGTCACTCCTCCGGCCGGGAACGCACCTCTACGCCTATGCGGCCAACGCGAACGACGGAACGGTCTCCGTCATTGATCTGGCGAAACTCGAGACGGTGGCGACGATTCCGGTCGGCCAGTCCCCTTCCGGCCTGCGCGCCCACCCGACGCGCAAGGAGATTTGGGGCGTAGCAACCGGGGCCGGCACGCTTTTCGTGTTGGACGCCACGCAGAGCCGCGTCGCCGCGCGCATCCCGGTCGGCGGGCAGCCCTTCGCGCTCGATTTTTCTCCCGATGGTCAGCGCGCGTACGTCGCCGCCTCCGGCTCGAACGCGCTCGTCGCTGTGGATTGCCCGTCCGCGCAAATTGTGGGCCGCGCGCGCACGGGCAGCAAACCGTGGCTCGCGCGCGTCACGCCGGACGGCGCGAAGGTCCTCGTGCCGAATCGCGACGACGCCACACTCGAAATCTTCGACGCCCACACTCTCGTCCCTATCGCCACTGTGAGCGTGGCCCGCGACCCCGAGCAAGTGGTCGTGCTGCCCGATAGCTCGCTCGCGTTCATCTCCGCGCCGGCGTCGCGCGAAATCTCGGTCGTGGACCTCCGGCATCCGGCGCTGCTGGCCAATCTGCAACTCGATGGCGCCGCATCGAACCTCGCGCTCAAACCCGATGGCGGCGAACTCTACGTGACCATTCCCGACGCGCACGGCCTGGAAATTGTGAACACGTGGACGATCGAGGTGGGCGACTCCATCCTGCTGGGGAACGAGCCCGCGGCGAGCGCCGTTTCTCCCGATGGCGAAACGCTCTACGTCACGGACGCCGCCGTCGGCCGCGTCACCGCAATGGAGACCGCCACGCGGGAACTCGCGGCGCTCGTTCCGGTCGGGCGGCAACCTGGTGTCTGTGCCTTCGATCCCAGCGGCGACCTGCTGCTGGTTGCCGACGAGCAGTCCAGCGACGTCGCGATAATCGGCGTGCGCACGGCGAGTCTGCTGACGCTGGTGCCCGTCGGCTCCCGCCCCGTCTCGCTCGCCGTCAAACTGTTTTGAGCACTTACTGAAGAGCTCCGCGCGACTGGCGGCGTCCCCCCTTCCACTACTCCTCCCTCTCGAGAAGCCCGAATCTTGACGATTTGGCTAACTGGCGCCCAGTTTGCTCCCTTGTGACTCGCTCCAAGTGGTAGCCTGAGAACCGGGTCATCCTCTGTGGCTGAGATCGTTCGAGACCGCGACAGGAACGCGAAGAAGCGCCGCAGCACGCGTGTGGCGCAGGCGTTGCCGATCATCGTCCGCGGCACGGACGCGCAGGGACTGGCGTTCCTGGAGCATACCTCCACAATTTCGATCAACTGCTACGGCTGCCGCTTCCAATCCAAACACGAGATGCCCCTGAACACCGAGGTTACGCTGGAGATTCCCCACCGATCTCCCGGCCACCTTCCGCGACACGTCCGCGCCCAGGTCACCTGGGTGACGCCCGCACGCACGGGGCACGAGCGCATTCAAATCGGCGTCGAACTCGAGACACCCGGGAACGTTTGGGGCATGGCCTTCCCGCCCGAGGACTGGTTCCCTTACCCCGGGGATCGTTTGGCGAGCGCGAGCCCCGATGCGCCGCCCAGCGAGGCCGCCCAGCCCGGGCCGCCCTCGCTGAAGGTCGTTGCACCCCCTTCTTCTGGCGCGCATCCCGTTGTCCAGCCTCCATCGGAGACCGATCGAGGCGTCGAGGAAGCGGAGTTGCGAGAGCGAAATAGTCTCGCGCCTCAGATCTCGCGAATCGTGGCCGACGCCAAATTGCAACTCGAAGAGGCCGCGGAGGGGAACGCGGCTCGCACCCGCGAAGCCGCGCGCCGGCTGGCGGAGGTTGTCGAGAAGGCCGAGCGTTTGTGCGATGAACTTTCCGGGATTGCGGCAAAGATCGAACAGAGTGCGGAGGAGCAGATCCGGCTTTCTCTCGAAAAAGCTCAGCCGCGGATCCAGCAGGTCCTGGACGCCAGCGTCGAGGCCGCTTCGCGCGCAGCCAAGGAGCAATTCGATCGGCAAGTGCGCGAGGTCAACGAACGTTTCTGCCTCGAATTGGCGAATGTCGCCACGGCCCACCGCGAATCGTTCCAGCGCGCGCGTGTCGAAGCCGAAAACAACATCAGCACCCTCTGTTCGGGCCTGGATGCCGAGATGAGCAAGGCCCGCCTGCTGCTCAACGATCTCAGGACCGGCACGACGGGACTCGAAGAGGCGGGCAACCGGCTCGATGCCCTCCGGAAAACGGCCAATGAGGAACTAAAGTGGCATTCCAAGCGAATCGAGAATCAGGTCGGCCTGACCATCGAACGCGCCACCGATCTGGCCGCCAAAACTCTTGGCGAGAAGGCCGCGGAAGTGACGTCGCGCTTCGCGGGCCAGCTCGATCACTATAGCCGCAGCTACGTCGAACACACGCAGGCGCAACTCGAGGATGTCGGCGGCAGCGCCGCCGTGCGTTCGCAGGAAGTGCTGCAACAGATGGTCGAAACGGCCGCCGCAGGGCTCCGCCAGGAACTCGCGCAGATCGAAGAGCGGCTGCGGACACTCGGCGAACTGAGTGATGGCGCCGCTTCGCAAAGTGGCGCGCGGGGCGAAGGGGCCAGCCCGCAGCCGGAGTGGAACCAGGCCGCCGACGCGGCGATCGAAGAGTTCAAGAAACGCCTGGAAAACGTCGCCAATTCCTGGCTCGTCACCACCGCCGCGATCCTGAACGAACGCGTGAAGGAAAATCTCGACACCCTCATCAACGAAGCCGAAGAGCGCCTCCGCCGCTCCGAATAGCTGTCCCTCAATCCCCACCCTAACGAAAGTGTTTCCAAATACGCGGCGCCGGCGTACCATGCCGCTTCAACAGTCAAGACCACAGGAGGTTTCATGCAACGAAAATTGTGTTCCATCACGGTCCTCGCCCTTGCCATTACGATGGCGCTATTCGCCCTGCCCTCGAACTCACAGACTTCCGGAACCACTGGCCCCGCGGTTCACCCGGACGCGGCCGGCCATTGGCACGGCGTCTGGACAGCGCCCGGCGGTTGGGTTTACGAGGCGGACTTCCAGCTCGCTCCCGGCCTCGGCGGCGCCGTCCTGACGGACATCCACTGGACGCTGCGTGCGGCCGATGCATCCAGAACGGATTATCAGGGCAAAGTCGGCATGACCGGCGTCGAGCACGTGCGCGGTCAGTTCTTCCCCAACTACGGCTATCTGACGATGGAGGGTTACGGGCTCGACGATCCCAACAAGATTCTCGGCATGGACAGTTATCGGCTCGTTCTCTCGGACGACGGCTCGACGCTCGGCGGCATTACCGGCGATCACGGCGATTGGAATGGGCAGTTGATCGCAAAGCGCCAGGCCAATTGAGCCACGGGCGCGTGGGCGCTGCAGCCCCGGCATTTTGATGAGACAAAAGTAGGGACGAAATCAATCGCTGGAGGAATCCCAGGAGAAATTCTCCGCGCCGAGCCGGACTTCCGTCCAGCCCGATGGCGGCAGAACGTCCACGGGCAGGCCGCCCTCCCAGAGCGTAGCGCCGAGTCGAATGCTTTCGCGCGGAGCCTTCACGATCAATTCGCGCGCAACCGCGATTTCAAGAATCTTGCCGTAGGCGACCTCGATCAGCGGATCGGGGCCGAGCAAACAAAGGTCGTGAGTCTCCGCGCGATATCCGGTGAGATCGCCGTTTTCGATCCAAGCGATGATTCGCAATTCCTGATCGCCCTGCACGGTGACGCGGAATTCCGCGTCGCGCAATTGGGGCGCCGCTTCGGGAAACACGTCGACGCGAACGTAGAGTTTCTCCTCGTCGAAGCCGTAGCGTAATTCGTGCAGCACCGGCGTGCGTCCGTGCATCGAGCCGCCGTGCCGGTCGGCGGAATAGAGGCCTGCGCCCATCCACTCGAAGTAGCTCGATTCGCGTCCGTCCACGCGCACGCGCAGAAAATCTTGCGGCGCGGCGACGACGGCCGGCACGGCCAACCGCTTGATGGGTTCGGCCAATTCATCCGGCGCTTCCCGGCCGAGCGCGCGATACACGGTCGTAAGCTGTTTGCGAAACATCGCGTCGAACTCCGCGTCGTTCGACGAGCTGTGCTCCGGGCCATACCACCAGAACCAATCGCTCCCCTCGGCCGCGAGCAAGGCTTCGTAGGCTGCGTCGAGTTGCTTCTGGCCCGGCGCATCCTTCCCGCCCAGCGTGAGCAACTCCGCTTGCTCGGTATAAAACTTCCGCGCCTCGCCGAGCAGTTGCCAGCCGGCGACGTCCTCGCGGTCGCCGATCCAGATGTCGAAGTTGGCGCTGATCCAGGACGCCGGGAAAATGCTTGCGTTGACCGGCATCTCTCCCGCTTGCGCCAGCGCCTCGGTCGCCGTCAGCGCCCGAATGTCCGGATCGTTCTCGATGCGCCGGTAGAAGTCGCGCAAGAACGGGCGTCCGTTGGACGGGTAATATTCCCAGGCGTTTTCGCCGTCGAGGATGAGGGCCACGGTGAGGGGCCGGCCGGTGTTCACGCGTTCACCGATGAGGCGCAGCCGCCGGTGCAAATCCGCGGCGGCTTCGCCCGAATTCATTCGCGTGTAGACGAAGCCGACCAGATCGGAAAGGTAATGGTCGCGGAAGAAGCATGCGATTTCGCGTTCTTTGCCCAATTGAATGCGCCACGGCGTGTACAGCTTGTCCGCGTTCTCCGGCACGCCGGCGCCATCACGTCCGAATGCGATGCCCAGCGTGCGGCCCAGAACACCTTCATCGGTGGCCGCCCAGCGAAAACCCAATTCGGAAGCCAGGGCCAGCGATTCATCCGAAACCGAGCCTTCCGAAGGCCACAGCCCGTTCGGTGCGCGGCCGAACACGCGAAGGTGGAATTGGCGCGCTCGAGAGAGTTGCGCGAGCGCATCGTCGGCGTGACGGTACGGCGGAGACGGAAGCGGCGTGTGCGGATTCGAGACGCGGGCGATGTCGGTATCGCAAACCAGCGGCAGAATCGGGTGATAAAACGGCGTGCAGGAGATCTCGATCTGCCCGCTTTCCGCGGCGCGCCGGTACTCCGGCAGCACGCGGCCCAGAAGCTCGATCTGCTTCTCACGAAGAGCGGCTTTGTCCTGCTCGGTGAACTCGGAGCCTTTTGCGGAAAGCCTGGCCACGACCGGATCCATTGCGAAATATTCCTCATCCATCCAGGCGAGCTGCGAAAGCGTTTGGAGATCGCGCCAATCGCGCAAACCGAACGTCGCCGCAGCGCGCGGCGGCGTTTGCGATTCGACGCGCCCGGCCAATTCGAGGTAACGCGGCCAGCGGGCCATGAGCCGCTCGCGGTTCACCTGAAACGCGCGCACCAGAATTTCCTCTTTTTGCTCCGGCGCAAGCGATTCGGCGGGCGCGAAAGCGGCCTCGAACCACGGTTCGCGGAATTTGCCGCTGGCGTATTCTTCGAGCTGAACCCCCAGCGAGGGCACCATGTTGAACGTCGCGTGAACGCTCGGGAACTCCTCGAGGACGCGGACCATGCCCCAGTAGTCCTTCAGGGCGTGCAGGCGCGTCCACGGAAGAACATAGTCGCCGCTGGCGGGATCGCGATACTGGGGCTGGTGCATGTGCCACAGCATCATGAGATGAACGCGATTCATCGCGGCATCACCGCCCGTGCCCGCGCACGCATGGTGCTAGAATGGTGATCCACGATGCGACTGGTTGACCGGTACATCTGCCGACAGGTGTTGTCCCACGCCCTGCTGGGTTTGGTGGTCTTCACGTTTGTCTTTTTCGTGCCGCAACTCGTGCGTCTGATGGAATTGTTTGTACGCCACACCACCAGTTGGGGCGAGATCGGGCTGTTGTTTTCCAGCGTGTTCCCGGGCATTTTCACCTTCACCATTCCCATGGCGGTGCTCGTCGGGATGCTCATCGGCCTGGGCCGCCTCTCCGCGGACAGTGAACTGATCGCGATGAACGCCCTCGGCATGGGCCCGCGGAGATTGCTGGCTCCGCTCGGCGTGCTGGCGCTGGTGGCGACGCTGCTCACCGGCGTCTTCACTCTCTGGATCGGTCCCATTGCGGTGCACACCTCTCGCGGGCTGCAAAGCCGGGTCCTGTCGTCCCAGGCTTCCTTTGAAATTCAGCCGCGCGTGTTCGACGAACGCTTTCCCAACCTGGTCCTCTACATCCAGGACGTTTCCGCCGTGGCCACCCGGTGGCACGGAATCTTTCTGGCGGGGTCGAATGCAGAAAACATATCCCGTCT
>Ga0326728_10026144_pt1 | contig 10369 bp, 5 predicted proteins | sample MB3enrmetagenome_FD_207602 | JGI IMG/M metagenome (GOLD analysis project Ga0326728, IMG submission 207602) | Lab enriched peat soil microbial communities from McLean, Ithaca, NY, United States - MB31MN | ecosystem: Environmental > Terrestrial > Soil > Wetlands > Peat | place: USA: New York... | reverse complement strand
AGTCGTCCTGGATGTAGGCGTCGAACTCCTGATCGGCGAAGGGGGTATAGGCCGGCAGGATGTTGACGCTGTAGTTGATCATGTTACCCATGAAGGCATCGGCCGAATTGGCCCCCGTGCCCGAAATCGCCCCATAATTTGCGCCGGTCGCCGGATTGTACAGAGCCGTGCCGAGGCCGCCGGTAGTAGCCTGATCGGTGCTCTCGTCGGGCTGGTAGCCAAGATGTTCGTGACGGTACCGCACGCCGAATTGCAACTGATGCTTGTCCAGCGTCTTGGTCAGGTTCTCGTCAATGTTCAGGATCATTTGATTGACGCCATAGTTGCCCTGGTTGCCGGTGTGGCTCATGACGAAGCTGCCGATGTTCGGCATTCTCGGCTCGCCAAAGTTATTCGGCAATCCGAATTGCGACTCGTAATCGGACTGACCGCCTGGGTTCGTTACATGCTGCGCGGCCCAATTTCCGCTGATGATGGTTTCCGAAAAGAACGAGGGAGAAAATACGTGGGTATATCCGACGGCGGCAACGAAATTCGGATACGGAGCGATGGTCTCCGTTCCCTCCGTCAGGGCAGGGATGCCATCGGCTGCGAGGGTGCCAATTACTCCCGCGGAATACTGGTCGGTTTGTATGTTGTCGGTGAAGCGTACGTAGGCCTTGTTTTTCTCGTTGAAATTGTGATCGAGGCGGGTGGTGATGGTGGGTACGATATAGAAGTTTGGGGCAAGCCAGTTGTAATTGGACGCGGCCGTCGGGTTTATTATCCCGGTTATGTTCGGGGTTGGCTCCATATCGTACATGATCTTGGATATCGCGTTCCGCCGGGCGACGGGTATCTGGTTGTTGCCGGGATCGCCCTCAATGCCATTGCCGAAAGGCGTGCGGCAGTATGGGTTGTTGGCGGGTGTGCCGGCATTCCAGATGACCACTCCACTAACCGCGGCCGGCGTGGGGCAGGCGGCATTGGCCGTTGTGGTTGCCGGATCATAGAGCAGGGTGGTGTTCAGGCCGCTGAAGTCGCCGCCAGCCATCGCCGGCGTATCGATTCCACCGCTCAGGTTGGAGCTCTGTATCAATGAGTAACGTTCGTAGGCAAAGAACCAGAAGGTCTTGTCCTTGCCGTGGTAAACGTGGGGCAGGATGACAGGGCCGCCTGCGGAGGCGCCGAATTCGTTGCGCTTGAAGTTGGGCGCGGCAAAGTTGGATAAATTGCTCCGATTTTTCGCAATGCCCGCGGCGCTGTTGTTGCGTCCCGTCCAGAAGGCCGAGCCATGCATCTGATTGGTTCCCGATTTTGTGGTAAGGACGGCCGTGCCCGGGGTCGCGTACTCCGCGCCGCCGCCGCTAGCTTCGACTCGTACTTCCTGGATCGCATCGGGATCGGTATACTGGGCTTGCGCTGAGACGTTGGGGCCGCCGAATTGGCGATTCTCGGTTGGCGCGCCGTCCTCGACGTATTCCATGGCCTCGCCCACGAGGCCGTTCATCCGCGTGCCCACCCCGAAGTTGCTGCCGGAGGGTTGGCCAAACCCGTTCTCCAGTCCGGGGGTGGTCTCCAGGACCAATATCCCGATGATGCGTGTGTTCATCGGAAGCTGATCGATCTGCTGGCGATCCAGGGTGGACGTGATTGCGCCAGAAGAGGTATCCGTAAGCTGAACGATGCTGCCCTGCACCGTGACCTGCTCCGTCACCGCACCGGGAGTCAGGACGGGATTCACGACAGCCGTCTGGGTAGCCTCGATCTGGACCGTGTACACGTAGGTCTTCATGTTCGGCGCTTTAACCGTCACGGTATAGGTGCCCGCGATCAGGCCTGGCGCCTCGTAGAACCCAACGTCGTTGGATTTCGCGTCGGATGTCGCTCCCGTGGCTTTGTTCACGATGTGGATCGTGGCGTTGCGAATGACGGCCCCGGTGGAATCGGCGACCGTACCCTGAATGGTGCTCAAGCCGCTCTGCGTCTGTGCGAACCCGCTCGTGCAGCAGATCATCAGTCCCAGCGTGGCCAGGACAACGAGGATAGCCCTATTCTTCTCGTGGAATAGCTGCCTCAGAGTGTTGGAATTCAGATTTCTCTGCATACTGCCTCCCAATTGAGTTGTCTTGAAGTTGCGTGATCGTTGAGGCCTGTGGCTTGCACGCACGGCCAATTCCGAAATTGTCTGTTGAGATTGCGCCTGCAACCGGTGGATCGAAGGTTCAGACATGGATGGGAAGAACCGGCGCGCACAAAACGCGGAAGGTACGGTACCGCCTCGATCCTGGGCATTACGCTCCGCGGCTCCATAGATTCGGCCCCGTCGAAATTGCAATATCAATTCGACCCATGTATGTATCAGCTTTCTGGAAGAATTGTCAAGTAGGCTTTTTGCATTCGCTGCCTGCGCTGGGCTATCCAGACCTTTCCGAAGCCCATTACTCCTTCTTTCACGGCCTTCAACGGCAGATTGTTCCTAATATTTCGATCTGGGTAAGCGTCACTATAGTATTTAGTTACATATACTTACAATAACCATGAAAACGAATCAGGCGCTCAGACTGGTCTGCGGCTGCTGAGGCCGGTCCGACGGCATGCGCTGAAGCTCGGTGTAACTGTTTGATCGTTGATCTTGACATAAATGTGCAGCAAAGGTAAAGTTTCGGCTTGTTGGACAGAAATATCACCGCGGTAGCAAGAGGATGGTGCACATCGGGGTACCGTGCGCCTTCCTCGGATCGGCCTTTATGCTAAATGCAGGTACCACCTTGAAAAAGATCCGCAAAAAGTCTGAAATGCCGGGGAACCTTGTCGAACGGGCATACCACCTCACTCTGGATCAGATTCTTCGTGGTGCGCTACCACTTGGCGCAGTTGTTTCGCGGCGCAGCTTGGCCGAGCAATTCGGCATGAGCTTTATTCCGGTCACAGGGGCGCTGCAGCGCCTGGAGCGAGAAGGGTTGCTCGAGAGCCGCCCGCGCGCCGGGACCCGCGTGAAGATACCCACGCCTGAAGAGGTGGAGGGCCGATTCGAGATTCGAGAAGCTCTGGAATGCCAATCGGCCCGTCTCTGCGCGGAGCGGAGCACTCTTCAGGAGCGGCTCGATCTGAAAAGGTCCGCGGAACACATGGATCTGCTCGACGTCCGCGCTGTATCGGATGGCTCGGACCAGGAACTAATATTCGCAAAGGATAGGTACCATACCGAACTGCACACAAAGATCGCCGTCTACGCACGTTGCGAAGTGCTCAAGGCCGCCATTGAAAATGGCCATGTGCTGGTCTTTAACTGGCTCTACAATACGGCCGCCGGGCAGATGGTGCTTCCAGAGGGCTTTCATCAGCAACTGGTTGAAGCAATCGCCTCGGGCGATCCCGATGTGGCCGAAGCCGCCATGCGCGCGCATGTTCGTATTGGAGTCGCGAATGTCATGCGTGCGGTTTCTCCAGAGAGCAATGGCAGATGGCGCGCACGGCGTTGATGGAGGCACTTCAATTTCCGAGCAAGTCCCCATGAATCGCCGCCCAAACAGGTACATGCAAGCCGCCTATTCTGCGTACACGCCGGCGCGAGCAATAGTTTTCGCCCTAATTCTGGCCGCCGCGCTCCATGCATCCGCCGCAATGCCGGCTCATGTTTCCGTCTCATTCGAGCAGCCGATACGCGATGCAAACTACCCGGAACTTATCTACTGGTTTATAACACCGGAAACTTTTGCGCCGGGCCGCGCTTCGCAGGATATCCATCACATCGTCAGCGACACACCGTTTACATTTGCATTCCTCACCGAGCGTAATGGCGTTCTCCTGCTTAAGAACCCTCAGCCAAACGGATTCACCCCTCCCTCCTGCCCGAAGTGGCCTCCGTGGTGTGCCCCTTTCTCCGGGGATACGGGATCTCATGCTTTGGTGACTGAAATCGTCAAAGACGCACACCGCAATGGATTGAAGATTGGCCTGGCATTTGACTGGCTCGTAGTCGACACCCGGCAGCTTGTGCCACCAAATGAGAACCAAACAGTTGTCAGTTCCGCCGAAGGCACGCTCGATGCGCAAGGCCGGATAACGGTCACTGCCGGCTCCAAGATGCGATTCGCGCCGCCGGAAAAGAGCGAACTGCTGCGCGTCTACGTCTTTCGCAGAACAGCTGCTGGTGAGTACGATCCCGCAACTCTCGAAGACGTTACTGCAAAAGCCCGGGGAGTCGCACGAGTAGGCGATCCAACAACCGGGCTCATGGACATAACAGTCGACCTGGGCCCGAAATACGCCGGCGAAACCATCTTTGCGACGCAGCAGACGTGGTTGAATGCGATGGATTTGTACAGCGACACCTATATTAAGTGGCTCCATGCGGCTCTCGATGAATATAAAGACGCGCCCTTGGACGGTACAGCATTGGACGAATTCGGCTACACGCGGCTGCTGGGCAATCCACCTTGGCGGGGCATGTTTGCCGGCAAGGCCTTTCAGGCACATTTCGAAGCAGCAACAGGAATGAGACTACCTGGGACGCTCTTCGCCATGAGCTATTGCCCAAGTGGCCATCCTGAGGTTCGCATTAAAGCAGTCGATGTCTATTGGGATTTTCTGCGCTCAGGTCCATCGCGTATCGAAAATGAGTTCTATCGCTACAGCCGCAAAGTCTATGGAGACAAAACATTCGCTGGCATTCACAGCACGATCCATAATCATCTGACGAACGACGAGCCCTGGGCCTCCGGGCTTGATTGGTGGACAGAGCCGCGCCAGTACGGCATGAGCGACGAGGATCTCTCGCTGCCGCTGCGCATGGGACTTCTCGTGTCCCACCCGGGCAACATTATGTACGACCAGTTTTATGGGTGGAATATCCAGCGATTCGCTGAGAAGGCGCTCAATGATGCGCGCTTCGCTGCACGAATTCACTACCACGGCTACAACGACACTGGAGCCTGGGGAGCGGATATTTCGTCGAAGGCGTTCCTCGACACGATCAACCCGGTCGAAGAGAAGATCCGCTTGCTCAATCGCTTTGATCCGGCCGCGCCTGAGTTGCCATTGCTCGTCGTCTTCGGGATGCCACGACTGCTGAACTGGTATCCCGATGAAGCAGACCGCAACAATATGAACGTTAACGGTTCGCTGCATATTGAGGAAAAAGTCAAAGCGCTATGGGACGCGGGCTATCGCTGTGCTGTCGTGCCCAGTGACCTGATTGACAACGGCATGCTGCATCTTGATTCTCAGGGCCGCCCCGTGCTTCACGGACACACATTCCGCGCCATCATCTATCTCTACCCCGAGTATTCCAAACGCACCACCTTGTCTTTTCTTGATGCCTATGTGAGGCATGGCGGCTCGCTCATGTTAGAAGGCGCGGCGACTCGCGACTTTGATGGAAAGCCCATTGCCGGTCTCTTCGCGTCGATTCAGGCCAAAGCGCGCGTCATTGGTTTCAAGATCGATGACGTAGAAAAACTCGGCATTGGAAAGGACCCGCTATACGCGATCGGCGGAGCCCTTGAGGATGGCAGCGCCATTCTCACGGACTTGCCGTCGTTACAGAACAATCTGCCAAAGAGTTTTGAAGTGACAGTGAACGGGCACGAGTTCAGCGGCACTTACCAAGGCGTCTTCGCAATCAAAGCGAACGGGCAAGGCGTCATAGAAAAGCTGGCCTGCGGCGAATGTGGGACCTTGTCGCGCGATGGCCAGCAAGTTCTCTCACTCAAAACGCCGGCCGACCTGGTCGTGCTTAGTGACGGCAGAGGTGGGTACGACGCGGTTGTATGGGGAGCGCCCGGGTCGAATTCAATTCAGATTACGCGATAATCGTTCATCGCGTGCGGCTGCCAAACCGCTCGAAGAGGAGATATGAAACCGGATATCGGTGATTTCGACCGCAGGAGATTTCTTTCCGCTCTTTCAAGGGCCGCTGGGATGCTGGCGCTGGATCATCGTGCGTTTGGGGCTGCGCCCGGCGCTATCGCGTCACGCGCATTCTTTCAGCTTCAACACGGATCGATTGATTCATCGCATGGGGACCTCTATCGGATTCGCGAACTCTCTGAGCAGGAACTGCTACAAACCTATACCGCTCTTCTAAAAGACGCCTGCGTTCACGCGGATGGCGACTGGAAGGTATCGGCATTTGATTCTCAAGCTGGCTACTGGGGCGATGGAGTTGGCGACGGCAACGGGGGGATTCGGACCGTCGTCAGCATGTTGCTCGCGTGCGCAGCCCTTATCAAATACGATGACGGTCTTGGCGCCGCTGAACGTCGAGATTTCATCGACAAAAGTATCGCGGCTCTTCGCTACGCTACCGCAACCCATCGCACCGGCACGCAAAAGTGTACCGATGGGAAACCATGGGGCGCTTCCGAAACTTTCGACCGTGGAAGCTGGCAGTCGGGTATGTGGACAGGAACTCTCGTGTGGGGCGCGTGGCTGATCTGGGATCGAATTGAGGCCGCCCTCCAGCAGCGTTTTCAGCAAGTTGTTGCTTGGGAGTGTGACATCCTTTCCCACAGGTCGCCGCCCAACGGGCTTTGGCTCGACACCAAGGCCGAGGAAAACGGCTGGGAAGTCCCATGTTTAGTTCTGGGCGAATTGATATTCCCTTCTCATCCGCACGCGTCGCTCTGGCATGAGGCGGCATTGAAGTACATGATGAACACCCTTTGCACCGAAGCCGACACGCACGATGCCACTCTGGTTGACGGGCAACCTGTGGATCAGTGGGTTACCGGTGCGAATCTGCAGCCTGACTTCACACTTGAGAATCACAACATCTTTCATCCCTCTTATGTCGGGTGCAGCTGCTACTTCCTCACGCAGGCGGTGATGTATTACTCCTACGGCGCTCGTCCCATTCCCCAGGCTGCTACGCATCACCTCATCGATACGTGGCGCATGTTCCAATCCATCATTCTGCCCTGGGGCGAGGCTGCCTATCCACAGGGAATGGACTGGGAATTGCACGGTCTGCCGTTCATCAATCTCTATGCCTCGCTGGCAACGCATTGGCGCGATCCCTTCGCGGCGCACATGGAGCAATGCAGCCTGCAGTATCTCCGCGCATGGCAGCAGATGGGCCATGGAAGTCTCGCCATTCCGGGCTCGCGCTTAGGCATCACGCGTCATGCCATCAACGCCGAGCAGGCCGCCTACGGATTCCTGGCCCACAAAATATTCGGATCTGCGGCCTCACCGTTGACTGCCCGAACTGCGGCGGCCCAGGAACAAGGCGTACACGATTATCCCTATGTGGATTTCATTGCGCATCGCACGCAGACCAAGTTCGTCTCGCTCTCATGGAAGAACCGGATCATGGGTTTGCTGATGCCGATTGGAAGCGGGCACGAGGGCAATCCCGATTTCACCGTTCCCATCCCGAATGGATTTGTCGGCTCCTTCGTGCTTGATCCCGCCGGAGATGCCAAAACAGACGCCAAGATAAATGTTGTGGATCATCAAAGGCGCAAGACGGACGATGGATTCGAAACCATAGGAACATTGCTGCTGAACGGCGGCCGGCTCAAGCAAACGGTGAAGATGACCTCGCTCGGGAGCCAGACAGTGGTTTATGAAGACGAGGTCACTGCGCTCGCAGATCTCACCGTGCAGAAGGAGTTGGGAATTCCGGTCGGTATTGAAAACGACGAAATCACGGGAGGCATGCGGAATGTTTCTTCCCGGGAAGGCCAGTTCATTGCAAACTGGCAGGAACCGAAACCGGTTTTGCCTCTCACCGGCTCCTGGGCCAATATCGACGGCAGATTGGGCGTCGTCTCGGTTGCCGGCTCAGGGCTCTCTTATGTGCAGGGTTCAGGCTATCTGCCGGGGATTTCCGTCTGTGCCGACATTCTTTATGGTTCCTGGTCCGATCGCCCAAGGCAATTCAAGCAGGGTCAGGTAATCGCTCGCCGGATCGCGATCTTTTTCGTCGAGGTAACGCCGCAGGAGACCTCACGCCTGGCAAGGTTCGCTTCACTCGAAGAGAAGCACGGCGCCCAAATTCTGCACTTCAAACAGCCCAACGGCAAGGATGGTCAAATCATCCTCTCGTTCGGCAGTGTCAGCAAGCTAGCTGTTTAGTGGCGAGTGCTGATAGAAAATGAAAGACACGTATGACATCGCAAGAACGTGTACTAAGATCTCTCAACCATCATGAGCCTGACCGCGTGCCGGTGGACTTATCAGGGCACCGCTCGTCGGGTATTTCCCCGATCACGTATCCAAAGCTCAGGGCCGCGCTCGGCCTGGCGCCGCGGATCGTGGACGTCTACGACCCTGTGCAGCAACTCGCAATCTGCCATGAGGATGTGCTCGACCGGTTAGGCGTGGACACCGTGGAACTGGGCCGGGCTTTCTGGCTTGAAGACAAATGGTGGCGGGATTGGACCCTGCCCGACGGCACGCCGTGCAGGATGCCGGTGTGGGCGCAACCGGAGCGTGCTGGATCGGGGTGGATTTTGAGGGCGCCGAGCGGCCGGGTAACGGCGCGTATGCCGGAAGGATCGTTGGTATTCGATCAAGTCTATTGGCCATTCATCGACGAGGAGGAGGATCTCTCCCGCATCGAGGAATTCTTTCCGGAGATGGTGTGGACAGGGATGCGGTCGCCGTCCGGGCCCTTGGCCGTCGGGCTGGATCTGGCGTCTGCCGCGCGCGCGTTTCGCGCCAAAACGCATCGTGCTATTCTTGGAATGTTCGGTGGAAGTCTGCTTGAATTGGGGCAACATTTCTACCGTATGGACAACTTCCTGATGATGTTAGGTGCGGAACCGCAGCGAGCCCACGGGTTTCTCGACGCACTCCTGAAAATCCATCTGCGAAACCTGGAGCGGTTCCTTAACGCATTCGGAGATTCCATCGACATCGTCGTATTCAGCGACGATTTAGGCGCGCAAAACAGTCCGCAGATTTCGCCCCGGATGTACCGCGAGTTCTTTAAGCCGCGTCACGCAGCGATGTGGGCGCGCGCTAAGCAACTAGCCAACGTCAAGGTGATGCTGCATTGTTGCGGAGACGTGCGTCAACTATTGCCCGATCTGATCGATATCGGGGTGGATGCGATAAACCCAGTGCAGATTAGCTGCAGGGGCATGGGTGCCGAAGGCTTGAAGCGCGATTTCGGAAAGGATCTGACTTTCTGGGGCGGTGGCTGCGATACCCAGAGTATTCTGCCAGGCGGTACACCGGATGAAGTGCGTAAGCATGTACTCCATCAATGCAGGACCCTGGCTCCCGGCGGCGGATTCGTGTTCCAGCAGGTACATAACATCATGGCAAATGTTCCCGCGGACAATATTATTGCGATGTACGAAGGGGTACAAGAGTACAACGCAAGCGTGGGCAACTTCGGCTGAAGTCGGCGCTCTAAACCTGAAACGGGAAGGAGAGGAACTCCATGATTGCCATCGGTTCAGACGACGCTGCATTTCTATTTAAGGAGCAAATCAAGGAGTATCTGCTCAGCAAGGGCTATGAAGTTCATGACTATGGAACCTATGGACCGGAACGCGTCGATTATTGCGACTTCGGCTTTCGAGTGGGCGAGGCGGTGGTGCAAGGAATATGCGAGAATGGCCTGCTATTTTGCGGGACAGGCGTCGGCATCTCAATCAGCGCGAATAAAGTAAAGGGCATCAGGGCTGTAGTGTGCAGCGAGCCTTACTCTGCCAAGCTTTCACGAGAGCACAACGATACAAATATTCTTGCACTGGGCTCCAGGGTCGTCGGCATCGAACTGGCCAAAATGATTATCGATACGTGGCTTACCACTGACTTTGAAGGCGGCAGGCATGTTGGCCGCATCGCCAAGATCGCAGAATACGAAAAGCATTGCACGCATTAGGCGAGAATGAGGAGCGCGGCCATGATGACATCCAAAGAACGCGTAAAGCGCGCCTTTCAACATCGAGAACCGGACCAGATACCCGTCGGTGAGTTGGCTATCCACGCGCCGGTGACCAGCGAAATTCTAAACCGCGATGCCATTACCGGCGAAGGCGGGCTAGTGAAACGCACACAAATGGAGTTCATCAGGGCGGGCCGCCGGGACGAATTTGTGGCGCGACATCAAAGCGACACGCTGGAGCTTCATCGACTTCTGGGTCTTGATTTGATCATTGCGGAGCTGGCTCTACCCAGGCAAAACAAGATCGCGTTTAAAGACATTGACGAGAATAGCTGGACGGCCGTCGACGAAGCCGCGGGCACCTGGTCGAAATACCTGTTCGCGAGAGAGCCGGACATCGTGTGCGAATCCGATTCCTCGCTGAAAGAGGGCGGACTGGAAGCCGTCATACGATTTGCCGATTATCTTGGCCGTACCCCTTACTCCATAGACGAAAGTCAGTTTGACAGCGTCAAGTACTATGTCGAGGGCGACGCCAAA
>Ga0326728_10026143_pt1 | contig 10369 bp, 9 predicted proteins | sample MB3enrmetagenome_FD_207602 | JGI IMG/M metagenome (GOLD analysis project Ga0326728, IMG submission 207602) | Lab enriched peat soil microbial communities from McLean, Ithaca, NY, United States - MB31MN | ecosystem: Environmental > Terrestrial > Soil > Wetlands > Peat | place: USA: New York... | reverse complement strand
TGGAAAACAGATCTTGCACCTTATGGAGTACAGGATATAAAAGAGTATGTGTTCCAAACCGGTCCCCCTGAAATGCAAGCCATGTTAGCTGGAGATCTGGATGTGGCTTATGTTGGAGCACCTCCTGTTATTGTAGCTCTCAGCCAGGGTCTTGATGCAAAGATTGTTGAGGGTGTAGATATAAATGGTTCAAGTCTTGTCCTTCGACCCGAATACAAATATACAGGTCCTCAAGACTTAAAGGGACTTAAAATCGCTGCATTCCCACCAGGATCAATTCAGGATACCCTGTTAAGAAAATGGCTTCAGGAAAATGGACTCGATCCTGCGAAAGATGTGACAATAGTTGGAATGACTGCAGGGGATGCCATCAGTGCTATTTCAGTCAAAAAGATCGATGCTGCCTTCCTGCCTAACCCAGCCCCAACAAGGATAGAAAAGGAAGGTAACGGGCGTATTATCGTACAATCTGGACAAATGGAACCGAGTCACATAACCAATGTGCTTTTAGTGAGCGGAAACCTTATCAGAAACCATCCGGATATTGTGGAGCAGATTGTAAAGACGCATATTAATGCAACCAAATATGCCAAGGAGAATATCGACGAATCTGCTCATATTTTCTCAAATAAGACTTTAGGAGATCTTGAAACTGTTAAAAAATCTCTTAAAGAATGGGATGGAGCATGGGTTTCAGATCCTGTACCAATTGAAACCTCAACGGTTGATTTCGCAAATGTTCTCTATGGCTTGAATTACACTTCAAAACCTCTGACAAAAGATGATCTTTTTGATACGAGTTTCTATGAGAAAGCTATCAGTGTTAAATGAAGCAGATGAATTTAAGAATGAAAAGCTAAGGCAAGGTATCCAATTGCCTTTGTTTTCAAAAAAGGTAGTTTAAAAAAGAACAAAAGAAAGGGAGAAGTGATAAAAACTCTTCCTTAGCACTTGATATTCTATCCACCGTATCAAAAACTTTCTATGATCTTTGGATTTTTATTGATTGCAGTCAAAAAAGTAGCAATTGAAAATTAGTTGTATATATACAAGTGACAATCTATATATACAATTTGTTTACATTATCTTATCTAGGACTTATGCATTTGAGAAGCAAAATCAATCATCTTAGCGCTGTGTTTAAAATTCATATTTTAGATAGGTGAAGGTTAATGTCATTGATTTTTCAGTTCAACCGCACACGTCCTAAACTATTAACCAACAAACAAAAAAAAGGTAAAACAAAATGGCTTTTAATGACAGAGAAACTCGCTTCAAGGGACGAGACAACAATCGCGGAAGTTTTGGAGCTCCCAGAATGATGTACAAGGCAATCTGCTCTGATTGCGGTATTGAAACTGAAGTTCCATTCGAGCCAACAGAAGGACGGCCGGTTTACTGTAGGGAATGTCTACCCAAACATAGGACACCCAGAGAAACCCGCAGATATTAAGTGAAATTCATATAACTGAGTTATGTCAACCCTTATTTATCTTTTATTTTTTGAATAGAATGAAGGCTTTGTTGCATGAATTTTTCTCAGACGCTATGCTTTTTGGTAGTGTAACAAATTTACTATAAATTCAGATTCAAATTTTTGTTTACTGCTTGCAATCGTGTACTTAGGTTCTGAAATTTTTTACCCAATAACTTTTGGTGAGTTATGATATTACAAAAAAATCTACATTCTCATCATCCTTTTCGCTTCGTTAAGGAGAATAGATATATCTTTTAACTAGTACATTGATTCCAAAATAGACGCATAATGTGATAGACAATTAATCTCTTCTAGATCTGAATTCAAACATTTACTTTTGATGTAATTTGGAATCGAGGCACTAGTATAGCTACTGATTAATGTGTATAGATAGAAGGAGTTGAAAATGAAAATTGGTAAATCAAAAATCAAGAAGGTGAGGAATTATGCCCCATGTGAAATTTGTAGAGAAAACTATAAGCAAGCTGTTTATATGTATATTAGCAGAAAATGGATTAAAATAGGGCAAGGGTGTCCTGAGTGTCTTAAAAATGAACTACAAAAGTAATTTCTTGATATGCAATTACGATATAAAACGTCTAAAAATAGTATCTTTATGCTAAACGAGCATGAAATTCTTTGAATAACTAGCACCAATAAATAAAAACATTTTTTGCCTTACCTTTTTTAACTAGTGACTTTATCATTGCCTTGGGCGGCAGTTTACTAAAGTCTTGAAAATGTTATTGATTCTATATCATTTTTCCTTTCCAACAAAAAAAACCAGATACATAGTCAATGGTTATTCTAACAAGGCGCATTGGTATATTATTATAGTCGGAGTCTTCTAAAGCTTTGGAAGGAAAGGAGGAGTCCAGTTATATTTAGCATATAAAAGAAGTACAAATAAACTGCTTTGCCGATGGTCTGTTACTATTGGTTGAGCAGGATATGGCAGCTTACCACACTGGATAAATTTCCTGCTTTTATGCAATATCAACTGGCACATCCTGGGCAAAAAAACCTTTGATTAACTTGAGACAACAGTTGAAGCAGTAAACACATTTCAACTAAACACTTATTTTGATGGTTAGCCAGCTTGGGTAATGATAAATTTATCATATGCGTTTTTTAGTATCATTACCGTTCCATATATAGTAGTCATGATCATGACTATTGTAGCTCCTGATGGGAGATTCAGGATATATGAGAGCCAGAGGCCCAAGAGTACGTAGATAATTCCCTGGATGACCGAAAAAGCAAGCATTGCTTTCAGCGATGAGACAAATTGATGGCTTATAATCGCAGGTATCGTTAACAGAGTGATGTTAAGTATGATCCCTGTGACCCGCACCATGATAACCGTTGATATGGCGACCATGCAGAGCAACAAGAAATAATACACATTAGAATTGCGGCCTGAAACTCTCATGTATTCTTCATCAAAGCAGAGGGCTAGCAGCTCATGATAAAAAATCATGATTAAGAGTACTATTAATATATCCAACCCAGCCATCATGATTAAATCGCTCGACGGCACCATCAGAATATTACCAAAAAGGTATGACATTAGGTCTGGCGCATATCCAGGTGTCATATACACCAAAATGAGACCTAGGGACATGCCTGTAGCTAGCAGAATACCAATAGCGGTATCTTCATAAGCTTTTGTTAATTTGGTAGCTGTATACATTGCCGCTGCCGATACTATGCTGAAAGGGAGCAAAGCATCTACAGGATTAATGTGCAGGTAATAACCTAATCCGACTCCTCCAAACGAGGCATGTGTGATGCCATCGCTCAGAAATACTATTCTTTTAAGGACAACATACACGCCGATAATCCCGCACGCTACGCTCGTTAATATGCCGGCTGCGACCGCATTTCTCATGAATTCATATTGAAATATATCGATCATTGCTTTACTTCGTATGCTCTTTCAATACTCTGTGCGGGACGCCGTGAGCTATTAATTCGATAGGGCATCCATATGCTTCTTCCATCTCACCACTAGAAAGCTTCCTGGAGTCGTGATAGTACAACTTCTTTCCGACACACGCAATTTTATCCGCATTGACAGCTAAAGCCCCAACATCGTGAGAAACAATGATAATGGTAATCATGGATTTAAGCCGGCTGAGGATCGTATAGATGCTCTCCTGCCCCACTATGTCTATCCCAGTAGTCGGCTCATCAAGAAGGAGTAAATCAGGCCTAGAAGCGAGTGCCCTTGCTATGAGCACACGTTGAAGTTGCCCTCCAGATAGCTTGCCTATCTGTCTACCTCTATAGTCGCACATTTCCACCGCTTTCAGCGCTTCTTCGGCTGCCGCAAGATCAGCCTTGCCATAACTCTTGAAAATGGTTTTATGACCCAACCGGCCCATCAACACTGTATCGCGAACACTAATGGGAAAATTTCTGTCCAGCATGATCTGCTGAGGTACATATCCTATGCGCTGCCATGATCGACCGGGTTCCGCACCGAACACCCTAGCAGTGCCCCTCATCGGCTGAACCAGCCCCATTATCACTTTAAGCAAAGTTGTCTTTCCACCGCCATTAGGCCCAATAATACCCAGAAAATCTTTTTCGCATATTTTTAGGGTCACCTCCTGAAGCACGGTATTATCACCATAACGTACCCACACGTCCTCCAGGGCGACAACTTCCTCGCTCACAGCTATTTCATGCTCCTCGCAATCGTTTGTGATGCATTATTCATGTTCTCCATGTAATTAGGGGCAAGCGGATCGATCTCAGCCACCGTAGCTCCAAGTTCGCTGGCCATTTCTCGTGCGCTATTCGGGTTGAACTCTGGCGTTACGAACACCGTCGTGATATTTTTAGCCTTAGCCTCATCCACCAAGTCCTGAATATCAGCAGGGCTTGGATCCTTATTATCTTCATTTATGGCAAGCATATTGAGACCATAGTCTCTGGCAAAGTATCCCCAGTTATCCGGATATACCATAAAGCTCTTTGTTGTACTATTGGAAAGGACATTGGCAATATTGTTATCCAACTTTCTGATATCTTTCAAGTAAACGTCCTTGTTTCGGCGGTAATATTCTTCATGATTTGGGTCTTTCTTTGCAAGCGCCTTATAAATATTTTCTATCATGACCATAGCCTGTTTTGGAGATACCCATGCATGTGGATCGCCTCTAATTAATGTTGCATTGTTGGAAGTGTTTATTATCTGTATGTCTTTGTTAATCTCAAATATTTTTGGAAGGCTTATAGTCTCAAAATTTAGGCCAGTGCCAAGAGCTAGGTACATGTCTGCCTTGCTGATCTCGGTCAATTTCCCAGCCGTAGGATCATATTCGCAACAGTCTGCCCCGGGTGGTAGTAGGCAAATTACTTTTACGCGATTTCCGCCCACGCGCTCGGCGAATTCCTCCTGAGGTGGCACGCTCACCGCAACTACGATTGGATTACTATCTCCATTATTCACCTGGTTCATTGGATTGCTATTGTTTGTTGCCTGGTTATTCGTAGAATTCACGGCACTATTAATGCAACCACTGAAACCGCTAAAGATGAAAGCTGTGATTAACACAAGCGAGAGGTATATTGTTAGCGATTTTCTATTCATTAGCGCTCACTCCAATATCGACAAAACAAATTTTGCCTTCTTAGCATGTAGTACTTACGCATTTGAAGTTTGAAATCGGGGATATAGACGTTGTGATTTAAATGCAGGTATGAGATCCTTAAAGGTTTAATGCTATTGATTTCTCAGTTTAACTGCGTAAATCCTAACACAGATTAGTATATATCATGTTAAACCATTAAATAGTTGGTGTAATGACAAATTAGAAAACAACATCAATTGATGTATTTACTCAAATATTTATCAAATAATCATTTATGTAATAATTTGATAAATATCATTTATAAACCTAAATTACTCGTTTTTTCAATTAAAAAAAGTTGGTTATATACCAAAATTTTAATTACATTTGTTGCATAATGTAGAATCGCATGTCTGCAAATAGTAAAGTTTTATTTATTAGAAAAAGAGTTCTTCTTCAAAAACTAAAACTGGGTTATTCAATATCAAATCCTGTTAACCAGTGCACTTGCCAGTTGGAAGTAAATTGAAAAATCAACTGCCTTAAAAAATAATGCAAAATTAAAACAAGTTAGGAGTGTATACAAATATGGAGAAACAAAAATATGATAGAATAAAAACCAGAAAATTTGTCAGTCAAATTGTTGATTTTCCAGTAATTTCAACAAAGGATAAAATAATAAGTACTGCTGAAGACTCAAAAACTAAATCGGACAATAATGAGATTCCTTAAGGTAATCAATAGTGCCCGATTTCTTTTTAGTCTTCCGCATTTGGATTCAAAGCTTAAATTAATTCTACTGATCTCCAAAAAATACCAATTTACCCATTTCCGTCAAAATTAATTCTCAAATAAATACCAATTTTTGATATAACCTGACGAATAAATCCCAAAATTAATTCTATTTAATCAGTAAAAATACCAACGAATACCGAATAAAATAGATTAATTAGCATAAAAAGGCTGTAATTACCGAAAAATCATCAGATAAATTGCTATTGCCAACAAATCCACAGAAACAGTCATTGTCTTGCAATGACCTCTATCACAAGTCAAGCATGGTTACCAAAACTCCTTAGCCCGCAGGATCAATTTTATGATGGCTAGAATATTTTTCTAATTGCAATCGAATGAGGACTTACCTTGAGTCTATTAGTGTCCTAGTATTTGGTTATATTTATGAGCATAGGGTTTAGGATACCGACATCTTAATTCACGTGCCTGAGAACATAGCTAGATATATTTATATTCTGCCCCTGAAGATAAAAGTGAAATCAATCTATGTTTTTGTTATCAGAAACCATAACCAGATTTAACCATTTACATATGGTCAAGCAGAAATTCACAAATCAGAGAGATATTAAATGTGTATATTCTACTTACTGTCTTGCAAAGTCACATAATAAATATATGTTTATTATTTTGCTGAAGAAATATTATTCTATTTTCCAAGTAATAATGAATAATAGTTGTAAACAGTATAGGTATATATAGTAGTTTTCATTCAACAGAGTAGCACAAACAAAAACATTTTTTTACTTAACTGGCAAAGTTGGGATGTAATTATCCTAGCTTCAGTATCAATCTTTACACGATACATTCCTTGAGTCAGCGTATTCTCCTACTATGGGAATATTCTCTCCGCATGTGGGACATGTCTTTTCAGGTGTGATCTCATATTTTTCAATCGCAAATAAACCACGTGATATCAACATTTTCCCGCAATTAGGACAGAATGTATTATTTCGCTCACTCCCCGGAACGTTGCCCAGGTAGACATAATTCAATCCTTCCTCGGTTGCTATTTGACAAGCTTCCTGCATGGTTTGTACAGGTGTCGGAGAGAGATCTTGCATCTGATACTGGGGATGGAAACGTGTAAAGTGTAGGGGAGTTTCGGGTCCCATATTCTTGTACACCCACTGTGAAAGCTCCCTGAGCTCTTCTAAGGAATCATTGATTCTAGGAATAATAAGAGTAGTAATTTCGATATGGATTCCCAACTTTTTTGCAAAGGCAGAAGCCTCAAGTACAGGCCCTAGTTTTGCACTGGCAACATCGTGATAAAACTTTTCATTGAATGCTTTGATATCGATATTAGCCGCATCTAGATAGGGGGCTATATGAAGGAGAGCTTCAGGAGTCATATACCCGTTTGTCACATAGACTGTTGTAAGTCCTACATTTTTTGCTAATTTTGAACACTCATAGGTGTATTCGTGCCATATTGTAGGCTCATTATAAGTCCAGGCAATTGATCTTGATTTTGTAATAAGTGCCCTTTCTACCAGCTCTTCAGGAGGAATATCCATTGTGTAAGAATCTTCTAGGCAAGCCTGAGAAATCGACCAGTTTTGGCAATGTTTGCAGCGGAAGTTACACCCTATTGACCCGACTGAATAAGCATAAGAACCCGGGTAAAAATGGTACAGCGGCTTCTTTTCGATAGGGTCAACCGCTTCGCTTGATACACTACCGTAAATAAGAGTGTACAAATTTCCTTCCCTGTTTTCCCTGACCTTGCAAAAACCTCTTTTTCCGGGTGAAATTTTGCAACTATGAGCACATAAACTACAGTGTACCTTATTGTCTCCGAGCTTTTCGTACAACATGGCTTCTTTGATCACATAAATCCCAATTGGAGATTGTTTTCAAGGATAATAACAGTTGTTGTCATAATTTTTTGATACATTTTAATATCTTCTGAGATCACCAAAATTTACCATTAATCTCACTGACAATTGACTGCAATCAATGCAAAACTCAGGAAATAAATTATAATTTCAGTGGTTCGAACATACACAGTTGCTTGCAGCGTGGTGGCCAACAAAATTTTGATTTTTCAAAGAAGTATTCCTACAAACACCTAATGTCTTCCCTAACCCTGTGACCGCTTTTCAGGTTTGCTAGTATTAGGATATGTTTTATGGTTATTCTCTTGATATTTTATGTTTTCTTCGCAAAGTCCATTCGGAAATTTACCTCATAATCTTAAAATTCTTGATAATTTCATGAGAGAATTTCGATAAACTTTATATTCCACAACTTGCTTAATTATTCAGCTACCATAAATCAGTCTATTGTTGTTGATCTTGAGTTGTCAAGAATATGCAATTTCGTTATTTCAGAGGATTTCTACAGAACCGAACAATTTAAAAAGTTTTAAGGAAAATTATTTTAGAATAAAACAATTCCCTTCCATCACAAAAAATTAAGGATTTAATAATGCATGCATCTAGTATTGAGTCCATAAGAGAAAAATTAATTAATCTTTTTGGTTTTAAACGTGCATTATCGCTTATATGGCAAAGTGCACCAATATTGGTACTCATAAACGTCTTTCTGATAGTGCTGCAGGGTGCTTTGCCACTTGCTTCTCTTTATCTTATAAAGATGATAGTGGATTCTATAAGCTTTGGTATTGGCTCAGCTAACAAGGGAGCTACCTTCGAGTACACTATGTTTTTGATCTTCCTTGTAGCTGGGACAACTTTTCTTACTTACTTTAGCAACTCAGCCGCAGAGATGGTTAAAGAAGCACTGTCTACTAGTGTTGCAGATTATATCCTTGATATACTTCATATCAAATCGATAAAATCTGATTTAGAATACTACGAAAATCCAAAGTATTATGACACCCTTCATAGAGCCCAAAATGATGCTTCATACCAACTGACACAAATAATTGAAAACTTTGCCCAAATTATCCAGAGTAGCATTTCTTGGTGGCTACTTTGGGGTTAATCACCTCATTAAGCTGGATTGTGGGTATAGCTCTCACAATCACAGCCGTACCAGTAGCCCTTGTCCGCCTGATTTACTCAAAAAGAATCCATCACTGGAAGCTTACATATACGGTAAAAGAGCGAAAAATATGGTACTTTCACTGGCTGCTTACTAGCGATTGCAATGCCAAAGAAATCAAACTATTTGATATTGGATATTTATTTATGAAAAAGTACCACAACCTCAGTAAAGAGCTTCGAAATGAGCGATTCTCCCTCAAATTTAAAAGTTTTGCAACAGAATTATTGGCTCACATTGTTGGTGTTGTGGCTATTTTTGGCAGTCTTGTGTTCATAGCTCAAAGGGCTTTTCAAGGTAACATGACTGTAGGTGACACTGTTATGTACTTTGGTTCTTTACAGCAGAGTCAATCTTCGCTTTTCGCCCTTTTGAAAAGTTTTGCATATCTCTATGAAGATAATCTCTTCTTGACAACCCTTTATGAGTTTTTAGATTTCAAACCTACTCTGAAGGAATTACCAAATCCATTACCAGTGCCAGAGGTGATTACAGAGTGGATTTCCTTTGAAAGTGTTGGATTTTGTTACCCTGGTCAGGAAATCAAAATCCTTGAAAACATCAACTTGCATATCAGTTCTGGCCAGACAATAGCTTTCGTTGGGGAAAATGGGTCTGGAAAGACTACACTTATAAAACTTCTTTGCAGGTTATACGATCCAACTGAGGGGAGGATTACATTCGATGGGATCGATATTCGAGATTTCAAGATATCGGATTTGCAGAAGAAGATTAGTATCGTTTTTCAGGATTATATACATTACAACCTGACAATCAGAGAAAACATATGGCATTATTGTGTACATTGCATAGGGTAGAAAAAAATCATGTTCATAAATTATTTTCCTCCCCTGACATGGAGTGGGAATGTAGAGGATTTCGATAAACCTTTGATTTTCACCATTAATTCATAACCTACTTTATAGGGGTTTATTTGAATCCTCTGTACATTTGTGTATATCTGCAGAATTTCGGATTTTTTTAAATCATAGCAGCAAAATAAATTATTTGTCCAGCAAATTGATACAGGAGTATAAGGACATGAAATGCAAGGGAAAATTGGCTTCAATGGTAGTTCTTCGGAGAGTTCATGAAGCACTGTTTAGATAGAGAGCTTTTTAGAGTTATCAGAATCCAAGAGTCTTTAAACCGGCAGAGAGAACATCCCTGGGATCAATCCCAGTAATGTGCATTATGATATACCCTCCAAGGAAAGCGCCAGTTAAGCTTCCTATATTCGATAAGCTAGCGACAAGAAGGATCCTCATGATCTTATTTTTGAATATATCACTGAAAGATTCTACTGCTAACAGAGCTTTTATATCTGATGCTTTGGGACTTTGGTATTTCGCTTCCACCAAGCCAGCAAACCAACCTGGGTGTAGTGTTATTGCAACCAAAAAGGAAGTCAGAATAGAGTTACGGTGGCCTCCAGCGAGCAAAGTACCCAATGCGCTCAGGATTCCGGTGATAATGAACCAGCATGCAAAAGCTATCAAAAAAAGTT